>Ga0326597_10006681_pt1 | contig 15769 bp, 14 predicted proteins | sample RVTome_12_FD_203789 | JGI IMG/M metagenome (GOLD analysis project Ga0326597, IMG submission 203789) | Soil microbial communities from uranium-contaminated site in the Upper Colorado River Basin, Wyoming, United States - RVT100D185 | ecosystem: Environmental > Terrestrial > Soil > Contaminated >...
GGGGATGACGAGCCGGCCGCGGGGCCCGAGCTGGGCCAGCAGCGGGTCGGGCACGCGCGGGGCGGCGGCGGTCACGAGGATCCCGTCGAACGGCGCTTCCTCCGGCCAGCCGGCCGCGCCGTCGCCCAGGCGGGTCCGGATGTTCGTGAGCCCCAGCCGACGGAAGCGCGCTTCCGCCTCCACCAGGAGGTCGGGGAGCCGCTCCACCGTGAAGACCATGCCGGCCAGGCGGGCAAGGACAGCCGTCTGGTAGCCCGAGCCCGTTCCGATCTCGAGCACGCGGCCCTGGCGCCTGGGGGCGAGGCACGCCGTCATCAAGGCGACGATGTAGGGCTGGGAAATCGTCTGCCCGCCGCCGATGGGCAGCGGCCCGTCGTCGTAGGCGTTGCGGGCGAGGTGGGGCGGCAGGAACCACTCGCGGGGCGTCCACGCCATGGCGGCGAGGACACGGCCGTCGCGCACGCCGCGGCTCGCGAGCTGGCGCGCGATCATGCGGCGTCGCGGGCGCCGCGTCTCGGGCGCGGGTCGGCGTGCTTGCCGTGGCATCGCCTGAACTATACCTTGGCCCCGCACACCGCGCGCGAGAGGTGCCTTGCCGGACGCCGCCCGTCACCGAATCCTCCTGATCGGCAACCCCGCCGCTCGACCCGAAGGGTTGGAGCGGCTGCTCGTGCGCGGGGGGTTTCAGGTCACGGAAGTGTCGCAGTCGGGCGGTGGGGGCGCCCCGCCCGACCTGCTGCTCTATACGGCCGAGCCGGGTGCGGCCGGCCTGGCGGATCAGGTGCGCGATCTCGTCGCGCGACCCTCCTACGGTGGGGCGCCGGTGTTCGTGATCCTCACCGAGGGTGGCGCCGAGGCGGCGACCGACGCACTGCTCGCGGGGGCGCGCGACGTGCTGCTCGCGCCGGTGCATCTGCCCGAGCTGCGGGCTCGGCTCGATGCCCAGCTCTACGTGCGCGCGGAGCTGCGGGACGCGCAGGAAGCGCTGCGCGCCCGCGATCTCCTGTTCGACATCTTTCAGGAAGTCTCCGCCGCGCTCCGCGCCGACGAAATCTTCCAGACGCTGGTGCGCCGGGTGGGACAGGCGTTCGGTCTCTCACATTGCTCGTTCGTGCTCACCGCGCCGGGGGAAGACAAGGGACGCGTGGTGGCGGTGTACGAGAACCCCGCCATCCGGGACCTGCGCGTGGAGTTGGAGCGCTATCCCGAGATCCAGGAGGCGATCCGCACCGAGCGGCCCGTCGTGATCAACGACGTGCACGAGCATCCGCTCTTCGAGTCGATTCGCAAGCACTGGTCTCAGCAGCAGATCGAAGTGAACGTGCAGTCGGCGGTGGCGCTCCCGGTGTTCGTGCAAGGGCGCGCGGCGGGCGTGTTCTTTCTCCGCACGGAGAAGGGCGATCCGGAACTGCGGCCCGAGGACGTCGCCTTCGCCAACACGATCGCCCAGGCCGCCGCCCGCGTCCTCGAGAACGAAGAGCGGCGGTCGGCCATCTACCGCCGTCAGGTCAGCGCGGGCGCGACCGACGAGATGACCGGCTGCGCGTCGCTCGACGCCCTCGACCGCCGGTTGCGCGACGAGTTCGAGCGGGCGCGGCGCTACTCGCTGCACTTCTCGCTCGTGCTGGTGGACATCGAGCATCTGCGGGAGATCAACGAGCGGCTCGGCCAGCCCGCGGGCGACCGCGTGCTCGGGGAGGTCGGCGCGATCCTGCAGCGCGAGATCCGCGCGCCGGACTTCGTGGCGCGCTACGGCGGCGACGAGTTCGCCTGCATCCTCCCCGAGACCGACGGACCCGGCGGCCGTCATTTCGTCGAGCGGCTGCGCCAGGTGTTCGGGCGCCACACCTTTGCCGACCTCGGCCCGGGGAAGGCGCCCGCGATCTCCGCCGGCGTCGTCGCCTACCCGCACTCCGAGGCGCTGCGGCCGGAAGACTTGTTCACCATCGTGGAAAGCGCGCTGCAGCGCGCCAAGGGCGCGCCCGAGCGCATCGCCGTGGCGGGACCCAGGGGCTAGGAAACTAGTCGAGCGTCTTGTGGAAGCGGCGCACGGCGAGCGCGATCAGTCCCACCGCGAACACGACGAGCAGCACCATCTCCTGCCACAGCTCCGGCACCCCCACCCCCTTCAGGAGGATCCCCCGCAGCACCTTCAGGAAGTGGGTCAGCGGCAACAGCGCGCCGAGCCACTGGAAGACCAGCGGCATCGCTTGGCGGGGGAACATGAACCCCGAGAGCAGGATGTTGGGGAGCACGAAGAAGAAGCTCACTTGCATCGCCTGCTGCTGCGTGCGCACCAGGGTCGAGATGAAGAGCCCCAGCGACAGGCTCGCCACGACGAACACGAGGGCAACGGCGTAGAGCAGCAGCACGCTGCCGGTCAGCGGTACGTCGAACACGAACCGGCCGAGCACCAGCACCGCCGTCATCTGTACCATTCCCACGCCGACGTACGGCGCGATCTTGCCGAGCATCAGCTCGGTCTTCGTGATGGGCGTGACGATGAGCTGCTCCAGCGTGCCGCGCTCGCGCTCGCGCACGATCGCCATCGCCGTGACGAGCACCATCGTGATCGTGAGGATCACCCCCACGAGCCCCGGCACGATGTAATTCGGACTGCGGAGGCCGGGGTTGTAGCGCGGACGGACGCGGGCCTCGAGCGGCAGCTGGGACCGGCCCGCCGCAGCCGAGAGAATCGCCAGGTTCCGCACCTGGGCCAGACCCGCCGCCGCGGCGAGGGCGGCCTGCGACGACAGTGGATCCGAGGCGTCCACGATCACCTGGACCGTCGCGGTCGTGCCGCGCGCCAGGTCGCGCGGGTAGTCCGCCGGGACCACGATTCCCGCCTGGGCGTCGCCGCGCGCGATCGCCGCGTCGAGCGCGCGCCGCCCGTCGACGTGGTCGACGATCCGGAAGCTGCCCGTGTTCTCGAACGCCTGGATCAAGTCGCGGCTCGCCGGCGTGCGGGACTCGTCGAGCACCACCGTGGGGATGTGGCGGACGTCGGTCTGGATCGCGTAGCCGAACAGCAGCAGCTGGATCACCGGGATCCCCACCATGATCCCGAGGGTGAGCCGGTCGCGGCGCATCTGGATGAACTCCTTGCGGAACATCGGCCAGAAGCGCTTCACGTCTCCCCCTCCTTCCCCCCCTGCTCATCCCGCTCCTGCAGGATGACGAATGCGTCCTCCAGGCTCTGGCCGCCGACCTGCGCGGCCACTTCCGCGGGTGTTCCCAGGGCGATCAAGTGTCCCTGGCTCATCATCGCCACCCGCCCGCACTGGCCCGCCTCGTCCATGTAGTGCGTGGTGACGATCACCGTCGTCCCCGCGCTCGCCAGCGTGTGGATCGTGCGCCAGAAACTGCGGCGCGCCGCGGGGTCCACGCCGGCGGTCGGCTCGTCCAGGAAGAGGAGCGCGGGCTCGTGCATCAGGGCGCAGCCGAGCGCGAGGCGCTGCTTCCAGCCCCCCGACAGCGTGCCCGCCAGCTGACCCAGGCGGCGCTCGAGACCCAGGAACGCCACCACCTCGGCGATCCGGCCGCGGCGCCCCGCATCCTCCAGGCCGTAGATGCCGCCGTAGAAGTCCATGTTCTCGGCGACCGTCAGGTCCTCGTACAGCCCGAACCTCTGCGACATGTACCCGATCCGCTCCTTGATGCGGTCGGGCGACTCGGTCACCTCGATCCCCGCCACCGCCGCCGTCCCCGCGGATGGAGCGAGCAGGCCGCACAACATCCGGATCGTCGTGGTTTTCCCCGAGCCGTTGGGGCCCAGCAGGCCGAACACCTCGCCTGTGGCGATCTGGAGCGTCAAGTCGCGAACCGCGGTGATCGGGCCGAAGCGCCGCGTCAGGCCGCGGGTTTCGACCGCGAACGGCGTCACGGCAGGAGGGTGATCTCGAGATCGACGGGGAGGCCGGCCTTGAGCCGCGCCGCTGCCCGCACGCCGTCTACCTGCACCTTGATCGCGAACACGAGGTCGGCGCGCTCGCGCTCGGTGAGCGCGGCGCGCGGGGTGAACTCGGCGCGCGGAGCGATCTCGACGATGCGGCCGCCGAACGCCGTATCGGGATAGGCATCGGTGCGCACCGCGACCGGCTGGCCGACGGCGAGCCGCGCGAGGAACCGCTCCCCGACGTAGGCGCGGATCCACGGCCGGGTCACGAGGCCGATCGAGACGACCGGCACCCCGGCCGCCACCGCCTCGCCCGGCTCGGCGAACCGCGTCAGCACGATGCCGTCATCGGGCGCGACGAGGGTGAGCTGATCGCGAACCGCTTCGATGGCGGCGAGGCCGGCGCGGGCTGCCTGGGATTCCCGCACGGCGCCGCGCACCGCCTGGAGCCGCGCCGCGGCGGCGGCCGCCCCGCTTTGCAGCGCCTCGAATTGCTGCGGCGCCAGCACGCCGCTCTCGCGCAGCGGCCGGGCGCGCGCCAGATCGTTGGCGGCCCGCTGGCTGTCGGCTTCCGCCGCCTGGATCTCCGCCGTCCGGGCCGTGGCCGCTTGGGCCTGGGCCCGCCGCTGATCGATCAGCGCCTCGAGCCCGGGCTGCTCCAGCACCGCCACCGTGTCGCCGCGCCGCACCGTGTCGCCCTCGTCCTTCAGGAGCCGCACCAGGCGCCCCGCGGCGAGCGGCGCGAGCCGCAGCTCGCGGATCTCTACGGTGCCCGCGACCGCCAGCGTGCCGCCGTCCCCGGTGCAGGCCGCGAGCGCGAGGCCGCCAGCCAGGACGCCGAGCTCGAGCCGCGTCACCGCCGGGATCGGGGGGAGGGGCGGCGCAGCCAGTTGGCGGGATCGAGCGCGATGCCGCCCTGCCCGCGGATCTCGAAGTGGAGGTGCGCACCTTCGTCGCTCGACTCGCCGCCCACGTGCCCGATCACCTGCCCCCGCGCCACGCGGTCCCCTTGCCGCACCGTCGCGTCGTTCAGGTAGGCGTAGAACGTGTAATAGCCGCCGCCGTGATCGATCAGGACCGACGTGAGGTAGAGGCCGAGGGGGCCCGCGAGGCTCACCGCCCCGGGTGCGACCACGCGCACCGGCGTCCCGACGGGCGCCCGGATCCCGATGCCGTGGCGCGGGATGCGCGTGTTGTTCGGGCCGGTCGTCGTCCCGAACGGATAGATGATCAGGCCCCCCCCCTCGACGGGCCAGTCCAGCCCGCCCAGGTCGCCCGTCGTGATCGCCCCGGGGCCGGCGGTAGCGCCGCGCGCCTCCGCTTCGCGGCGCGCCCGTTCCAGCGCTTCGATGCGGTCGTTCAGCCCGCGCTCGTCGCGCTCGAGGCGCGACAGCCGCTGCTCCGCCTGGCGCGTGTTGCGCCGGGTCTCGCGGAGGTTCGTTTGGCGCTCGCGCTCGAGGGTCAGATAGCGATCCAGCTCGTCGGTGCGCTCGCGCCGCCGCCGCCCCAGCGTTTCACGCGCGTCGATGAGCAGCTGCCGCTGCCGCGCCACCCGGTCGCGCAGCTTGTGCATGTCGTTCGTCAGCAGCCGGTCCTGCCGGCTCACCAAGTAGAGATACTTGTAGCGCGACAGCAGGTCGCCGAAGCTCTCGGCGGCGAGCAGCACCTGCCAGCTATACAGCGGCCCGCGCTTGTGAATGTCCACGATCCGCCGCTCCAGAACCGCCCGCTTCTCGAGCAGCGCGTCCTGCGCGAGCAGCAGGTCCACGGTGATCTGGTCGATCTGGCCCCCCAGGCCGGTGATCTGGCGGTCCAGCTCGTTGACGATGCGGTTGGTGCTCTGCTTCTGACGGTCGATGTTCTCCAGCTCGTCGGTGAGGGAGTGGGCGGCGGTGCGCAGGCGGGCCAGCTCCTGCTCGACCTCGGAGCGCTCGCGGCGGATCCCCTCCAGCCGGCGGTGATTTTCCTGCATCTGCTGCTGGTAGGTGGGGCGGGCTTGGGCGTACACGGACGGGACTCCCGGGCCCAGCAGCGCGAATGCGAGCCCCACACCCCACGCTCCACATGCCACGCTGTTCATACCCGCTTCAAGTGCCGCCCCACGCTCGTCGCGCTGCCCAGCAGCCCGATGAGCGCGCCGAACCCGACGATCGCCGCCGCCTGCTCGCGCGTGAAGAACGCCGCCTGGATCAGGTATCGATCGATGAGAAAGTAGGCGGCGAACGACAGCCCGACCGCCACGGCGCCGCCCAGCAGGCCCTTGATCGTGCCCTGCAGCAGGAACGGGCGCCGGATGAACCCGTCGGTCGCGCCCACGAGGCGCATGATGGCGATCTCGCGGCTGCGCTGCAGCACCGCCATCCGGATCGTCGTGCCGATGATGATGATCGCCACCGCCGCGAAGGCCGCCCCCACCACGATCCCCACCGCGGCGGCGAGCTGGCGTAGCCGGTCGAGCTTCTCGACCCAGTCGCGCCCGAACCGCACGTCGTCCACGAACCCGAATCCGCGCAGGCGCTCCGCCACCGCGCTCACGTGGTCGGCATCGCGGAACGTCGGCTTGAGCTTCACCTCGATCGAGGCGGGCAGCGGGTTGCGCTCGAGCTCGCGCAGCACGTCCCGGAATTCGACCAGCTCGGCGCGCGCCCGCGCCAGCGCCTGATCCTCGGACACGTACGTCGCCGCCTGCACTTCGGGGAACGCCTCGATGTCCTTCAGGCCGATCGCCGTCGCCTCGATCGGTGTGCCCGGGAGGAGGTACGCCACGATCTCCACCCGCTCCGCGACGCTCTGGAGTGCGTTCTGGAGATTCACCGCCACGAGGCCGAACAAGCCCAGCACGAAGAGCGAAAAGGCAATCGTCGTGACCGACAGTGCCGACAGGAGGGGCGCGCGCTTGAATGCGAGCAGGGCTTCCCGGATGACGAGGTTCATGGCGCGCCCGCCTGGTCCCGCGGCTCGTCCACCGCCGAGTCGTACACCAGCCCGCCTTCCTGCAGCTCGATCACGCGGTAAGGCGCCTGGCGCACGAGATCGAGGTCGTGCGTCGCCATCACCACGGCAGTTCCGCTCGCGTTGATGTCGCGCAGCAGCTGGAACACGCCGCGCGTCGCCCGCTCGTCGAGGTTGCCGGTGGGCTCGTCGGCGAGCAGCACCGTGGGCTCGTTCACCAGCGCCCGGGCGATCGCCACGCGCTGTTGCTCGCCGCCCGACAGCTCACGCGGATAGGCCTGGGCCTTGGCGGCGAGCCCGACTTGCGTGAGCACGCGCATCACCCGCGCGGCGATCGTGGAACGGCGCGCGCCGGTGACCTCGAGCGCGAAGGCGACGTTCTCTTCCGCGGTGCGGTCTTCGAGCAGGCGGAAGTCCTGGAACACGATGCCCAGCCGGCGGCGGAGCAGGGGCACCTCGCGCGGCCGCATCTCCGTCACGGAGTAGCCCGACACGCGCACTTCCCCCGACGTGGGGCGTTCGTCCGCGTAGACCAGCTTGAGCACCGTGGATTTCCCGGCCCCCGAGTGGCCGGTCAGAAAGGCGAACTCGCCCTTCGCGATGTGGAAGGAAACGTCCTTGAGCGCCAGGCCGCCTTTGGGGAAGGCCTTGAAGACGTTCGTGAACTTGATCACTTAGAGCCGGGCCAGGGCCTGGGCGAAGTCCGCGATGAGATCATCGGGATCCTCCAGTCCCAGGGAAAATCTCAAGAATCCGTCGGGAATGCCAGCCTGCGCCCGCTGCTCGGCCGTGATGCCGGCGTGGGACGTGAGGCGTGGCTCCGACACCAGCGTCTCGACGCCGCCCAGGCTCGGCGCGTGTGCGGCGATCGTGAGCGCCCGGAGGAACCGCTCCGTGGCTCGCACCCCGCCCTTGAGCTCGAGCCCCAGCATCCCGCCGAACCCCCCCTCCAACACGCGTTGCGCCAGCTCGTGGTCGGGGTGCCCCGGCAGTCCGGGGTAGTGGACCCGCGCGAACCCGTCCTGCGTGGCGCACCACTGCGCGACCGCGAGACCGGTCGCGTTGTGGCGCGCGACGCGCACCGTCAGCGTCTTGAGCCCCCGTTCGATCAGCCAGGCCGCGAACGGATCGAGAGCCTGTCCCCAGACCTGCATCAGGCGGCGCACCTCTTCCACCACCTGCTCGGTCCCCACCACCGCGCCGGCGATCACGTCCGAATGGCCGTTCAAGTACTTGGTGGCCGAGTGGAGCACGATGTCCGCGCCGTGCTCGAGCGGCCGGAAATTCACCGGCGACGCGAACGTCGAATCGACGATCAGCGCCAGGCCCTCGGCCTTGCACAGGGTTGCGATCGGCTCGAGATCGATCACCCGCATCAGCGGATTCGTGGGGGTCTCGACGAACACGGCGCGCGTCGTCTTGCGCATCGCGCGCTTCCAGGTCCGGGTCTCGGTCGGATTGACGAACGACACGTCGATGCCGAGCCGCCCGAATTCCTGGGTGAAGAGCCGGTGCACCCCGCCGTAGATCCATTCGCTCGAGAGGAGATGATCGCCCGGCCGCAGCACCGCAAGGTGGGCCAGGGCGGCGGCGCCCATGCCGCTCGCCACGAACAGCGCCGCCTCGGCGCCCTCGAGCAGCGCCAGCCGGCGGCCGATGTCCACCTGGTTCGGGTTGTTGCCGTAGCGGCTGTAGAGGACTTCGGCCGTCGAGCCGATGGGGTTGGTGAAGGTGCTGCTCTGGTAGAGGGGCGGGGCGACCGCCGTCCAGTCGGCCCGGGCCTTGGGGTCGCCATGGATGGCGCGGGTGGCGAGACCGAGGCGGCGGCGTGTCACGCCCGCCCTCTCACGCGGCCGTCAGCGCGATCGCCCCGCCTGGGGTCCGCGCCGCGACCTGCTGTGTCACCAGCTCCTCGAGCAGCGCCGCCGCGGGCTCGCGCGCGCCGATCACGTCGAGCGTGCCGTCCGGCCGCTCGCACACCGCCGCCAGGCCGTGTCCCAGGAGAACCGGTTCGATCGCGTCGCGGTGCGCGTCGGTCGTGCCGCGCAGCAGCAGGACACGCCCCTTCTCGCGCACCAGTTTGGCCACGATCTCGTCGGCGCAGGAGTAGTCGAGGCACCCCACCCCCGTGAAGTCCATCACGGCGATCGTGCCCGCCGGCAGAGCCCGCTCGATGCTCTCCCGCACGGCGCGCCCGGTGGGACGCGTCACCAGATCGGCGTAGAACCCCGCCACCGACTGCTGCAGTACCTCGTGGACATTTATGTGTTGAATCACGCCTGTCGAGACCCCTGCTCCGGAATGATGAGAAGCACCTGTGAGCCTGGAAACGCCGGCAAGCCGTCCCTGAGCGGGACGTCGTCGTCCCACCGGGGCACGATCGCGATGCGCGCCGTGCCGCTGCGAATGGCGATCTTGCCATCCCACCGCGCCAGGTAGCGCCGGATCCCCGCGAGCCCCTGACCGCGGCCCGGATCGCGGAACCGGCTCACGCCCTGGATCAACGCGGCCTCGAGCGCCGCCGCGTCCCCCCAGCGGTCGCCGAATCGCTTGGCCTGGCTCGGCTCCAGGGAATGGCGAAACCCGACGCCCGCGTCTGCGACGGCGATCACCACCACCCGGCGCGCCAGCTTGCGCCGCCAGTGGTACGCCTGCACCGCTACCCACCCGCCTGTCCCCGCGTGCTCTACAATATTCTGGCACGCCTCCGAAAGCGCCATAGCGAACCCCATCGTCGCCTTCGGATCGAGCCCCAGTTCCTTCGCCAGGATCGCCGACGCGCGCTGCTGGATCGTGCTCACCACCGCGTGCACGTCCTCCGCGGCGCGGACCGGCGTCACCGGCAGCAACACTTCGCTCTCCGTCGCCGGCTTGGTCTTCGGGACCTTGCCGTGCACCTCGAACAGGTCGGCCGCCTCCCGGAAGAACCCCGCCCGAGCCCAGTAGCTCGCCACCTCCGCGCTCGCGGGCGCGGTGAGCAGCGGCCGCTCGCCCCCTTCCCGGCGCCCAGCCGCCTCGCCGGCCGCCAGAAGCCCCACCAGGCCGTAGGGGGAGGCCCACTCCGCGGCGTGGGCGTCGAACAGCAGACGCTCGCCATCCGCCGCCGCCTGCGCGTAGGCCGCCGCGAACTGGTCGAACGACCGGTCGTCGAACTGCGCGGGCACTTCGACCAGGCGGGTCATGCCGTCGACAACCGCCCGAGCAGGTGATCCCGCAGGCCGGACGCGCCCCGGTGCGACAGATTGCGCCCCGCGAGCCGGGTACCCTCCCGCAGGGCGTCCTCCAGGCTCGCCCCGCCCAAGAGCCCGGCCGCCACCGCACCCCCGAACACGTCGCCGCAGCCCGTGGGGTCGCCCACCAGCGGCGCTGCGTCGTCCGGCGGGATGCGGGCTGTCCGGATCGGGCGCCCCGTGAAATAGGCCGCCCCGCGGCTGCCGAGTGTGATGCACAGCGTTGCGCAACCCTGGCCCAGGGCGTCGGCCGCCGTCGCCAGGGGATCGTCGCCGAGCTGGCCCATTTCCTCTTCGTTGAGCTGGACCACGTCGAAGCAGCCGAACCAGGCTGGGGCCTGGGGCAGGGGCCGGGGGACGCGGGTGCCGTCCGCCTCCTTCCCGAGGAACAAGCTGTGGAGGTCTGCGTAAATGAAGCGCGGGAAGCCCCGGCGCAGCAGCTGGGCGGTCTCGAGGCTGAGCTCGAACCCCGAGATGAAGTTCACGTACAGGGCGTCGAGATCTGCGACCAGGGGCCCGAGCTCGGGCCATGTCCACGGCGGGATGCCGCCCCGCATCTGCTCGCAGCGCCGCTCGGCCGAGTAGTAACGCAGCGTGACCCGGTTGTTGGGCTCGAGCACCTCGATGAACCGCGTGCCGGGGGCCACGTGGCGGAGGGCCCGTAGGAATGCGCTCGCCTCGGGCACGAGATCACGGCCCACCTTGATTAGGGGCACGATCTCCCAGTCGTCGGGCAGGGTCGCATCCAGCGCCGCCAGCGCGTAAGCGATCCCGCCCCACTCCTCGGCCGCCGGTTGCGCCGGGTCGCGGCCGTAGATGGTGTCCCACACCATCGAGCCGATCACGCCCAGGCGCTTCAGCAGGCCCCCCACGTCCGCTGCATGAACACGGCGGCGGCGCCATAGACCCCCGCGGTCCCCGTGAGGACGCCTGGGAGGATTCGGCACGCCTCCCACGCCGGCTTGAAGACGCGGCGCTGCACCTCACTCCGCAGCGGCCCGAACAGCGTGTCCCCGGCGAGCGTGACGCCGCCGCAGATCACCACGACTTCGGGATTGAAGATGTTGACGATGTTGGCCACGCCGGCGCCGAGCAGCTTGGCGGTGTCGCGCACCATCTCGAGGGCATAGGCGTCGCCATCGTGCGCGGCTTCGTACACGACCTGGGCCGTGATGCGCGACAGGTCGCCGGCGACGTACTGCGGTAGCGCGGTCTCCGCGCCCGATTCGATGCCCTCCACCGCGCGCGCGGCGATGGCTGGGCCCGAGGCGTAGGCCTCGAGGCAGCCGTAGTTGCCGCACTTGCAGCGCCGGCCGTTCGCGTCGATGGTCATATGGCCGATTTCGCCCGCGATGTCCGAGACGCCGTGATAGATCTGGCCGCCCAGCACGATCCCGCCCCCAATGCCCGTCCCGATGGTGAGGCCTACGACGTGGTCTGCGCCGCGTGCGGCGCCGCGCCACCATTCGCCGAAGATGGCGCAGTTGGCGTCGTTGTCGAGGGTGGCGGGCAACGCGAGCGCGTCCGCGATCCGGTCGCGCAGCGGCATGTTGATCCAGCCGAGGTTCGGCGTCATGAGCACGACCCCGGTCTTGGTGTCGAGCGGCCCCGGCGAGCCGATCCCCACGCCCGCGATCTCCCGGCGGGGCCCTTGCGCCATCGAGGCGCGCGCCAGCTTCACGATGCGCTCGACGACCGCATCGGCCCCCTGCTGGGGGAGCGTCGGCTCCGACACGAGGCCGACGACTTCGGAGCCGTCCTCGGCCACGGTCCCCACCACGATGTTCGTCCCGCCGACGTCAATCCCGACGATGTAGCGCACCGGTCTCCTCGATGGCTCGCGCGACGACCTCCGGCCCGAGGTCACGCATGCAGCGGTGATGGCCCAGCGGGCAGCGCGGCGGCCCGTGCCGCGAACAGGGCCGGCAGTCGAGTCCCACGACGCCGAGCGCCACGTCGCCCGCCTTGATCGGGCCGAACCCGAACTCGGGGAGCGTCGGCCCGAACACCGCGACGATCGGCGTGCCCATAGCGGTCGCGACGTGGAGCGGCGCGCTGTCGTTCGTCACCAGCACCGCGGCCCGCGCAATCACCGCGGCCGACTGGCGCAGCGTGAGCTGTCCGCAGGCATTGAGTGCCCGTCCCGCCGTCTGCCCGACCGCTCGAACAATCTCTTCACCCAGGCCGTGGTCCTCCGGGCCACCCACCACGACCACCGCCGCCTGCCGCGCCAGCAGACTGGCCAGCTCCCCGTAGTACGGCCACCGCTTGCTGCCCCAGATCGAGCCGGGCGCGACTGCCACGAACGGGCTTCGCTCGTCGATGCCGGCGGCGGCCAGCAGCGCCGCCGCGGCCCGCTCGTCGTCGGGCGTGGGATGAAGCGAGGGAGCATAGGTCGCCGCGGGCGCCTGCGCGAGGGCCAGCAGCCGGTCGATCTCGTGGCCGCCGGCGGGCCGCCGCCGGGTCTCCGTACAGAAGAAGGGCCAGCCGCCCTCGAACCCGATCCGGACCGGGATCCGCGCCAACACGGCGAGGGTGGCGGTGCGGAGCGAGCGGTGGGGGAGGTACGCGCGCTCGTACCCCTCGGCGCGGAGCCGGCGCGCCAGGGCGCGCAGCCCGGCCCAACCGCGGTCGCGGCCTCGCTTGTCGTAGGGCACGACCCGCCGGACCGCCGGGTGGGTCTCGAGGAGGGGCGCGGCGGCGGGCGTCGTCACCACATCCACCGGACCGTGCCGCGCGGCGAGCGCCGCGAGCAGCGGGGTGGTGAGCACGACGTCGCCGAGGAACGCGGTCTGGACGACGAGGCTACTCAACCTGGAGCACCGCGAGGAAGGCTTCCTGCGGGATCTCGACCGAGCCGACCTGCTTCATGCGCTTCTTCCCCGCCTTCTGCTTCTCGAGCAGCTTGCGCTTGCGGGTGACGTCGCCGCCGTAGCACTTGGCGGTCACGTCCTTGCGGAGCGGGCGGACGGTCTCGCGGGCGATCACCTTCGTGCCGATCGCCGCCTGAATCACGACCTCGAACAGCTGGCGCGGGATCAGCTCCTGCAGCTTCTCGGCGATCTTGCGGCCCCACTCGTACGCCTTGTCCTTGTGGATGATGACGCTGAACGCATCCACCGCCTCGCCGTTCAGGAGCATGTCGAGCTTCACGAGATCCGCCGGCCGGTACGCCAGGAATTCATAGTCGAGCGATGCGTAGCCGCGCGAGATCGTCTTCAGCTTGTCGTAGAAGTCCAGGATGATCTCGGCGAGTGGGAATTCCCAGTGGAACTCGACCCGTGTCGTGTCCAGGTAGTGCATCCCCTGGTAGACCCCGCGCCGGTCCTGGCCGAGCTTCATGATCGCGCCGATGTACTCGGCCGGCGCAAACACGCGCGCCTTCACGTACGGCTCCTCGATGCGGTCCAGCGCCGAACCGTGCGGCATCACGCTCGGGTTCTCGACGATTTCCTTCGAGCCGTCCGTCCGGTAGACGTGGTATTCCACGTTGGGAACGGTGCTGATCAGATCGAGGTCGAACTCCCGCTCGAGCCGCTCGCGCACGATCTCCATGTGCAAGAGGCCGAGGAACCCGCAGCGGAAGCCGAAGCCCAGCGCCACCGACGTCTCCGGCTCGTAGTGCAGCGAGGCGTCGTTGAGCTGCAGCTTCGCGAGCGCGTCGCGCAGCTCCTCGTACTGCTCGGCGTTGGTGGGGTACAGCCCCGCGAACACCATCGACTGGATGTCGCGGTAGCCGGGCAGCAGGGGCAGGTCGCGGTGCTCGGCGTCGAGCACCGTATCGCCCGGCCGGGTCTCGCGCACCCCGCGCACGTTGGCGACGAAATAGCCGACCTCGCCCGCCTCGAGCTGCTCCGTCGGCTTGTGCCCGAGCTGCAGGTAGCCGACCTCGTCCACCTCGTACGTGTCGTCCTTGTGCGCGCCGAACGCGATCTTCATCCCGGGTCGCAGGACCCCGTCCACGACGCGGACGCTGGGGATCGCGCCGCGGTAGCGGTCGTAGTACGAGTCGAAGATGAGGGCGCGGAGCGGAGCCTCGTGGTCGCCGCGGGGCGGGGGAACGCGCTGCACCACCGCCTCGAGCAGCTCCGGGACGCCCGTGCCTTCCTTGGCCGAGATCCGGAGGATCTCCTCCGGCCGGGCGCCGATCAGGTCGTGGATCTCCTGCGCCCGGCGATCGGGCTCGGCGCCAGGCAGGTCGATCTTGTTGAGGACCGGGATGATCTCCAGCCCGGCGTCCATCGCGAGCAGCAGGTTCGAGAGCGTTTGCGCCTGGATCCCCTGCGAGGCGTCCACCACCAGAATCGCACCTTCGCACGCGACGAGGGAGCGCGACACCTCGTAGGTGAAATCCACGTGGCCCGGGGTATCGATGAGGTTCAGCTCGTACAGCTGGCCGCTCCGGGCGTGATAGCTCATCCGCACGGCGTTGAGCTTGATCGTGATGCCGCGCTCGCGCTCCAGATCCATAGTGTCGAGGACCTGCTCGCGCATCAGGCGCTTGTCGAGCGTGCCCGTCAGCTCGATCAGCCGGTCGGCCAGGGTGGACTTGCCGTGGTCGATGTGGGCCACGATGCAAAAATTGCGGATGTGGTCTTGGCGCATTCGGGCACAAATATAAGCCCGCGGGGTCCCTACCCGGGCTTCAGTCCGGGACCGGAATGTGGCATATTGGGTCGTCCGCACTCTTGGTGTCTTCTCTGCCTCAAATCGTCGGCTGGTACGACCCCGCCCAGAAGGGCGGCTTTCTCCGATTCGCGGCGAACAGCTATCTGCCCGCGAAGGGCGATCCCGCCGTCCAGCTCCCGGGGCTCCGTCGCGGCGACTTGGTCGCCCTCGAGAACGGCCGCGTGGCGGCCGTCAACGGCGTGCCGCCCGAGCACCTCGATGCCCGCCCCGAGTTCGCGAAGCTCGGGGCCGTCCATCCGAGCCGCGCGCTCACGCTCGAGACCGCGCGCGCGTCGAGCCCCCGCACCGCCGAGACCCAGCGCGTGGTGGACCTCATCTGCCCGTTCGGTTTCGGCCAGCGGGCCCTGATCGTGTCGCCGCCCAAGGCGGGTAAGACGGTGATGTTGCAGGCGCTGGCCGAGTCGGTGGCGGAAAACCACCCCACGGCGATCCTGCTCATCCTGCTCGTCGATGAGCGACCGGAGGAAGTCAGCGAGATGGTCGATTGGGGGCGGGGCGAAGTGGTCGCGTCGAGCTTCGACCTGCCGCACGAGCGGCACGTCGCCGCCGCCGACATGGTGTTCGAGCACGCGCGGCGTCAGGTGGAGCTGGGCCGCGACGCCGTGATCGTGCTCGATTCGCTCACCCGGCTGGCGCGCTCCCACAACACCACCGGGCGGAGCAGCGGTCGCACGATGACCGGCGGGCTCGATGCCAACGCCCTCGCCAAGCCGAAGGGGCTGTTCGGCGCCGCGCGCGCCGTGCCGCCCGCCGACGGTGGGGGCTCGCTCACCGTGATCGCCACCGCCCTGGTCGAGACCGAGAGCCGGATGGACGACATCATCTTCGAGGAGTTCAAGGGGACGGGCAACGCGGAGCTGCGGCTGTCGCGCGAGCTGGCGGACCGCCGCATCTATCCGGCCGTGGACATCGCGGCGAGCGGCACCCGGCGGGAGGAGCTGCTCGCCGACGCGCCCACCGTGGAGGCCAAGCAGAAGCTCCGCCGGAGCCTGGTGGGCATGCC
>Ga0326597_10006682_pt1 | contig 15766 bp, 10 predicted proteins | sample RVTome_12_FD_203789 | JGI IMG/M metagenome (GOLD analysis project Ga0326597, IMG submission 203789) | Soil microbial communities from uranium-contaminated site in the Upper Colorado River Basin, Wyoming, United States - RVT100D185 | ecosystem: Environmental > Terrestrial > Soil > Contaminated >...
ACCTGGCGGATGATGCGGTCTCCGACGGCATGACCGTACAGGCTGTTGATCTCGTTCATGTTTCGGATTTCGGCATAGCATAGCGAGAACGTCGTGCCGCGCACGCGGCAGGAGCCGATCAGGCCGCGCAGATGCTCGAGCGCGAAGCCTCGCGTGTAAAGGCCGGTCAGCGCATCGCCGGTCGCATGGTGCCGGAAATCGCGATAGATGGCGCGCATCGCGTCGCGCAGGCGGACCTCGCGCACCAGCGCCATCATCCGCACCCTCAGCTCCTCCGGCTGGATCGGCGTCTCCAGAAGGTCGGTGACGCCGGAGGCGAAAACCGACGAGGATTCGGGCACGGTGCCCGGATCGGCAACGACGATGATCGGCACGTTGAACAGCCGCGCATCGGCGCGGCAGCGGCGGCAGAACTCCTCCGCCTCCGCGCCGTCGCCGCCGGCGTCGACGATCACCAGATCGAAGCTGCGCCGCGACAGATAGTCGAACGCGGTGTCACGCGTCAGCGCGCCGGTGAGTGTCGCCGCGCTCGCCAGCGCCGCCTCGAACACGCCGTACATATGGCCGCCGCCGACGATCAGAATGTCGGCGTTCTCGGCCCCGGCGAGGCGGGGCGCCAGGCTCGGCGCATCGATGCCGTAGCGGCTGGTGGTCTCGAAGCGGCGCAGGAGCTCGTCCTGCATGGTGCCGAGCCGCGTCAGCGCCTTCAGCCGGCTGGTGATCTGCACGCCGTTGAGCGGGCGCAGCATGACGTCGTCGACATCGGCGTTGGCGGCCGCGACGAGCGCACCGGCGGTGTGCTCCGGACGCCGCTCGCCGACCATCATCACCGGCATTCGCGGGCCGCCCGGCAGCGAGCGCACGGCGCGCGCGAAGGCGACGAACTCGTGCGGCGCGCGGCGGCCGAAATCGCTCAACAGGTTGAGGATCACGACGTCGGGCCGGCGCGCGCCGTCAAGACCGGCGGGCAGTTCCTGATCGGGCTCGACCTCCACGCAGTCCCAGCCGCACAGCCTGAGCGTGTGCGCCAGCGAATCCTCGCCGGTGTCCCTGCCGACGAGCAGCACGCGCGCGGTCTGAGGCATGACGTTCCCCGTCAGCGATATTCCGGCAGCATCGGCCCCGGAACGTTAACAATGAGCGAACCGGCGCCGGCTCAAAGCTGTGCCGCGATATCGTCGCGCGCCACCTGGCCGGCCTCGTCGCGCGGCACGAAATCGATCTGCAGCAGCCGCTCCGGCAGCTTGAACTCCGCCGCGCCGAGCACACGCAGCTGGCGGTGGATGTCGGCGATATCGGGCCGGGCCCCGGGCTCGGCGACCACGGCGGCGACGAGCCGCGCGCCCATGACCGGATCGGCCCGCGCGATGGCGGCCGCGTCCGCGACGCCGGTGCATGATGCGTAGAGCCCGTCGAGCTCGCCGAGCGCCACCGCGGCTGCTCCGACACGGACGGTCTCGCGGTTGCCGGCGACGACACAGACGCTGCCGTCCTCCGCCGCCGGCCGGACGAAATGGCCGGTGGCGACGAAGCCCTCGGCATTGCCGGCCGGCCTGAGGCCGGCATTGCGCGAGGCCGGCGTCAGAATGGCGGACGGTACGGCGGCGCCGGCGACCATGAGCGCGCGCGGGCCGGCCGCGTCACCGGCCGCGGCCGTGCCGCAGCGCACTTCCAGCAGCTCGAGCCCGTTCTCGCCCGCCGCGCGGATCGTGCCGAGCGGCACCGCGCTGCCCGGGCTCCCGCCCGCCCCGCCGGATGGGCGCGCGATCAGCGCCGTGTCGCCGAGACAGAGCACCTCGATCGTGCGCGCGCGCGCCCCGTCGCGCGGCGCGGGCGGCGGGGGGGGGGCGACGCCCGCTTCATGCACCAGCGCCAGCACCGGCGGGCCTGCGGCATCGCTGAGCGCGAGCGCGAGCGCAACGGCGAGCGCGGCCGGCAGCGGCACCAGGTCGGGCTCGTAGACCGTCACCTGGCGGCGCCATCGATCGGGGTCGAACGGGCGGTGCAGGCACAACAGCCCCCCGGTCATCAGCCAGGGCGCGAAGCCCGTCGCGATGCCGGCGAGACCGCAGAGCGGGTAGGGCGACAGAATGGTCGCGCCGTCGCCCAGCGCGGCGGCGAGCACGGTCGCCATGCCCGCGCCGACGCATTCATTGTGCGAGCGTGCGAGCGCGCGCGGCGCTTCGGGCGCCGTCATGTCCCAACTGATCAGGGCCAGCGCATTGGCATCGACCGGGAGCGGAAATTCGGCGCGCGGCACCCGCGGTGCCTCCTCGCCGGTGTCCAGCCTGAGCGGCGTCACGCCATCGACGTCGCACGCGCCGAACGCGAACACGTAGCGGATCGAGGAGGCGCCGAAGGCCGCGGCGCAGGCGGTCATCGCCCGGTCGCAGCCCGCCCCATCGCTCCATGTGACGATGGCGCGGGCGCCGATCTGGATCAGCGCGGCCTCGATCTCCATGCGCCGCCACGACATCGGCAGGGTGCACACGATGAAGCCGAGCCCGAGGCAGGCGAGCATGGCCACCGGCGCCTCGACCACGGGCGGCAGCTGCACCGCGACGATGTCGCCGGGCTTGAGCCCGCAATCCTCGAAACGCGCGGCGAGGTGGCGCACGGCACGGTCGACTTCGGCGTAGCTGAGCTCGCGCTCGTCGTGCGCCGCGCCAGCCCCGCAGTCGGCCAGCGCCAGCACGTCGCCGCGCGCGTCGGCATGGCGGTAGAAGATCGCCGGCAGCGACTGCGTGCCCCAAACGCCCGCCCGGGTGAAGCGGTCGATGCGCGCCGCGCCGGCCAGCACCGGCGGGCCGAGGCAGATGGCGGGCCCTGAGTTCATCGGCCGGGTTCCACCCACCAGGTATCGATCTTGAAGCCGTCGATCGAGTGGCGGTCGGGATGGCCGAGGCGGCTCCTGTAGGCGATCCACTGCGTGGGGCTGTGAAACAGCGGGATCACGTAGTTGCCGGAGATCAGCAGGCGGTCGAGCGCGCGCACCGCGGCCACGAACGGCTGACGCTCGTGCGTCGCCAGCAGCGCCTCGATCATGGCGTCGATGGCGGGCTCGCGCGCGCCCATGTAGTTGCGCGTGCCCTGCTGGCCGGCGGCCTCGACCGACCAGTAGAAATGCTGCTCGTTGCCCGGCGACAGCGACGCGTACCAGAAGTTCTCGACCATATCGAAGTCGTAGGTCTGGCGGCGTGTCTCGTACTGCACCGAATCGACCTGGCGCACCGACACGGCGATGCCGATGCGCTGCAGCGACCTGGCGAAGTTGAGCGCGTAGCGCTCCTGGCGCTGCTCGGCGACCATGATCTCGAACGCGAACGGCGTGCCGCTCGCCGACTCGACCAGGACGCCGTTGTCGAGCGCGTAGCCGGCCTCGTTGAGCAGCGCCAGCGCCTGGCGCATACGCTCGCGGTTGCGCCCCGAGCCGCCGCCGCCGTCGAGCGCGTAGCTGCCTTCCAGCACGGCCGCGTCGACGGCGCCGGGATAGGCATCGAGCAGGGCGCGCTCGGCCGCGCTCGCCGGCCGGCCGACCGACGACAGCTCCGAGCCGTCATAGTAGCCCTGGGTGCGCCGGTAGAGGCCGTAGTAGAGGTTCTCGTTCAGCCAGTCGAAGTCGAACATCAGCGTCAGCGCTCGGCGCACGCGCTTGTCGGCGAACATCGCGCGGCGCGTGTTGAAGACGAGCCCGAGCATGCCGGCCGGCGTCTCGCGGCTCACGTCCTCGCGAACCATCCGCCCCGCCGCCACGGCGGGGAAGCTGTAGCCGGTCGCCCAGCGGGCCGGGTCGTGGTCCTGCTGGAAGTCGTAGAGGCCCTTCTTGAGAGCCTCGAACCGGGCCGATTCCTGACGGTAGTACTCGTAGCGGATGGTGTCGAAATTGTAGAAGCCGCGATTGATCGCCAGGCCGTCGCCCCAGTAGTCGGGATTGCGCCGGTAGGTGAGCGCGCTGCCCGGCTCGACGTCGGCGATGACATAGGGGCCCGAGCCGACCGGCGGCACCAGCGTGGTCTCGCTGAACGGATGGCGCGCATAGTGGTGCCGGGCCAGGATCGGCATCAGCCCCATGATGAGCGGCATCTCGCGGTCGGCGCCCGAATCGAACACGAACCGCACGGTGCGCTCGTCAGGCCGCCCGACGCTCTGCACCTTCGAGTAGTAGGAGCGGTGATTGGGCCGCCCCTCCTGCCTCAGCGTCTCCAGTGAAAAGATCACGTCGTCGACGGTCACCGGCGTTCCGTCGGAAAAGCGCGCCTCCTCGCGCAGCCGGAACTCGACCCATGCGCGGTCGTCCGGCGTCTCGACGGTCTCGGCCAGGAGGCCGTAGAGCGCGAATGGCTCGTCGAAATTGCGCTTGAGCAGACTCTCGAACACGTAGTCGCGCACCGCTGCGGCAGGCTTCCCTTTGACAATCAGCGGGTTGAGGCTGTCGAACGTGCCGAGCGCGGCGAACGCCACCTCGCCGCCGCGCGGCGCGTCGGGATCGGCGTAAGGCAGGTGGGAAAATCTGGCGTCGAGGGCGGGCAGACCGTGCATGGCGAGCCCGTGCAGGGGCTTTGCCGGCGCGGAGCCGGCGGCGGCGAGCGCAACCGAGGCCAGCAGCGCGACGAGCGACCGCCTTGACCGCTGAACTCGTATCGGCCACAACGCCCATGCCCGCGGGCGGCAAGCGGCGACCACCATCGATCGAACCCACGCCGTCGCCAGGAGACGCCGTTTGAGCATATCGTCGAACCTCCTTCGACACATGCGTTCTAGTGCGATTCGTCTCCGCGCCGCCATGCAATTGCCCGCTTTTACCACTAGCGAGCGGGCGGCCACATATCGCAACAGGCACCGCAGTCGGCCATTGTTGAACTGGAACACAACGACATGATTGAGAACAAAGCGGGGCGAATTCGTGCCCCAGGGGCGCTCTCGTGCGTGCTTGTCGCGGCAATGCTTGCTGCCGCGACAGTGCCCGCCGCCGCCCAGGAGCCTGAGCGGCAGCAGCAGCTCTTCCAGCCGGGCACCGGCCAGCCGCTGCCCGACAGCAAGTGGGTGAAGCGCTGCGACGGTGCGGCAGAGAACGCATTCTGCGAGATCAGCTTCGGCAAGAAGATCAGTTTCCGCGGCAAGGAAGTTTGGCTGTCGGTCGCCGGCATATTCGAGCGCGGCGACAGCCACGAAATCTTCATCTTCGCGCCGCTCGGCTCGGCGCTGCGCCGCGGCCTCGCCTTCCGCGTCGACACCTCGGAGGCCAAGACCGCCCAGTTCTCGGTCTGTCTGCAGATCCAGGGCTGCCAGGCGGTCGCCCCGATCGACGCGACGGTGATCGACCAGCTCAAGGGCGGCTCGGAGCTGCAGGTCCAGTTCACGCTCGGCAACCGGCCGCCCGTGGTGAGCACCGTGTCGCTCGGCGGATTCACCGCCGCCTATGACGGCGCGCCGAGCGAGATCATCGAAACCGCGCGGCAGGACGAGAACGACGGCGAGGCGGCCGATCCGGCCGCCGCGGCGAGCAGCGGCAAAGGCGACGCCGCGGCTCCGTAGCCGCGGCCGTGCGCGGCCCTCAGTTGCGCGACGCGCCGCGCATGCGGTAGAGGCCGCCCTCGAAGGCGGCGAACATCTCGCGCACCTGCGGATGGCGCACCGGCCGGCCCGAATCGTCGGCCAGCAGATTCTGCTCGGAGACATAGGCCACATACTCGGTCTCGTCGTTCTCCGCCAGCAGGTGGTAGTAGGGCTGCTCCTTGGCCGGCCTGATCTCCTCGGGGATTGCAAGCCACCATTCCTCGGTGTTGGCGAACACCGGATCGACATCGAAGATCACGCCGCGAAACGGGTAGATTCGGTGCCGCACGACCTGCCCGATCTGGAATTTCGCGATGCGCGACTTGTTCATTGACGGCCGTTCGCCGGGCTGATCTCGACCACCGTTATTACCATGCAGATCGCGCCGGCCCAATGCGGCCGGACGCGATCGATCCGCGTCCCGCGCCGCCGCACGGGGCGCCCGCCACCCGCAACATACCCAAGCGCGCGATTTGCCGGCATACTCTCCAGCAGAGCTGACTTGGCAACGGGGACTGCCGCGGGGAAACGTTCTCGCGGTCTTCGGCTTCGGTATGGCGCAGGGGCCCCCGGCCGGGCGGTCGGGTGCGTGTGCCTGGGGGAGCTCGGGATCGGACGGTTGGAAGGCACTGCCGAACTCGGACTGGCGCTCGTCGCCCTGGTCCTGCTGGGCGCCGCCGCGGGCCGGTGGGCCGAGGGCGCCGGCATGGCCCGCGGCCGGCTCGAGTTCCTGGTCTCCCGCGTGGCGCTGCCGGCGCTTGTGTTCGTCGTCGTCGCCGAGGCGCGCATCGAGCAGATCGCGGCATTCCCGTTCGTGCTCGCGGTGATGGTGGCGAGCTATCTCACCTTCATGGTCATGTTCGTGGTGGCCGTCACGGTCGCGGCATCGCGGCCCGGCGAAGCGGCGATGCAGGGCGCGGCCGCGGGCTATGGCGGCATCGGCTATCTCGGCGTTCCCCTCGTGCAGGCGCTGTTCGGCTCCGGGGCGGCGCTTGCCGCGGTGCTGATGCTGGTGTCGGTGACGCTTCTGCATGCCGTATTGCTGCCGGCGCTGCATGTTCTGGCGCGGCCGCGAAGGCCGCCCCGCGCCGCACTGCAGGGGCTTGGCGCGATCGTTGCCGATCCGCTGCTGGCGGCGGCCGCTGCCGGCGCCGCGTTCGCCTGGTCGGGTGCCGCCGTTCCAGCCATTGTCGCGGGGTTGCTCGATTATCTGACCGCGGCTGTGGTGCCGATGGCGCTCTTCGCCTTCGGCGCATCGCTGGTGCGCGCCGGCGTCGCCCGCGCCGACTGGAAGGTGGCCGTCGCGGCGCTGGTCAAGCTGGTGGCAAGCCCGTTCATCACGCTGTCGCTGCTGCTTGCGGTGGGCGGCTACGGCGAGGAGTGGCTGGCGCCGGCGGTGCTGGTCGCCGCGATGCCGACTGCGGTCCAGGTGGAGCGGCTGGCCGGACGCTGGAACGTCTATGCCGGCGGCGCGTCGAGCTGCGTCGCGGTTACCGGGCTCGTTTCGCTGGTCACCCTGCCGCTGACGGTCTGGCTGCTCGGGGAGGGTGCGATCGCGGCCACGGCCGGGTTCCTGTTCGGCCGATAGAGGTGAAGCGCCGCCACACGGGGCACATCAGCGAACCGGCCCCGCCGGCACGGAATGATCGCCGCCCATGCCGGCGCGCATCAGCCGGCGCCTGAGCGCGCCGACACCCACCAGCCCGGCTAGCCCGACGCCGCGCAGGCCGCGCAGCGCCGCGCCGTCGAACAGCAGCGAACGGTTGAGCAGATCGCACGCCGCGCGCCGCGACATGGTGTCGCCCCGGCGCGCCTTGCGGTACCGCGCGAGCACGGGCTCCGCGCCCGGATCCCCGTTGTCCGACAGCACCCGGCCGACGATGTCGGCGAGCCATGCGGCGTCGCGCACCGCGAGGTTCAGCCCCTGCGCCGCGATCGGCGGCAGCACGTGGCCGGCCTCGCCGATCAGCACGGTGCGGCGGTGCGCGAGCGTCGCGGCCGAAAGACCGCGCACCGGGAAGAGCCCGCGCGGGCCGGCCATCTCGACGCCGCCGAGGAACGGCCCGAGCTCGGCGCCGATGCGCCGGGCCAAGCCGCTGTCGTCGAGATGTGCGAGCGCGCCGGCCGCCTCGCTCCGCTCGAGCCACACGATGGCGCAATGCCGGCCCGGCAGCGGCACCGCGGTGAGCGGTCCGCCGGGGCGATGCACTTCGGTCGAGATGTTGTCATGCGCGTGTTCGTGGGCGACGCGCGCGGCGATCGCGGCCTGGCCGTAGTCCCAGCCGGTGGCGGCGATGCCGGCCGCCGCGCGCGCGGGCGAGTCGCGGCCGTCGGCGGCCACCACGAGGCGCACGCCGAGCCGGGCGCCGTCGGCGCAGTCGAGCCGCACCTCGTGCGGCCGGTGCTCGATTGCCGATACCTTGTGCGCCACGCGCAGCGATCCCGGCAGCACCGCGAAACGCGCCTCGAGCGCGCGCACGAGGTCCGCATTGGCGATGTTGTGGCCGAACGCGGCGGCGCCGATCTCGGCGGCTTCGAACATCACCGTGCTTGGATGGTCGCGGCGCGAGAGGCGATCGACGATGCGGATCGCGGCGAGCCGCGCCGCGGCCGGCTCGAGCCCCGGCCACACGCCGGTCTGCGCGAGGACGCCCATGCTCGCCGCAAACAGCGCGCTGGTTCGCGTGTCGGCGGCATTGGCGTCGGCCGGGCCGACGAGCGCCACCTTTGCACCGCCGAGCGCCGTGAGCACCGCCGCGCACAGCCCCGCCGGCCCGGCGCCGATCACGCCGACGTCGAAACGCGCCACGCCCGCCGCGGTCATGGCCGCGCGGCGCTGCCGGCCGCGGCGCCCGCCATCATGGCTGTTGCCCGGAATCGATGGTTGTGCGCAGCGCGGGCGGCTCCGGGCGCGCAAAGCCCGGTGGAATGCCGAAAGCCGGGTTTTCGTCGAAGAAGTTGAACGGCCGCAGTGTCACGTTCTTCCAGCGCACCGGCATCACCGGCCAGTCCTCGACCCGGGGCACATGGTGCATGGCGATATTGAGCCAGACCACGAGATCGGCGTTCTCCACCGATTGGCTGTCAGCGACATAGGCGGGCAGGCCTTCGCCGCCGTGCGACATGTTGGGATAGTCGCCGGCCGCGTAAAGCTCGCGCGGCTGGTGGCGGGTGAGCCACATGGTGCGCGCGGAAAAGGCGGCGCGGGCCTGGCTCTCGTCGTCCGCCGCGAGCACGGACACGGCCTGCGCGCCGGGCACGATCTCGATGCCCGGATTGTGGCCGAGCGCGGTCGTGAGGTTCGGGTTGACGAGGCGCCAGCGCGTACCGTGGCCGGGGCTCTCGAGGGCTCCTTCCGCGGTGACCGGAGCGCGCTCGACCGTCCACAGGCTGCGCCTCAGGCTGTCGCCGGAAACCGGCTGCGGGGTGATCCGGTCGCGGATCAGCGTGTTCGCGGCGCCGTCGACGTCGAGGTCGAGGCGGAAGCTGAAGAAGTGATCGTGATGGACGCCGACCGTGCCGGGCGCCACCAGCTCGCCATGCGCCGTGTCGGCGGCGGCGCCCGGCGACGCCAGGTCGGCCGAGGCGACGCCGCGCACGGCGATGATGCCCGTGGCGCCGAGCCGGATCTCGATATTGCCGTCCTGCTGGAACACCCAGTCGATGGCGTAGTCGTAATTGCCGATCGCGGTGATGGTGCGCGTGACGAGCTCGACGCCGGGCCGCGTCAGCCGCGTCGGCTGTGCCGGCGTGCCGCGCCGCCACAGGGGATCGCCGGTGGCGCGCTCGAACACGCACGCCGCGCGGCGGATCTCGAACACCTGCCCCTTGTCGTTGGGAATGGCGGCGGAGAAATAGGCCGCCTGCTCGGGGCAGTCCGACCCCGGCAGCAGCGACGACATGAGCCCGCCCGCACCGAACTCGCCGGAGTCGATATAGGCGCGGTATGCCCAGTCGGCCTCCGGCGCCATGTACGGCACGAAGATCTCCGACAGCGTCATCTGGTAGGCGATCATGCGTTCGCGCCCGCCATCGTCGTAGCTCACCAGCGACACCACCGGGCCCACGCGCTTGTCGATGCGCAGGTGGAATTTCCAGGGATGCCAGTCCACCTGGAAAGTGCCGGCGATCCGGTAATTGCTGCCCTGCGGCGCGGTGATCAGCACCGGCTTGATCGGATCGCGCGCCGCTTCCGCGCGTTTGGGCGCGGGCGCCGGCTCGACCGCGCCGAGATCGACCACCTCGAGCACTTCCTGCGCCTCCACGTCGACCACCGCGAACAGTCCGTCGATCGGCCTGCCGTAGAGATGCGAGCTCTCCTCGTCGGTGACGTAGCACGGCACCTTCATGATACGCCGCCCGTCGTAGTCCGCGCCGCGGAAGCGCCCCGCGGTAAGCGGCGAGCAGAACACTTTCGCGAAATCGGCGACGCCGCGCCGCGCCATCGCCTCCCGCCATCTCTCGTCCGCCATGGTCAGCCGCGACGCGGCCAGCCACTCGTCGATGATCACGCCGGGCTCGCCGTCGACTTCCTCGATCGCCGCGATCCTGTCGCCGCTGAGGTCGATCCCGATCTCGTAGGTCCTGGCCTGGTGCTGCATCACCACGAAGGCGGCACGCGGCACCGCATCGCCCGGCTGCCAGGCGAGCACGACGTCCTTGGCGGGCTCCTTGAGCGTGATTGTGGGAAAGCGCGAGCTGTCGTCGCCGTGCCCGGCCTCCCTGATCAGCTCGACCGCGCGCGCGACCTCGCTCGAGGACAGCGCGTCCATCGGGTGGCCGGACTCGGCCAGGCCGGGCCGGGCGAGCGCCGCCAAGAGCGCGAGGCCGACGATGAGCGTCGCGATCAGGCAGTGTGGCGTCAGGCGCATCATGGCTGTCTCCTGGCCCGCCCGGCGATGCTTGACCGTCGAGGCCGTGCGGCCGATAGAAGTGGCTCGCGCAAGAGGGGAGGCGAACCGCCATGGCTGGAGCCGCGACCATACTCGCATTTTCCGGCAGCCCCAGCCGGCGCTCCCTCAACGACAAGGTGGTGCGCGTGGCCATGCAGGGCGCGGTCGAAGCCGGGGCCGGAGTTCGCCATGTTCTGCTCGCCGACTATGAGATGCCGGTGTTCAACGTCGATCATGAAGATGACTTCGGCATGCACGAGAACGCTCGCGCGTTCAAGGCGCTGATGATGGAGCATCGCGGATTCCTGATCTCCGCCCCGGAGAACAACGGCTCCGTCACCGCGGCCTTCAAGAACGTGATCGACTGGGTGAGCCGCACCGGCGACGGCAATGACGGCATGGCGGCCTTCAGGGGCAAGTACGCAGCGCTCCTGTCGGCGTCGCCCGGCGTGTTCGGCGGCGTCAGGAGCCTCGACCACACGCGTTACATGCTGGCCCGGCTCGGCGTGTGGATCATTCCCCAGAATTTCCCGGTGAGCGGCGCCGAGGCGATGTTCGACACCGAGGGCAGGGTGATCGACGACAGGGCGGCGGACGCCATGCGCGCGGTCGGCCGGGCGCTGGCGGAAACGCTGAAGCGGGTCTGAGCCCGGCTTACGCGCCCGCCGGATGGCGCACCACCGCCTCCGGCATGGCGCCGCCGACATCGACGCGGCGCACCATGCGCCCGGTTTCCAGCTCGACGATGGCGATGTAGCCGGAGCCCAGCACGACATAGACGTGGCGGCCGTCCTCGGCGGCCAGCGCGTGGAACGGCTCGGCGTCGATCTCGACCACCTGCCGCGCGGCGAGCGTCGCGGCGTCGAGGATCTCGATGAAGCCGCGGCCGTCGCGCTCGATCAGCGTGGTGACGACGACGAAGCGCCCGTCCGGCGTCGGATAGGGCCAGCCCGGCACCCCGGTGAGCGGCACGGTGCGGGCGAGCGCGCGGCGCGACAGATCGATGACGTGCAGCAGCGGGCGGTGCAAGTCGCCGACATAGAGCAGCGCGCCGTCCGGAGAGGTCGAGATCGCCTGGGCGCCGACCGGCAGCTCGATGCGGGCGGCCACGCGCCCGGTCGTGGCGTCGACCTCGGTGATGAACGGATACTGCTTGTGCGAAAAGAACAGCCGCTCGCGTGCCGGGTGGGCGGCGGCGAAGTGCACCGGCGCCTGCATCCATACCGTGCGTTCGATCTCGAGGCTGTCGGGATCGATGACGAGCACCGACTGGCTCTCCTCGACCGTGACCCAGATGCGCCCGCGGCGGTCGCGGGTGAGCCCGTGCGGGGCGCGGTAGAGATCGAGGTCGATGTGCCGGACGGGGCCGTCACTCGCCAGATCGACCACCGCGATGCGGTTGTCGGATTTGTTGCGGCCGTAGTCGGCGGTGCCGTAGATCGACACGAATGCGCGCGCGCCGTCGGCCGAGAGCGCGATCTCGTGCGGCTTGGCGATGTCGGGCTTGCCGACCCTGACCGCGCCGACGATCTCGCCGGCCGCCGGATCGACGGTGGTCAGGCTGACGCTTCCCTTCACCGTGCACAACAACAGCTCGGACATCGTCAGTTCCCCAAAAGTCGCTTTGGCAAAGGGCAGCGTATACGCGGGCGGCGGGCGCGGCCATCCGTTCTCCGGACCGCCGATGGCGTCTAGAGCGCAATCCGATCCGATTGAATCGGATAGACGCTCTATCTGTTTGTTTTGGCCGCATAATCTTATCGATCCTCGCTTCGCCCCGGTCGGATTATGCTCTAATGGAAATTGCGGCCCGCGGGGAGGATGGCACGCACCCGCGCGTCGGCCATGGCGCGGCGGCGCAAAGTGATCTCGCGCGGGTCCTCGGCCGGGCGGGCCGCCGCATCGGCGCGAGCGGTGGGCACGGGCATCGGGCGGTCCCCGCTGAGCACATCGAGCCGGTGCGACAGGTCGTCGAGGCGATCCGCCACCACATGGAGCACGATCCCCTGGCGCTGGACCCGGCCGGTCACGCCCATCAGCCGCGAGGCCAGCACGACGCGGCGGAAGCGCTCGAAGGTCTTCGGCCAGATGATCACATTGACGATGCCGGTCTCGTCCTCGAGCGTGGCGAAGATCACGCCTCTTGCGGTGCCGGGGCGCTGGCGCACCAGAACGAGGCCGGCCAAGCCGACCCGCGATCCGTCGCCGGCCGCGCGCACGGCCTCGCCGGTGATGCGGCCTTCCACGCCGAGCGCCGCGCGCAGGAAGGTGAGCGGATGGGCCTTCAGCGAAAGCCTCAGCGTGCGGAAATCATGCAGCACCTGCTCGCCAGGCGGCATCGGCGAAAGCGCAAGCTCGGCGTCGCGCTCGTCCGCGCCCATGTCGTGGGTCCCGGCGGCCGCGAACAGCGGCAGCGTGTCGCCGGCGCGGTGTCCGCCGAGCCCCGCCACCGCCCATAGCGCGGCGCGCCGGTCGAGGCCGAGCGAGCGGAAGGCATCGGCCTCGGCGAGGCGCTCCAGAACCGCCGCCGGCAGGCCGGTCCTGAGCCACAGATCGCGGACGGAATCGTAGGGCCGGTCGCGGCTGGCGACGATCCGGTCGGCCGCCTCCCGGGCCAGGCCCTTGATCTGGCGTATGCCGAGGCGGAGCGCGCAGGCGGTGCGGATCTCGTCCGCCATCCCGGCATGAAGCGGGTGGATCCGGGTGGGCGAGCCATGCCCGCTTCCGAGCGTCCTCCAGTCATCTTTCCCGTCACCCTGGCGAAAGCCGGGGTCCGGTCGGGCGGTTCGACCCGTTGCGATTTGCAAGCTGGATTCCGGCTTTCGCCGGAATGCCGATTGAACGGCGTCCAGCTCCTCCAGCGTGCAGTCCCAGCCGGAATGGTTGATGTCGACCGGGCGCACCGCGACGCCGTGCTCGCGCGCATCGCGCACGATCTGCGCCGGGGCGTAGAAGCCCATCGGCTGGGAATTGAGCAGGGCGGCGGCAAAGACGTCCGGATAGTGGCATTTGAGCCAGGCCGAGACATAGACGATGAGTGCGAAGCTCGCGGCATGGCTTTCCGGGAAGCCGTATTCGCCGAAGCCCTCGATCTGCTGGAAGCAGCGCTCGGCGAAGGCGCGCTGATAGCCGTTCTGGATCATGCCCTCGACCAGCTTGTCGCGGAACAGCTGGATGGTGCCGGTCTTGCGGAAGGTCGCCATGGCGCGGCGCAGCTGGTCGGCCTCGGACGGGGTGAAGCCCGCGCCGACGATCGCGATCTTCATCGCCTGCTCCTGGAACAGCGGCACGCCGAGCGTTTTCTCGAGCACCGCGCGCAGCTCCTCGGAGGGGTATTCGAGCCGCTCCAGCCCGTCGCGGCGCCTGAGATAGGGGTGCACCATGTCGCCCTGGATCGGTCCCGGCCGGACGATCGCGACCTCGATCACGAGGTCGTAGAACGAGCGCGGTTTGAGCCGCGGCAGCATCGACATCTGGGCCCGGCTCTCGACCTGGAACACGCCGAGCGAATCGGCGCGACACAGCATGTCGTAGACCGCCGGCTCCTCCTTGGGCAGCGTCGCCAGGTCGTGCTCGACGCCATAGTGGCGCGCCATGAGGGCGAACGATTTGGCGATGCAGGTGAGCATGCCGAGGCCCAGCACATCCACCTTGAGAATGCCCAGCGCATCGAGGTCGTCCTTGTCCCATTCGACCACGGTGCGCTCGTCCATCGCCGCATTCTGGATCGGCACCAGCTCGTCGAGCGGGCTCTTCGTGATCACGAAGCCGCCGACATGCTGCGACAGGTGGCGGGGAAAGCCGATCAGCTCGCCGGCGAAGCGCAGCGTCATGGCGATCCGCTGCTCCGCCGGGTCGAGGCCGGCCTCGCGCACATGGGCGGGGTCGATGCCGGCGCTCGACCAGCCCCACACGGTGCGCGCCAGGCTCGCCGCCACGTCGTCGGAAAGGCCCAGCGCCTTGCCCGCCTCGCGCACCGCCGAGCGCGCGCGATAGGTGATCACGGTGGCGGCCAGGCCGGCGCGCTCGCGGCCGTATTTGGCGTAGATGTACTGGATCACTTCCCCGCGCCGCTCATGCTCGAAATCGACATCGATGTCGGGCGGCTCGTTGCGCTCGGCGGAAATGAACCGCTCGAACAGAAGATCGATACGGGTCGGGTCGACCGAGGTGATGCCGAGACAGAAGCAGACCGCCGAATTGGCGGCCGAGCCGCGACCCTGGGCGAGGATGCCCTGCCGGCGCGCGAACTCGATGAAGTCGTGCACGGTGAGGAAATAGCTGGCATAGCCGAGCTCGCAGATCAGGGCGAGCTCGTGGGCGAGCGCCTTTTCGATCTTTTCCGGCGGCCCGTGCGGATAGCGCCTGGCCGCGCCTTCCGCCGTCAGGCGCTCGAGCGTCTGTTGCGCCGTTTCGTGCGCGCCCACCACCTCGTCGGGATAGTCGTAGGCGAGCTCGTCGAGCGAGAACGAGAGGCGCGCGAGAATGTCGAGGCTCGCTTCGGCCGTGCCCGGAAAGGCGTGGAACAGGCGCGCCATTTCACCGGCCGGCTTCAGGTGGCGCTCGGCATTGGCCTCGAGCAGGCGGCCGGCATTGTCGATCGTCACATGCTCGGCGATGCAGGTGAGGATGTCGGCGAGCGGCCGCCGCGCGGGCAGGTGGTAGCGCACGTCGCCAATGGCGAGCGGCGCCACGCCGTGGCGCCGGGCGAGCGCGGCCTGGGCCCGGGCCTGCACCATCGCGTCGCGGCCATGGCCGAGCCTCAGCGCAAGCCAGACATGGCGCGCAAACCGGCTGGCGAGACGGGCGAGGGCGGCCTCCGCCGCCGGCCCCGGCACGCCCGTGGGCACAAGCGCCATGAGCTGGCCCGCGCCATGCGCGAGGAAATCGTCGAGGGTGAGGATGCACTGGCCCTTGCCGGCGCGCCGGCGGCCGAGCGTGATGAGGCGGGTGAGCCGGCCATAGGCGGCGCGGTCGCCGGGCCACACCAGGAGATCGGGCGTCGCGTCGCAGAAGCGCAGCCGCGCGCCGACGATGAAGCGGATGCCGGCGGTCTTCGCCGCGACATGGCCGCGCACCACGCCGGCCAGCGTATTGACGTCGGTGATGGCAATCCCGGCAAGGCCGATGGCGGCGGCCCGCGCGACGATTTCGTCGGGATGGGAAGCGCCCTCGAGGAAGGAGAAATTGCTGAGCGCGGCAAGCTCGGCGTAAGCGGGGGCGGTCATGGCGTGCACACCCCGGGATATCGAGAGAAGAGCCCACCGCCGTCATTCCGGCGAAAGCCGGAATCCAGTAAAACGGCTCCATGGACAAGC
>Ga0326597_10006683_pt1 | contig 15765 bp, 17 predicted proteins | sample RVTome_12_FD_203789 | JGI IMG/M metagenome (GOLD analysis project Ga0326597, IMG submission 203789) | Soil microbial communities from uranium-contaminated site in the Upper Colorado River Basin, Wyoming, United States - RVT100D185 | ecosystem: Environmental > Terrestrial > Soil > Contaminated >...
TAGGAAAGCGATCAGAACCTCCTCTCTCCTTCGGAGAGGCCGGCCTCTTGTCCCTAGGCAGGTCTCCTGGCTCAGGCTTTGTCCTACTCACCGCGCCTTCCCGCCGCCTTCGTCGATCGTTAATCGTCAACCGTCAATGGGAGCCCCGGAATCTATTCCTGTACTGCCGGGGGGCCGGATGACGAATGACGTATTGCGGATGACGAAAGCACACAGTGGCTTGCTTGCGGCTTTCGTGGCCTACACAGTGGCGGGACCGCACCGGATTTACACCGGTTTCCCTATTATCCCGTGAGGGCACCTTGGACTTATGTCGCCTTTGTTTATCCCGAGCGGGATCCATTGTCAAGAAAAATTCGCCGCTGTCCCCTTGGCCATTTGCGGTAGGAGGGTTCGAAGAGCGCCGGGGCGAACCCGACTCGGTGGACGGTCTTTGACGCATCAACCACCGGTGGATGTTTTAAGTCCTCGCGGCACGACCAGGCGCTCCGCCCATTCGAAGAGCCACTGCACGGCGAGGGCGAGGACGGCTGCGGGAACGGCTCCCTCAAGGATCAAGCCCACGTCGTCGAGGCGGATTCCGGTGAGGATAGGCTGGCCGTAGCCGCCTGCGCCGATAAGCGCGCCGAGGGTGGCGGCCCCGACGTTGATCACCGCCGCGGTCTTGATCCCTGCCAGGATGGACGGCATGGCCAGGGGCGCCTCCACCAGCCGAAGACGCGCGCGCGGCGGAAGTCCCAGGGCCTCGGCGGACTCGCGCAACGACAGTGCAATCCCCGTGAGCCCCGCGTGTGTGTTGCGCACGATGGGAAGCAAGCTGTAGAGGAAAAGGGCGACCACGGCCGGCCCCGCCCCGATGCCCAGAAGGGGAATCATGAACACCAGCAGTGCCAGGGCGGGAATGGTTTGGGCAATGCCTACGGCGCCGAGAACCAGCTGCCCCAGGCGGGGCCGGCGGGCGGCCAAAATGCCGAGAGGAATAGCGATCAGCACCGCCACGCTCAGGGAGACGCCCACCAGGGCAACATGCGCTTTGGTATTGCGGGCCAGGCGCTCAAGTCCGCTTTCGTTGGAGGCATTGACGGTTATGCCCAGGCGCTTCAGTAAAAAATCCGCTGCCACTTCGGTCTCGGGTCTTCCCTGGAGCTTCACACGGGCGTTCATCTGGATCATGGCGCCTTCGTCGATGGCGCCCTCAAGGCGTTTCAGCGTCGCCATGGCATGGGGCGTTTCCTTCTCCAGGGCGGTCCGGTACAGGAGCACCGCCTGGTACTGGGGAAAGTAGGAGAGATCGTCCTCCAGCACGGTGAGGTTATAGTAGGCGATCTCCGCATCGGTGGTGTAAAGGTCGGTGACATCCGCATCGCCGGCGGCGATGCCGCGATAGGCCAGATCGTGCTCAACGCCGCGGACGTTTCGCTGAGGTAACCCGTAGTGGGCGCGCAGCCCCGGCCAACCGTCCTCACGCTCCATGAATTCGTTGCCGAAGCGAAGGACGAGCTCCGGGTGATCGCGGAGCTGGGAGAGCCGTTTGATGCCTAGCCGCTGGCTTGTTTCACGGCGCATACCCAGAGCGTAGTTGTCCTGGAAGCCCAGGGGACGGCTCATACTGAGCCCCATCCCCGCCAGGATGGCGCTGAGCTCCTTTTCGTCCCTGGGCCTCTTGGAGGCCAGGATCTCATGGCCGAGGGTTCCCGTGTATTCGGCGTACACGTCGAGGTCACCGGCCACGAGGGCGTTGAATACCAGACGCGTGCCGCCCAGGGCCCGGCGGTGCGTTGCGGGTTGCCCCGAATACTCTATAAGCGAGCGGGCCAGCTCTCCCAGTATCACGCCTTCGGTGAAGTTCTTAGAGCCGACGAGAAGGACGCGCTCTTCGCGCGATGCGCCGCAGCCGGCAATCAAGGCCGCCGCGAGGACCAAGCGCCAGAGCCGGCCTCGCTTCACCGGCGGAGGACCTCCGGGCTCAAGTGGCTTCGTTGGGCTTTAATGAAGTTCTGCACGAAATCCTCGGCCGGCTCCCGCATCATGGCATCCAGCGTTCCCGCCTGTACGATGCGGCCGTCGCGCATCAGGATGATGGTGTCCCCGAAAAATGCCGCTTCAGCGAGGTCGTGGGTCACCAGAACCACGGTCTTGCCGAGGGCGGAAAAAACGCTTTTCAAGTCTTCCTGAAGCTCGAACCGGATCATGGGGTCCAGGGCACCCAGCGGTTCGTCCAGGAGCAAGACCTCGGGGTCCAGCATCAGGGCGCGCATCAGGCTGACCCGTTGCTGTTGTCCTCCGGAGAGCTGAACGGGGAAGCGATCCAGGGCCTCCATGGGGAAGTGGGTGAGATCGGCCAGTTCACAAATCCTGTCCTCCATACGCGGCGCCGTCCAGCCCAGGTAGCATGCCATCAGTGCAATGTTGTCGTGCGCGGAGAGGTGGGGGAAGAGGCCCCCGTCCTGGATCACGTAGCCCATGCGCCGCCGTTGGGCGGTTATACGGTCCCCGTCCAGGCGCTCGTTGTTGAAGCGAACCTCCCCGGAGTCCGGGCACTGGAGGCCGATCATGAGCCGCAGGACGGTTGACTTACCGCAGCCGGAGGGGCCGATGAGAACGGTGGTGCGGCCGGCTTCGATGGATAGATTGAAGCGGTCCAGTGCGGTGACTTCCCCGAATCGTTTGCAAACCTGGTCCAGCTCAAACATGGAACGTCGCTTTATGGAACTGCCCGCCGGGCGCGGAAAAGCCGAGCATTCACGTCACGGGGAAACTGCCGGGGCGGCCGGTGACCGGCGCAAGGGCATGCGGGCGCCTCGCGCCATGGTGTCCGCCGCGCATAGGCTCGGCGGGAGATTCGTTGCGGTTCGCCCGACCCGCTCGCTCTTATATGAATGAGAAGAGAGGTTTATGTCAACCCAACCAGTGGCCCTTGGCCGCGAGTGCGGGACGGTTTCTATTCCTTCGGCGCCGCGGCTTTCACGCCCCGCCGGGAGCATTCCCGCTCGAAGGTGCGCCTGGAGTTTGTCGGGTTCAGCGAGTTCTTCGGGTGGTTTGCGTTATTGGGTTCTATGAGTTGATTGAGTTTATAGGGCTTGTTGGGTTGGGCTGGAAGCTTGGAAACCTGACAGAATGCCGGCTTCCCGGCGACAGTGACTATTGACCAAGGACCGATAACTATTTGCTATTTGCCATTTCCGATCTCCGACCTCTGGCCTGGCGCTTTGCCGACCGCCACCGCGGCGGTCCTACTTTTTTTTCTGCGAGTCGGCCAGGTACTGGAGAAGGGGCGAGTTCTGGGGGAGGAGCACCGTGCTTTTCGTGCCGAGGAATTTGTCATAGGCCTCGAGACTGCGCACGAAACTGTAAAATTCCGGGTCCTGCCCGTACGCCGCGCCATAGACGGCCGTGGCCTGGGCATCGCCTTCACCGCGGCGCGTCTGGCTTTCCTCGTAGGCCTTGGCCAGGATGATGGTTTTTTCTTTGTCCGTCTCGGCCCGGATCTTCGCGGCTTCCTCCTCGCCCTCCGAGCGGTAGCGCTTGGATATCCTCTCGCGCTCGGCGCGCATGCGGGCGAAGACGCTCTCCTGAACTTCCCGTGGCAGGTCGGCCCGTTTGACGCGCACGTCGATGACGTTGATGCCGAACTCGGCGGCCTTTTGCGCCGTGCGGGAGGCCACCGCCTCCATGGCGGGGTCGCGCTCGTGGGCGATGATGGCGGCAAACTCGCGGTTGGCCAGTTCCCCCCGCAGTTCGGAAAAGACGATCTCGTCAAGGCGGGCCCGCGCACCGGCCTCGTCCCGAACCGTCTTGTAGAACTGGAGCGGGTCCCTGATCCTCCAGCGAATGACGTGGTCCACCACGACTCTCTTTTTGTCGGTAGTGAGGTATTCCGCCGGCTCCCCGTCGCTGTCCAGGATGCGCCGCTCCAGAATGACCGCTTGCTGGAGAAAGGGGATCTTCCAGTTAAGCCCGGGCTCCTGGACGGCCCTCTTGAACTGCCCAAGTTGGATGACGAGGGCCTGTTGCCACTCGCCCACTATGAAGAAGGTTTGGCTCCCCAGGATCACTAGGATGACAATGAGAAGCACGCCGATGCTGGAAAAAATCCGTGTAGCCATGGCTTAATTTCCTCGTGCCGGTCCGGTTGCGGCCTGGTTCTTGATCGAAATTTCCTTCAACGGCAGGAAGGGGACCACGCCTGCGCCGTCGCCGGAAAGGACGACTTTCTCGACATCGGGCAGGACCCGCTCGAGGGTTTCCAGGTGCAGGCGCTCGCGCGTGACGCCGGGCGCCTTGCGGTATTCGGTCAGGACGGAACTGAACCTCGCAGCGTCTCCCCGGGACTTGAGTATTCTCTCTTCCTTATAGGCCTCCGCCGCCCGTATGATCTCCTGGGCCTGGCCCCGGGCCTTGGGGATCAAGTCCTCGCGGTAACCTTCGGCCTGGCGCACCAGCTTTTCCCGGTCCTCCCTGGCCCGCACCACCTCGTTGAAGGCGTCCTTCACCTGCTCGGGGGCGTCTACGGTCTGGAGTTTCACGGCGGTGACCAGCAAGCCGGACTCGTACGTGTCCATCAACTGCTGAAGCAGGGTATGGGTCTCATCCTGGACCTTGGCCCGCCCGACGGTGAGGACCTCGTCTACGGTGGTGTTGCCCACGCGGCTTCTGAGCGCCACCTCGGTGGCGGCACGCAAGGTCGTAACCGGATCGCGCAGCCTAAAGAGGTACTGGACGGGGTCTTTGATCCGGTACTGGACGATGATCTGCGCGTCCACGATGTTCTCGTCCCCGGTCAGCATGTGGGACTCGGCGGGAACGGGGCGGGTAACGCCGGGGCCGCGGGGCAGCGTGCGGAATCCTACCTCCAGGCGCAGGATGTGCTCCAAGTTGACGACGTCGACTTGCTGGATTGGCCAGGGAATATGGTAGTTAAGCCCGCCGCTGGTCTTCTTGAGGACCTTGCCGAACTGGCGCACTACGCCCTGCTGGCCGGGCCCGACGATATAAATTCCGCTTCCCGCCCAGACAACGAGGAGGAGGATCAGGATGAAACCGGGCAATCCGGCCTTCATGAATTTCGGTATCTGGGGCAACCGCGACAGCATCTCTTCCCATTCGCTTCGTCTGCCCCACGGCCCGTTGGACCCGCCTTGTGCCATTCAGGTTCCTCTCTGCCGTTTTCAACGGCCGTTACCGAGCTGGCAAGCTTGTTAAAACGAGGCCGAATCCGGCCTGCCCATGCCGAGTAGGGTCAGCATAAGCGCCAGGAAGATGGCTTGGATAATCCAGCCGATGGCGCAGACGCCCACCGCTCTCCAGGTGCTGGTGTAGTCCAGGGCCGTACGGACGGCGATAATCATCGCCACCAGCATCCAGATTCCGGCAACGAGAAAGACGATCTCGCGCACGGGGGGGATCACTCCAAGGATGCGGAGCAGGCCGGGCGAGGCCGAAAAACCGATGGTCCGCAGCAACTCGCCGTGGCTGGCGCGTGTGCCGGGCTCGGCGAGCACCTTGGTCCCGATCCAATAGGTGATATAGGCCCATATATACCAGCTTGCAAGGGCCACCAGGCTGCCGATGAGGATCCCGACAAGGCCGCCGCCCTTGGTGCCTATGCCCGCCGCGATGGCCGCAAGGACGACCACGCCAAGGGCCTGGGAGGTGGCCTTCTCGTCCGCCTCAACTTCCTCGAATGTGTGGACGTCCAACTTGGCCGCCCGGACCATTCTTTGCGCAATGCTGGAGTTCATAGCTGCGACGTCCACAAACCCTATACTGACCCTCTTCCTATGTCAAGGCGGTTGCCGTTAAAAAGGCCCGATGGTGCAAAAGAATTTCGTGAGGTGTGATCCGGGGTTACGGGGGCTGCGTTGACGCGGCGGGCTGTCAGGACATGGGCGGATTTCCGCTTCCGAGCTGCTTGCGCGGGTCCACTGGAATGCCATTGACGCGCACCTCGTAGTGGAGATGGGGGTTGGTGCTTCTTCCCGTGCTGCCAATGGCGCCGAGTTGTTGGTCGCGGTGGACCCGCTCTCCCTGTCGTACCTGAATTTTGGAAAGATGGGCAAAATGAGTTGTGATTCCCTGCCCGTGGTTCAGGACCACGTGCTTGCCGTTGGCGCTGTCGGTACCCGCCGCCTGCACCACGGCGTCCCCCGGCGCGTGAACCGGGGTCCCCTTCCGGTTGGCGATATCGAGCCCCGTATGGAACTCGATGCCTCCGCCCAGGGGCGACTTGCGACTTCCGAAGCCCGAGCTGAGCCAACCCGTGGTGGGCCATTCGGAAGGAATAGAGGCGATGAGGCCCTGGAGCTCCCCCTGCAAGGTGCCGAGGCTCTTTTCCAGATTGTCCACGATGTGCTGCCCCTTCAGGGAGGTTCTCTGTTGTTTTGGCAGGGAGCCCGCAAATCTGGCCCTGCCGTCCTTCCAGGTGGCGAGAAGCTGCTGGCTGGTCTCAACCTGCTCCTGCAGGGTGAGGAGCTTTTCCTGCTGCCGGAGGACCTGGTTGCGCAGCAAGGTGACCTCTTTATGACTTCTCGTCTTCAGGGTCTCGACCTCCGCCGTAAGCTGGGCCCGGGCGCCGGTTTCTCTATGCCTCTGGAACTTCATCCAAAGGTAGTCTCCCAGCATCCAGGCGCTGACGCCCGCCACGAACACCGCGACGCCTAACACGACGCGCATCGTGTGATGGCTTATCCCCAGGCGCTTTACTTTGGTCTCGTTTTCGGGGAGGATAAGGATGGAATAGCTCTTAACCATGAGTGAATATACGCGCGCAAGTTGTCTGTTCAGGAACCTTTTTGGGCGACTTCCAGCTCACCTCCCTTCATTTTGCAGTGGCCGTCGAAAATAACGCCTTCTTCCAGCACCACCACGGGGCTTACGATATCTCCGTACATGCACGCGGAACTACGCAGTTCCACTCGCTCCCGTGCCGTTACTTGCCCTCGAATCCTGCCGCTCACAATGGCGACTCCGACGCGCACGTCGGCTTCAATGTCTCCCGCCTCGCCCACGATGAGGGTGTCTTTCGAATCGACCTCGCCGTGGAACTTCCCATTCATCACCAGGGTCCCAACGAAAGTAAGCCGCCCGGCGAGTTCGCACCCCTCATCGATCACAGAGGTAGCGGGCTGGTCCGGAGTTGAATGGTTTCCACTCCAGCGCCACATGAGGTTATCCCCCTAGTCCTATGGAAACGGTTGTCCTAGGCCGGCTTCCTCGCAATGTGCGTGGGGTCCACCAGCGAGGGACCCATGCGGCGTTCCGGCGCGATCTCCGAGGTGCGCCGCATCTTGGAAACGTTGCCGTTGAAAAACCCGCCCTTGCAGATGACCAGGGAGTCGGTCTCGATGTTTCCCGAAACACGGCCGGTGGCGGTAATCTCGACGTTGCCTGTGGCCACCATGTTGCCTTCATACTGCCCGCAGATCAGGGCATCGGCTGTGTTGACATCGGCGCGGACAATGCCTTTTTCTGCGATAACCAGTTTGCCATCCACATTAATTTCTCCCGCGACCTCACACTCAATCTGGATGGAATCGCCGATGGTGAACTTTCCTTCAAGGCGGGCGGAGTCGCCCAAGACCGTGAGCAGTGGGCCTCCCCGAGCCGCGCCGTTCTGCTTCTTGTCTCCGAACATAATCGCCTCCTTTAATAATTTGCGTGGAAAGTCTGGGCTGTTTTAAAAAAGTGCCATACTAGCCTGCCGGTGGAAAACTTGTCAATACTAGGTTTGGCGGGCAAGGGCAAGGGAAAATTTCGCTGCGCGCAACCGGTGGGAGTGACGCCGGAGGACTACCGGTCGGATTCCACGAGACAGCCCCGGGAAAGGAACCGAAGAGGGCCGGAAAGCCGCAGCGGCAGTTCAGCTGGATCCGGGTCCACCGCCGCGCCCGGGACGATTTCCGGCCCCAGCCTCGCCACCTTCTAAATGGGCCGGCCGGGGCGTGGCTGCCGCGTGGAGGGATGTCGGCAATTCCCGGCCGGCGGATCCTGGGTCCTAGTCGACGTTTTCTCCAAAATAATCCCGCAGGATGCGATCTTTAATATACTCGAGGGTGCCCAGGTCCTGAACGATATCGCCCCCGGTGTCATAAAAAAAGATGTCCCCGTTGCGGTTCCGGCCGATGGCGACCAGCCAATCCAGCTCGTTTCTGTCCTCGAGGAGATAGTTGATGGCCTGGCTCGCTCCCTTAGTCGTGATAATGGTTACTTTAGGTTTCAATCTTTTGTTCGGCTGGCTCATCAGTGGACCTCCTGACCTGAACTTCACTCTATAGCAGATGCGCGAGATTCCACAAGATGGTTGTTATTTGGAAGCTTCGAAGGCTCGCCCGTAGGTTGCCGTGCGGCTACTTGGCCGGTCAATTGTCCCGCTACGCAACCGTACGTAACTCTCCCGCCTTACGAAGTCAAACCTTGCCGCGGCGCAACGACGCCGAGTATCAAATTTTGCCAATTTGTCGTCTTATTCCGGCTCTACCCGGGGTCGTCCGGGTGAAAAGGGGTTGAAAATCCTACAGCTTATCGCTTGGCATCCTGCTTGCAGTGATATCCCCTCCATGGGCCTGGAATCCAAGAAGAAAATTCTCATTGCTGAAGACGATCCGGACATGTTCAACCTGTACAAGGGGCTATTTAAGGACCGTTTTAATCTAATGCTCGCCGTCAACGGCAGAGAGGCCGTGGGTTTGGCCGCCTCAGAGCTGCCCGATTTAATCATTATGGACATCATGATGCCTGAGATGGACGGTTGGGAGGCGCTTACCCGAATCAAAAACAACCCCGCCACCGCAGCCATCCCCGTGATCCTGCTTTCCGCTCTGTCCGAATACTCGGATATCCGGAAAGGTTATAACCTGGGCGCCGACGGTTATATTACCAAGCCGTTTTCCAGCAAGGAGCTCATGACCCGTTTGAATCTGTGCCTGCAGAACGCGCCGGACCCTGCCCGCTCATTTCCCCCCGCCGGCTGATAAGCTTGGTTCCAATTAGGCGGAAATACCGGGAGGGTCGGAAGCTTAATGGCCTCTCTGCATACTAGCCTTGTAGCCGCTCAACCGTTGGCCCGCGCTACTACCCGGTATCTACCCGCGGTTCGCAAGCACTGCGGAGGCCAACCAGGGTTTTAGCTTGATTGATGCCAAAATTCGTTATTCGAGCCTCAATGGTCGACCCGGCAGCGTTGTTCCAAACGGCCTAATAGGACCAAAATCCCGTAAAATCGAATATTTAGGCACTGGCATTTCTTTTGCCCATCTGAATCCTTACCAATGAGAAAAAAAATCCTCCTGGTAGAAGACAATCCGCAGATACTCAAGCTTCTGCACCTCCGACTGAATAGGTCCTACGAGGTGATTTTCGCCAGCAATGGCAAGGAGGCCGTGGAAATATCGGCCCTTCATCTGCCGGATCTCATTCTCCTGGATATTACCCTGTCTGAGGTGGACGGCATTCAGGCCACCCGCATGATCCGCGAGAATCCCAGAACCAGCTCTATCCCGATCCTGGCAACCGCGGCCAGCATTTCGCTCCGCGACCGGGAGGAAATCCGGACCCAAGGCGCGGACGACTACATTGCAAAGCCGTTTTCCTACAAGCAGCTGCTTCCGCACATCGAGGGTCTCTTGAAAAAGCAAGCCGTGGCGCCTTCCCCGTGAGGCCTGGCGGCCGCAAAGCGCAAACCCGGAGGTCAGAGATCAGAAGTCGGAGATCGGCAATAGCAAATAGTCAATAGTTATTGGTCAATAGTCAATTGCAAGAAGCAAATTGCGAATGGCAAATAGCGACTAACCAGACGTCGGAGATCAGATGTCAGAGAACAGGAAGGCTGAACTCTGCTTTCCGATGTCCGGTCTTCGATGTCTGACTTCTGACTGCGGATGCCCAACCTCTGGTCTCAAAAATTGGCGCCCTTGCCCTCTGGATTAAACGCCACGGCTATGCTGGGCAGTCTCGGTCACGCCTGGTACTCCACAGGGCGGGTATCTTTGCGCGAACCGTTCTTTATCCGTGCTGACGTCTGACATCTGACTTCCGACCTCTGGTTCCTGAGCCGTCCCTCGAACTCCATCTCGGTTCGAACCGCAAATAAATCTTGACAATGCCTTGGCATGTTTACTAAGTTCGGTGCTTTGAGATTCCAGGGCCATGGTTCGAGGGCGGGAGATGACAAACAAGCTTCTCAAAGCCGAGCAGGTTGCCGAATATCTTTCCATTGATCCCAAAGAGGTTTTTCAACTTCCACTGCCGCGGGTCCAGGTCACTCCCAACAGCATCCGATACCGGCCCCGGGACGTGGACCGCTACGTGTCGGAACGGCTGCAAAGGCCGGGTCGGCCCGGTGGAAACGGAAGCGGGCCCCATAACCGTCACGGCAAGAAATTGCGGCAAGGGGTGAGCATCCAGCGGCTCCTGTTAAAGAAGATGCTTTTCGCCATCCAGCGCGGGAATCAAGAGAAAGCAAGACTGCGCCTCATTGCGGAGCCAAGGCCCATCGAATTAACCGAGGTCGTCCAGGAGCCTTTGTTCTCTCTTGGCGGTCTCCGGGCATCCCGCAGAGTGTCCGCCAGTTGACCCCGGTCCAAGGAAAGAACCGGAGTCGAAATTCAAAACCCTCCTCGACGTTCATCGGGCCAAGCTGCACGGTTCATAATCGCCCTGATGTGCCCGGGGTATCCCCCGCATCGCGGATGCGCCTCGTGCAGCAACGGCTGCCGATGAGTTTCGTCCGAATGGATCTTAGGTTCGGTATCTCTTGACAGAGAGGGATGGGGCCGGATAACATCCCGCAACACCTAGGCCAGAGGAGGGGATGCCTCATGGATTCGATCTCGCTTTTGATTTTGCGGTTGGGGCTCGCGGTGACCTTTTTCGCCCACGGCTCACAGCAGTTTGCTGGTTGGTTCGGCGGGCGCGGTTTGAAAGAAACCGTGAACAACTGGAATCAAAGGTACCATATTCCAGTGGCCATCGGCGTGATCGGAGTTTTTACCGAATTTTTTGGCAGCTTTGCCCTCGTCGCGGGTCTTCTCACCCGGCTGGTCGCCCTGGGACTCGTGATTTTCATGTGTGTCGCCATCTGGTGCGCCCACTGGGGACACGGCTTCTTTCTGGCGCGCCGTCCCGGCGAATCCAACGGCATCGAGTTTTGCCTGGCGCTTGCGATCATGAGCCTGGCCGTTCTTTTCGGCGGCGGCGGCGTTCTGTCCGTCGATTACTGGTTGTCGCGCTAGAGCGGTGGCGCGGCCTGGGCCCCGGGAAGTCAAACGGCGGACGCCGCGAGTATCGGCACCCCGGGGCTTTGGCAAGCACCCATACGATTGAGAGGAGCGGGCTGGTTTCATGATCGGGCGTGAAGAAAACGAGCTGTTAAGCCGGGTGGGGCCGGGCACGCCCTGCGGCGATCTCATGCGGCGTTACTGGCATCCCGTAACCCCAACCGCGCTCCTTCTCGAAAATCCGGTTCGTAAAATCAAGATTTTAGGAGAAGAATTGGTCCTCTACAAAGATCGGGGAGGATCCCTTGGCCTGATTGGGCCGCGTTGCGCGCACCGGCTGGCCCACCTGGAGTTCGGTGTTCCGGAGAAACACGGCCTGCGGTGTTGCTACCACGGATGGCTTTACGATCAGAGCGGGCGCTGCCTGGAGCAACCTCTGGAGCCGCCGGACAGCACCTACAAGGACAAGATCAGCGTTCCGGCCTACCCCGTTCAGGAAATGGGAGGGCTCGTCTGGGCCTACCTGGGTCCCGAGCCCGTGCCGCTACTGCCACGCTGGGACCTGTTTGTCAGGCAAGACGGGTTCCGCCAGATCATGGGGCATTGGCTACCCTGCAACTGGCTCCAGGTCATGGAAAACCGCGGTGATCTCGGCCACGTCGTCTACCTTCACGGGCGCCTCCACCAGTACGTCCTGGAGCGCCAGGGGCGCCTGACGGACGATCCCACTCGAAGGTTCAATGCAACGATGAAAGCTCACGAGGGAGACTTGAAAAGGGGAGTGTTTACCAGATACCGCACCCTGCCCAACGCTTACGGGTTTACCAAAGGGACCCTCAAATCAGACCAGAGCGAGGACGATCCCACGTGGAACGTGGGAATGAATCCCGTCCTGTTCCCGTACACGCTCCATTCGGGGCATCGCCAGAGGATCCGCCAGGTCTACCAGATCGGCGTGCCCGTGGACGACACCACCACCTGGCACATCTCGTACCACTGTTACGTTTTCCCTCCCGAAGTCGCGGTGCCGAAGCAGACCGTGGTCCCATTTGTCGATATCCCGATCAAGAACGATAAAGGAGAATACATTCTGGACTACGTGCTCGGCCAGGACATGGTGGCGTGGTACGCGCAGGGAGAGCTCACGGACCGGACTCAGGAACACCTGACGAACACGGACCGCTGCCTCCTCGATTACCGCAAGCTCTTGAGGGAGCAGATCGAGGTGGTGAGCCGCGGCGGGGAGCCGATGAACGTCTTTTGGAATCCTCAAGAAAATGCGCGCCTCGAGCCTCCCGTGCCCTTACAAACCGAGGTGCGCGAGGGAGGACAGTTCTACCGCGGCAACTATCATAAAGTGGCAGCGGGCGGTACGAGCTATATGGACGACGACGTGGACCGATACTGCCCGGACCGGGCATTGCTCCAGGATCTGTTCCGCAAGGTTGAAGAGGTTCAGCGCAAGGAGGCCGCGGCGGGCTGACTTGGTTCATCGAGTTTATAGAGTTCGTTGAGTTCGTCGAGTTACTTGAGTTTATTGGGTTTGTTGCGTTGGGCTGGAGGCTAGGAGGCCGGAAGCTTGGATGCCTGACAGCCTCCGAGCATCCTAGCTTCCAAGCCTCCCAGCCGATTGACGTTTGACGAATAACGATTGACGATTTACGCCTCACGGCTTCCCCATTGACCAATAACCATTGACTAATGACTACTTGCCCTTTGCGTTTTGCCGTTTGCTTGACGCTGCCAAGGGGCGGTGATACTTTCAGGCTGGGTGCGCGGCAAGGATAAATAATAATAAGGAGGCTGACCATGGCAGGACGCGTTTGGGAACCTTTTCTTACCGAGCAGGATAAGGCTCATGTAGCCGCCAGGGGCGCAAGGGCCGTCGGTTTTGGGCAAAGGCCGGCCCTTCTCTTGATCGACCTTTACCGCTGGGTCTTCGGTGACAAACCGGAGCCGATCATCGAGGCCATCAAGGACTGGCCTGGAAGCTGCGGCCTTGCGGGTTGGAACGCCCTGCCCCATATTCAAAAACTCCTCGGCGCGGCCAGGGAAGCAGGCATCCCGATTATTCATCTCACCGGACTGGATGGCGCCGGCGTCAAGCCCTGGGCCTACCGGCCCGCGGAAGAAAAAGCGGAATTGAGCCCCGCCGCCAAGGACCGGCGCCGGCGTCAGTTCGACATCGTAGACGAGGTGAAGCCCCTGCCCGGGGAAACAGTGCTCCGCAAATCCTCGCCCAGCGCCTTCTGGGGCACGCCCCTGGTGGGCCATCTGAACTTCCTGGGTATCGATACCGTCATCACCTGCGGCGAGAGCACCAGCGGGTGCGTGCGCGCCAGCGTGGTGGAAGGGTGCACCTACCGCTACCGCATGATCGTGGTGGAGGAGTGCGTTTTCGACCGGCACGAGGCGGCTCACGCCATGAACCTCTTCGACATGAACCAGAAATACGCCGACGTCCTGCCGCTGGCGGAGGCGCTAAAGTACCTGACCACCCATAAAGCTAGAAAACCCCACGCGGCCTAGCGTCTCCCGAAAAAGGGCGCCGCCCCGGGTAAAGGAGTGCCGGATCCGTTCCCGTTCCGTTCCCCGACCGGGCTCGTCTTCCACGGGGAGCGTTCCTAAGGTTCAAGGGGGGGGAATTGCCATGCAACCGGACAAAATCGAGTTCATGGAGGGCGGGATTCGGGTGATTGTCGAGGCGCGCCGCTCCGGAGGCGGGGACTGGGGTGTGACCTTTCGAGTTTTCGGAGACGCGGGGGAGAAAAAGGTAGAGCTCCTCCGCTTCGACTGCTTCAAGAAAAATCCTCATTACCATTACGATCCCGCAGGCAAAAGCGAAACCCATAATTTCGACTGCAATGAGATCCCCAATCCTCTGACCTGGGTGATGCGCCAGCTTGGCACCCGGCTCCCAGCTCTCATCGAGCATGCGGGCTACGACGACATAGCTGGCGTTGTAGACCAGGCCGCTATAGCCGAAGATCTCGCGAGACTCGAGCCTGACATCGTTCAACTGCACGATCGCGCCCTGAGAGAGCTGGCTGTCGCCGGGTAGGGGCGGCCCAAACATTCCCTGGAACCTTTCCGCCCAGATGCCTGTCTAATGGAAGATGAGGAGAGAAGCGACTGGGAGTGCGCCCGGAAGGTTCAAGGGGGGAATGCGGATGCCTTTGAGGTCCTGGTCAGGCGCCATGAGAAGAGGATCTTCAATCTGCTTTACCGCTGGTTGGGAGATTCCGATGAGGCGGCGGAGGCGGCTCAGGAGGTGTTCCTTGCCGCCTTCCGGGCCATCAAGGGTTTTCGCGGCGAGGCGAGCTTTGCCACGTGGATCTATCGTATAGGGGTGAACCAAGCGAAGAACCGCAGGAAGTGGCTGCTCCTGGACAGGCAACGCAGGGAGGCCGCACGGGCGGCGGACCCTCTCCCCGGTGCGGCGCCCGACCCCGCGGCCGTGGTCGAGCAGATGGAGCTTCACGGCCTTGTTCAGGGGGGACTGGACGCGCTGCAAAGGGACGACGCGCTGATCATCTTGCTCCACGATTTGCAGGAGGTCGGCTACGAGGAGATTGGCAAGGTGCTTGAAATACCCTTGGGTACGGTCAAATCCCGCCTGCACAGGGCGCGTCAGGCGCTGAAGAGCAAGCTCGCGCCGCATTTCGGTAGGAGAAAATGGCGGCCGTAAAGGAATGCGAAGAAATCCAGGGCCGGCTGTCCGATTATCTTGATGGGACCCTGGACTCGGGAAGGCACCGGGCGGTGGAAGACCATCTCTACCTTTGTCCGATCTGTCTTGCCGAGCACGATGCCCTGGCCGACGGCATCAAAGCCGTTGCGAGCCTTCCCCGGGTGGAGCCCCCGCCGGGGTTCAGGGGCAGAGTCATGGCCCGGGTGCGTGAGGAAGCGGCACGGCCGAGCCTCTGGAAAAGAACCTTCCTGCCCTTGAGGATCAAGCTTCCACTGCACGCCACGGCCCTGGTTTTGCTCGGCGTTGTAGCCGTCTACCTGCATCAGAAAAACGGCGTCCCTCAGAGCGAGCTGTTTAAATCCATGCCCGAAGAGCCCCGGATTGCTGCCAGGGGTGACTTGGAGGAGCGAGATGCTCGAACAGTTCCGCCCGCCGCTTCACCGAGACCTCTATCACGGCAAATGGCGGAAAGTGCGTTACCGGCCGGGGATGCGAGCGCGGGCGGCTTGAAAATGTCCGAGGACGAGCGGTTGGAAGGTATGCGGCTCCCGTCTACGCTCCAGAGCGCGCAGGAGAAAAAGGCTATCGTGCCGTCGGAGGGGCAAAACGGCCTTGCCCTGCAGCCCGATGACTGGACTGAAAGTGAGGCGTCCCTGCGCCGGAGCCTCGATGCTCTCCTCCGGCGTTATGGCGGCAGGCAAATCCAGTTGTCCGGCGCGGTCAAAAAACGCGAAAAGGCCTCATCCGGGAAATCTCAAACCGTCACAATTCTCCTTCCTGCGGATCAGTATGAACGGTTCAAGGCGGAGGTCGCATTCCTTGGGCGGGTCCAGGTAACCCGGGTAGCGCCGGCCGAGACGA
>Ga0326597_10006684_pt1 | contig 15763 bp, 14 predicted proteins | sample RVTome_12_FD_203789 | JGI IMG/M metagenome (GOLD analysis project Ga0326597, IMG submission 203789) | Soil microbial communities from uranium-contaminated site in the Upper Colorado River Basin, Wyoming, United States - RVT100D185 | ecosystem: Environmental > Terrestrial > Soil > Contaminated >...
CCTACGATCGCTTTTTCCCCAACCAGGACACGATGCCCAAGGGAGGGCTCGGGAACCTGATTGCGCTCCCCTTGCAGTTTGCGCCGCGCAAGTCGGGCAACAGCGTGTTCATTGACTCCGACTTCCATCCGTACCCCGACCAATGGCAGTTCCTTTCGACGATTCGACGAATGCCGGCTGACGCCGCGGAGGAGATCGTTGCGGAAGCTCAGCGCAAAGGCGACCTGATCGGAGTCCGGATTAGCATCGCCGATGACGAGGATGCACAAGACCCGTGGACCTTGCCGCCTTCCCGCAAGCGGAGGGAGCGGCCAATCGAAGGGCCGCTGCCAAGGACTGTTCAGATCGTTCGCGCGAATCTTGTTTACGTGGAAAAGAAGGATCTGCCACCAGCCATGCTGAATCGGCTGCTCCGGCTGGCAGCATTTCAGAACCCCGAGTTCTACAAAGCTCAGGCGATGCGGCTCTCGACTTACGACAAGCCGCGTGTGATTGCATGCGGCCAGGAATTCGCCCAGCACATCGCTGTGCCTCGTGGATGTCTGACGGAGACGTTGGCTCTTCTCGAAGCGCACAAGATCCGGCCCGAAGTTCGGGACGAACGGTACGCGGGCACAGCGATTGAAGTGGAGTTCCAGGGTCAGCTTCGGTCGTTCCAGGAGGAAGCCGTCGCAAAGATCACCGGCCATGACGAAGGAATCCTTTGCGCTCCGACGGCATTTGGAAAGACCGCCGTCGCCGCATGGCTGATCGCGAAACGCAAAGTCAACACTCTGGTGCTGGTCCACCGCCAGCAGTTGCTCGATCAGTGGCAGGAGCGCCTTGGGATGTTCTTGGATCTGCCGGCCAAGTCGATCGGGCATATCGGTGGCGGGAAAACGGAACGGACCGGTTGTGTGGACGTCGCCGTCATTCAGAGCCTTTATCGAAAAGAGGAAGTGAAGGACTTCGTTGCCGAGTACGGCCAGGTGATCGTCGATGAATGCCACCACATATCCGCTTTCACGTTCGAACAAGTGATGAGGCAGGTAAAGGCAAAGTATGTCGTCGGTCTGACCGCCACGCCAACACGGAAGGACGGGCACCATCCGATCATTTACATGCAGTGTGGCCCAGTACGGTTCAGCATGAGCGCCCGGACGATGACCGAAACGACGCCCTTCGCGCACAAGGTGACTCCCCGCCACACGGAGTTTCGGATGGCGCCCGAACTCACCGAGGTCACGATTCAGGACATCTATGCCGCGCTCGTGAACGATGTCTCACGCAACGAGCTGATCGCCAACGACATCGTGTGCGCCATGGAATCGGGACGTTGCCCGCTGCTGCTGACCGGTCGGACAGAGCATCTCCAGTATTTCGCAGCCAAATTTGCGGGTGTTGCCAAGCACGTCTTCGTTTTGAAGGGCGGTATGGGGAAGAAGCAGCGTCGGGTAACGGCGGAGGCCTTGGCATCAGTGCCGGAAAACGAATCGCGGGTGATTCTGGCGACGGGAAGCTACATCGGAGAAGGGTTTGACGACGCCCGTCTGGACACGCTATTTCTGGCCATGCCGATCTCCTGGAAGGGCACGTTGCAGCAGTATGTGGGCCGGTTGCATCGTCTCCACGACAACAAACGATTCGTGCAGGTCTACGATTATGTGGACAACTGCGTTCCGATGCTGGCGAGGATGTACGAGCGCAGGCTGAGGGGCTATGGCGCGATTGGTTATGTGATCGAGCAGGAGACGTTTCCACCCCGTCACCCGGCGGCCGCACACCCGTAGACCCGGACCGTTCAGGCAAGAGCTGTTGTCGCCCAATTAAATCATAACCTTGCCAAACCGCAAAGTTATGCTTTAAATCACACACTACCGTGGCTTCGAGAAAGGAGCATTCCCTTGCGACTTGTCGGCAAAGTGCGCCTTGGCTTCTACCCGCTGCCAGCAGCCGAGGCGAGCCGCATCAGAGCGATTCTTCGGTTTCCCCTAACGCCTTGGACGGCGCTCGATCCATGCGTCGGCGATGGCGTAGCGTTCGCTGCCATCACCGCAGACCCCGGCGTACTGCGATATGGAATCGAGATCGACGCTTATCGGGCCGAACAGACCAGAGAACGAGTGGCAACAGTCGTCCACGGCAATGCGCTCGAAACACACTGTTCGGTAGACAGCTTTTCATTGCTGTACTTGAACCCTCCGTATGACTGGGAACTTGGCCCTGGCAAGAATCGTCGCATGGAGCAAGTCTTTCTCAGCCATACCTACCGCTGGGTAAAGGCGGGCGGCATTCTGGTGTTGGTCATCCCCGGCGAACGGATTGCAGACTGCGGCCAGATACTGGCTACGCAGTTCCGTGACGCCCGAGTGTACCGTCTCGGCGATCCGGCATGTGTCCGCTACAAGCAGGTCGTTGTGCTGGCTGTGCGTCAGAATCGGCGCGAGAGGCAGCGGCTGCAAGATAGCGACATCACGCGCGCTCGACTGCACTACGACCACCTCTCGCGAAATCCGGAGCAACTCCCGGTCCTGCCTCCCGATCCCGACCCTCGGTTTAACGTGCCAGAAAGTGGCCCCGTCCAGCTCGCCTATCGCGGCCTGCCGCTCGATGAAATCGAGGAGATGCTACCGCGGTCGGCAGCTTACCGGCAAGCGGGTCGGATCTTGTTTGCGGAGCCACCAAACATCTCCGGACGCCCATTGACTCCCTTGCATTCGGGTCACATCGGCTTGCTCGCCGTAAGTGGAATGTTAAACGGAATCTTTGGTTGCGGAGAACAGCGACACCTGTCTGCGTGGCAATCGGTAAAGGCCGTTTCTTGCTCCACCGAGGAGGAGGACAATGGGACAATCATCCAACGAGAAAAAGAATACTTCACCAATGAGCTGACGCTCGTCTTTGCAAACGGAAAGACGGCGATTCTGAAATAACTCCTCTTCCTTTTATCACTGTTTCTCAATCTGGTTCGTCCTGTTGCGGAAAAGTGTTATGATGCGGACCGCGTGCAGTAGACGCTCGTCCCAACGTCCTGATCGTACCCGTGAGGTGCAGTGTGAAACAACGATCAAGGTTGTTGACAAATCAGAGGAAGAAGACGAAGAAGGCGTCATTACGGTAAGAGAGAAAGAAAGGTTTTCAAACGAACTAACGCTCGTGTTTACGACAGGACAGATTGCTACGCTAAAGTAAAGCTTCTCGTCCCGCCCAGACTGGCAGCCCAACTGAAATTTAAGACTCTTTCAAGCGAAGCTCACTGAAGCCTCGGCTACTGCCAACGGTAGCCGGGGCTCATTTGTTATGCAGTTACGTCCAGCAAGGAGGCTGACGGAAATGGCAGATCGATGTTTTTCCACTCTCATCTGCGCCAATGCAGACCAGAACATCTTCGAGAGACTGGGCTACAAGGCCGACGAGTCGCAGGCTCTGGTAGTGGACGGAGAAGAGATAGCAAACGTCCGGGTGATGATCGATGAGGAAGCGCCCGGAGGAAATTACGACGAACTGACTGCCCTAAAGGGCGTGCCCTTTCTCGTATCGAACACTGGTTGCAGAGGTGCTTTTGGCGACCACTTGGTGGTTTCGGACGGCGAGAACTGGAGTTACGCCGAGTCTTTGCACGAGAGCAACTACCCCGCCGTGCGCGTTAACCCAGAGGGAAGCGTGTCGAACGAGGACCTGGAAAACGCCCGGAAGTATTGGCAGGTCTACGCTGCCGTGCTAGAGGCACTTAAGCGGCGCGCCGCACCGCCCGGAGGGAAGCCATGAAGAACGCGCACGAGCGTTTCGGAACCTTGGAATACACGAAACGGATGAAAGACACCACGACCCACATCCGGCTTCGACTGGATCGCTTCATCGGCGAGATCGAAGCAGAGCGGAACTCCAAGGCGCACGTCATTTCGGTAGTGGGTGGGGACGCTGACATCGGCGCCATCGGGGCGGCGATTCTCGAGCAGAGTCTCTTCACCGTGCGGGGTCCAGGAATCGATCCAGTGACCGCAACACTCGGCGACGGCGCGCAGTGCTTCCGCTCAACCATCAGCATTGCCGGACGCAAGCCCATCCGCCACTTGGTCGCGATCTCGGCAGAAATGGCACAGACGAGGCCGGGAGCCGACCCGGAAGGCAACCGCACCGTCCTGTGCGATGACAATCCTGTCTTTGTGTTGTACCGCATTGCCCAACGGTTTGGACTGCCCGTCGTGCCGGCGTGGGCTTCCTGGTTCGGAGAGGAACTCACCCGACGGGAGGCGATTAAGCCACTCGTTGGACTAGGATGCTCTCCCGTGTTGGTGAGCGGAACGAAGAAGATGTTCCTGAAATGGATTGGCAAGGCACTGAGGCAAAGACGAATTCAGTTTCCAGAATCCAATGGGCCGGTCCGCTGGAGCTTGACCCACAGTTTCTTCCGCGTAGGGGAGGCCGAACCGGAAGAGGAACGCTTGGTGGAGGAAATTCAATGAATATGGTGCTCAAAGTCTCATGCAGCAACGAAGATTACAACGCGGGCTGTGACTTTGCCTTTGTCGAGTTAACTGCGGAAATAGCAGCGATCGCACTGCGAAGAATCCAAACGCTCAAGGAACAAAAGAAGCTGGACGCAGACATCGACGAAACATACTACTGGTCGCATTTCGTTGAGTGTTTCTTCAGCCCCTGGACAAATCTTGCCAGCGCAGAAAGGGATGTTGAGGCCGCAAGCCTCGCGGTTGCGGACCTGCTCGAGATGCTCAGGATCGAGGTTACAGAAATCGCCATGGTTCCAGAGTCCTTCAAGGTCCCGCCCAGCCAAGTGGCGGCTGTGGAGTTTGAGCAAATGATCGTCCGTGAAGACTCGATTGCGTTTATCGCCATCCCTAAACACGCAAGCTTCTACGTTCATACAACAGAAATTACGATCCCGATTTTGGCGGGAGCCGTCTCCGAAGGTCCATCCTCTGGAACTCCCACAGCAACCGACTAACTAGCCTCGATAGCGCTTCTCGCATTACCTGCCCGATCAGAAAAATCAACGTACTTGGCGTTTAGCGATGCCAGAAGGAGGATATGTGCCTGCACCGGAGTCGATCTCCGACTATTTGAGAGCCTTCAGTTCAGAAATGGGAGAGAGAATCCTTGAATCGTTCCCGCCGTTGCACGCCGTGGACGACCCACCTTCACCCTCAATCGGTAAACTCCTTCGGAAGCCTTACCCGGCGCAGACGCTTGCGATCATGGGCTTGGTCCGGCGCTGGCAACAGGCCCGGGCCGGCGCCGTGATTGCGGAGTGTGGCACTGGCAAGACACTGGTTTCGCTCGGCGCAGTTCAAACTCACGCCGAAAGCCGGCCGTTCACGGCGCTGGTGATGGTTCCTCCTCAATTGGTCGAAAAATGGTCCAGAGAAACGCTATTGACGCTCCCGCGCGTGCGTGTGTTCATGATTGACGGGCTGCGGACACCGACCAGTGCTAAGAGCCATCATGGCGTGAACGAAGTGAGGCTACGAAACGGGCGTATTGTGCGCGAGGGGTTGCAGACGAGCTTGACTGAATTGCGCCTGCGCAAAACCTCGCCCTCGGCCCGCAACCGCTGGGATTCAGTCTGCGGCTCCTCGGCGGTGTTCGTGGTGGGCCGGGACCGGCCAAACTCGGGTACTTCTGGAGGCATGCCTACCGAGTAGCCCAGTGCGGCCGCTATCAGGGCAGCATCGTCAATCCCGACAGCGGATCTCCTGCGTACTTGGGCGATGAGGGGGAACGTCTACTGGCGATGGACTTCAAGAAGGCCAAGCTCAGTGAAATCCTTGGTGCGGGACTTGGTGAGGGACCGAACCATGTGCGACGGCCGTTTTACAGTGCGCTCTGGCAGGCAGATGGCACGAAGACTCGACGCTTTGCGCCCGCCGACTTCATCGGGCGATATATGGAGGGTTTCTTCGATTATGCAATTGCAGATGAAGTGCACGAACTGAAAGGAGACACAGCACAAGGGAACGCGCTTGGCACCTTGGCATCGTGTGCCCACCACATTGCCGTGCTCACCGGAACGCTCCTGGGCGGCTACGCCGACGAACTGTTCAACATTCTCTTCCGGCTTGGACCGTCCCGTATGCTCGCAGAGGGCTTCGAACACGGTGAACCAGGCGTCAGAGCCTTCACCGAAACGTATGGCCTGCTCGAGAAGATTACTGTGATCGAACCCGCCGACAACGCCTGCTCCGAGGGACGTGTCTCGAAACGGGTCCGCCACCGGCCGGGAGCCTCACCGCTTCTGTTCGGCCGCTTCCTGATGAGCCTCGGCACTTTCGTTTCGCTGGAAGACATTTCCGACGCTCTCCCTCCTTACCAGGAGGAGATCGTCAGCGTCGAGATGGATGAACCGCTGAAGGAGGAGTACGAGGATTTGGAACAGGACATCAAGGCAGCGATGCGCGAGCACCGTGGGAATCAGTCGGTCATCAGCGTCGCGCTGAATGCTTTGCTGGCTTATCCGGACCGGCCCTTCGGTTTCGGGGACTTGATTGGACGGGAATTCAACCCCGAAACCCAGCGTCGGGAACCCTTTCTGATCGCAGCCACGCGGGACCTGGACGAGAACTTTGTCTACGCCAAGGAACGCCGTCTGGTTGAAGAAATCAAGGCCTCACTGGATCGCGGAAGGCGAGTGCAAGTCTATGCGGTCTACACCCAGAAGCGAGATGTGACGCGGCGGCTGGAACGCATCCTGTCCAGGGAAGGGATCCGAGTTGCCCTGCTCACCACAGAGGTTACGCCAGAGCTGCGCGAAGCTTGGTACGAGCGGCAATTGCGGGCGGGCGTTCAAGTGGTGATCTGCCACCCACGCCTGGTTCAAACGGGGCTCGATCTTTGGGCCTTCCCGGATATTTTCTTCTACGAGACAGGCTATTCAATCTACACATTGCGGCAGGCCAGCCGGCGCTCGTGGCGAATCGGGCAGCGGAATAACGTGAACGTCAAATTCTTCTACTATGCCGATACCATGCAGGAAACATGTGTTCGACTGATGGGGAAGAAGCTGCTGGTGTCGCTGGCGATGGAAGGGAAGTTCGCAAGTGATGGGCTTCAGGCAATCGACGAGGGCGACGACATCCTGATGGCAATGGCCCGCGAGCTGGTGACAGAAAAGGGGATTGGCGAAACCGCCTCGATGGTATGGAAGCAGCTCCAAAAGCAGCAAGCAGAAGTGTTCGGCGTGCGTGCTATGGAAGCGCCGCTATCAAACACCGAGGGTGCCCCTATGACCGAAGTGGTGCCAGTTCCCCCGCCAGAACTCCTGCCGGAAGTGGTTTCGCAACTGCTGGCCTTCGGCACTTCACTCGAAAATGTGCGACGGCGCAGGGGTTCACGCAGGCTCACAGATGACGCCACAATATCGGACCAATTGGCGCTGTTCTAAACTGCGGTCGTCCGGGCGGTTGCAATACCAGCTTGATGGGAATGCCTGGTAAGCACCGAGAAGTTCACAAACGGTCAAGGACCCGGCCGTCCTCGTATTCGAAGACGTGTTTGTTGCTTATTCTCTTGAGGAACGCACTGATGGATGTACGCTCATGGCTGGTTGCAATGATGATCTGGGATTTCTTCACTTTCGAGGCGTACTCCAGCATCGCAAGGAACGATCCCTCCTCAACCGACTGCTGTTGCGGCTCGTCGAGGATCAGCAACCCCGGATGGTTCCCCGATTGCAACGTGCCGATTTCGAGCAAACCAAGCAAATACGCCCACTGCAAGCGGATCAGGTCACTGGCTGAAACATCGGCGCCAAGGTTTAGTCCCGCGATTTCCGGCTCATAGCTTCCCTGTGAAATGCGCAAATCGTTCACCGTGACGCTGCCCATTCTATAGAGCACGAGCTGTCGGTGAAACGAGTCCTGAAGCGCGTCGAGCTTCTGCTCATCACGCTCGGAAAGGGCACCCTTCGGGAGTTTCGCACGCCGCTCCTGCACGTCCTTCCATTCGCTTGCGTATCGTTTCAAGACGAGCGCAAGCCCAGACAAAAACGGAGCGGCTGCTCTAGTCATCGCTGGCCCTCCTTTCTATCGTGCTTTCTCCCTGGAACCGGAAGAGGAACTTCGCGCAAGTCCCCAGTGGCCAGCCGTAGATAGGTCGACGTGCTCACTGGGGAATGATGCCCGAGGATGTCGCCGATGGTCTTGAGAGGAGTTCCGCTCTTTAGGAGATAAACCGCCAGCGAGTGGCGCAGACAATGTGCACCCCGAAAGGGAATACTGAGGTTGCTCTGCCGAATCACGCGTGCAAAAGCTTTCGTGATCGCCTTACGTTTCAACACACCGATAGGAGCGCGCATTCTCAGAAAGATCCCGCGATACGGCGGTGGGGGTGGAGTTCGCTTCAGATGCTTCACCAGGGCAGTGGAAACCTCATTGGTCAGTGGCAATTCCAAGGGCGAGGAAGTCTTGCCCTGGTGGATTCGCAGGCTGCCCTGTCTCCAGCGAATATCATCGAGTGTGATGGCCACGACCTCGCTGACACGCAATCCGTATGTAGCAATCAGCAAGAACATCGCGTAGTCGCGCAGCCCCATCGCCGAGGTTCTGTCAATAGATCGCAGAAGAGCGCCAACCATGTCCCAGGGGAGAGCGCGTGGCAACTTCTCAAGCTGGTAAAGGCGCGGCGTATCAATCTGGTTGGCCAGTCTGGCGGGAACCCTGTCGTCAATGGCCAGGAATCGAAGAAAACCTCTCAGCGCCCCGATATCGTGTTGCAGACTTGGCCGGCTCAGGCGTTTGCCGGCTTTGGTGATGTAGGATTCGATCTGCGGGCCCTGGATGTTCTTCAGCACGATCTTCTCTTTATCTAAGTGCCGCAGAAAGCACTGCGCTGTATAACGGTGATTCGAAACAGTAGATGCGGCGAAGCCGCGTACTTCGCGCAGGTAATTCGCATATTCTTCGATCAGCATCGACGCAGGGGAAGTTCCTGTTACTGGTTGACCATCAGCGATCAAGCCGTTCGCAGCCAGATATCGTTCCAATGTCCACACCGATCTTGCCCTAAAGGGACAGACCTTGCGGAGAGCCCGCCCACAATCGCGGAGAACCGGGTGGGTGAGGTTAGCAACCTTCTTAACTTGACGGCGTCGAAGGTCGGTATCCACATGCGGCAGCATGAGGATCGAATTTTTGCGCGAGTCTCGGGTATAGCCATTGGCGGCAAGCCAATCGTCAAAACCATCGGCAACAGGCCCCAACAATGGCAAGGAGAGAAACCTGTGATGAGCCAGGGGAAATAGAGAATGTAGCATCGGCACCTCGCAAAATCGGATTAGGCCGCCCGACGGCGGCCATTCCGACGCTACGCTAAAATGTGAAGTTGGGAATAGCAGAAACCGTGAATTACGGAGCCTGGGCGTGCCAACTCCACATTCCTAACAACTTCACATTTGATGAAGAATGTTGCGCGCAACATTCTTTATCGAGAGCGAACTGGAAGTCCCGAGACACCTAGCGCGCAGGGTACACGACCTGTACTTTCATAGGAAAACGCCAGTGGAAGATTTTGCTTGCAAGGGCTGTTAATACGAGTACTCTCTTCGTGACGACATTCCATACCGAAAGTGTTTCTGTAGGATTCGCGGAGTTCCAGGGCTGGGTGTGTTGTCCTTGGGTCTTGCCTATGAGGTGAGAGCCAGGGTCAGCATCATTTCGTCTTGTGTTGTACGTCCTCAAGAGGGTATGAGGAAGTAGCTTAGGTGTGCCCCCTGCATTGATGAGGGACTTTGCTGAAGTTGATCTCAACCCCGTCGCTGACCTACCGTTACCAGGTGGTCCTTCCCGATGGCCTGCCGCATGTAGATCTGACGCTGTTTGCCGATGATCAGCTGAAAATACTGTCGGCGTCTTCCGTTCCGATTTACCTGCGCGAGATTCTTTCATTCATTAACTGGGCGGCGGCGGATTCGGTCATTGCGGAAAACCGCTGGAATCTATTCGGGCCGCCCGCGGAGGTGCGAAACATCATCCGGCAGTACCTGACAGTGGCGGCTCACTGTAAGCTGGCTACGAGGCCCGATTTGGTGGGGGTGAAAGCGACCTATGTCAACGAGACGAGTGGGACCCGGATCAATGTTCGCATCCTTCTGAGCGGTCTCAGGCGTTTCTATGACAATCTGATTTCCAGGCTTTCGTATCGACACCCCAACCCGCTGCTCCACGAAGCCGCGGCGGGAATGCACATCGAACTGCGCAACCGTTATCGGTGTGCGGTGCGGGAGATCGAGGGCCGGGAACCGATGCCGGCTGTGAGCGGGGTGGATCCTCCGTCCGGGATACGCCTGTCGCGAAACTTCTTCCGTTGTGTGCAGAAAGAATGGCTGCCACAGACGATTGACGATCCGTATTTCCCGGGCGCGATCTATCAAGCGGGCAAAAGCTGGGGATGGGGGCTGCGGGAAATGTGCATAGCCAGGACCTTGTTCGAATCCGGCGCCCGCATCAGCGAGATCCTTGACTTGACGGCGCTGGATTGGGCGGTGAGCCATTTTCTGAACAGATTCCGGGCGCGTAATAAAGGCAGCTTCGGATTGCGAACCAAGTACCTGGTCGTATCCCAGGCCACGGCCAAGCTGTACAGACGCTACTTTGACGACTCTCGGGACGGCCGGCGAACCTGGGACCGGGAGCAATGGACCGTAAACGAGATAGAGACGCTTCTCGCGAAAGATTCCAGCCGACTGGCGGCGATTCCATTGTTCCTTACGAGACGTGGCACGAGGATGAGGGAAAAGCTGTTCCGTGACTGGTGCTGGAGGCCGGCGCTGCTGGCGGCTGGACTCCATGCGCATCCCCATCAGGGCCGTCACTGGTTCGTGACCAACGCCCTACGAAATATCGAGCGGATCTCCAAGAGCGAGGGGGAACTAAGACGGCGCAAAGCGGAGTTGATTCAATACATGAGCTGGAAGACGGGCGAGAAGACACTCGAGGCATATGAGCATCTGGAGCGGGAGGAAGCGTTCCTTACGACCACGCTGCCAGCCATTCATGCGGCCATGAAACAGCGCGAACAGGAATCCGCGAGGAGTCCACAGTTGCTCTTGAGTCAGCAGTTTCTACCAACCGCCGATTCCGCTCAGTGTGACGAGGAGCTTGCCATCCTGACTGGAGCTTCCGATGAACGCTGAAGAGATTGCTGCACGCATCCAGACGGAGTTGGGTTCGGACTGGCCACGAATCAAGCCGATCCCGGACAGTGTGCTGACTCCGCTATGTGAAGCGTTGTGGGAGGACGGCGTGCTGCCCACCCGCAGTGTTCTCAAAAGATGGCTACCGACGCTGAGCCTGCAGGCACTGGCTCCTGCCGGGGCAGCATGGCGCAAGGAAAAGGGCCTTTCTCAGATGGGGCGAAGCAACGGCGCCCACCTTACGACGGGCATGAACGACGTTGCCAAAGTGGTTAGTCCCCCGATCGCGACAGCTCCACTCACGTGCTTCGATCCGGGCAATGATGGGCGCTGGTCGTCACCCTCGACGAAAGTTCTGTCATACATCGTCCGGATCGAGAACCGCTCGGTTCGAGATGTGATGGCGTTGTTTGCCGTTTTGAAAAGCGAGTTCACGCAGAACTCGGTGCTGTCGCAGATCGCCGCATTCACCTTGACTTGGCGGCGGGTGATGATCGAGCAGACCATCGACGACATTTGTACTGTCGACCCAAACGATTTATTGTTTCGCATCTATTCGGGTCACGCAGGGAAAGGACTGACCCGCAGCCAACAGCAAACGGTATTCGTGCACTGGAAGGCGGTGCAGCACACCTTCCAAGAGTACACGGAGAAGCTATCGCCGCCACAGCGTGAACGGCTGGCGCCGTTTCTCGTTCAACCGCTCATGAGCCGCGGGAAACTGCTGCAAACTCGTGCTTGGGCCTCGAACAACGAGGAACGGCAGGCGAGAGCCAAACTGAAGACTGACGCCGTTCAGGCTCAGTTCTATAGGATTCGGTATCTGGCATGGCTACGCTGTAACCAAGTGGGGCGGCTTCAAGCGGCTGTCAAGGAAGCCATATCGAATGCCAAGGCCGGTCAACGCCGCTGCCCCTATGAGTTCAGCTATGAGGAGACAGTGGAGAAGGAGAGCGGCCACAAGATCCGCCAACGCGTCAACCTTGCACTTTGGGACCCCGTTTCGCTGTTAGAACGAGCACTCGCCCACGGATATGAGGAGGGATCCGAGAATCGGGCCAGGCGGAAAAACCGTCAGGGCATATTCTCGCCGGAGAATCCGTCGTATGTAATCGAATACCGGGGAACCACAAGTCTTTCGGCAAACTGCCCGCCCGCGCCGTTCTGGTTCCTCGATCTTTTCCGAAATTATGTGTTTGCCCAAGCCGATCGCCGGGGCGACCATAATCTGTTCAAGATCCGTGCTGAGTTTTGTCGCAAATGGGGTTATGAAACGACCGGTAGATGGAGCGACCCATCGGGGATGCTGGGATTCGGCCAAGACCTGTTTCGGCCGATCCGATGCCTTACCCGGAGAGCCGGCCAGGAGTTCGTCCCATATGAAGGCATCTGTGCTGCAGCCTACTTCGGCGGCTTGGCGGTCCGGATGGGAACGATCACGGGGGCTCGGCTCGGCGAAGTGCAACAGATCGCGCAAACGGGTGATTGCATCAAGAAACTGGTAAATGTTGGCCCTAAGGCGGCGACCCGGTGGCTTCTGCGCTTGGTGCCGAAAGGTCAGAAGATGAGACGGGCAGATTACTACATCGATGAGGACACAAAGGATCTTCTGCTGGACGTAATCCGTTTTCAGATGGAACGAAACGGCGGCAAGCGTATCCCGGTTGTTCCGACGGAGTATGGCAAGACATCACCCGATCGATACGTGCTGCAGTGGCGAAACCGTGGTGTCACTCAGGGATCGCTCAACACGTTCATCCGGTTTCTTCTGCATGGGTTGTCTTTTCGCGCGGCCGATGGGACTCCGGTTCACTTGACTTCCCATGTTCTGCGTCACGCCTTCGCGACAGAACTGGCGGCGCTAAAGGTCCCAGTTGACATCATTGCCAGGATCCTTCACCAACGGGACACGACAGTAACGAAATACTACGCGCAACCGACTGCCACGCAAGTCCTGGCCGCTTCGGATCTGATTTTCGTCGATCGAATCGATGTGGGCGCCGAAGCCCTGCGGAGCCCCCAAGAGATTGGCCGCTCCCTTGCAGATGCGGAGGGTAAAGTGGGTGCACTTACCGAAGTGCTGGGCGGAACGTGTGTCGTCGGAAATATGTGTCCGGCCAAGTTCGCCTGTATCGGTTGCCCGGGGAATGCCCCCGATCCGAAGAAACGGAATCAGGTCGAACGGAAGATGGAATGGGCACGCGAACAGGCCCACCATGCCAGCCAGCAACAGCTTCCGGCGGAGGTACGCCAGATGGAAAGGATCGTCGCTGACTGCAAGTTGATTCTTCAGGAGATGGATCTCATCGAGTCCGCGAGAATCGATCAATCACAACTCGTCCGTATCGAGCTTGGCCCACGGTAGGAGAAAATGAATCGAGAAACTTCAACCCCGGTGTGGCTAACGGCCCTTTGGGAGCAAAAAAAGGCTGAAACCGCCGCACGAATCACTGCTGCGGTAAGCAAGTTGCGTACGGATGGCACGGAGGTCACCTACGCCAGTATCTGTTCGACCGTTCGGGCGATGGATGGGATTTCCATATCGCCCAACACAATCAAGAGAAATGACCGAGCGTACGAAATCTATCTGGCGAGCCGACGCCCGCCGCGGGGTCGCTGCCTGCCAGACCCGCTCTTGACGCAGACGATCACAGAGGCGCCGCCGGAAGAGAAGCGATCTCTCCAGTCGCGGATCACACGTCTCCGACGCGAAACGAAGGACATGCTCATTGCACGAATCCTCCATCTGGAGTGCGTTGTCGGACAGCAGAAAACCTCCGAGAACACACTTCGTGACGAGGTCATGCGGCTTAGCGTGATGGGGCCTCCGACAAAATGACTGGCGATCGAGCAGCGAAGCTGAAAAGAACGAGCGGCTGGTTTGCCGCAGGCCGCGAAGTGCTCCGGGCCGGTGACCTGTTGTCGGATGGGGCCTTCAAGCTCTACATCTTCGTCTGCCTGAGGGCGGAACGCAGTACCGGGCGCTTAAAGATTTGCCACGGAGACCTGGTGAAGGTGTTGCGCAAAAGCCGCCGATCCGTCATCACGTATTTGGAAGAACTGCGCCGGAATGGTGTTTGCACAATCAGGTCTGCCGTCAATCAGCATACCGGTGGCGAGATCGAAATCTGTGACGCCTTCTGGCCGTACGAGCGGGTGCCGTCTGGGAAAGCCACGAGCGACGAAGCCAGCTACGCAGACCAAGTGCGCCGCTTGTTTCAGGCGCGCCGCTGTGTAAATAGTTCATTCTCGCCTGCAGACCAAAAGCTGGCCATTTCGTTCTTTCGGCAGGGAGTAGGTATCGAGCAAGTCGAGACGGCCCTTCTCCTGGGGTGCGCGCGAAAGTACATTGCCATGCTTAACGGCAATGCCAGCGGACCTATCACGAGCCTCGGATACTTCCAAGATGTCGTCGATGAAGTCGAGAGACTTAAGATTTCTGGAGACTACGCAAAGTACTTGCGCCTGCGCGTGGACCGCTTCGAGCAGGAATTACCAAGCTCGGATGCTACTCGCTCCAGCCATCAGCTCTGATGGACATTTCCAATCCAGTCATTCCAACTCTATAACACACGCGGCGCCCTGACGTTCCGTTCCTACCGCAAGACACCAATTACCAGCCGACACTGTGCTCGCGCAAACGGGCAAAGTGTACCATCGGCGGGCCAACGGCGTAAGCGCTCGGAGGGCCGCTGATACAGATTGTCGAACCACAGGCGACATCTGGTTGCGTGGCCATCCGTAACCTGGGAGCCAAGCCGCTGGCCGTGCGGTGCTATTGACGGGATCAGCATTTGCGGCAACGCACAAGCCGGAATCTGGTCCCGTACTGAGACGAAAAGGAGGACGTATGTCGGAAAGCAGCACGTTGATTTCCTATAACAGAAAAATTACGCGGGAGGAGTTAGCCCATGTACCAACTCCTGCCGCAACCACGACGCACCAACCGATTCCACACCATCACATTGTGGAGGCGCTCGTCGAAAGCCTGAGCTTTCGGCACATCGGTGTGATCGGTGAAGAATATGCGGTGTCCAAGGATGGAATGCGGATGTTCGGGGTGCTCGATCTTGAGGCCGCCTTTGAAGGGTGCCGCTTTGCCATCGGTTTGCGCAACAGCCATGATAAGTCGTTGCGCCTGAGTTGCACGGTCGGCGTCCGTGTGTTTGTTTGCGAAAACCTTGCGTTCAGCGGGGATTTCACGCACGTTACAATGTTGCCGTGAGGGCTCCCACTTGCCGTTCCCGAAGAGCAGATTGCGTGGGCGTCGGAATGTGAGACTATCGAGAATCAAAGGAACGTTCGGGGCAGTAGCATTATGATCTGATCGAATCGCCGGTTCCGCTGAGTTTCTCGACGTTTCTGATCGCTTGACAGTATATCCTAGAACTGGGATAATCGAATGGCCAGATTGAAGCGAGTTCCGGGCGAAAGGCCGCTGTTTTGGGTGGGTTCCAGTAAGGAAGATTTGTTGGCCTTCCCAGAGCCAGTGCAGGACGAGATCGGCACCGCGCTCAGCGTGGCACAGTTTGGGGGCAAACACCCGAGCGTTAAGCCCTGGAGAGGCGAGGGGCCAGGCGTCTTCGAGGTCGTGGAGGACCATCGCGGTAACACCTATCGGGCGGTTTACACAGTTCG
>Ga0326597_10006685_pt1 | contig 15762 bp, 10 predicted proteins | sample RVTome_12_FD_203789 | JGI IMG/M metagenome (GOLD analysis project Ga0326597, IMG submission 203789) | Soil microbial communities from uranium-contaminated site in the Upper Colorado River Basin, Wyoming, United States - RVT100D185 | ecosystem: Environmental > Terrestrial > Soil > Contaminated >...
TGCCCGGGACGTACAGCCGCGATCGTCGCAACCCGTCGCGGCTCGTGGCCGGCGGCGGGTCGGCCGCGACGCGCGGCGCGCTCTCGGCCAGTCCGGCCCGTACCGCCGCCGCCTCGACCCGCGCGGCGATCACGAACGGCAGCGCTCCGGTGTCCTCGACCGTCACTCGCGCGCTCTCGACGCGAAGCTCCGAGAGCAGCTCGAGCACCTGCTTCCGGATCGCTTGTCCGTAGTACGAGGCGACCTTCGACTCGATCTCGAGCTCGATGCCGGCCGCGGCGCCGGCTTCGATCCGGACCCGGAGGTCGGAACGGATCTCCGGCCCGGAGCGGCCTGCCTCGCCGGCCTTCATGTCTCGAGCGCCTTCAGGATCGCGTCGGTCATCTGCTCGGTGCTCGCGGCGCCCTGCGCGAGCGCTTTCGCGCTCCCCGGCAGGCGCAGCATGTCATAGGTGCGGACCCGGCCGCCCTTCACCACCGCCGCCACCGCGTCCCGGATGCGGCCGGCCTTGTCCGTTTCGCCGACGTGGTCGAGCAGCATCGCCGCCGACAGGATCATCGCGATCGGATTCACGATCGAGGGCGACAGCTCGGCGTACTTCGGCGCCGAGCCGTGGGTCGGCTCGAAGACCGCGACCTCGTCGCCGACGTTGGCCGAGCAGGCGAAGCCGAGCCCGCCGACCAGACCGGCGAAGGCGTCGGAGAGAATGTCGCCGAACAGGTTGCCGGCCACCATCACCCCGTAGCTCTCCGGGTTTTTCGTCAGCCACATCATCTGCGCGTCGATGTTGGTGATCCAGAGGTCGATCCCGTCGAACTCCTTCGCGATCTCGCGGCCGACCTCCATCATCATGCCGGACGTCTCGCGCAGCACGTTCGGCTTCTCGCAGATCGTGACCGAGGTGTAGCCGTGCTTCCTGGCGTACTCGAAGGCCGCCTGGACGATCCGCCGGCAGGCAGTGCGCGTGAAGACCCGCAGCGAGAGCGCGAGTTCGTTCCCCAGCGCGCCGGCGAACCGCTGGAACTTGGGATGCGTGCCGAGCGCCGCCCGGACGTTCTCCGGGGGATCGGTCCACTCCACGCCGGCATACAACCCCTCGGTGTTCTGGCGGAAGATGACCGCGTCCACCGGCGGCTCCTCGACGCCTCCGTCCGGTGCGCGGCGGATGAAGTTGAGCGGATTGCCCGGGAACGACCGGCAGGGGCGCACGCACACGTCCAGGTTGAACGTCTGCCGCATGCTCACGATCGGGCTGTAGTAGACCAGGCCCCGGTCCCGGAGCTCGGGTTTCAGTTCGGCCGCGGCCTCGCCCTTGGGCTTGGAGGTGATCGCCCCGAACAGCCCCAGCTTGTGCTGCCTGAGCAGCTCGACCGTACGATCCGGCAGCGCGTTCCCTTCGTTGATCCAGCACTTCCAGCCGATGTCGGCCTGGATGTACTCGGCGTCGAAGCCGACCGCCTCCAGCACGCGCAGCGACTGCTCGAGAACGTTGTTGCCGATGCCGTCGCCCGGCATGGTCACGACCTTGTACTGCGCCATGGATCTAGCTGCCTTTCGTCGCCTCGAGCCGCCGGCGCACCTGGTTCTCCACGCCGCCGGCAATCACCAGTTGTTGCGGAACCTCGCTCATCGCCGGGAAGCGGAAGCTCCGTCCGTCCCAGGCGATCTTGCCGGACGCGAAATCGATCTCGATCGATTCGCCCGGGATGATCGTCTTCTCGCCGGAGGCGATCCGTTCGGCGAGGGTCTGCTTCAGGTGCGCCACCAGTCCCGGGGACTCGAGGCACAGGAACCCGTTGTTGAACGCGTTGCGCAAGTAAGTCTGCGAGTAGGTCTCGGCGATCACCATCGGCAGTCCCTTGGCCTGTAGACAGGTCACCGCCTGCTCCCGGCTGGACCCGGTGCCGAAGTTCAGGCCGCCCACGAGGATGTCGCCCGCCTGCGTCCGGCCGGCGAACTCCGGATCGTAGTTCTCCATCACCACTCGGGCCATCTCCTCGCGGGTCATGTCGTCCCGGTAGGTGTAGTCCTTGCCGTAGATCCCGTCGGTGTTCAGGTTGTCGGCCGCCACGAACACGAGCCGCCCGCTGAGCCGCGCCGGGAAGCCCTCCTGGATCTCCACCTCCACCTCGCCGTCGCTTTCCTCGGCGAAGCTCTGGAAGTCCCGCTCGGGCGTCTCACCCGACGTCTCGGCCGGTCCCCGGATGTAGCCCGCGAGCGCCGAGGCGGCGACCACCTCCGGGCTCGCGAGGTAGCACTTTGCGTCCCGGGAGCCCATGCGCCCCTTGAAGTTGCGGTTGGTGGCCGAGATGCCGACCTCGCCCGCCTCGAGCAGGCCCGTGCCGAGTCCGATGCACGGCCCGCAACCGGCCGGCAGCGGCTCGGCGCCGGCTTGAAGCAGCGTGTCCCAGACGCCGTCCGCCTCGGCCTGCTGCTGGATCTCGCGGCTGGCGGCGGCCACGTAGAACTCGACCCCCTCGGCGATCATGCGTCCGCGCACGACCCGCGCCGCGGCGGCCAGGTCTTCGGAGCGGGAGGTGGTGCATGACACCAGGTAGGCCTTCTGCACCGCGACCTTCCTCGCGGCCAGTTCCGCGAGCGACGTCATCACCTGCACGCTGTCGGGGCCGGAGACGTGCGGCGTCAACCCCGACAGATCGAGCCGGATGCGGGCCGCATAGGCGGCGTCGGGATCGGCGGTCACCGCTCCTTTCATCCAGTCGTCGACGTTGGCCTGCGCCAGCCGCTCCTCGCTGCCGGTCTTCCGCAGCGTGTCGAGGCGCTGCTCGAGGTAGGCCCGGGTGATCTCATCGGCTGGAAAGTGGCCCACCAGCGCTCCCCATTCGGTGGTCATGTTGGCCACCGTCAGGCGCGCTTCCATCGAGAGGTGGGCGACGCCCGGGCCGCAGAACTCCACCGCGGCGTTCAGCACCTCGCCCTGGTTGTAGAGCCCGCACAGCGTGATGATCAGATCCTTGCCGGTGACGCCCTCTTGCAGCTCGCCGGTCAGTTCGACCCGGACCGTCCGCGGAATCTGCCACCAGAATTCACCCGTGGCCCAGATCGCCGCGGCGTCGGTGCGCACGACCGGCGTGCCGACCGCGCCGAGCGCGCCGTAGGTGTTGGCGTGCGAGTCGGAGGCCACCACGAACCAGCCCGGCAGCACGTGGCACCGTTCGACCATCAATTGATGGCCGATCCCCTGGCCCGCGGAATAGAACTGGAGGCCGTGCTCCTTCGCGAAGGCCTCGATCTCGAGGTACTTCCTCCGGTTCTCCTCGCTCCGGTTCTGGATGTCGTGGTCGAGGGCGAACACCGGCTGCGAGGCATCCTGGATCCTCGCGGCGGAAAGCCCCCGGAACTTCGACATCACCGGCGCCGTGTTGTCATGTGTCATCACGTGACGCGGCCGGATCGACAGGAAGTCGCCACTTTTGAGAAGCCGGCTGGAACCGCCCTCCGCCCGGTGCGCCCCGGCGATCTTTTCGACCACGGTCTGTCCCATGACGCGTTCCTCTGCTCTGCCGCGCGCGGCCCGCTCAGCTCAGGTTCTTGAACGGCAAATAGCTCATGAAATCGGCGTGGTGCACGATCGTCGCCTCGACCGAGCGCTGAATCAGGTCGCCCTCGCCCGCGTGGGCGGCGATCACGTGGCAGACGGCGTCCGGTACGCCGCACTCTTTCGCCAGCGCCACGCCGGTGAAGGGATGGCGCAGGAACTTGCCGCCCTCGCTCTGGCGGACCTCGCCGTCGACCAGCTCGTACTCGAGCAGCTTGCCGACGTCGGCCAGGATCGCGCCGGCGATGACCGTGTCCATGTCGATCTTGAGCGCGTGCCCGAGGAACTCCGACATCGCCTCGGCCGAGCGCCGCGCGATGTGCACCACGCAGCGTTTGTGCTCCATGAAGGTCGCCGAGCAGTTCTTGACCAGCAACGTGAAGGGGATCTCGTCGAGATCCTCGGGCTTGAGCGGGCTGCGCTGCAGCGCGCGGACCCAGGTTTCCAGCACCTTCTCCCGCAGCGCCGCGTCGCGGATCCAACTGAGTTCGGACCACAGCTTCTGGACGGCTTCACGCATGACTTGTCTCCGAAATGGGCAGAGACAGCGAACTCTACGTTCTTTTCGAAGGGGGCAACAGCCCCGCCGCCCCTTCCCGCCCGGTTTTTGGCGATGCGTCGACCGGAGTCACCTGGAGGACCTCGCGATCGTCCCGGGAGCTGTCGGAAGACTTGGCGTAGTGCGTCTGGAAGGCCCGGATCCAGGGTTTGCCCGAGACCAGCTCCTCCTTGCGGGGCGGGTGGTCGAGCAGGCCCCGGATGACCCCGTAGGTGCCGCAGCCCGAAATGCCCGCTGCAATGGTCAAGAGGACCTTGTCCTTGGTCAGCCGGGGGCGAAAAACCGCGAGCAGGAGCCCGGCGTCCAGAGAGATCTGCTCCGGGCCGCGATACTCCGAGGCGGCGATCAACCGGCCGCTTTGCACATCGACGATCCCGAGCTGCTTGCGGTCCGCCAGTCCGATCACGCTGTCCTTCAGGCGGTCGGTGTCGGCCAGCCGCAGCGGCGGGCCCTTTTCGAGGTTGCCCGGATCCTTCCTGCAGCCGGGATACAACTCCCGCAGGACTGTCTCGCAGGCCGGGTTGGACTTGGGCGAACCGATGATGACCACGTTCTCGCGGTCGATCAGCTCGAGCAGCCGGGCACGTTCCGGCGTGCCGAACGAGCGTCTGGAGAAGAACTCCATGCGGTCGCGCACGTCCGGCACGTGCCGGCGGATGTGGTTCAAGAGCAGGGCCTGGGCGCGGAAATCCCACATGTCGACCGTGGTCCGCAGGATCTGGCTCTGCCGGTGCGCCGCGGCGTTCCCGCCCGAAACGTCGGCCACGTCATGGATGCCGAACAGGAAGGTGACCGATCGGCTGGCCCGGAACGGTTCGAGGAACTCCTCCGAATCATCCTGCAGCGAGAACAGTTCGCCGATGTCGCTGGTGTTCAGCCGGGCGGCGAGGCGCTCGATGGTGTCGACCCGCAGTTCCTTGAAATCCTGGGCGATGATCTTCTGCACCGTGCTGCGGGCCACGCCGGCCTGGTCCGCGAACTGAGCGTTGGAGATTCCCAGCTTGCGGATCGCCCGGCTGAGATGACTGACCAGTCGCATGTTCAATGCTCCCGCAAGACGAGGTTGTGGGCGGCGTCCACCCGGGCCAGGTACCCGGGTTCCACCACGGTCGTGGCGGAGAGTTCCTCGATGATCGCCGGACCCTCGAGGCGGTCGCCCGGCGACAGCCGGTCGCGGTCGAAGCACGGCGTGACCAGCGTCCGGCCGGCGAACCAGACCGGGCGCTCGCCGGTCCGCGCCGCGCGGGGCGCCGGACGAGGCCTGAGCGTCTCCGAGCGCCGCCGCACACCGCGGCGCGCGGGGACCAGGAGCCGGACGCGGGCGTTGACCGCCTCGACCCGCCGCTCTGGAAAGGCATGGCCGAACCGCGCCGCGTGCGCCCGGTGGAAGGCCGCCTCGAGCGAGCGCGCCCCCGGTTCGGCCCGGATCGGCAGGCTGAACGTCTGGCCCGCGTAGCGGCAGTCGAGCGTCCGCTCGACCCGAAGCTTTCGGCGATCGGGCAGCAGTCCGTCCTGCTCGAGCTCGTCGCGCCCGGATTGGATCAGCAGATCCAGCGCCTGGTCGATCGCCTTTCGTTGCCGGTCCGGGTCCTTGATCAGGATCGAGCGGACCAGGTCCCGCTCGGCGTCGGCCAGCGCCATGCCGTACGCCGAGAGGTTTCCGGGCAAGGGCGGGATGAGCACGTGCGAACAGGGCAGCGCGCGGGACAGCCGGGCCGCATGCAGCGGGCCCGCGCCGCCGAAGGCGACCAGCGGCAGCCGCCGCGGATCGACGCCGCGCTCCACCGAGACCACCCGCGCGGCCCGGGCCATGGTGGCATCGGCCACCGCCAGCACGCCTTCGGCCGCCTCTCGCGCGCCCAACCCGAGTTTGCGGCCCAGCCGCTCGAGCGCGTGCCGGGCTCGATCCGGGTCGAGTTCCACTTCACCGCCGGCGAGGCGGGCCGGCAGCCGCCCCAGCAGCAGATGCGCGTCGGTCACGGTCGCCTCGTCCGAGCGGCCGTAGCAGGCCGGTCCCGGATCGGAGCCGGCCGACCGGGGTCCCACCTGCAGCAATCCGGCCCGGTCGACCCAGGCGATCGACCCGCCTCCGGCGCCCACGGTCTGGATGTCGAGCGAGGGAACCAGGAGCGGGAGCCCATCGATCGTGATCTCGCCGCGGCGCAGCGGCACCTTCTCGATCAGCGAGACGTCGGTGGACGTGCCGCCCATGTCGAGCGCCAGCGCGCTTTCGAGGCCGGCCGCCTTGGCAATGCGGGCCACCGCCACCGCGCCGCCCGCGGGACCCGACAGCACGAGTCGCACCGGCTGGCGCGCCGCGCTCGCCACGCGGGCCAGGCCGCCGTTCGACTGGAACACGAACAGCCGGACGCCTTTCAGCGAGCGCTCGAGCCGGGTCAGGTAACGGGTGACCAGCGGGACGAGCGCGGCGTTCGCGCAGGTGGTGGAGAATCGCTCGTACTCGCGCACTTCGGGCGCGACGTCGGCCGAGAGGCTGATCGGCAGGCCGAGCGGCTTCAGCGCGCGTTCTACCTGTCGTTCGCTGCGGTCGTCGAGGAACGAGAACAGCAGGCCGACCGCGATCGTGTCGGCGCGGGCGCGTTCGACGCGCTCGCGCAGTTCGGAGAGCGCCGCCCGGGTCAGGCGGGTGACCGGGCGGCCGTCGCTCGCTCGGCGTTCGGCCACGCCGAGGCGCCGCCTGCGCGGGACCAGCGGCTCGGGCTTCTCGATCTCGAGCGCGTACAGCTCGGGCCGCGCCTGGCGTCCGATCTCGAGCACGTCCTCGAGACCCTCGTTGGTGACCAGCACGACCTTGGCCAGCGCGCGCGTCAACAACGCGTTCGTCGCGACGGTCGAACCGTGGATCAGCACCGCGCCTTCCTTCAGCGGCAGCCGGTCCTCGAGCCCGGTCAGGATCGCCCGGGCCGGGTCGAGCGGCGTCGAGGGCAGCTTCTTGAGCTGGACGCGCCCCCGATCGAGGAACACGAAGTCCGTGAAAGTGCCGCCCGTGTCCACGCCGATTCGCATGGGCGTGGAGGATAGCGAATTCTCTCGGCCGGCCGAGACGCCACCTTCGGGTTGTCCTCCGGTTGAACGAGTCGATCGCTCCGGACCCATGGAATCGCTACCCTGCCGAAATGCGACCGCTGCTGTTCAGTCTGATCGTGCTGTTCCTGCTGGGTGCGTTGTTCCTGTTCCTGCGGGACGAGCTGAAAGGAGGCGGCCCGGATGGCGGCCCGGTGCGGGTCGAGGGCGCGGATCGGGCGGGCGGTGAGACGCAGGCCGCCGGCGGCGAGGCGCCCGCCCGGGAGGTCGGATCGGACCTTTCGCGCGAGGCGGTTCCCGGCGCCGCCTTGCCCGAGGCCGAACCGAAACGGCCCGGCGCGCGCGACTCCGAGCTGATCGTCTCGATTTTGCGCCGCGTGGACCGCCGGCCGGTCGGCGGGGCGCAATGCGTGGTGACCGAAGGGTATCTCGGTGACGTGCTCCGGAGCGGCTCGACCGATTCTTTCGGCCGCTTCCAGACCGCGCTCGATGCAGGCGGCGCGGGGCGCTTCCTGATCGTGCGCAAGGAGGGCTTCCTGCAGCAGGTGCGCCTGATCGATCCGGGCGAGCGCGGCGGGCCGGAGCCGCCCCGGCTCGAGGTGCTGCTCGACGAAGGGGTTCCGCTGCGCGGTCAGGTGCTGGACGGTGCCACGCGCCAGCCGCTCGTCGGGGCGGAGATCGAGGCCTACCTCGAGGTCGATTTCGCCGAGCTGGCCGAGGGCGTCGTCACCGATCGGGATGGCCGCTTCCTCGTGCCGGGGGTGCCGGCGTCGAAGCCCCTGACGTTGACCGCGGCGTTCCCGGGATACCGCACGGGCGGGTTCAGCCAAAGCTTCGAGGCGGCCCGCTCCGACCTGCTGATCCTGCTCGACCGGGGCGCGGCGGTGGAAGGGACGGTCTTCGCGCCGGACGGACAGCCGGTGGGCTCGGCGCGGTTGCAGGCGGTCGTGCTGCCGGACGAGAGCACGTCCCCGGAGGCGGAGTTCGAACAGTATTCGACGGAGTCGGACGAGCGCGGGAACTTTCGCGTCGAGGGCCTGGCCTTTCCGGCGCGCTACGTGCTGCGGGCTGCTTCCGACCTCCACGGATCGGGTCGCAGCGAGCCGTTCGAGCTGCTCCGGGATCAGCAGGTCGTGCAGCGGGACGTCCAGCTCCGGCGGAGCGCGACCGAGCTGGCCGTGATGGTCGTGGATGACGCCGGCCGCGCGGTGCCGGACGTCGCGCTGCGCCTCCTCGATCGGCGCGGCCTGCCGCCCCGCAGCCCCGACACCGGCGAGCTCGACTGGAACCGGGGCTTCGCGCGCCAGGCCGGCTGGCACGTCTATGCGCCGATCGCGGCCGGCGAGTACCAGGTGATCGCCGAGCGCGAAGGGCAGCCGGTTCGTTCGATCCGCATCGGCGTGGAGGCGGGCCGGCGCAATGAGGCCACGATCCTGCTCCAGAACGGCGTCCCGCTGCTGGGCCGGGTTCGCAATCGAGCCGGCGAGCCGCTGGCCAGGATCGCGTTGGAGTTCCTCTATGCGGTGGATGAAGCCGCGTTGGATCTGACCGGCGAACAGATCGAGCGCGCGCTCGAGGGGGACGACCACGGTCTGGCGCGCGCCGCGGCCGAGACCGACGAGCAGGGCCGCTTCCGCTTCGAGGGTCTGCCCCGGCGCGAAGGCGCCCTGCTGGCCGGTGACACCGACCTGCTGGGCCGCGGCCGCGAGCTGTCGCCGAAGTACGCGCTGTTGATCGAGCAGCCCGTGCTGCCCGGCGGACCGGCGCTCGAGCTGGTGCTGGAGGACGCGCCGCGTGTGATCGGCCGCTTCGAACCCGCCCGCGGTCTGGGGACGGTCTCCTGCCTGATCCAGTCGGAGGCGCGCGCCTCGGACGGGAAGCTCTCGGTCGATCCGGAGGGGCGCTTCGAGCTGCGCTTTCCGCGCGCCGGGGTGCCGTTCGACCTGATCCTCGAGCACGAGGCCGGAGCGCCGTTCTTCGTGCCGGATCTGATCCTTTCCGCGGGCGAGGTCCGCGACCTGGGCCGGCTGAAGGTCGTCCCGGGCGGCAGCGTGGAGGGGCTGGTCAGCGACAGCCAGGGCCGGCCGATCGCGGAGGTCGAGGTGAGCGTCGCGGTGGGTGACTGGGCCTGGTGGCGCGAAACGACGACCGATCGGCAGGGGCGCTTCCGGCTCTTTGGCCTGCCCGCGGTGCCGGGAGAGCTGAGCTTCACTTCCGAGGCAGAGATGGGCGAGCTGTTGCTGATCGACGACCTGGGCGGCGCTCACCGCCTGAAGGTCGTGCTCTACCGGCCGGGGCGGCTCTTGGGCCGGCTGCTCTCGGGCGAGGGCCGGCCGCGGGCGGACGTGTCGATCGAGGCCCTGTTCCAAGGCTTCCAAGGGTCCCAGGGGTTCCAGGACCAGGACCTGGAGGCGGCGAAGTGGAGCGATGACGTCCAGACCGACGCTGAGGGACGCTTCACTCTGCTGCTGCGGCCCGGACGCTACCTGGTGATTCCGGCCGGCCGATCCGAAGGCGCGGTCCTTGTACAGGTCGAAGAGGATGGCGCCGGCGAAGTCTTGCTGAGAGACTGAACTGGTCCTCGTTCGAGCGCCGTCCTGTCCGGAGGTTCTTGCTTCAAAATGCCGGTCAAGAAGAACCCCTCCCACTCGGAGGTGCTGAGGCTGCGCCGGAAGGTGCGCGAGCTGGAGGCGCTGCTGTCGCGGCCGCCGGGACCGCCCGGCCCAACCGACCCGTATCGCGAACTGTTCGAGCGGTCGGCCGATGCGATCCTGATCATCGAGGGCGACACCTTCGTGGAATGCAACGAGGCCACGGTCGAGATGCTGCGCTATGGCAGCCGCGATGAACTGCTGCAGACCCATCCGTCGGAGCTGTCGCCGGAGTTCCAGCGGGATGGCCGGCGCTCGTTCGAGAAGGCGAACGAGATGATCGCGATCGCCTTCGAGAAGGGCAGCCACCGGTTCGAATGGGATCATCAGCGGGCCGACGGTGAGGTCTTTCCGGTGGAGGTGCTGCTGACCGCGGTGACGGAGAGAAAGCGCAAGATCCTGCACGTGGTCTGGCGCGAGATCTCCGAGCGCAAGCGGCTGGAGCGCGAGCTGCGGCACGCGCAGAAGCTCGAGGCGGTCGGCAAGCTGGCCGGGGGGATCGCGCACGACTTCAACAACATCCTGGTCGCGATCATGGGGTACGCCGAACTGATCCGGAGCCAGGTGGAGGACAATGTCCTGCTGCAGGCCGATCTCGATGAGATCATCCGCGCCAGCCGTCGCGCGGCCTCGCTCACCTCGCAGCTGCTCGCCTTCGGCAGGAAGCAGGACCTGCGGCCGGAGGTCATCGATCTCTCCAAGGTCGTACGGGATCTCTCGGGCATGATCCGGCGGTTGATCGGCGAGGACATTCAGATGGTGTTGGAGGCCTCGGGCGATCCGCTGCCGGTCAAGGTCGATCCGGCCCAGCTCGAGCAGGTCATCCTGAACGTCGCCGCCAACGCGCGGGACGCCATGCCGGAAGGTGGCACGCTGGTGGTGAGGACCGGCGTGCGCGACGGGCGCGCCGGCAGGCGGCGGCGCGGCGCGGCCGCCTCGCGGTTCGTGCTGCTCGAGTTCGAGGACACTGGCCTGGGCATGAGCGGGGAGGTGCTGGATCGCGCGTTCGAGCCGTTCTTCACCACCAAGGAGCAGGGGCAGGGGACCGGTCTTGGTCTGGCGAGCACCTACGGGATCATCAAGCAGAGCGGGGGCGACGTGGAGATCCAGAGCCGGGCCGGCGCGGGCACCACGGTGCGGATCCTGCTGCCCGAGTCGACCGAGGCCATCGCAAGCGTCGCGGCGGAGGCCGGGCCGCGCGATGCGCGTCCGAAGGCGGGGGCCAGGATCCTGCTGGTGGAGGACGACCTGGCGGCCGGCCGATTGCTCCGGCGCGTCCTGGAGCGCGAGGGGTATCAGGTCCTGCTGGCTCGCAACGGCCAGGACGCGCTGGCGCTGCTTTCGGAGTCGGAGGCGACGGTGGATCTGCTCCTGACCGACGTGATCATGCCGGTCATGAGCGGCCCGGCGCTCGTGTCGCGGCTTGGCGAACGTCAACCGGGAGTGCTCACGCTGTTCATGTCCGGCTACACCGACGACGTGCTGGCCCGGCACGGGTTCTCGGCGGAAAACGTGGACCTGGTGCGCAAGCCGTTCTCGCCGACTGAGCTGGTACGGCGCGTCGGAGAGTTCCTGAGCGAGCGCGGTCCGCCCGGTCCAGAGGACGCTTCGTCCGCCGAGCCGGCCCAGCGTGAGGATGCGTGAGGGTGCTTGCGCTGTTCGACCCGCGCCCTCTAGACTGGCGGGCTTCGCCGGGAGGGAGACATAGGAAAGGTCCGGAGTGACCCTCGCCCTGTTCTTGATCGCCCTGTTGTGCTCCTACCTGCTGGGTTCGACTCCGGCCGGGGTGCTGGTGGCCCGGGCGCGCGGAGTCGATCTGCGGCGGGTCGGCAGCGGCAACGTGGGGGCGACCAACGTGGGGCGGGCGCTCGGCAAGCCGCTGGGCCTGGCGGTGTTCCTGTTCGACTTCCTGAAGGGCTTCGTGCCGGCCTTCCTGGGCGCCGCCTGGCTGTCGGACGGCGGGCATCTGCCGTACGATCGGGATCTGGTGGCGGTCTGCCTGGGCATGGCCGCCGTGCTGGGACATGTGTTCCCGGTCTGGCTCGCCTTTCGGGGCGGCAAGGGCGTGGCCACCTCGGCCGGGCTGTGCGCCGGCCTGAGCTGGCCTTCGATCCTGATCGCCCTGGCGATCTGGTATCTGACGCTGAAACTGACGCGCTACGTGTCGGTGGCATCGATCGTGGCGGCCGCGGCGTTCCCGGTCGTCTTCATCCTGATCGAGGGCGTCGATCGGGCGCTCCATGAACGGCGGCTGGTGACCGGGCTGGCGCTGGTGCTGGCGGTGGCGATCATCCTCCTGCACCAGTCCAATATCCGTCGTTTGTTGCGCGGCGAGGAACTGCGCGTCGGCGATTCGCATCCTGGAGGAAGCAAGACATGACCGAACGAGTGACTGTATTGGGCGATGGAGGCTGGGGCCTCGGGCTTTCGATCGTGCTGGCCGATCACGGCGCCGAGGTGACGCTCTGGAGTCACGATCCGGCCTACGCCGAGGAGATGCGCCGCACCCGGCGGAACCCCAAGTTCCTGCCGGGCGTCGAGATTCCCGAGACGGTGCGGGTGACCTCGAAGATGGAAGAGACCGTCGAGGGCCACGACATGCTCTTCTCGGTGGTGCCCACGCCGTTCCTGCCCGCGGTGATGGCCCAGCTCAAGCCGCATTATCGGGCGGGAGTCCCGGTGGTGTCGGCGACCAAGGGCATCGACACCGAGACGCTGCTGCGGCCGACCGAGATCATCGCGAATGCGCTGGGGGATGTGCCGCTGGTGGTGGTCACCGGACCGAGCCACGCGGAAGAGGTTTCGCGGCGCATGCCGACCACGGTGGTGGCGGCGTCGTCCGACATGGGCATCGCCCGGAGGGTGCAGGACCTGCTGGCCACCGAGCGGTTCCGGGTCTACACCTCGGCCGATGCGATCGGGGTCGAGATCGGCGGCGCGCTGAAGAACGTGATCTCGATCGCGGGCGGCATCGTCGACGGACTGGGCTTCGGCGACAACACCAAGGCGGCGCTCCTGACCCGCGGGATCGTCGAGATGAGCCGCCTCGGGGAGGCCCTGGGCGGACAGCGCTCGACCTTCTTCGGGCTCTCCGGCATCGGCGACCTGATCACTTCCTGCTGCTCCAAGCACGGCCGCAACCGCGCGGTCGGCGAGCGGCTGGGCCGCGGCGAGAAGCTCGAGCACATCCTCCAGGGCATGCAGCAGGTGGCCGAGGGGGTCAAGACCTCGCTGGCGGTCCAGAAGCTCTCCGAACGGCACGGCGTGGAGATGCCGATCTGCGACGAGGTCCACCAGGTGCTGTTCCATGACAAGGACCCCGGCCGCGCCGTGCGCGACCTGATGACCCGCCAGCTCAAGGACGAGGTGGAATGGTGACACCCCTTGCCGTCCCGCCCGGGACCCCGTAACCTGCTAGGTTCCTGAGGACCCACACCCCACGATCGGGCCACCCCGACCCCGGGGCCCTCGAGGAACAAACCGGACCGTGGCGCAGCTTGGCTAGCGCGCTTGCTTGGGGTGCAAGAGGTCGGCAGTTCGAATCTGCTCGGTCCGACCAACTTAAGTTTTGCTGGACGCTCTAGTTAGCGTACCCGTCCCATCGGACGGAGCGGCCTTGAGGCGATTCTATTGGTGGTAGTACTACCACCGTTAGCGCCAGAAAAGGAGTTCCCTCCGATGGGACGTCGCCCTTCCAGGAAAGATCCCAAGTACCGCGAACATAAGACCGGACAGGCTGTTGTCCGGATCGCTGGCCGGGACTACTACCTCGGCAAGCACGACAGCGACGAGAGTCGTGAGGAGTATCACCGACTCCTGGCCGAGTGGCGATCATCCGGGAGTTCCCGGGCTTGGACGCCGAGAAATCGGAACGGCAAGCGAGGGGCCGACGAGCTGACCATTGTTCAGCTCATTCTCCTCTACCTCGACGACGCCGAGCGCGAGTACCAGAAGCACGGCAGGGAGACCTCGGAGATGCACTGCATCCGCTCCGCACTCCGATTCGTCAGGGAGCTTTACTCGCGTTCAGTCGCCAACCTATTCGGGCCTGTGGCTCTCGGCGCATGCCGCGACCAGATGATTGACGCCGGCCTGGCGTACTCGACGGTGAATGCCTACGTCCATAGGATTCGGCGGATGTTCAGATGGGGTGGGGAGCGTCAGCTGATTCAGCCTTCCGTGTATGGCGGCCTGGTGACTTTGAGGAGCCTTGACAAGGACAGCACCCGCGCAAGAGTACCTGACCCTGTCACAGTTGTTCCGGACGACCATGTTAACGCCACGCTGCCGTATCTCTGCCCTCAGCTCAGAGCCACCGTCGAGGTCCAGCGTCTCACCGGCATGCGTCCCGGTGAGGTCGTGGGTCTGCGCCGCACGGAACTCAACACGAAGCGCGACGAGTGGGAGTACCGCCCGAAGGACCACAAGACGGCGCACCGCGGGAAGAAGCGTGTCATCATCATCGGACCTCGTGCCCAGAAGATCCTGCGACCGTACCTTCACGAGCGACTCACAAGACCGCTGTTCTCGCCTCGGGAGGCCGAGAACGCTCGGAACCAGCTCCGACGTGAGGCACGCAAGAGCCCGATGACGCCGAGCCAGGCTCGCCGTCGGCGCAAGGCATCGCCGATGAGGACGCCGAGTGATCAATACACAGTGGATTCCTACCGCCGTGCCGTTGCCAGAGCGTGCGACAAAGCAGGCGTTCCGAGGTGGACTCCCAATCAGCTTCGGCACAACGCGGCTACGAAGATCAGAGCGTACGGTGACCTGGAGTACGCTCAGGAGGTCCTCGGCCACGAATCACCGAATACCACCGAGACCTACGCGGAACGCAGCTACGAGAAGGCGCGAAAGGTGATGTGGGAGATCGGCTGACGTGCCCAGCCGTCTGTCTTGAACGGCGGAACCCGCCGCAACACTGCCTCCCTCTCAAACCACCACGCTTTTTGCCCTTTCTTCGACCTTCCTGGCTCGCTTGATCCTCTCGGGGGTCCTTTGGAGTCACGGCGGAGACACCCGCGACGCTACAGTCGCTCGGTCTTCAGGAGCACGTCTCCGGGAATGCGTCTCTTGAGCGGGCAGAGAGTCGTTTTTCGCGAGCCATAACGCATGACCAGCCGTTATGCGGATCGCTGAACGCTGCTCATCAACGACAGATCGAGTCAGGAAAGCACCTACGCCTGACTCCTGAAGTGCGCGCAGTCTACCGAACGCGCACTCGTTGACCTCGAGGGCTACCGTGAAGGCTCGATTCGACCGGTTCAGCGTGAGCTTTACGAATCATCCGGGCTAGCGGTTCCCATGGCCATCCGCCCCACCAGGATCCCAATCCGCTCGCGCTCCGCCCACCAAGGACGAGTTTCGCCGGCCAGCGTGGTCTCGTCGGGAGGGCCTTGGGCGGCGACCGGAGCAAAGCACGGATACAGGGACAGCGGTTTGCGCCCGTTCCTCTTTCCGAATGAGGGAAGGTGTCTCATTTATGCCGGACGCTGCCACAATTGAATGTAGCGCTGTCGTTCCAGAGCAACCGCTCCGAAGCAAATGCCTAGTCGCCAACCGGTTATGCCACCGAGCGTGGCCACCAACTTTCGAGCGACATTCTCTATAAGAGAATGTATGACCACCTGACGGTGGGTCGTTATCGAGCAACTATTTTCGCCGAAATCTCATTGGCGCTGGTGCGTTCGACGCGCAACGGGTCTTGAAGTACCAGAGGAGCACGAGATGTCGCAGCAAAAAAGTGAAACCAAGAGACCGGAGACAACAGTCGGATGCCCGAGCCAACCAAGCAGCCCACAGACCATTCCAGACGACGACGACAATAGTTCGCCGGAGAGAGGCACTTCCGCTGAGTGTAGCGCTGTCGCTCCAGAGCAATCGCTCCGAGGCAACTGCCTAGTCGCCAACCGGTTGTGCCACAGAGCGTGGCCACCACCGTTTCCTTC
>Ga0326597_10006686_pt1 | contig 15762 bp, 8 predicted proteins | sample RVTome_12_FD_203789 | JGI IMG/M metagenome (GOLD analysis project Ga0326597, IMG submission 203789) | Soil microbial communities from uranium-contaminated site in the Upper Colorado River Basin, Wyoming, United States - RVT100D185 | ecosystem: Environmental > Terrestrial > Soil > Contaminated >...
TCGCACTGCGCACCCGCGGGATGTGGGTCACGGCCCCCGTCGAAGTCTCGTTGTGCAGGACGGCGACGGCTTTGTAGCTTTTCGCTTCGTCGGATCCGAGGCGGCTCTCCACTTCCTTGGGGTCCACACCGCGACGCCAATCTCCGGGAACCAGGTCCACCTGCACACCCAGCCGGGTCGCGACCTCCGCCCATTCGACCCCGAAATGCCCCGTCTCGAACATGAGAACCCGGTCGCCCGCGCTGAGCGTATTCACGAGCGCGGCTTCCCACGCCCCGGTACCGGACGAGGGATAGACGACGACCGGGGCATCGGTGCCGAGGAGCCACTTGAGCCCGGCGAAGACCTCGAGCGCGAGGGCGGAGAACTCCGGGCCCCGGTGATCGATCGTGGGGCGCGCCATCGCGCGGAGGACGCGCTCGGGCACGTTCGTGGGGCCGGGGATCTGGAGGAAATGCCACCCGGTCGGTCTCGTCATGGGTGGAAGGTCGGTCGTGGATGGGCCCCAGGCCAGAAGGGGGCCGCGACATGACGCGGACCCTACCCGTCGTTCCCCGCGACGCGTCGGCGCTGCGGACGTCGGGCCATCGGCCGGGCGACACGGCGGAGTTGGAAGCGGCACTCGCGGCGAAGGTCGGCGGAGAGACCCGCTTCGACGGTTATTCCCGCCACATGTTCGCGACCGACGCGAGCATGTATGCTGTCGAGCCGCTGGGGGTCGTCTTCCCACGAGATCGGGACGACGTCGTGGCCGCCCTGGAGGTCGCGAGAGAGTTCGGTGTCGCGCTCGTGCCGAGAGGCGGGGGCACGAGCCTGAACGGACAGACCGAAGGCGCGGGGATCGTGCTCGACTTCTCGCGGCACATGGACGCGCTCGTCCAGGTGGACCCGGAGGCCCGCGTCGCGCGGGTCCAGCCAGGCCTCGTGCAAGACGACTTGAACCGGGCCGTCGCGAAGCACGGCCTCTTCTTCGCTCCCGATACGTCCACGAGCAATCGGGCGACGCTGGGCGGGATGATCGGCAACAACTCGTGTGGATCCCGCTCCGCCCGGTACGGCATGACGATCGACCACGTCGAAGAGCTCGACGTGGTCCTGTCGGACGCGAGCGCGGCGCGGTTCCGGGCGGCCGCACCTGACGAGATCGGCCGACTCGCGGCCGGCACCAGCCTCGAGGCGAGCCTCTACCGCGAGATCCGGCCGCTGGTCGAGGGAGGCGCCGACGTGATCCGCGCCGCGATGCCGCGGCACTGGCGGCGATCCGGAGGCTACCGGCTCGACCGGATGCTCCCCGAGGCTGGACCCTTCGACCTCTCGAAGCTGGTGGTCGGGTCGGAGGGCACGCTCGCGGTCACGGTCGAAGCGCTCGTGCGCCTAATCCCGCGGCCGGTCGCGGTCGCCGCTCTCGTCGGGCACTTCGAGTCGGTGCGCGCCGCGATCGCCGCGGGCCCCTCGGCCATGGACTGCGGCGCGATGGCGGTCGAGCTGGTGGACCGCATGATCCTGAACCTCGCGCGGGTGTCCCCGATTCACCGGCACCTCACCGAACACCTCGAGGGCGATCCCGGCGCGATCCTGTGGGTCGAGTTCTATGGCGAGTCCCGGGTCGAGGCCGAGGCGCAGATGGACTGGCTACGGGAGCGTTGGGCCCGCGAAGGCCATGGTTACGCGATCGTGCGTGCGCCCACCGCGCGGGAGCAGAAAGGCTTCCGGGAGCTCCGGAAAGCGGGCCTCGGCCTGCTCATGAACGCGGGCGAGGGAAGGGAGAGGTCGCTCGCGTTCGTCGAGGACACCGCGATCGATCCGGCGCGCCTCGCGGACTTCGCGGACCGGGCCGGCCTGATTCTGGACGAACACGGCCTCCGGGCCGGGATCTACGGGCACGTCTCCGCCGGCACGCTCCACATCCGTCCGTTCATGGACCTGACGCGCCCGGGCGAAGTCGAGCGGATGCGGGCGGTCGCGGAAGCGATGCTCGAGCTCGTCATGGAGTTCGGTGGAATGAACTCGAGCGAACACGGCGACGGCTTCGCCCGGAGCGAGTTCAACCGGCGCTTCTTCGGTGACGACTTCTACGCCCTGATGCTTCGGGTGAAGGGGGCTTTCGACCCGGAGAACCGGCTGAATCCGGGGAAGAAGGTCGAGGCGCCCGCCATGACCGAGCACCTGAGGGAGGTGGACGCACCGGAGGGGCACCGGCTCGAAACGCACTTCCGCTTCGACTTCGAGGACGGGATGCGCGGTGCGGCGAACCGCTGCATGCGAATCGGGGCGTGCAGGAAGTCACCGGGTGCGGGCGGGACCATGTGCCCATCGTACATGGCGACCCGGGATGAAGAGCACTCGACCCGTGGCCGGGCGAACGCGCTCGTACGCGCCCTCTCGGAGCCGAACCCGGGGCTCGCGCTCGCCGACCCGCGACTCCACGAGGTTCTGGATCTCTGCCTGGAGTGCAAGGCCTGCCAGACGGAATGCCCCCTCTCGGTCGACATGGCCACGCTGAAGTCTGAAGCGCTCGCGCACTATCACGCTCGGCACGGCGTCTCCCTCCGCACCCGAATCTTCGGAGGCGTGCGCACGCTGAATCGCATTGGCTCGGCGTTCGCGCCTCTCTCGAACTGGCCGGGGTCGATCGGCCCTCTCCGCGCGCTCCTCGACGGGACGATCGGAATTGACCGCCGGCGCCCTCTTCCCCGCTTCCGGAGGGACACGCTGGCGACGTGGTTCACGCGGCGGCAGCGAACGTCTCCGCAGCTCCCCGCGGCTGGCGGTGCTGTGCGCGACGGCCCACGCGGATCCGTCGTCTTCCTCGCCGACTCGTTTGCGAGCTTCACCGAGCCCGAGATCGGTCGCGCGGCGATCGAGCTCCTGGAGGCCGCGGGATGGGAGGTCACCCTGGCGACGGACGTCTGCTGCGGCCGGGCCATGATCTCGAAGGGGCTTCTCGACCAAGCCCGAGAGACGCAGGCCCACTTGGCGCGACGTCTGGGCCCTCTCGCCCGCGCTGGGGTGCCGATCGTGGGCACCGAGCCCTCGTGCGTCCTCACGCTGAAAGACGAGCTCCCGCGGCTGCTGGAGGAGGATTCCCTGGATGCCCAAGCCATCGCGCGTGAGGCGCGCCTCGCGGACGACCTGATCGCGGACGCGCTCGAGGAGGGATCGCTCCGTGTACGGGAAGGGTCGCCGCTCTCGGGCCGGCGCATCCTGTTCCACGGTCACTGCCATCAAAAGGCCGCTTCGGCGACGTTGGGCAGCGTGCGGATATTGGAGGCGATTCCCGGCGCCGACGTGGAGGTTCTCGATGCCGGTTGCTGCGGAATGGCCGGCTCTTTCGGCTTCGAGCGCGAGCACTACGAGCTCTCGATGAAGATCGGCGGGCTCAGGCTCTTTCCGGCGGTGCGGGGCGCGCCCGGCAACGCTTCGATCGCGGCCACCGGCGTGTCGTGCCGGCAACAGATCGCGCATGGCACGGGCCGGATGGCTGAGCACCCCTTGGTACTGCTTCGGTCCGCCGTGGCCGTCGACTAGGGTATACCGACTCCGCTCAGCCGAGCGAGCTCCATGATCTCTTCCGCATCGGCGGGGAGGAGCAGGCGGTCCCGAACGAGTCGCAGCGCTGCGGCCCACGTGCGCTCCAAATATGCCTCGCGGCTCGGGTATCGCTCCGCTAGGGACGGCCGGGGATCGCCGCTCGCCTCCCGCGCGTCGCGGTCCGCTGCGAAGGGAAAATAGGATCCGGCGCCTGCGCACTGCTCACCCTCCCCGAAGCCTTCCCCGCGTAGGTTCCAGCCCGTGTGCGTCCCCACGGGAACGGAGAGGTTCGGGTGGAGGACGCCGTCCGTCATGTTGCCGTCCTCATCGACGCGGCCGACCAGCACCGTGTAGGCCGGTCCGACCGTCGGCGGCTGAGTGCGGTGGTCGAGCAGGTGGAGAGGGTTGTAGCTGCCCGAGTAGTCCACCCCGGGTACGGTGGGGAACCCGCTTGCCTCGGCCGAGACGAGCCCCCCGTTCCCGACGGTGGGGAACCTGCTCTCCGGCGGCTCCTTCCCGTCCGAGACCCACTCGAACAAAGCGACGCTCAGGGCAGTCCGGACCGCCCTGAGCCCCATCGGATTGTTCAGATTCTGGCAGATTCCCGCAGTGGGAGTGTCCGCATGGACGCCGCCCCCTCCCCCGTGCCGAATGCCCGCGATCAGATATGCGCGGACGTTCTCCGGCAGCTCGACGTCGACGCCCAAGGGGGTGGTGACCACGAGCGAAGCCCGACCCTGCCAGAGCTCCGCCTCTCCATCGCTGTGGACGATCTTCGGGCAAGTCGTCGAGGCCGAACACCTCTCGAGGAGCCCGTCGGTCCGGCCGCTCAAGGGGTCAGTCATGGTCGTGTAGGAAAACGGGAACTGGTCGCCCGGATAGAGGTGGTCCTCGTGCTGCTTCTGCCAGCGGCCCGGCTGGCTGAAGGCGTAGTTCGTGAAGGTCTTCCGGGAGCCGGCGATGTTCGGATGCATCCCGTCGAAGACGATCCGGCCCTCCGTGTCCTCGTTGAACCCTTGGTAGAGGAAGTCCCGCAGGTACCGGCCGCTCTGTGAGACCCCGATCGAGATCGCCCACTCCGGGAGCCCTCCGGAGGCCAGGGGATTCGGGTTCCCTTCCGAGTCCGCGGGCTCGTACCGCAGGAACGAGATGACGTCCCGCATGGCAGCGAAGCCGAGGCCCATGACGATGGGGTCCTTCGCTTCATAGACGAGCTCGTAGATGGCGCCGCCGTCGAAGCCCGCCGGCCGCTCGATGCGAATCTCCCCGGCGTCGACGAAGCTCCAACGCAGGTCGGGGGGCGACGCTCGCTCGGAGTATTGGCTCGGCCGGACGGTGAGCCTCGCGCGGCTGGGGTCGAGCGAAGCCGCCTCGTAAGTGAGGCTGGCGACGGAAACGGCATCGCCGTCGTCGAAGATGAACTCCTCGACCGCGGTCCCCACGATCGGGGATCCGTCCCGGTTCCGCGCGACCGGGAGCATGGCCGTGACGTTGTCGTCCGTTGGGGCGATGTCGCCCTGCCAGCCCACCCTCACGAACGCGAATCCCATCTCGTGGAGCGCGTCGTCCGAGGGACCCGAGCCGCCGCGATTCGGGACGGTGTGGTAGATCGAGCGGTTCCACCGGGTCATATCCACGGGGCGGTAGATCTCGACCGTGGTGCGGTATTCGACCAGGCCTCGGCCGTTCCGAGGAGCGTTCTCGAGGTTCACGATCCCCGTGTGACGGGGGTCCGACGGGTCGACGGCACCGTAAGCCACCCCCCGGAGGCGCTCGTACGCACCCACCTCCCCAAAACGCTGGCCGTCGAGCGCCGGGGACTCGACGACCTCGAGGTCGATCCGCGTGACCTGAGCCACCGCGGACCCGAAGGACGAGGCCAGGCCCAATGACAGAGCCGGAAGAAGGCGAAGGGCGAAACAGCCGCACGTTCGCCAGCGCGAGGACACCCATTCCGTTGCCATGTCGCTTCCGATGGGAACCTTTCCCGCAGGGGTGGACGGGTAGGCGGAACCTTGAGCCTAGCGTATCCTCCGCGAGCCAACCCGGCAACGATTCAGAAATGGTCCCGTTGTTATAGAAGAAAGTCCGGGGAGTGATTGATCTTGGGAATGTCCTTCCCGAGGCCTCAGACGGTGCCGGGGTCGGCGACCCCGCGGCTTCCACAGATCCGCTTCGATCATCCAACACCGCGGCGTCGCCGCCCTGAGCGGTCCAATCCGTGGGTCTCGCGACAGGACAGACTCCGAAGGAGGACATGCCCATTTCAACCAAAGCAGACACTTCATTTCAAGGCTACACTTCCAAGGTCAATGCTCGTTGCTGCCTGGCTGTCCCAGGAGCTATGCTCTTCCCCGACCCCCCGGCTCTCATCGAACAGCGCGCATGACCCTCCGGACGAAGCTGCTGGCGCTGCTCACGCTCCTCGCGGCTGGCCCACTTCTCGCCATCGGCGTGATCGGCTACGTCCTCTCCGTCGACGCGGTCGCCGACCAGCTCGAATCGCTCACTCGTCCTATCTCCGAACGCTCGGCCCAGGAAATCGCGAAGGGCGTGGCCCAGATCGAATCGGACCTGGGGCTCCTGGCAGGGAACTCGGAGACCACCAGCCTGTTGGAGCTGCTTGCCTCCGCTTCAGAGATCGATTCGGTCGGGCTCGGCTCAGCCCGGGCGTCGGCGGACTCCTTCTTCACGGCCGTATGGGGGTTATTCGCTCCTTCCTACGCGTCCGTTGAACTGAGGCAAGCGGGGGGCGGGACGGTCATCGCGCGCCGGTCCGAAGGGGGAGCGGCGTTCGAAGGCACGGCCGATCTGGACGGATCGGGGCTCGTCGAATACGAGGTGTCGTCGGCGACGGAGGGCGGGCGGAGCGTGGGGAGCGTGCGCGCGCTGGTGCGGCTGGAGCCCCTCCTCGGCTCCGACGTCTTCGAGGCGCGCCTCGGCGAGCGAGGTGTGAGCGCGGTTGTCGATCGGCGCAACGGCCGGATGCTCCGCTTCGCTGACGAGACCGGGCGGAGCGTGGTCACGCTCGAGGAAGCCGGGCTGGCGGAACTCGAACCGGCCCTAGCGGACTCCGGGGCCGTCCGCCTGGGCACGGGCAGCGCGCGCAGGGTTGGCTGGGTCACGCCCGTCAGGTCCCTCCCCTGGACCGTCGTCGCGCTTTCGGATCTGGACGAGTTTCAGGGGCCCTTCCGCCGGCAACGCCTGGCCCTCTCCCTGATTGTGCTGGCGCTCGCGATCACCGTCGTTCCGGCGGGCGTAGTCCTGCTCAAAGGCGCGACCCGCTCGCTAGACGAGCTGACCACCGCCGCGGACCGAGTCGGCCGGGGCGACTTCGAGCCGCCTCTTCCCGCAGCGGGGAGGGACGAGGTCGGTCGCCTCTCCGCCGCCTTCCAGACGATGGTGAGTGAGGTCAAGCGAATGATGGCCGAGATCGAGCGCAGCCAGCAGCTCGCCGCCGTCGGAGCGTTCGCCACGGAGCTGTCCCACGAGATCCGGAATCCGCTCACGGCGATCAAGCTCAACCTCCAGCGGCTCGAGCGCATGGTGGAGGCCGGGGAGATTCCCACGAGGGGTGAGCGACCCGTCTCGCTCGCCCTGCAGGAGATCGGGCGCCTCGATCGCGTGGTGAGGAGCGCGCTCAAGCTCGGCAGGACGGACGTCGGTCTGGAGAAGCGGACCCTCTCCCTGGCCCAGGTGCTGGAGCGGGCGCTCGCGCTCGTGCGGCCGCAGCTCGCTGAGGCCGGAATCCATCTCCACGTCGAGGGCGACGACGTACTCGTCGATGCTGACGAAGAGGCGCTGGCGGGTGCGCTCGTGAATCTTCTCCTGAACGCTGTCCAGGCCATGCCGCGCGGAGGCGACCTCCGGGTGCGCACGGTCACCCTTCCCGGCGTGCCCTGGGTGGACGTTCACGTGGCGGACACGGGCGAAGGGATCCCCGAGTCCGTGCAGGGGTGTCTCTTCCGTCCGTTCGTCACGACTCGGAAGGATGGCACAGGCCTGGGGCTAGCCCTTTCCCTCAGAACCGTCGAGGCGCACGGTGGAACGATCACCCTACTCCGCACGTCGGCGGCGGGGACCGAGTTCCGGGTCCGCCTTCCGTTAGTCGCTGCGCGGGCGTCGTCGTGAAAGCCGCGTCACGCATTCTCCTCGTCGACGACGACGCCGCCGTGCGGGAAACGCTCGCGGAGCACCTGGAGGGCGAGGGCTACCAGGTTGCCGCCTTCGAGAGCGCCGAGCGCGCCCTCAACGAGATCGGCCGGCTGGATCCCGCCCTGGTCATCACCGACGTGCGCATGCCGGGGCTGAGCGGCATCGAGCTCACCGCCCAGGTTCGCCGAAACAGCCCCGACACACATGTGGTGGTGATCACCGCCCACGAGGATATGGAAACCGCGGTGGGCGCCATGCGCGCGGGCGCGTTTGACATGCTGGTCAAGCCGCTCGACCTCCGGCACCTGGAGCTCGTCATCGAGCGCTGCCTGAGGGACCGGTTGCTGTTGCGCCAGGTGCGTCACTACGCCGAGGAGGCGGCCGAGCCCTACGCGCTCGCGCAGCTCGTGGGCAAGGACCCACGCATGATCGAGATCTACAAGCTGATCGGAACGGTGGGGCCCACGCGCGCTCCGGTCCTCATCCGAGGAGAGACGGGAACCGGCAAGGAGCTGATCGCGAGGGCCATCCATTTCAACTCCGACGCCGCCCAGGAGCCTTTCGTCGCCGTCAACTGCACCGCGCTCCCCGAGACGCTCCTCGAGTCGGAGCTGTTCGGGCACGTGAAAGGCGCGTTCACGGGCGCAGTCCAGGAGCGGCGGGGCCGCTTCGAGCTGGCCGGGGGAGGCACGATCTTCCTCGACGAGATCGGGGACGCCTCGCCGGGCTTCCAGGCGAAGCTCCTGCGCGTGCTGCAGGAGAAGCGGTTCGAGCCCGTGGGCAGCGAACGGAGCCGCGCGACCGACGCGCGCGTGATCGCGGCCACCCACCGTCCGCTCGAGCAGCTCGTGCGCGAGGGGGCGTTCCGCGAGGACCTCTACTTCCGGCTGCGCGTGGTCGACATCGCGGTGCCGCCGCTGCGCGACCGGCGGGGCGACATCCCGCTGCTCGCTCGGCGCCTGCTCGGGCGCGTCGCACTCGATCTCCACAAGGACCTCCGTCTGCCCGAGAGCGTGGTGGGCGCCCTCATGGCCTACGAGTGGCCGGGCAACGTGCGGGAGCTGGAGAACGCGCTCACGCGCGCGGCTGTGATGGCGCGGGGCGGCTCGGTGGAGCTGGAACATCTGGGGCTCGGAGGCGGCTCAGCGCGAGATGGCGAACGGAGCGCGGGCGTCGCCGAGGCCTCGGCCGACCGTTCGCTCGACCAGGTAGAACGCGAGCACCTGGTCCGTATCCTCCGGCGTACACGCGGCCACAAGCGCGAGGCGTGCAGGATCCTAAAGGTCTCGCGACCGCGCCTCGACCGCCTGCTCGACCGCCACGGTATCCAGGTAACGGAATACGATGCACGAGGTAGCGAGTCGTGACCCCGTCGCCCGAGCAGCATAGCCCTTCCCCATCTCGTAAGTCTTTATGGAGTAGTAGCTTGATCGAATAGAATGAAACGGCACAATCCCTGAAAAGAACCGTCGGCGGAATCGGCGCCTCCCGCGCCGTTCCTCCACGCGAGACGGGAGGAGATCGGAGATGCTGTCGTCCACTCTCAGACACATAGGGTCCCTCGGGCTCATCGCGGGCCCGATGCTGGCGTCGGCGTGCACGACCGGCGCGCCGCAGGAAGGGCAGGCCCCAAACCTGGCCGCCGCCACCGCCCCCGAGGCGGGTGTGGCGGGGATGACGCCGATCGAGCTTTCGGACCCGTCCGCCTACTTCGGCGGCGACGGAGCGTTCTCGCCCGACGGCCGTTGGTTGGCCATGACCCGGCTGGAGCGCACGAACAACTGGAGCCTTTGGACCCTGTCGGCGGAAGGGGGCGATCCGCAGCGGCTCACGGACGCGGGCTACCTAGATGACTACCCGGTCTGGGCGCCCTCAGGGGACCGGATCTTCTTCCGCTCGACGCGCCCCGCCCGCGACGGCAGCGGGTTCTTCATCATGTCGCTGGACGTGGACCCCGCGAGCGGCCTCGCTCGAGGCACGCCGCGACAGGTGACGGTCGAGCCGGTGAGCTCCCACCCGTCGCCCTCTCCCGACGGGCAATCCCTGGCCTACCGCTCCAACGGCACCGAGATCCGGGTGGTGCCCACGACGGGGGGAGCCTCGCGCCTGATCACCACCACGGGAGCGGGCAATCGGAGCCTGGCGTGGGAGCCGGACGGAAGCGCGATCTACTTCGTGCAGCGCGGGGGCGTCCATCGCGTTCCCGTCGCCGGTGGTGAGCCCGCACTAGTCGTGGGGCAGGTCGGAGGACCCATTGCCGCGTTCCACGCGGGCGCGCGGGTCATGGCCATAACGCGAGACAGGACACCTCGCGGGCAGACCCTCGAGATTTTCGACTTCTCGGGCGCTCTCGTGCGGAGTGTTCGCGTCTCGAGCCTCTGGCAGGCTGTCGCCTTCACGCCCGACGGGGAAGCCCTTGTGGGCGTGACCCAGGACGTGCCGGCGCTCATACGCGTACGTCCCGTACAGGGGGGCGAGCCCCGGGACCTTCTGGGAGCGGGGACCTACGATTGGCCGATGTCGTGGACCGAGGACTCGCGCGGCGTGATCACCCAGTCCAACGAGGGCGACCGGAACGTCGTCCGCATCCTCTACCTCGACGGCACGCCAGCAAGGATCATCCCGATGCCCGAAGAGGTCGTAGCCGACAACTGGGGGCCACAATCTTGGGCCACGCCGACCCACGCGTCGTACACCGTTCCTTCGGCCACGGGCGGAGGCGCCCGTCTGATGGCGCTCGACCTGTCGAGCGGCCGGCGTTCCGTTCTGCGCGAGGAATTGGGAAGAGAGGCTTTCGGACCCGGGACCCGCTGGGGACCGGGCGGGCTTTACCGTGACCTGGACGGGTTCTTCTACAGCGAGGTGGCGGACGGCCAGGCCGAGGTGATGACGCTGCGGCCCGGAGAGCCTCCGCGCCTGATCTCGCGAGTCCCCGGGGACGGCAGCGTGCGCGCCTACGCGTTCCAAGAGGACCGCGAAGCGTACATGCGGGTCGCGGGCGACTCCGTGGCGGTCATGATCGCCGAGCCCCGAGGCACCACCCCACGCGTGCTCTTCATGGGCGGCCGAACCGCGGTCCGCACTCCGTACGAGAACCAGGACCGGCTAGGCGTCCTCACCTTCTCTTACGACGGCAGCCTGCTCGCCTTGAATTTCGACGAAGAGGGGTCGCGGGAGACCGCGCTCATCCTTCGCGTGCCGGAGAGCGGCCGCGCCACCGACGTGCGCCGCGTGAACGTCGAGGCGGAGTACTGGTTCGAGCCGAAGTGGCTCCCCGACAACAGCGGGTTCACGGTCATCGCCGGGAGCGGCGAAACCGCCTGGGTCGCCTTCGTGCCGGCTGGCGGCGGGAGCGTACGGCACATCTCTAGAGACGACGACATGCCCACCTGGGGCCACGAGGTCTCGCCGGACGGGCGCTGGGTGGTCTATCCGGCAGAGGACTATCGTGGCAGTGCGCTCTGGCGGTTGGAGGTGTCGGAGGCCGCGGTGGACGTCAGCCCATGAGCCCTGTGTGGCTCGAATGAGTGGTGCCTCGCTCCACGACCGTCCCGGTCCCGCAGTGGGTGGGGCGGTCGTGGCGCGGGCCCCTCGCTTGGGGTGAGCGAACACTCCCTCCCGCCTCAAGACCGCCGGTCGAGCTCCGTCCCTCTGGCACGGCCCGTGTCTGGACTCCCAGGCGAACAGATTCCGAAGGAGGACGTTTCTATTTCAACCAAGAACCGGGCACTTCTACTCCATCGCTAGGCAACGATTCAAAACCCCTTGCGTCCCACCCGCTCGCGGCCTACGCTGGCGTGTAACGGAAGCGTGCCCGGCTGACCTCCACGTTCACCGTTCGCGCACGCTTCCGAGCCGCTCCCGCGGCAATGCCTCACTTTGGCCTGGAGGTGCGCTCATGGCAGCTCTCTTCGAAGTCCATCGCGCTGTGAACCTGAAGGATCGTTACTTGTTCGGCCTCGTGGGGGTCATCGAGGAGGGGATGGTCCATACCGGCATGGATGCGAGTCTCACGGACGGCGAGGACGCCGACAAATTCGAGGGCAAGGTTCACGGGGTGGAATTCGTTGGGAACGACGGGATCACGGAGCCGACGCTGACCTTCCATTACCGGGATCCGAAAAAGATCGAGCGGTGGGAGTCCATCAACTGGGCGGGCAAGCGACTACGCCTGGAGTGGCCCCTCCCCTGACATCTCGGGTTCCACCAACCTGTCGAGCCGGAAGGGTCCTCCTTCCGGCTCGACCTTTCAGAGGGATCACATGACGGTTGCGAAGGAATACCCCACCGATCGGATCCGGAACGTCGCGGTGCTAGGCCACGCGGGCTCGGGAAAGACCACGCTGGTCGACGCCCTCTGTTTCACCTCCGGGACCTCACCGCGCAAAGGCAACGTGGACGAGGGACAGGCCCTCACCATGACCACGCCGGAGGAGATCTCCCACCGCGTGTCGATGCAGCTGACTCCCGCCTTCGCGGAGTGGATGGACCACAAGATCAACCTGCTCGACACTCCCGGATACCTGGACTTCACGGGTGAGGCGCTCGCCGCAGTGCGGGCCGCGGACGCCGCCGTGCTCGTCGTGGGGGCCACGTCGGGGGTCGAGGTCGGAACCGAGAAAGTCTGGGAGTACTGCGAGGCGCGGAAGATCCCCCGAATCGTGTTCGTCTCGATGATGGACAAGGAGAACGCCGACTTCGACGGCGTCTTCCAGGAGGTGAAGTCACGCTTGTCCCCCGGGGCCATCCCCATCGAGATCCCGATCGGAGCCGGAGAAACCTTCTCGGGCCTCGTGAACCTGTTCCGCGAGCGCGCCCACCTCTACAAGCTGAGCCAGCGGAACGGCGAATTCGACGAAGTCGACGTGCCCGCCGAAGCCCAGGGCGACTTCACGAGGTGGCGCACCGAGCTGCAGGAGACCCTCGCGACCATGGACGAACGCCTGCTCGAGAAATACCTCGAGGGTGGCCAGATCTCGAGGGAGGAGGCGATCGAGGCCATGGCCCGCGGTGTCGCGCGGGGCGACGCGGTCCCGGTTCTCGTGGGGTCGGCGGCCCGTGGATTCGGCACTCGGGCGGTCCTCCGGCGCATCGTGCAGCTCTTCCCGAGTCCCGGCGACGGGCGAGGAGAGGTCGCGAAAAGGCCGGGAAGCGGGGAAGAGGTCACGCTTCGCGCGGTGGACTCGGATCCGTTTTCCGCCCTCGTGTTCAAGACGGCCGCCGAGGCGCACGTCGGCACGCTGTCGTTCTTCCGGGTGTGTGGCGGATCGGTCGCGAACGGGGCCCAGGTCGCGAACGCGACGCGTGGGACGGTCGAGAAGCTGAACCACCTGGCCGTCCCGTTCGGGAAGGAGCGCCCGGAGGTTCCGCGGCTCCATGCGGGGGACATCGGCGTCGTCGCCAAGCTCCGGGACACGCGCACGAACGACACGCTCTCGGACCCGGCCCGTCCCGTCTTGATCAAGGCCATCGACTTCCCGCGGCCCGACATCACGCTCGCCGTGCGGGGGGCCACGCGGAGCGACGACGACAAGCTCGGCGAGGCCCTCGCAAGCCTACGCCTGGAAGATCCGTCGTTCCAGTCGGAGTACAACGGCGAGCTCCACCAGACCATCATCCGGGGGATGGGCGAGCTGCATCTCGACATCCAGATCGAACGCATGGCGCGGAAATACGGGGTGAAGGTCGAAACCGAACGGCCGCGCATCGCCTACCGCGAGACGATCACCAGGAAGGCCGAGGCGCACGGCCGACACAAGAAGCAGTCGGGGGGCCGGGGCCAATTCGGGGACTGCTGGGTCCGGGTGGAGCCGCTCCCATCCGGCTCCGGCTACGAGTTCGTGGACGCCATCAAGGGCGGCGTCATACCGAACAAGTTCATCCCCTCGGTGGACAAAGGGATCCGCGAGGCCTCCTTGAGGGGGATCCTGGCGGGCTACCCGACCGTGGATTTCCGCGCCGCGTGCTTCGACGGCAGCTACCACGCCGTGGACTCTTCGGATATCGCCTTCCAGATCGCCGGGTCGATGGCGTTTCAGACCGCCGCCCAGGACGCCCGTCCCGTGCTCCTCGAGCCCATCATCGAGATCGAAGTCACGACCCCCGAGTCGTACATGGGCGACGTAATGGCCGACATCAGCCAGCGGCGAGGGAAGGTGCTCGGCATGGACGCACGGGACGGGCGCACGATCGTTCGCGCCCGTGTCCCCGAGGCCGAGCTCTACAAATATGCGGCCGCGCTCCGGGCCATGACCCACGGGCGGGGGCACCACGACCGCGAGATGGTCGGGTACGAGCCCGTCCCCGAGGCCGAGCAGAACCGCCTCGTCGCGGAGCTGAAGAAGAAGGAAGCCTGAGGGCGGTCGCGGGCGTCTTGAGCGAACAGATGGACGTCGTCGTGGTGGGGGGCGGCCCTTCGGGCGCCGTAGCCGCTCTCCAGCTGGCGCGGACCGGGGCGCGCGTCGCCCTCCTCGAAAAAGAGGCGCTTCCCCGGACCAAGGTCTGCGGCGACGCACTTATCCCCGACAGCCTCGCCGTTCTCTCCTCGCTGGGGCTACTGGACAGGGTGTCCGCCGAGGCGCGGCCGGCCCGCGGGATCCGGATCTACGCGCCGGGCGGACGGCCGGTCGACGTGGAGGGCACGTGCCTCTGCCTTCCGCGACAACGTCTCGACGGCATCCTCCTTCAGGCCGCCGAGGAGGCGGGCGCACGGATCCTCTCTGGCGCGGAGGGTGTGGGCTACGAGGTCGAGGACGGCCGGGCCCGTCTCGAGATGCGCAGGGGAGGCCGGGTGGAGAGCCTCACGGCGCAGCTCGTCGTGCTCGCGACGGGGGCCTCGTCGAAGGTGCTGGCCCGCTTCGGCATCCCTCATCGGAGCGAGCCTTCGGCACTCGCCCTTCGCGGGTACTACCGCCTTCGACCGGACGTCCCCGAAGACCTCCTTCACATTTGGTACGAGCGGCCCGTCCTCCCCGGCTACGCCTGGATCTTCCCGGTCGGCGACCACGTGTTCAACGTGGGCGCGGGGATCTTCCGAGGATCTGGGCGGGCGCCCCCCAACCTGCGCGAGGTATTCGAGCGCTTCCGTCGGGAGTGCGGGCGGGCCGGTGAAATGTTGGAGGGCGCGACGCCCCTGGAGCCCCTTCGGGGCGCGCCGCTCAGGACGAACCTGCAGGGGTCGGAGATGGTGGCGGATCGCATCTTGGTGACGGGCGAAGCGATCGGCTCGACGTTTCCCTTTTCGGGGGAAGGGATCGGAAAGGCGATGGAGACCGCTCTCCTCGCCGCACACACCGGGACGGAGGCCCTTGCCGCGGGGCGCTTCGGCGCGCGGGACCTCGCTGGCTACCCCCAGGCCGTCGCGGAGAGGCTCGGCTCGAAGTTCTCGCACTACGCCGCCGCGGAACGGTGGCTCCGCTTCCCGGCGATCGTCAACCTGGTCGCGTGGCGGGCCGCACGGAGCCGGGAGCTCCGGCGGATCCTCTCGGACATCTTGAACGAGCGCCGCGATCCCACGGACCTCCTGTCCCTCGCGGGCTTCGCGCGCGCCGCCTTCGCGCACTGAGCCTGCCCGCTTCCCCCGCTCGAAGGATTGCCAGTCGAGGGGGTGGGCTCGAACTTCGAGCCGTGAGCGCACAGGCCTACAAGGTTTCCGTGACTTCGCGTAGAGCGGAGGCGGGGTTGTGACCGGGGGAGCGCACGGAGAGCTGCCCCTTCGGGGTCTGGTCGTCGAAGACGACGAGGCGGCTCGCATGCTCGTCGCGCACGGTCTTTCCACCTCTGGAATCGACCTCCGGGCCGCTCCGGGGATCGCCGAAGCGTGGCGGCTGCTCGAGGTCGAAGACTTTTCGGTCGTCATTCTCGACCTCGTGCTCCCCGACGGAGACGGCCGGCGCTTTCTGTCGGAGCTCCGGGCCTGGCCCCGCACCGCTCGGGTGCCGGTCGTCGTCCTCTCCGCGAAGGGGAGCCGCCCCGTTCAGCTCGACTGCTTCCAGCTCGGAGCGGACGAGTTCTTCGAGAAGCCCTTCGACCCCCAGGTTCTGGGCGCGGCCGTCCTCCGCCAGATCGAACGCACGC
>Ga0326597_10006688_pt1 | contig 15758 bp, 12 predicted proteins | sample RVTome_12_FD_203789 | JGI IMG/M metagenome (GOLD analysis project Ga0326597, IMG submission 203789) | Soil microbial communities from uranium-contaminated site in the Upper Colorado River Basin, Wyoming, United States - RVT100D185 | ecosystem: Environmental > Terrestrial > Soil > Contaminated >...
GACTGAACCCGCCCCCACCAAGCTCGACCGCGCCCCCGCCACAGCGGGGGCACACCCCTGCCCGCACCCGACCACGTCCCCACCCAAGATGTCGCCGACATCCTCACCGGACGTGGCGCCTGACACGGGGAACGGGCGGCCGTCCGAGCATCAACGGGGTGTTAGTAGCTAACATTGAGTTGTGGATCGAGCCGAGCGGACCCGCACTCTTCTTGGGGTGCTCGAAGCGTGGCGGTTGTCGGATACCCCCACCGACGAGTCGGTCCGAGCGCGCTTGCGGCTCGCGGCGGGGCATCCGGCGTTGCGTGCCCGTGTCTGGGAGAACAACCGTCGTACCGAAGAGGCCATCGTCGAAGCGCTGACGGCGGCGCTGTTGGACTGGGCCGAGGATCAGAGTGACGAGAGCCTCGGTGATCGGATCGTCCGCACCCTTGGTGTACTGGGAGTCGACGAGCTCATGAAGGTGACCTGATGGGCAGACCGGGGCTGCCGCCGGTGGCGGCGCAAGAGCTCGTCCGGTGGTTCGATGGTGACCGTGCGGTGGACGGCCTGGATCTTGACGTTCAGGCGGGTGAGATCCATGCGGTGGTTGGGCTCAACGGCGCCGGAAAGACCACCTTGATGCGGTTGTTGCTCGGGATGCTGCGACCTGATGCGGGGCGGGCGTGCGTTCTGGGTTACGACGCGACCGACATGCCCCCGGAAGGCTGGACGCACGTGGGCCACCTCATCGAGACGCCGTTCGCCTATCCCGAGCTCACCGTGCACGAGAACATCGCCGCTGCCGGGCTGCTGCACGGCCTCGACCGTTCGCGGCTGAGCGACGCCATCGACGACGCAGTCGATCGGTTCGGACTCGAGCGGTGGCGCCACCGGCGGGCGCGCCACCTGTCACTGGGCAACCGTCAGCGACTGGGACTCGCCTCGGCCCTGATGCACGAACCCTCGGTGCTGATCCTCGACGAGCCCGCCAACGCTCTGGATCCCGCTGGCGTCGTGTTCATCCGCGACCTGCTGTTGGCCCGCAAGGAGCAGGGCACGGCGATCCTCGTGTCGAGCCACCACCTGGATGAACTCGCACGGGTCGCGGATCGGATCACCGTCATGCATCGCGGAGGGAGAGTCGGGATGCTCGATCCATCCGGCTCGGAGCTGGAGAAGCGGTTCTTCGCCCTCGTCTTCGAAGCCGACCTCGCCCAGGAGCAGGCGAGATGATCGCGGCAATCCTGGTCGAGTGGTGGAAGATGAAGCGGTCACTGGTGACGTTGACGGCCACCGCCCTCATGGTGATTCTGCTGCCCGCGATGGGCCTGGGGTTCTTCTCGGTCGCCCAGCAGGGCGGTACCGGCGCGGTCGCCGACAAGGCCCGGGCGATGCTGGTCGGTGAAGGCTGGGCGGGCTATCTCGGTGCCGTTGACCAGATCGCGGCGGCGGCCATGTTCGTTGGGGCAGGCGTGGTGGTGGCGTGGATGTTCGGTCGGGAACACGCCGATCGGACCTTCGCTGCGTTGTTCGCCCTACCGGTCCCTCGGGCAACGGTGGCCACCGCCAAGTTCATCGTGCTGTCGGGATGGGCCATCGTGCTATCAGCGCTCGTCGCGATCGTGACCACCGGCCTCGGGTTGGTCGTCGACGTGGGACCGTTCGCGATTGCGACCCAAGGGCCGGGAATCGTCCGGCTGTTCGGCATCGCGCTATCCACGACCGGGCTGGCACTGACCATCGGGTGGGTGGCGAGCGTCGGCCGCGGCTACCTACCTGCGATCGGAGCAGTCGTGCTCATCCTGGGTGCCGCCCAGGTGTCGGTCCTGTTCGGCACTGGCGGCTGGTTCCCATTCGCTGTGCCGGGTCTGCTGGCCGTCACGGGTAGCGACGGAATCCCGCCGGTCAACGCGATGCAGATCGCCCTCGTCCCATTGACGGCGGGCCTCGGTATTTTGGCCACGGTGCAGTGGTGGAGGCACGCAGAAGTCGTCTGATCCGAGGCGTGAAGCATCGGTTTCATTCGGGGCGGTGCTTCGCCAGGTGTGTCACGACGTGGCGCGCGTCGCGGCCAACCCCCAGCAGCAACATCGAGCTGAACGAGTACTGGAACGCCAAGCCCATGAAATACAACCCCGGCGTCTCCTCCACGACCCCACGATGCTCCCGTGGCCAGCCGTCATCATCGATGATCGGCAGCCGGATCCACGAGAAGTCCTGACGAAAGCCCGTGCTCCAGACGACGTTGGCGACGTCCATGCTGCGGCCACTCTCGAGGACGGGCTGGCCGTCGATCGCGCCGGTGACCCGCTCGGCGATCATCTCGACACCCTTTCCCGTCAGGTCCGAGCTGCGATAGCGCAACAGCGGGCCACCGTGCGCGCGGATCTCGGGACGGGCTTTGCGGCCCACCGGGGTGCGAAGAGTCAGCACGTGCCGCGCCATGAAACCGAGAACGGGCCACAGCAGCTTCGCCACCTTGCCCTCGATGTCGAACGGGGCCTGACCATGAACGTGCCCGGCCAGCGTGACCGCATGTTCGTCGGCAAGTTCATTGGCCACGTCCGCACCCGAGTGTGACGCACCCACGACCAGCACCGGCCCCGGGCGGAGCTGGGAGGGATCGCGATACTCGCTCGAGTGCAGCTGGAGGATGTCGTGGTCCAACTCCGTCGCGAACGGGGGGACCCACGGGCGCCCGAAGGTGCCGGTGGCGACCACGACGTTGGCCGCCTCGTAGGTTCGTTCGCCCGCGATCACGAGATACCCGCCCGGTCGCGACTCGACACGCTCGACACGCACGCCGGAACGCACCGGCAGGTCCAGGCTCGACGCGTAGTCCTCGAGATAGGCCGCCACCTCGTCCCGCATCGGGAAACGATCACCCGGTCCGGGAAACGGCCGACCGGGTAGGGAGCACATCCTGGCGGGGTTGTACAGCCGCAGGGAGTCGTAGTGCCGGCGCCAGTTGTCGCCCACCCTGTCGAGGGCGTCGAGGATCACGAAGTCACGACCGAGTCCGGACAACTGCTGGCCAACGGCCAGCCCCGCCTGCCCTCCGCCGACGACCACGGTGTCATGCCGCTCGACCTGCGGGGCGCGCTCGGACGTCCGCTCCGCCTGGTCCAGGTTCATGGCCGCACCTTCCCATGCGGCGCAGACTGATTCCCCAGGGATCGAGGGTCACCCAGCGCGTCGGCCAGGGCGGCCACGAATTCTGCGGGTCGCTCGGCAGCCGGGTCGTCGCGGACCTCCTCGATCACATGTAGGGGCCAGCCGTACCTGGCGCTGGCGGCCTGGGCAACCGCGAGGGGAACCTGCAGGTCATCACGTCCATGGATCAGTGTCGTGGGCACGGAGATACCGGCAAGATCCTCTGGCGAGATCGGCGGCAGGCCCACCTTCGGCATCATCGTCTTCATCGCCGTCTGCAGCTTCGGATCACGTGCACTTGCCAGGGCGTAGGACATGAGGTCCTCCCAGTGGTCGGCGGCCGCAGTCGCCAGGGCGTCGCGGTCGGCGAAGCACTGGTCGAACAGACGGTCTCGGCTGGCCGCCGTCGGCCGCGCCAGGAACGCCACCATCGGCAGGGCGAACCGCAGCTTGGGGCGGAACCACGCCAGGCCGAGCGTGTCGACGAGGACGAGATGTGCCAGTCGGTCACCGTGCGCCACGGCATGGCGCGCCGCGACCGCGCCGCCCAACAGGTGCCCGGCCACGACCGGACGTTCCGCCCGTGGGTCGCGGGTCGTCCCGCAGGTCTGGTCAATGAGCGCATCCAGCCACCGGACCATGGCCGGCGCGTCGAGCGGATCGGTTCCGATCCCCGAGGCACCGTGCCCCGGCAGGTCCGGCACGATCAGCCGGTGTGTGACCGCGAGCTGTCGTAGGACGCGGATCCAGACCGGCCCGAACTCGCCCTGTCCGTGCAACAGCACCAGAGGTGGCCCCTCACCACCTTCGAGGACGGCCGTGTCGATCCCAGCCAGATCGCGACGCCGGTCGGTGAGCGCCGAAGCGGCGACCAGCCGCTCCCGGACGACCGTCGGGTCGGGGTCTGTCGTCGTGTCCCGGTTCATCGCACCATCTCCGTGTCGGCACGGACCCAGTCTGGACGGCTGCAGTCGTGGGCGCTTCGGCGGAACTGCCCATCTTCGGGCGATCCCGGACTGGTCAATTCGACCCACTGGGGCATCCCGCGTGACGGCCGGGCGATCAGCGCAGGCGGTGCTCGTAGGCCCACGCGGTTGCTGCGGAGCGCGTGGACACGCCGAGCTTGGTGAACAGGTTGCTGAGGTGGCGGGCCACCGTCCGCTCGCTGATCACCAGCGCCTCGGCCACTTCACGGTTGGAGGCGCCGGTTGCGACCAGCTGCAGGACCTCGACCTCACGGGGCGTCAGGCCCCCTGGGGCGTCCAGTCCGCCTCCCTCGACAGGCTGCCGCATGGCGTCCAGTGCCGTCACGTCCGGTGCCGCGCCCAACTGCTCGAAGGTCGAGCGAGCCGCCTCGAACTCCAGGCCGGCGGTGTCCAAGTCGCCCATCGATCGACACGCGCGAGCCATCGCGGTGCGGACCCGGGCGGCCTCATAGGGAGCGTCCAGGCGCTGCCAGTCCCGCAACGCCTCGCGCAGGACGTCGTTGGCCGTGGCTGGGTCGCCGCCGGCCAGCGCGACTTCGCCCCTCGCGGAGCGCGCCGACGCGCGCAGATAGTCCGATCCGAAGTCCGCGGCCACCTGTTCGAGTTCCGCGGTCGCACGCTCGGCCGTCGGGAGATCGCCGACGGCCAGGCCGATCTCGATCGCCGCCGAGAGCACGGCAGCACGTCTCACGGCGGCGTCGGTAGCCACGGTGAGCGGGTGCTGTTCGAACACACGGTTGACGGCGGCCACCGCCTCGTCGCTGCGACCTTGCGCCAGGCGCAGCAAGGCCAGCCCCGGCTGTGGCGAGTGCCCCCAGGCGCTGGCCTCGCGGTACGCGGCCTCGGCCGCGTCCAGTTCTCCGCACAGGCGCAGCAGCTCGGCTTCTTGATATCGGGCCATCCCCATCACTGGATCGCCGCGGTGTCGGGACAGGTGCTCGCACGCCCGTCGTATCTCTGCGAGTGCGTCCGTCCACTCACCGTGGAACTGCATGATCTCCGAGCGATGGACCAGACACTGCCCGCGGTACGGATGCAGCCCCTGCTGTTGGTCACACCAGCGACTGAGCGCGGCGGTCCACTCCTGGGCGCGCCGCCGATCGAAGGCGTCGCGGCACGCGATGATCACCGCGCAGTAGGCGATGCCGGCGATCAACGGGATGACATCTCCTGTCGTGACGGCCACCATCGCCTCGTCGAGCTGCGCGGCACCCTGACGCATGTCTCCGGCAGCCACCGATGCCTGACCTCGTCCGAGCAGACCCATGACCAGGAGGTCGGCGTCCGAGAACCGACGGCCGGTCTCGGACACCTGGGCGAACACCTCGTCAGCGGCTGCGGGGTCGCCCCGGTCGAGCGCCTGCAATCCCGCGGGCACCAACAGGAAGCCGCGTTCGGGGCCATCCAGATCGGCTTCGTCCAAGATCCGCTCGGCGCGAGCCAGCCAGCCTCCCCCCTGCGCATGGTTGCCCGCCAGCGCGTGCAGGATGCCGAGCCAGATCCCCCATCGTGCCGCGGGGGCGACCCCCTGGGCTCCCGCACCGAGGTGGAGATGGTGCACCCGTTCCATGACGCCGAAGGCGTCTGACTCGTGACCTGTCAGATATGCGGCGAGGGCGAGTCGTTCGAGGTCACCTACGCCGAGATGACCGTTGGCATCGAGGACACAAAGGGCCTCATAGCCGTCCAGCCACGCACGACGTTCACAGGCTCCCCGAGCCCGCGCCAGATCTGACTGGATGTCCATACCCACCCGAGGTCGGTCGCGTCGCACCTCCAAGGAGCGTAGGCGACGGCGGGGACCGGGACGCCTCGTCCAAGACCACGACCATGGTGGATCGATGGCCTCAGGAAGGTTTGACGGTGGTCGAGCGGATCGATGTGCTGGTGGTCGGGGCGGGCAGCGCCGGACTTGCCGTGCCAACCGGAGCCCCGGCAGGTCGAGCTCGGCCGCCGGCGCGACCGAGCCACGGTTCGCCACGATTGATGACGATCTGTCCGTCTGGCGTACCGGCGTTCGCCGGCGTATCTGGGGTGTCGTGCGACTCGAGCCCCCTGCAGGCGCTGCTGGACTGGAAGCGCGACCCGTCGCAGAAACGAAGATGGGTGCTGACTCGGGACCTTGACGCCGTGTCGCGGCCGTGAGAACGTCGCAGGATCCGAGCCATCGACCGTGGAGTCTGACATGCTGGGCCATAGCAACATCGTGGCGATCGTTCCCACGCACGACCTCAGTACGAGCCGTCCATTCTATAAGGACACGCTCGGCCTGAAGGTCCTCGAGGAGTTCGACGAGGGCGCCGTCGGGTTCGAGACGAGCCAGGGCAGTCGGCTGCTGCTGTACACCACGCAGGTCCAGGTACCTGCCGAGCACACGACTGTCTCGTTCGCGATCGACGACGTCGAACACGAGGTGGCCGAGCTCGAGTCGCGGGGTGTGGTGTTCGAGGAGTACGACCTGGCCGAGTACGGCTTCGACGACGTCGCGCCCAGCAAGATCCTGACGCTGCCGGACGGCACCAAAGCGGCGTTCTTCAAGGACCCCGAGGGCAACGTGCTCGCGCTCGCGCAGGATCGCTGGCCGTAGCCGACGGCAGCCAGAGGGCCGGGTGTCGCTCGTGCGGCTTCGGGCCAGCGGCGGAGGCGTGGGATCCTCCGGACCCGTCGGTCACTGCGGTGCAAGGGGGCCGCCGCTTGGCCATCGATGCCATCCATCGCATCCGCTGAGCCTCGGTCCTGATCAGACCAGCAGCGGCAACATGGGCAACACGACGACGACGGCGTCGTCGCCCAACCATCGACGTCCGTACTGGTCGGGGATCCAACCCCTCTATGAGGATGCTGCCGTGCTCACGAATGCTCCCCAGGGGTCCACACCGGATCAGAAGCGATCCGCGAAGTCCTTGCCCCTCTCGACTGGCGCATCGATCACGATGAACGAGTCCGTGGCGCTCGAAGCCGGGGACTTGGCGTTGGTGCACTGGTCGTGGACGATGAAGTTCCCCGATGGGCGGCAGGCTGAGGGCGCAACCGGCGAGGTCCTCCGTCGCCAGCCCTGACGGACCGGCCCTCATCAGCCACGAATGATCCATATGCAGCGGGGCGATCGGCGGCCGGGCCGCCCCTACCCGATCTGGCGCAGCAGCAGCTCCTGGAAGTCCGCGAGGTTCGGGGTGTGCGGGTCGGTCGTGGCGAGGAAGTCGGTGAGCACCTCCACGAACAGGTCCGGCGCCTCGACGTGCGGGAAATGTCCCACCCCCTCGAAGATCTCCAGCCGGCACCCGGGCATCAGCTCCGCCGCGTCGTGGGCGTGCTGGACCGGGATGATCGGGTCCTTGTCGCCCCACATGATCATCGTCGGCAGCGCCTCGGTCAGGTAGAGCCGGTCCTTCGCGCTGACGGCCTGCCCGCCCGGATCGATCACCGCGCGAAGGGTCTTGACGAATGCGGCGCGGTTCTCCGGCTCGCTGAGCGACTCGTACGCCCGCCACATCTCGGCGAGGTGCGGGGCGCGCAGCCCACGGCGGTACAGCGACTGCATGAGCGCCCTGCCGCGGTCGCGGACGAACGCGGGGAACAGCACCGGCATCAGGTACTCCACACCGGGCAGCGTGAACAGGCGCAGGAGCCGGCTGACGTCTCGGCCGAGACCGCCGCTGTTGACCAGCACCAGCCGCTCGGCGATCTCTGGGTGCTGGTAGGCCAACTGCATCGCGACACCGCCGCCGAGGGACTGGCCGACCACCGTTGCCCGGTCGATCCCGAGCGCCCCGAGGAGGTCCCGCAGCCCGCTGGCGTGCGCCCCGAGCGAGTAGTCCCCGAGCGGCTTGGCGGACTCGCCGTGGCCGAGGAGGTCGGGGGCGAGGACGGTGTGGTCCTTCGCAAGGGGGGGCATGACCTCGCGCCAAGTCCGGGAGCTGCCGGCCATGCCGTGGATCAACAGCAGGACCGGGCCCTCGCCCGCCATCCGGAAGCCGACGTCGTGGCCGTGGATTCGCAGGTGCTGGAGCGGGATCGATGTGGACACGGGCGACCTCCTCGAAATGGCACGTCGCACCGTGCCGCCGTTCGTGCGGCCCACCCGGTCGTGCTCCCGCGGCAGATCGTACGGGGCGCGACGTGCGGTTCCGTACCCACTGTGCGCTGGCGCGTCGGGCCTGCGCGTCGACGCCCGGCCCGGTCAGGTGCCATCAGCCGCGTCCCACGGGGTGGGTGCGGTCAGCCGGGAGGCTGGCTGGTTACCAGGAGTACGGGGCCGGGCGGGGCGGGCCCGGACCGGCACGGGCTGAGCGGACACCGACGGGCGGGGATCCGACACGGTTCGAGGATGACCTGTCCACTTATGTACAGTATTATGACATACTAGCGACTCGTTCGGGAGACACGAGTGGAACACGCCATGGCCAAGCCGTATCGTCGAATCGCCGTCGTCGTCGCGGCCGCGCTCACCCTTTCGGCCGCTCCGGCCGGCGGGCCGGGAGCGCCCCGTGCCAGCGACGATCCCGGGTTGGCCGCCGTGGCCGTACAACTCGAGTCCTTCATGGACGACCACCTGTGGTTCGGCCAGGTCACCAGCACCACCTTCGGCAGCGAGTCGCAGGCTCCCGGGGACGTGATCAACGTCCACCAGGTCAGCGACTCCGCGCTGTGGACCGGTGTGTACCTCGCCGGGCAGGCGGCCCGGTTCGAGGTCGCGCTTGCCACTGGCGACCGCGATGAGGAGGCAGCCGCCCTCGCACGGATCCGCGAGATCGCGGACGGTCAACACCGCAACATCACGATCTCGAAGTACTGGACGCCCGCATCCGAGTGCAGCCTCGACAACCCGCCGACGTCACCGACGGTGACGACCAAGCCCAGCCTCGAAGGACCGTCCGAGTCCTGCGGTGTCACCGCCGACGGGGTCACGACCGGTGAACCCGGCCGCCTGTTCCGTGCCTGCTTCCCTGCCGGGTTCCCGTTCCAGGCCCAGGACCCGGCCACGCGCCCGCCGATGATCTTCGGTCCCATACCCTGGGAGGATGGCCAGGACTGGTATTGCGAGGACGGCACGAGCCGCGACCAATACGCCGGCGCGACCTTCGGGCTGACGGCTGCCATGGACGCCATCGCCGGGCAGCCAGGGCTGGAGGATCTCACCCGACAGATCGCCGACGACCTCATGGCGATGACGGGCTACCTGGTCCGGCACGGCTGGTCCGTCGTCTACCCGCACACGCGGGTGCACACCGGCGGCAGCGAGAACTTCGTCTTCCCGCTGTTCGTGCAGGTGCCGACGGCACGGCTCAACATGGCCATCACCGCCCGTCATGCCGCGTACACGGCCGGGACGATTGACCAGCAGGCCTTCTTCGAAGCGGTGTGGCAGGAGGAGTGGGCGCACTTCGGGCACGCGCAGGTCGGCGAGAATCTGCTCGCGATCCAGTCGCCGCACAACTCCTACTACGTGATGAACCTGCAGCACCTCACGAGTTGGGACGTCATGCGGTACGCCCCGGACGCGGCGACCCGCCAGGCCGAGAAGGCGTACTTCGCGATCATCGACGAGACCACGCGGGACGACGTCAACGCCTGGTTCGAGACGCTGACCTTCGGCATGACGGGTGACCGCTGGCGTCACGACCTCGCCCTCGCGAATCTGCAGCAGTGGGTGACCTACCGCGAACGCAACGACGACGGGATCGCCCGATCGACGCCGGACCGTTGCGGCACGGACTTCGACTGCGCCCCCAAGGACGAGGTGAACTGGTACCTCGACACCCCGTCGGGCCAGCAGAAGGCCACGCAGCCGGGCACGAGCAGCGAGATGCGCGGCATGACCCCGCTCCCCGTGGCAGATCGGGTGTCGCACCACGACTTCCTGTGGCAGCGCAGTCCGTACGAACTGCGCTCGTCTCAGCCCGCCGACCCGCAGAACCGTGAACCGGGCGTGGACTTCCTGACGCCCTACTGGATGCTGCGCTACTTCGAACAGGCGGCGCCGCCAACGGTCACCGGCATGCCGGACTGGGCCGGTCCGCACACCGAAGCACGGTCGGCCGACTGGAGCGGACCGAACGACACGATTGGCCCGCGCCCGACGCCCGGCGAAGACGGACGCATCCACCTCGTCGGTGCGCTGCATGAGCACAGTGGTTACTCGGACGGGTGGTTCGACACACGGCCCGAGGACTACTACCGCTCGGGGAAGGGCTACGGCCTGGACTTCATGGGCGGCGGCGACCACTCCGACACCCTCAACGTCCCGCTGTCGGTCAGCGAGGGCTGCCTCGAGGGCGACATCGTCCCCGGCCAGAACCTGATCCCGTGCGCGCTCGGCGACCCGGACCAACCCACCGACGGTTTCACCAAGTGGGACGCAACCAAGCGTCAGGCGGCCGAGGTGTCCGACCCGGACTACTCGGCGTTCCAGGGCTTCGAGTGGACCAACGACCGCTTCGGGCACATGAACGTCTACTTCTCGCAGAACCAGACCGGGGCCAAGAACGACGGCGGGTACGCGGACATGACGACGTTCTGGGAATGGTTCACACGCCACCCCGACCAGGGCGGCGGCGCGGACGGCATCGCCACGTTCAACCACCCCAGCGACAAGAAGATCGACGAGATCGACGGCGAAGAGACCCAGAACTGGAACGACTTCGCCTACGTGGCCGCGGCCGACGACCGGTTGGTCGGCATCGAGGTCTTCAACCAGGACGACGAGTTCGGCGTGCGGACCAACAGCCTCGCGACGGCGGGCTTCTACGCGCGGGCGCTGGACCGTGGGTGGCACGTCGGCGCCATAGGAGCCGAGGATCTCGGGCACCAGTACGACGATGCTTACGGCGACGACGACAACAACTGGGGCGGCCCGGCGTGGGCCAAGACCGTCGTGGTGGCTGACGACAACACCCCTGCAGCCATCCGCGCGGCGATGCTCGCGCGCAGCTTCTACGCGGTGAACATGCACGAGAACGACCTGCGCATCCACCTGTCCGTCGACGGCGCGCCGATGGGCTCGCGCGTCACCCGCCAGGTCGGCTCAGCCGTGGTGATCGAGGCCGGCGTCAACGACACAGGCCTCACGCTCGAACTGGTGACCAACGGTGGCCAGATCCTGGCGACGTCAACGGGTACGGCCCTGGCCCTGGCCGCGCCCGTGACCGACGGCGAGTCGTGGTACCACCTGCGGGTCCGGCGCGACGGCGACCCCGTCGCCTACTCCAGTCCCGTCTGGGTCAACGCGACGTCGGCCGCGGTGCGGGGCGAGTGGCTCTCCGGCGACCTCCACGTTCACACCTGCTACTCGCACGACGGCTACTGCGGCCCGGACGACGACGGCTCCGAGACGCTCGAGTACGAGGTCAACCCCGACCATCCCGAGGACACGAGCCTCAACTCCGACGTCTACACACTGTCCGGCGACATCGACGAGCGGTTCATGGAGGCGTCCGTACGCGGCCTGGACTACGTGGCCATCACGGACCACAACGACGTGCGCTCGTCCGCCGATCCCGACTTCGGGTCCCACGGCGTGATCGGCGTCGCCGGCTACGAGAAGTCGCTGAGCGGGCACGCGCAGATGTTGGGAGCCCGCCACATCTACGACCGTGGCGACGGCGTCGCCGGCATCCAGGCGATGGCAGACACGTTGCGGGCCAACGGCGGGGTATTCCAGATCAACCATCCCGCGGACGGGCTCGCCACATCCCTCGAAGGATGCGAACCGTCCGACTTCGCCGAGCTCGACTGGGGCATGGGCATGCAGGTGGTGCCCGACACGGTCGAGGTGTGGAACATCGGGCACGTTCTGCAGCCGCCGGCCCCGGCCGGCAACAGCAACGACGATGCCGAGCGCTTCTGGGAGTGCTTCCTGGACACCGGACACCACGTGGGTGCGACGGGCGGCAGCGACTCGCACTGGCTGTCCACGTCCGCGTTCCAGGGGGTCGGGAACCCGACCACCTGGATCCTCGCGGAGGAACGGTCGGAGCGCGGCATCCTCGAGGCCATCCGGGCCGGTCGCACCTCCATCTCGGCGCTGCCGCCGGTCGCTGGCGGCGCGCCGCTGCTGCTCGAGGCCGACACCGACGGCGACGGGATCTTCGAGGCCGCCATCGGCGACACCGTCCCGCCCGGCACCACGATGCGAGTGCGGTCGGCGAGTCCCGCTGCGACCGGCACCGTCGTGGTGCGCGCCAAGGGTCAGACCATCGTCGAGGGCGCCATGCTCGCCGGCGGGTCGATCACGTTCACCGGCCCGGAGGCCGGCTGGGTCCGCGCCAAGCTCGTGAGCCTCTCAATGCCCGACGACACCGCACCGCTCTGCGACCCGCTCGACGGGACCCCGCTGGACAGCAGCTACTGCCACAACCAGGTCCATGTCGCCGGGCTGACCTCGCCCATCTACGTGGACGCCGTGCCGACGATACTCACCGTCGCCGCGCCGCTGTCGGTGCACACGACGGACACCGCGCAGGTCTGTGCCTGGCTGACCGCGGTGGACGGCTCGGTGGCCGACCGCGAGCTCACCCTCGAACTCGGCAGCCAGTCCGACGTCGTGAGGACCGCAACCGACGGCAGTGCATGCGCGGACCTGCTCGTGGACGTCGATCCCGGACTGGTCACGGTGAAGGCGAGCTTCTCCGGCGACGGTCGTTACGGCGCGTCAACAGGGACGACAACGACCAACGTGACCGCGGAGCCGACCGTCCTGTCCTTCCCGTCTGCCACCTGGCACGGCAACACCGTTTCGGTGACGGTGTCACTCCGCGAGCACGACGACGTGCCAATCGCGGGCCAGTCGGTGACGGTGACGGCCGGAAAGTCGTCGGTTGCGGTGATCACGGACACGGACGGACTGGCAACGGCCGAGATCCGTGGCCCCGTGTCCGGCAGTCAGGCCACGGTCACGGCGACGTTCTCGGGCACGGTGCGCCTTGAGCCCGCGACTACGTCCGTGACGCTCGATCGCGCCCACTGACCGCCACGCTGCTCTCGGGTTTCACGCCTCCCGGAGCAGGGCGTGGATCTACGGTCCGTGCGGCAGGGAGGGCTCGGCGCCCCGGACTGTGCAGGCCAGGGCATCTGCGCCGTTGCCACTGGTGCCCGGTCGGTGAACCGTCCACTCCTACGACGACCTGACCCATGCTCTCCTTGGATGATGATCGACCGACATCGTCCACCGGACGGGCCGGCTCGTACGCCTGAATATAGGATTCAGGTCCATGTCTCAGCCAACTCTTCGATAGGTTTCTGCGCATTGATGGAGGATCCCGTGGCATCGGCTGGTTCGTCCTGGGACGCCGAGTACGACGTGATCGTGGCCGGTTACGGATACAGCGGCGCGATGGCAGCGATTGCGGCTGCGGACGCCGGCTCGACGGTGGGTCTCTTCGAGAAGATGCGCTGGCCTGGCGGGAACTCGGTCCTCTCGGGGGGCAGTTGCGTGTTCGCCCTCGATGCCGGCGATGCCTTGGCGTACCTGCGCGCGACCTGCGACGGCACCACGGACGACGAGGTGCTGAAGGCGTTCGCGATCGGGCTGGTCGAACTACCCGAGCTGTTGACCACGATGGCCGCCGACGTGGGCATGGCGACCACGCAGGAGTCTCGAGCCAGCGTCGTCTACCCGTTTCCTGGTGCCGACACGCTGCACAGTCTCAAGGTCACCCGTGACGACCGTCACCCGCCGCTCGACTGGGTGAGCGGCTCGCGGGCAGGGGCCACCCTGTTCCGAGTGGTGATGGAGCACGTGGAGCAGCGGCGGGACGCCATCGTCGTTCACCACGACAGCCCGGTTCGTCGACTGGTCGTCGAGGACGGCGAGATCGCGGGCTGCGAGATCGAGATCGAGGGGCGCACGCAGTCGGTGCGTGCTCGTCAGGGTGTCGTGCTGTGCACCGGTGGTTTCGAGCATGATCCGCGCATGATCAGCCACTTCATCGGCAGTGCGCCCATCACGTCCATCGGCCCGCTGGGGAGCACGGGTGACGGGATCCGGATGGGCCAGCAGGTCGGAGGCGCGCTGTGGCACATGTGGCACGTACACGGCAGCTACGGCTTTCGGATTCCTGCGACGCCAGTGGCGATCCGCAACTCCGCGGCCGGGCCGCGCCGACCTGAGCAGGCGATGCCGTGGATCGTCGTGAATCGCACGGGGCGCCGTTTCATGAACGAGTACCCACCGGCGCCGCAGGACACCGCGATCCGCGACATGCTCCGATTCGATGCGGACCTGCAGGACTACCCGAACATACCCGCATGGCTCATCTTCGACGAGAGTGGCCGCAAGACCCGCCCGCTGGGACGTCCTGCGATGACCGACCCGGCAATCGCCTACGAGTGGAGCGAGGACAACCTCGCCGAGATCGAGAAGGGCTGGGTCCTCAGGTCCGACACGGTCGGCGGCCTGGGCAAGCTCATCGGGGCCGACCCAGCCGGCCTCGAGGAGACCGCCTCGTCGTGGAACGTCATGTGCGAGACAGGCGGCGACCCGCACCTGCGACCGCAGTCGACAATGATGCCGATCGCGCATCCGCCGTTCTACGCCATCGAGGCCCATCCCGTCATCACCAACACCCAGGGTGGTCTCGTGCACGACGCACGGCAGCGGGTGCTGGACTCGTTCGGAGAGCCCATCCCACGCCTGTACAAGGCAGGCGAGAACGGGTCACTGTTCGGCCACCTCTACCTGCTGGGTGGCAACAACTCCGAGTGCTTCATCGGCGGACGCACAGCGGGACGCGCGGTGGCTTCACAAACACGCCGAGATGTCAGCGGGTGACGAACGAACTATGACCGGGGGTTTCGATCACACCGCATCGACGCCGAGGAGTTCTACCGGATGCTCGACGGCGTAGTCATCGACGACACCGAAACGTTCAACGACAAACTCCAAGAATGGGAAGACTTCGACAACTTCAACCGCCCACACGTCAAACCCACCCACAACCCCGCCAGAAATGAAACGATGTCTCGGGACAACTGTCACCGATGTCCCGAGACATCGCAAGTAGTAGCGGGGGCAGGACTTGAACCTGCGACCTCCGGGTCATGAGCGACCCAAGGCGTCGCACTCCGTCCGTCGGAATCCGCGAATGTCGCGCTGACCAGAGCAAACGCAGGACTCCGTCCGTCGGCGTCGCACGCCGTCCGGGCATGTGTCAGGGTTCTTGGCGGCCATCGTGGCGGCCATGGGCGCAAATCGTTCGCGAATAGACACTGCATCATCATGAGAGGCTGTGCATCGCACGGAGGCGCTGGGCGAGAGGTGCGCTGGGGACGTACGGCCCGGTGCCGTGGTCACGGGTCGCTGGGCGTTTCCCACCGTTCGACGGGTCGGACCTCGACCAGCCCCGCCCCGACAAGCTCCGGGAACACGACCAGCACCTTGTCGGCGCCGGTGGCAAGTAGGTGTGGATGGCCTGATCGCCGGCCGCATGTGCATGGGCCCCGATGGTCTGGCACAGGCCCAGCCCTCTGCCGTGAGGTCCGACACGGACACCCCCAGGTGGTCACGGACCTGCGCGTCGGTCAGGTCGAGCACCCGGTCCAGCTCGAGCTGGTACTCGTAGAGGGCGCGCGGGAGCAGACCGTCGACACCAACGACGTGGCGCATACCCAGCCGTGCCAGTTCCGCGACGGCACGGGGGC
>Ga0326597_10006689_pt1 | contig 15758 bp, 20 predicted proteins | sample RVTome_12_FD_203789 | JGI IMG/M metagenome (GOLD analysis project Ga0326597, IMG submission 203789) | Soil microbial communities from uranium-contaminated site in the Upper Colorado River Basin, Wyoming, United States - RVT100D185 | ecosystem: Environmental > Terrestrial > Soil > Contaminated >...
GCGTTCGACGATCTCGCGCCCTGGGCAGAGCATCTCGCGCTGTACGAGGCGCCGGAGGAGGGCGGCTTCCATTGCCGGTTCTGCGGGCGCGCGCTGGTGCGCCGTCTCGGGCGCATGGCGGCGGGCCACGACCTCGACGATCTCGCGCGCGACGTGGCGGCGAGCCTGTATCCGTCGTTCCTGCGCGCGCGGGCGATGCGCGAGCCGGTGAGCGCCGCGGCGCGGCTGCGCTTCGGCCGGCTGCAGCGCGACTTCGCCGATCTCGTCCTGCCGCTCGCCGACGCGGACGGCGGCGCGAGTCTCCTGCTGCTCGCGAGCTACCCGCGCGCGCCGCGCGCGTGAGGGCGCGGCCTCCTCTCCCCCTTCTTCAGGGGGAGAGGGAAGGGCGGGGGGCGGCGACCCATTCCGCCGTATACGGACGATACCCCCTCACTCCCGTCGCGTAAGGCTCGCGCGCTCGCCGACGCGCCGTACCCTCTCCCCCTTCTTCAGGGGGAGAGGGCAGGGTGAGGGGGCTTCGTCATGGCCGCGCACATCGTGCGCCTCAAGAAATCGCCCGCGATTCGCCGCGAGACCGAAAACCCCCCGAAAGGCGCACGCCGTGCGTTTCCACTAATTGCGCCGCGCGCCGGGCGCCAACGAAAAGGGCCGGGGATAACCCCGGCCCTTCCGTGTACGGATGTTCAGGATGTCATCCCCTGTCATCCCGGCCAAGCGATGCGAAGGCATCGCGCGAGCCGGGACCCACAGAGGAGCGTCGCGGTGGGTCCCGGACAGCCGCTCGCGCGGCTTCCGGGATGACGCCGCTACGGACTCAGAAATCCATGTCGCCCATGCCGCCGCCCATGCCGCCGCCGGGCATGCCGCCGCCCGCGCCGCTTTCGCGCTTGGGACGGTCAGCGACCATCGCCTCGGTGGTGATCAGCAACGCGGCCACCGATGCCGCATCCTGCAGCGCGGTGCGCACGACCTTGGTGGGATCGACGATGCCGGCTTCGATGAGGTCGACATATTTCTCGTCCTGCGCGTCGAAGCCGAAGGTGTTCGACTTCTGCTCCAGCAGCTTGCCCACGACGATCGAGGCCTCGACGCCGGAGTTCTCGACGATCTGGCGCAGCGGGGCCTGGATCGCCTTGCGCACGATCGCGATGCCCGCGTTCTGGTCCTCGTTGTCGCCGACGAGGTCCTTGAGCGCCTTGGTCGCGTAGAGCAGCGCCGCGCCGCCGCCGGGCACGATGCCTTCCTCGACCGCGGCCTTGGTGGCGTTGAGGCTGTCGTCGACGCGGTCCTTTTTCTCCTTGACCTCGACCTCGGTGGCACCGCCGACGCGGATCACCGCCACGCCGCCCGCGAGCTTCGCCAGGCGTTCCTGCAGCTTCTCCTTGTCGTAATCCGACGTGGTCTCCTCGACCTGCGCCTTGATCTGCGCGACGCGGGCCTGGATGTCGCCCTTCTTGCCGGCGCCGTCGATGACGGTCGTGTCGTCCTTCGTGATGCGCACCTTCTTGGCGGTGCCCAGCATATTGACCTTCACGTTCTCGAGCTTGATGCCGAGGTCCTCGCTGATCACCTGGCCGCCGGTGACGATGGCGATGTCTTCCAGCATCGCCTTGCGGCGATCGCCGAAGCCCGGCGCCTTGACGGCGGCGACCTTCAGCCCGCCGCGCAGCTTGTTCACCACCAGGGTGGCCAGCGCCTCGCCCTCGACCTCCTCGGCGATGATCAGCAGCGGACGGCCCGATTGCACCACCGATTCCAGGATGGGCAGCATCGGCTGGAGGCTCGCCAGCTTCTTCTCGTGGATGAGGATGTACGGCTCTTCCAGCTCGCACATCATCTTGTCGGCGTTGGTGATGAAGTAGGGCGAGATGTAGCCGCGGTCGAACTGCATGCCTTCCACGACCTCGAGCTCGGTCTCCAGGCTCTTCGCCTCCTCGACCGTGATCACGCCTTCGTTGCCGACCTTCGCCATGGCTTCCGCGATCATCTTGCCGACCGCCGTGTCGCCATTGGCCGAGATCGTGCCGACCTGCGCGATCTCGTCATTGTCCTTGACCTTCTTCGAGCGCTTCTTGAGATCGGCCACCACGGCTTCGACCGCCTTGTGGATGCCGCGCTTGAGATCCATCGGGTTCATGCCGGCCGCGACCGACTTCGAGCCTTCGCGCACGATCGCCTGGGCGAGCACGGTCGCCGTCGTCGTGCCGTCGCCGGCCGCGTCGTTGGTCTTCTGCGCGACTTCGCGCACCATCTGCGCGCCCATGTTCTCGAACTTGTCGGCGAGCTCGATTTCCTTGGCGACCGTCACGCCGTCCTTGGTCGAGCGCGGCGCGCCGAAGCTCTTCTCGATCACGACGTTGCGGCCCTTGGGGCCCAGCGTCACCTTCACGGCGTCGGCGAGGATGTCGACGCCGCGGAGCATTCTCTCGCGGGCGTCGGCGCCGAATTTCACGTCTTTAGCAGCCATGTTCTTCTTCTCCTGAATTTCGTGTGCGGGCGAATTGCGAATGGTCTATTCGCTGTTCGCTCAAGCAGCCTTCTTCTTCGCGGCGGGGCGGCCCTCGATGATGCCCATGATGTCGGACTCCTTCATGATCAGGAGTTCCTCGCCGTCGATCTTGACTTCGGTGCCCGACCATTTGCCGAACAGCACGAAGTCGCCGGGCTTCACTTCCGGGGCGACGCGCTTGCCGTTGTCGTCGAGCGCGCCGGGGCCTGCGGCGATGATCTCGCCTTCCTGCGGCTTCTCCTGCGCGGTGTCGGGGATGATGATGCCCCCGGCGGTCTTCTGATCCTCCTTGACGCGGCGGACGACCACGCGGTCGCCCAGCGGACGGAATTTCATGTGGGTGCTCCCTTTTTTTGCTGCGAAATGAACAGGTTAACCCGGGTGGCAGCAGTCGCAAGGTGTGAGTGCCAACCCTGTCGCCGGCTAGATAGGCTTGCGCGCGCTGCCCGTCAAGGGCGCGGACGGGGTTGGGGGTGTGTCTACGCGCCCTAGTTGCCCGGGGTCTCCGAAAACGTCGCGAAGGGCAGGGCTTGAACCCTGTCGTTCGGCTGCTGTCCGTCCCGGGCCAGCGCATCCCACTGCGCCTTCGTCTTGCAGACCCGCTTCTTGGCGAGCCGCGAACCGGTCACCTTTGAGGGTTCCGTGCAGATCATCATGTTCGCGTCGTCTTCGGCGGCCGCGGTCGCTTCTGTCGCGCCATCCGACGCCTCGTCGGCCCATCCGGGGCCGGCGGCCAATCCCACAACCACACACGCGGCCGCCGCGGCGGCGGCCCGGATCCATTTACGCATGAATACCCCTGAATTGATGCCCGATGGCGGCAGTTTGCGGCCCGGGTGCGCCTCGCGCAAGTCCGGGTCCCGGTCCGGGACCTGCCGGGACGGGAATAAACCACCTATTGCGATCCGCGCCGCAAAGGCCTATACGGACGCGCGGCGGCGTCCGTCATGCGAAGCGCACTGTTCTAATTCCGACCCGCACTGGTGCGCGCCTGGACGAGACAGCCTGACTTCCCAATCCGATGGTTCGCCTTGTCGCACTCGCGCGAGCATGTGTTCGCGCGATAATCCGACGAACAGGAGCAGTCATGACGATCGGAACAGTGAAGTTCTTCAATACCTCCAAGGGCTTTGGCTTTATCGCGCCGGAAGACGGCGGCAAGGACGTGTTCGTTCACGCCTCGGCCGTCGAGGCGGCGGGCATGCACAGCCTGAGCGAAGGCCAGCGCGTCTCCTTCGACATCCAGCCGGATGCGAAGGGCAGCAAGGCGGCCAATCTGAAGCCCGCGTAAGCAGGTCTACGGATTTCACGACAAGGGCGGCGGAGGCTTCGGTCTCCGCCGCCTTTTGTTTTGGAAGGGGCGGGGGCCGAGGTGCGGCCTTAGCTCAAGCAAGCGTTTCTGTGGATCCCCAAATTAGAGAAGTGGTTCGACGAGAGCGCCCGGCGCACGTTCGTGTCGCACCAAATGACTCGGAACCAAAAATGACGAAGGACAAGCTGCTGCATCTTTCGCCTGCCGAAACAGCGCTCCTGCAGCGGGCCTTGGTGAAGGAGTTGCGGGAGTGCCCGGAGGACGGCGCGGCGATCGATCGATTGTTCAGGAAGCTGAATACCGCCGAGCCGCAGCTCTACGCGCTGATCGTACCGGTCGAAACTCGCAAATAGGCTCTTGCGCGAGTCCCCAGACTAGAACAAAATAAGAACATCAGGCCATAGATCATAGATCTAAGAATTGGAGCCCTTCATGCTCCCGGCATGGCGAATCGGCCCAAGGTTCCGGCGGATATTTCCGCACTCTACTACGTGCAGGAGTGGAGGCACGGGATCACGATTCTATCCTCCGTCTATCCGCAAGAATGGAACGACATTCTCGAAACGCTTCGCTCATTTCGTCTCTTGCGGAGCGACATCGTCAAGGGAGGCGGGAGCAAGACGGATATTGCAAGGAAGATCGATAGCTCGCTCATTGTGCGCGGATGGCAAGAAAAGTCGTTCGATACAAAAATCATTGTGGACGACGCACCGCATCCGTCGCCGACACATGCTGTCGATTGCTACAAGAGCCGGGTCGCGCTCGAAGTGGAATGGAATAACAAGGACCCATTCTATGACCGCGACCTCAACAACTTTCGCTTGCTGTTCGATCTTCGCGTCATCGATGTGGGCGTCATCGTGACGCGCGCGACCGAACTGCAAAAGATTTTTAACGCACTCGGCAAGGGTAAGAGCTACGGCAACTCGACCACCCATCTTGCCAAGCTGCTGCCGCGCATCGAGGGCGGCGGTGGCGGCGGATGTCCCATCGTCGCCTTTGCCATCAAGAAGGAATGCTATGTCGATGACAGCCGTTGACGATCTTCGCGCCTTCGTGGCGGGCCAACGCTTCGGAACGGTGCTGGCCGATCCGCCATGGCGGTTCGCCAACCGCACGGGGAAGATGGCGCCGGAGCACAAGCGGCTCAACCGCTACGAAACGATGTCGGTCGAGGAAATATGCGCGCTGCCGGTGCCGCAGGTCGCGCGCGACCGTGCGCATCTCTATTTGTGGGTGCCCAACGCGCTGCTTCCCGAAGGGCTGCGCGTGTTGCAGGCGTGGGGCTTCTCCTACAAAAGCAACCTCGTCTGGCACAAGGTACGCAAGGACGGCGGCTCGGACGGCCGCGGCGTCGGGTTCTATTTCCGCAACGTGACCGAGATGATCCTGTTCGGCGTGCGCGGCAAGAACATACGCACGCTCGCGCCCGGCCGGCGGCAGGTGAATCTGCTCGCCACCCGCAAGCAGGAGCATTCCCGCAAACCCGACGAGCAATACGCGATCATCGAATCCTGCTCCGAAGGCCCCTATCTCGAACTGTTCGCGCGGGGCAGGCGCGAGGGCTGGACCTCATGGGGCGCCCAGGCGAATGGCGGATACCGGCCGAGTTGGAAGACGTATGCACACAATTCGGGGGCGGGGAAGGAATTGAACGTCTAGCGGTTCTATGTGACGACCCGCGTCTCCCATCCGTCATAGTCGCCGCCGCAGGAACGGGCGAAATCGGCGAGCAGGGCGGTTATTTTAAGCAGCACGTCCTCGTCCGGCACGTCCTTGTGGAAGAGGATCGCGCCATAGCCCGCGCCTTCCTTGTGAGGCGGGGAGAGCGCACGCAAGCGAAAACCGGCGCCTTCGCATTCGGTCACGAAGCGGGCGCGGGAGGTTTCGTCCAGGAAATAGGCGAAGTGATCGATCTCACGCAGAGCGGTGAGCGCGTCGCCATGTTCGCGCAGCACATCGAGCACCGCGTCGATCCCGGCGGAGAATTCGTCGCGGTCGGCCATACCCCCTCCGGCGCGCTTCGCACGCCACCTCCCCCGCGAACGGGGGAGGAAAATGCACCATGCCCGCTCAGCCGGCCTTCGTCAGCCTGATTTCCACCCGGCGCCCCACGGCTTTGGCGTATTTCACGAGCGAGGAGGTAGAGGGCAGGCGACCGCCCTCCATGCGGATCACTGTCGACAGCGGAACGCCCATTCGACGGGCGACTTCCGCCTGCGAAAGCCTTGCCTTCGCCCGCGCGCCGATGAGTTCGCCCGCGCGCGCAAATTCTTCCTCCAACGCGTCGTAAGCCGCTTTGAGTTCGGAGTCCTTCAGTTGCTTCCGTTTCCAGGCTTCGACGCTTCTCATGTCACAACCTCCTGCTCCCAAACGTCTTGGGCGCGTTCGGCCTTCCGGCGCGGCGGATTTTGCTGCGCCGCGGACCGCCCGAGGATTTGCCCGCGACGGCTTCCTCGGCGGCATCCTCCACCGCGCTCTGCCGCGCAAACGGATCGTCGGCGATGGCAAGCTCGGTGGCCGAGAGGCGCTTGATCTCGTCGCGCAGCCGCGCGGCCTCCTCGAATTCGAGATTGCCGGCCGCCTCGCGCATCTGCTTCTCCAGTGCCTCGATATGGGCGCGCAGATTGTGGCCGACGAACGCCTTGCCGTCCTCGGCCAAAGACCCCCATTGGCCCGCATCCACCAGAACGTGGTCGCGTTCGTAGATGCTGCCCATGATGTCGCCGATGTTCTTCTTGATGCTGGCCGGCGTGATGCCGTGGGCCACGTTGTATTCCGTCTGCTTGGCGCGGCGGCGGCCGGTCTCGGCCATGGCGCGCTCCATCGAGCCGGTGACATGGTCCGCATACAGAACGACCTTGCCGTCCACGTTGCGCGCCGCGCGCCCGATGGTCTGGATGAGCGAGGTCTCGGAACGCAGGAAGCCTTCCTTGTCCGCGTCCAGAATCGCCACCAGCGCGCATTCGGGGATGTCGAGCCCCTCGCGCAGCAGGTTGATGCCGACGAGAACGTCGAAGGCGCCCAGCCGCAGATCGCGGATGATCTCGATGCGTTCCAGCGTCTCCACGTCCGAATGCATGTAGCGCACGCGGATGCCGTGCTCGTGCATGTATTCGGTCAAATCCTCGGCCATGCGCTTGGTGAGCGTGGTGACGAGCGCGCGGTAGCCCACGGCTGCCACGCGCCGGCATTCGGCGAGGAGATCGTCGACCTGGCTTTCGACCGGGCGCACCTCGACGGGGGGATCGATCAGCCCGGTGGGGCGGATGACCTGTTCGGTGAACACGCCGCCCGTGCGCCCCATCTCCCATCCGCCCGGCGTGGCCGAGACGTAGATCGTCTGCGGCCGCATCGCATCCCATTCCTCGAATTTGAGCGGGCGGTTGTCGGTGCAGGAGGGCAGGCGGAAGCCGTATTCGGACAGCGTCGCCTTGCGCCGCCAGTCGCCGCGGAACATGCCGCCCAGTTGCGGCACGGTGACGTGGCTTTCGTCGACGAAGACGAGCGCGTCTTCCGGCAGATATTCGAACAATGTCGGCGGTGGCTCGCCCGGCTTGCGCCCCGTCAGCCAGCGCGAATAGTTCTCGATGCCCGCGCAGGCGCCCGTCGCCTCGATCATCTCGAGGTCGAACATGGTGCGCTGTTCCAGGCGCTGGGCCTCCAAGAGCTTGCCGTTGGCGTTGAAATCGTCGAGTCGCATACGCAATTCCTCGCGGATGCCCTTGATCGCCTGTTGCAGAGTGGGGCGCGGCGTCACGTAGTGCGAATTGGCGTAGACCTTGATCGTGTCGAGTTCCGCCGCCGTCTTGCCGGTCAGCGGATCGAACTCGGTGATCTTGTCCACCTCGTCGCCGAACAGCTCGATGCGCCAGGCGCGATCCTCGTAATGGGCGGGAAACAGATCGATGGTGTCGCCGCGCACGCGGAAACAGCCGCGCGCGAAGCCTTCGTCGTTGCGCCGGTATTGCAGGGCGACCAGGTTCTGCAACAGATCCTGGCGCGCGAAACGCTTGCCGCGCTCGATGGTGACCGCCATGCCCGAATAGGTCTCGACCGAGCCGATGCCGTAGATGCAACTGACCGAGGCCACGATGATCACGTCGTCGCGCTCTAGGATCGCGCGCGTCGCCGCGTGACGCATGCGGTCGATCTCCTCGTTCACCGAGGAATCCTTCTCGATATAGGTGTCGGTGCGCGGGATGTACGCCTCGGGCTGGTAGTAGTCGTAGTACGAGACGAAATACTCGACCGCGTTCTCCGGGAAGAAGCCCTTCATCTCGGCATAGAGCTGCGCGGCCAGCGTCTTGTTGGGCGCGAGGATGAGAGCCGGGCGTTGCAACGCCTCGATGGTCTTGGCCATGGTGAAGGTCTTGCCCGAGCCGGTGACGCCGAGCAGCACCTGGTCGCGCTCGTCGTTCTTGAGCCCGGCCACCAATTCGGCGATCGCCGTCGGCTGATCGCCGGCCGGCTCATAGTCCGAAACCAGCCTGAAGGTCTTGCCGCCCTCGGATTTTTCCGGGCGCTTGGGGCGGTGCGGCACGAAGGCGGCCATCTCCGCACCCGTCATATGACGGAAGTTGGCAGGGGCTTCGGCGAACCCTCCGGCCGGACGACCTACGGAACCGTTATTGTGCGGCATGAGGGCAATATAGGCGACGTTCGCGGTTTGTGCACTAGGCGGCCGGGACGGCCGGCCGGCGGGACGGACATTGGCGAGGTCGATCCAAACTTTGACAATCTTTGTCGTCTGGGCGATTATGCCTCGGGTCTCGAAGGGTCGACCGATGCACGTTTCTCTCACGCCGGAATTGGAAAAGCTGATCCAGAAGAAGGTCGGTTCCGGGCTCTACAACAATGCGAGCGAGGTGGTGCGCGAAGCGTTGCGGCTCATGAAGGATCATGAAGAGGTACGCCGCGCCAAGCTGAAGCGCCTGCGTGCCGCGCTCGCCAAGGGCGAGGCGGACGCGGCCGCGGGCCGCATGGTCGTGCTCAAGGACGACGCGGAGCTCGACGCTTTCTTCGCGCGCCTCTGACGCGATGAAACGTCTTGTCGTCGCCCGGGCGGCGCGCGCCGACCTCCGGGCAATCGACCGGTATACGCAGGAGCAATGGGGCGTCGCGCAGAAGCGGCGCTATCTCGTTGCCATTCGCGAACGCTTCCGTGCGCTGATGCGCCGCCCCGAACTCGGTCCGATACGTGATGATCTCCGCGGCGCCTATCGCAGCCTTCCGTGCGGACGGCACGTGATCTTCTATCGCGTCGAGGGTGCAGCCGTCATCGTCGTCCGCGTGCTTCACGAGCGAATGGACATGGCGCGGCACTTGCCGGGTATCAATACTCGCGTCGTGCGCCGGAATAGGCCGCCGCAGGACAGCGACTGACTCACTCCGCCGCGTGCAGCGTCGGGATCGCGCGCGTATCGACGCGGCGTTCGGCGTGCCAGAGATCGTAGGCGCTCTGTAGATTGAGCCACAGGCGCGGGCCATTGCCGCACAGCTTGCCGAGCCGCACCGCCATTTCGGGTGTCACAGGGCGCGGGTTCTTGCGTGCAATGATGCGATGCAGCGTCTGCCGCGTGACGCCCAGTTTCTTCGCGGCATCCATCACCGAAAGTTCGAGCGCGGGCAGCACGTCCTCGCGCAGGATTTCGCCGGGATGGGTTGGGGGCAGGGCACGTTTAGTTGCCATGATAATCCTCGAAGTCGATGGCGTTCGCCGTGTCGTCGTTCCATTCAAACGTGATGCGCCAATTCGCCGTCACGCGCATCGAATAGCGTGTCGGGCGGAAACCCCTCAGAGCATGAAGACGAAACCCCGGCACGTCGAGATCGCGAATCGTTCGACCGGCATCCAGGATCGATAGAATCCGTTTGACGCGCATCAACGCATTCGGGTTGACGCCCGACGCGTCATTCCGTTCCCAGAGCCGGCGCAGCGTCTTGCTGCGAAATGTTCCGATCACATGTAAAACATAGCGTTGCAAGCGGCCGCTGTCAACTACCGTGTTACACGCCGACCATGCGCGAAGTTTGGGGCCGCCTCTTGCACGACGAGCCGCAAGGCGCGACCGTTTCGACTGGCCGACTCGGGCCAGGAATCGATTCGGGGAATTCATGTCATGACCAATCCGGAAGGCTCCGCGCCCGCCGTTCCGCCGCCGCCCGCCGATAACCGGACCTTGGTGTTGATCGCCTATGGGCTCTTTCTCGCGGGCTGCGTCACGGGCGGCGTCGCCGCGATCGCGGGCGTGATCCTGGCCTATGTCAAACGCGGCGAGGTCGCCGGCACGGTGTGGGCGAGCCATTACGAGAATCTGATCCTGGTGTTCTGGGTGGGCCTGGCCGGTTCGATCCTCGGAATCATCACGACCTTCATCCTTATCGGCTTCCTCGTCCTGCTGGCGGTCTTCGTCTGGTATCTCTACCGGACGATCGTGGGCCTCCTGAAAGCCGTGGAAAACAAGCCCTACGACAATCCCAGCAAGCTGATCTGAGCTCTTGGGGCACGGTTGACAGGCTGCCGGGGGCGCCCCACATCGAAGGGATGCGGGAGGACCGATCATGAGCCAAATGTCCGCCTCAGCCGTTCCGGCCGGCGCGCGCTCCGCCGAAAGCCATCGCGCCGTTGCGATGATCGTCTACGTGCTCTATTTCGCGGCGCTCGTCTGCGGCATCACGATGCTGATCGGCGTCATCATGGCCTACGCACGGCGCGGCGATGCACGTGGCACGGTGTGGGAAAGCCATTTCGCCAATCAGATCTCGGTGTTCTGGACGACCATCATCGTCGGACTGATCGGCGCGGTTACGGCCTTCATCGGCATCGGCTTCCTGATCCTGTTCGGCCTTTTCGTCTGGTATCTCTACCGCACGATCCGCGGAACCTTGCGCGCGGCCGACGGGCTTCCTTACGTCTGAGCAGGCCTGACGAACCAGCCTGCCAATCCGGCGATCGCCGCGCCGCCGGCCGCATAGGGCGCGTACCAGAACGCGAGCCAAGGCGCGACGGCCGCCATGTGAAAGCTCGCGCCCATGGGTTCGCCCCACAACACACAATCGCCGACGCCGCCTTCATTGACCATGCAGGAATCGCCGTAGGCCGTCGCCCATACGGCGGCGACCGGCAGCAGCAGCGCCACCAGCGGCAGAAGGAGCACGCTCAGCGCGGCCTTGAGCGGATGGCCGCCCAGCACGGCGCCGAGCCCCGCCAGGATCGTGAGCCCGATCGTCAACGGGATCGTCGCGCCGACAAACCACGCCATATCGAGCGCGGCCTTGAACAGCATGCCGGGGGCGAAGACGCCGCAGGTCTCGGCGCCGGGCGCGCATCCGGCGACGTAGGCCGCGGCCAGCACCGCGAAGACGTTCAGCCCCGGCACGACGAGGATAAGAAGGGCGAGGGCCCATATCATGCGCGGGACACCCGTCATGACAATGCGTTCGCCTTCGCGATGCGTCCCAGCCAATAGGCCGACGGCTTGGGCCTGCGCGCCTGCGTCGCACGATCGACCTCGACGAGTCCGAACTTCGGACGATAGCCCTCCAGCCATTCGAAATTGTCGAGCAGCGACCAGTGGACATAGCCCCGCACATCGATGCCGTCCGCAAGACACCGCAACACGCCTTCGAGCGCACGGCGCGTGAATTCCACGCGGCGCGCGTCGTCCTGGGTGCCGATGCCGTTCTCGGTGACGAGTATGGGCGCGCGCGCGACCTCCGCGGCATCGCGGATGGTCGCCTCCAGCGCCTCGGGCGCGAAGGCGTAGCCCATCTGCGTGGTTTCGCCCTTCGGCGGCAGAACGCCCTCGGGTCCGAATTCGATCGTCGTGTAGGTCTGCACGCCCACGAAATCGTCACCCTTGCACGCTTCGAGGAACTGGCCGTTGATCAACTGGTAAGCCATGTCGCGGACGGCCTCGCCGCCTGGCGTCGCCTTGAATTCCTGAAGGGCGAGCGTGACACCGACCGGAAAATCGCCGCCCAACCCCTTCAAGACGTCGTAACTCTTGCGATGTGCCGCGATCAGATTCGGCGAGGCCAGGCGCCCGTCGCAATGCAGATAAGGCGCGAAGCGTTCCACCGTACCGCCGCAGCGTTGGGCGAGCGCGCCGAATGCCCTCGGCCGCGCGTAGGGTCTGCCGGCCTGCGCTTCACGCTGCAGCGTCACGAGCATCGGGATGTTCGCCTCGTTGATCGTGCAGGCGATGGCGATGAGATCGGCGAGCGCCGCGCCGGCCCGCTCGCAGAACCGCGCGAAGCGGTCGATCGATTTCGCGTTCTCCCAGCCGCCGTCCTTCGTAAGCCATAGTGGATTGGTGAAATGGTGGAACGTGACGATCGGCATCACATTCGCCTCGAGACAGGCGGCGGCGATGCGCCGGTAATGGTCGAGCGCGGCCTTCGAGAAGAAGCCTTCCTCGGGCTCGATACGCGCCCATTCGATCGAGAAGCGGTACGCCTTGAAGCCGAGCCCCGCGAGCAGCGCGATGTCGTCGCGATAGCGGTGATACTGGTCGCACGCATCGCCGGAGGGTTCGGCAAACGGACTGTCCGGCGCCATCTCCATCAGCCACAGATCGCTGGCGGTATTGCCGCCCTCGACCTGATGGGCGGCCGTCGCCGTGCCCCATAGAAACTTGTCGGGAAACCGCCCGCTCATGCCGACGCGCCTCTTGCCGCTCCGGGCAAGGCTTTCACGCCCCGTATACGCACGCAAGCCGCCCAAAAGCAGGAAGGCCCGCGCCCCAGAGGGGACGCGGGCCTTTTCCGAGATGCGTGCGGACGTCGCGGGCGCTATTCGCCGCCGCTGAATGTGTAGGAGATCGTCGCCACGACGGTCGCATCGCAAATGTCGGCGCCGCACTGCGCTTCCGACAGATTGACGTCGATGTAGCGCACGTCGAACGAGAAGTTCTCCCACGTCGCCGTCAGGCCCACGTTCCAGTCGACATAGGGAAAGCCGCTGCCCGCGACGTCGTCGATGTCTTCCACCGATTGCCAGCCGATGTTCGCGTCCGCGCTCAGCCAGTCGTTTATCGGAACCGAAAGACCGGTTCCGGCGTAGATGCCGGTGCCGGTCTCGCCGAAGAAGTTGGGCGAAAAGGCAAGCTGGCCGGACCACGTCACCGTATTGAAAGTGTGGCTGAGCTTGAGGAAGAACTCCCAGTAATCGATCTCGGGATCCGTGTCGTCCCCGGGATAGGCGTAGTAGACGGCGCTGACGTCCACGCCGAGGCCGCCCTCGGTCTCGAACGCATAGCCGCCATAGAGGTCGACCTCGATATCCTCGGCGAAGTCGATGTTCGATCCCCACGCGCCGAGATAGAAGCCCGAATCGCTTGCCCAGTCGATCGAGCCTTGCACGGCCGGATCGTTATTGGTCTGGCTGATGCCACGGAAGCGGTAGTCCGACGTTCCCGTGATCGTGGCCGAGAAGCCGCCCCAATCGTCGGCGGCGGCCGGCACTACTAAGGCGGCCGATAGCGCGGTAGCCGCGAAAAGAACCTTGAAACCCGACTTCATCATCGTCGTGCCCTCTGTTTTGCCCCCTAGACGGGTAGCGGTCTTGCATCTGGACGCAGGCACACCTACGCCGAAACACCGTCACATCGCTGTTAAGTTTGTTGGATTTCCGGGAAAAATCAATCTCGCTGCACTGCAAAATCGTGTCTCTCTGGTAACAGATGGCGGCAATCGCGGTAGCCGCGCCTGCTGGACAGTTCGAAGATGCCGCTCCGATAGGCAAGCCGCCGCCTCTTTGGGCGCCCCTGATGGCAAAACGCTAACGCCGGGTCGTTGCGGCGAGATCCAGATGCATGCCCGCGTCCGCGAGAAGCGTTTCCCCCGTTATGTGCTTCGCGCCTTCGGCGCAGAAGAAGACGACGGCGTCGGCGATATCCTCGGGCGTTCCCGCGCGCTTGAGCGGCGTGCTTCCCTCTATCTGCGCGACGATCTTGCCGAAGGCCTCCTCGCCGAAGCGGTCGCGGAACCAGCGGGTTCCGACGAAGCCGGGACAGACCGCGTTGACGCGGATTTCCGGTGCGAGCGCGCGCGCAAGCGATAGCGTCATCGTGTTCAGCGCGCCTTTGGACGCGGCATAGGCGACCGAAGAACCGATGCCCGCCACTGCGGCGATCGACGATACGTTGACTACGGCGCCGAAGCCTTGCGCCTTCATCGTCGGGGCACTGGCGCGGATCATTTGATAGGGCCCCACGACATTGACGGCGTAGAGATGGAGGAAATCCTCCGCGGTCAGCGCGTCGAGCTCGTGATGGGCCGCGAATTTCGTTGTCCCGGCATTATTGACCAGAATGTCGATGCGGCCCCAGGCCTCGACCGCGGCGCCGGCGATGCGCCGGCAATCCTCGTCCTTGGAGACGTCGCCCTGGGCCAGGCGGACATCGGCCCCGGCGGCCCGGACGGCGTCCGCCGTCGCGCGAGCCTCGGCCTCGCTTTTCGTATAGTTGACGACAACGTTCGCGCCGCGTCGGGCCAGGCGGATCGCGACCGCCGCGCCGATACCGGTGGCGGAACCTGTGACAATGGCGGCTTTGCCGACGAGATCCCTAGCCAAGCCCATTGTTTCCATTCCGGCGGTCCCCCTTTAATCTTGGAGCTGGACGGCGCTATACGATGCGCCACAGGTCCTGTCGACCTGCTTTCCGCCGCCTCGGGATGTTGCGATGAACGTCGCCGTTGACGCAGAACGTGCTTCCACGCCGCGACTGCATAAGGACGCGCCGCTTCGCGTCGTGCTTGTGCGGCACGGCCGGCCGGCGATCGAGTCGGCGCCACGTACCTGCCATCGCGGCTTCCGCGACTATATCGACGCCTATCAGGATGCCGGCCTCGATCCGCTGAGCGCACCGCCCGAGGAATTGCAGGATCTCGTCAAGGGTCTTGCCTCCGTCCACACGAGCGCAAGGCCGCGCGCGCAGGACAGCGCCCGCACGCTGCTTCCCGAAGCCGAGCTGATCGCCGATCCGCTCTTCGAGGAAGCGCCGCTCGCCGTGCCGCGCATTCCGCTGATCAAGATGAAGGTTCCGGCCTGGGCCGTGATGGCGCGCATCATGTGGCACGCAGGGTATCACCCCGAGGTCGAGGGTTATCGCCGCGCCAAGGCTCGGGCAGCCAAGGCGAGCGACATTCTTATCGAGCGCGCGCGCAAGCATGGCATCGCGGTTCTGGTGGCACACGGTTATTTCAACGCCATGATCGGACGGACACTGCGCCGTCGTGGCTTCCGCAAGACCGGATCGCACCGCGCGCGTTTCTGGAACGCGGTCATCTACGACCGGGAATAGTCTTTAGAAGGCGGAAACGGGCTTTCTGCGCGGAGCCGCCTGACGCGGCTTGCGGACGCGAAGATCATCCAGCAGATCGCGCTTCATCGCGGTGTGGTCGGCTTCATTCCACAGATTGCGCCATTGCCGAGGATCGTTCCGCAGATCGTACAACTCGCCTTCGGTTCCGTCGTAGAACGACGTCTTGCCATAGGCCGTGACGATCCAGCCGTCGCGATAAAGCGTGCGCAACGAGATGGAAACGCCGTCATGCTCCGAATCCCATTCGGTGAAGACAGCCTCGCGTGTCGCCGCCTCGCGGGCGTTCGAGGGAAGGGGCTTGCCGTCCATCCAAGCCGGCGTCGGGAGCCTCGCGATTTCGCAGAAGGTCGGCGCAAAATCGACCTGTCCGACCGGCGCCTCGATCGTCGCGGGCACGACACGCGCCGAAGGCGCGGGCCGCCAGATGAGCGGCAGGCGCATCAGGCTTTCCACATGGTGCGCGCCCTTGAACAGCAATCCGAAATCGCCCTGGAACTCGCCGTGATCGGTCGTGAAGATCACGTCGGTGTCGTCGTTCCAGCCGCGCTCGGCGATGCGCGTCATCACGCGCGCCACCGCTTCGTCGATCAGCTCGTTCTCGACATGG
>Ga0326597_10006690_pt1 | contig 15757 bp, 14 predicted proteins | sample RVTome_12_FD_203789 | JGI IMG/M metagenome (GOLD analysis project Ga0326597, IMG submission 203789) | Soil microbial communities from uranium-contaminated site in the Upper Colorado River Basin, Wyoming, United States - RVT100D185 | ecosystem: Environmental > Terrestrial > Soil > Contaminated >...
TGGACACTTCCGCGCCGTGCAGGGCTTCAGGTACCTGGGGGATGCCGATGGCACCGCGCTGTCAGAAAAAGCAAAAGTCGGTGCCAAATAAACCGCCGACAATTGCCAAAGCGCGCGCCGACTTACAATGGCTCGGCCTCCCTGTCAGCAGTGACCGCCACCAGCAATCAGCTGACGGGACAGGCGGAGCGGCTGGTGTTGCAGGCCGGGGTGCAACTGGACCTGGCGCCGGGCATCACCTTCGGTGCCCGCCTGCGGCTGCCGTCGCACACCATCGGCGGGCTGGGCAGCGCGCGGCGCTCGGTGGCGCGGCAGTCTTCCCTGGTGCTGGGCGGTGTGGAGTCGAGCAGCCTGGGAGATTTTGCCCTGACCGATGCGGAGCAGGTGGCGTTCGACCTGCGCACGCCCCAGGTGCTGGATGTGGGCGTGGCCTTTCTCTTCGACACTCTCGTCGTGGAGGCCGACATCTCGCTCAGCGAGGCGCTGGAGAGGTATGAGGTGCTGCCCGCCCAGACCAGCGGCGCCCTCTCCAGCCGCGTCGTGCAGCTCGAGGCCACCACCACCTCGCGGAAGGCCGCCACGAGCTATCGGCTGGGCGCGGCCATGGCCGATGTGGCGGGTGGCACGGTGATGACCGGCCTGGCCCAGACCAACAGCGGCGTCCCCGAGGACGATCCCCTGTTCCATGCGGTGTCGTGGTTTTCCGTGACGGCGGGCTACTTTCGGGCCAGCGGCCCGCGGTCCTGGTCCGTGGGATTGGTCTACCGGCTGGCCGAGCCGGGTGTGCTCAAGCCGCGTCCCGTGGCCGGCGCGGCGGGTGCGGGCGCAGCGGTGCGTCTCGCCGCGGCGGCGGTCGCCGTGGGCGGCAGCTTGGCTTGGTGATGCTTCCAGTGGGCGAGGCGAACGATGGCAATTCGCGGACGAGCAATGTTCCGGGCCTTGGCCCTGGCATGGGCGCTGTGGCTCGCCGCCTGTCTGCCGGCGACGGATGACGATGGGGGCGGAGGCTCGGTGCTGGGGGGCTGGAGTCAGCAACTGGGCACGTGCCAGCAGCGTCTCGCCGTGGCGGCAGACGGCACGTTCGCCTACGCCAGCCGCATGCTGCTGGGCGATCTGGCCCGCACCAGCATGGTGACCGGCACCTATGCGGGCAGTCCGGCCGCGGGCGGGGACGGCGTGGCGTCCCTGGCGGTGGCTCCCGACGCCGGCGCCGCCGGTCTGGCCTCGCCCTATTGTGCAGCCTGGCATGCGGCACCGGTGCAATCCCTGGCGCTGACGTCGCTGCTCTCGGGGATGGAGCTGACCGCGGCGGAACTGCGGCTCCAGCCGGAATACGATCCAACCCACGGTGTCGTGTGGCTGGCTACCGATGCCGCGCGCACGGATCGGCTGGCCCTGTTCCAGAAGTCGGATGGGCGCGTGGAGGGCTACTCGCTCGATCCGGCGGCCGTGTCGCCCCTGTCCCTGTACCATGCCCAGCCCCTGGACCTGAGCACGGCGCCGCCGCTGGTGGCGGGGCTGATGCCGCTCAACATGCCCGGCCAGGTCTTCGTGACCACCGAGGCCGCCAATGGCACACCGCAGTTGGAGACGAAGCTGCTGGTCAATGCCGTCGCTGCGCTGGATCTGTCCATGAGTGCCGAGCCCGGCAGCGGGCTGCCCGTGTGCAAGGTCTTGCTGTACGAGGATGCTGCCTTCTCCACCGAACACCAGACACTGGACGCCGGCACACCGCTGGAGATCAACCCGCTCGATAGCGGTTTTCCCTTTGTTACCGTTCCGATCACCGGGGACGAAGGTTCGAATGTGGCCTACCTGGTAGCTCTGGGCGTCCATTCCCTGGTCGGCTCAGCCTGCGCCGTACGGCTGAGCGCGGGATTTGCGGCCGTGCGGCGCGCGGCTGCCCATGGGGCCACGCCGGGCATATCGCCGGACCTGTCATTGCCGGCCCAGGCAGGACGGCACTGGGCCGTTCCCCGCTCGGCGACCGATCCCTCCATGGTCCTGCTGCCATGGGGCGGGGCGGGTCTGGCCCGTGCCGGCGGTGTGCTGTCTCCCTGGCTGGTGGGGCTGACGGCGGAACATGCGGCGGTGGCCGACGTGCTGGGCCTCGCCGCCGGCGGCCAGAGCGCGGTCAGCTTGGCCGTGGGAGATACGGCGCTGAGTCTGGTGGCCGGCACGGGCGCCACCGCCGGGCCGCTCACGCGCTATCAGCCGCCGACCGGTGTCGGGACGCTGCCCTTGCCAGGGGCCTGGGACGGCGGCTTCGCCGCCGGAGAGACAGCCCACAGCTATCGCCTGATGCTCCCCGTGGCCCAGCGCATCGAGGCCCATGTGGAAGGATCGCTGGCCCTGCGCGCGGGGCTGGCGGATGCCGATGGGGCGCTGCGCGCCGCCGCGGCGGCCGGAGCGCCGGACGGCGTGGGCTTCGGCCTGGCCGTGAGCCTGCCGGCGGGCGCGTATGACGTGACCGTGTTCAGCAACGGTGCCGTGGGCGCCTATCGCCTGGTTACCGCCGTCGGGGGCACACCGCTGGTTCCCGATGCGGCCCTGGAGCAGTGCCTGCGCGAGGCCGGGGCCACGCGCAGCCCGCCGGTGGCGGTCAGGCTGGCCCATTGCGCCGGGCGGGGCATTGCCAGCCTTGCCGGGCTGGAGGGCTATCCGGATATCGGGGTGTTGGAGCTGAGCGGAAACCGGGTCGGCGATCTCTCGCCGCTGGCCTCCCTGACGGGATTGGAGCGGCTGGCGCTGGACGGCAATCCGGTGGGCAGCCTCTCCAGCCTGCTGGGGCTGACGCGGCTGCGGCGCCTGTCGCTGGGCCACATGGCGTTGCCGGCCGCTGCCCTGTCCCCGCTGAGTGCCCTGTCCGGCCACCTGGAGGTGCTGAATCTTACCGGCAATTCCGCGCTCAGCGAGGCGGAGGCGGCGACCCTGCGGGCCAGCCTGCCCCATACGCTGATCGTCACTCCCGCCGGCGATCTGCTGGACTAGCGTGCTGTCCCGCAAGGTCCCGCCATGCATGCGGGGGCGCTGCCCCTTGTCCCCGGCAGAGGCGTGCACCCCTGAACCCGCAAGCGCCGCTCCGCGTGGGGGCCTGTTCCTCCACAGGCCTTTATGAAAGCTCCTTGGGGGAACCTCGCACTCGTGGTGGGGTGCTGTTACGGCTGCCCGTTGCGCGGCGGCAGGGCATAGTCATGGCGGGCCAGCGTGTGACACGGAAAGACCTGCCACGGGGTGTCGCGGGCGAGCGTGACGGCCGCCTGCCGTTGCGTCGCCGCGTCGGCGAAGTAGCCCACCGTGGCCGCGCCGGAACCGGTCAGCAGCGCGCCTTGCGCCCCGGCGGCCAACAGGGCCGCCCGCACCTCGCCCAGCACCGGATGGCGCCGGGTCAGCGGCTCCGCGAAGTCGTTGTGCAGCGCCGCCATCACGTCCCCCAGGCTGTCCAGGGCGGGCGGGACCTCCGGCGCCTCGCGGGGCGTGACCTGGGCATAGGCCTCCGCCGTACTGATGGCCAAGGGCGGCACCACGATGAGCAGAGGCAACGCCGGCGGCGCGGGAATGGGTGACAGCCGCTCGCCCCGGCCCAGCCCCCAGCAGGGCCGCGGATCGAGAAAATAGGGCACGTCCGACCCCAGGCCCAGGGCCAACTCGGCCAGCCGCGCCGCATGCAAGGGGTAGCCCGCCAGTGCGTTCAACCCCAGCAGCGCCGCGGCCGCATTGCCGCTGCCGCCGCCCAGCCCGGCCCCCGCCGGGATGCGCTTGGCCAGCGCCAGGGTCAGCGCGGGGCGCTCGCCCGTGACCTCACAGAAGGCTGTGGCGGCCCGATAGACCAGATTCTCCGCCGGTTCGCCCAGCGCCTGGGTGCTGTCCACGGCGAGCCGGATGCCCGCCGGGCCGGGGCCGATGGTTACCGTGTCATACAGCGAGACGGGCAGCAGGGAGAGCGCCACATCGTGATAGCCGTCGTCCCGACGCCACAACACCCGCAAAACCGTGTTGATTTTGGCCGGAGAGCGCAATTTCAGGGGCGCTTGTGTTTTCACTGTCGATTTTACTATAGTGAAGCCCCGCAAGGACGGCCCGAACCTCGGACGACTCACAGGGACAGGGGACAATTTGGTTGTGGCAGGAGCCACTCACGGGGGGTCGGTAGTGAAAAGTTCTTCGAGGGTGGCACTATAATGCGCAATCAGCTGTCTTCCATCCCACCTGCTGGGAGATCGGAGAGGAGGGTGACATGTTTGAACTTGGCGAAAAAGTCATTTATCCACAATTTGGCCTAGGCACCATAGAAGAGGTAACACAGAAACAGGTCGGTGATACGAGCCTCAGCTTCTATCGGCTGGCCTTTCCCGTTAAACAGATGGAGATTCTGGTTCCTGTCGGGCGCGCACAGGAAAATGGCTTACGTAAGGTCATGAGCCCGAAGGACGTGGATGCCCTGCTCAAGTGCATCGCCGATTCCTCCACTCCCACCAAGCCACAGCAGTGGCACCGTTGGCGCAAGAAAACACTCGAACAGCTCAAGTCCGGCGATCCGCTGGAAATTGCCAAAATCTATTGCTATCTGCGCTCCCTGGAGGGCAACAAGGGCCTTTCCTTCACCGAGCGCAAGATCATGATGCACGTCGAGCGGATGCTCATTTCTGAAATTGCCGTCGCCAAGCAGTGTTCCGAGAAGCATGCAACCCGGTTGATTCAGAAGCCGCCCAAGGCCGCCGCGGTAGCCAACGGCACACCCAAAGCCCGTTCCTCGGCCGGCTAGCTGCGCCACGTCGGACATTTTCAGCAGAGACCATCGACGTTCGGTTGGCCCCCTGAATGCGCACCTGTGCGCCCATCAGGGGGGTCGGCGAATGTCCCCCGCGCCGTGGCGGTGCTACCCGCCCAACAGATCCTTCGTGATGTCCCGCTCTTCCTGCAACTCGGCCACGCTGGCGTCGATCTTCTGCCGGGAGAAGCTGTCGATTTCCAGTCCCTGCACGATCTCCCACGTCTTGCCGTTCGACCGCAGCGGAAAGGAGCTGATCAGCCCTTCCGCCACGCCGTAGCTGCCGTCGGAGCAGATGCCCGCGCTGAACCAGTCACCGGCCGGGGTGGGGTTGATCATGGACTTCACGTGGTCGATGGCCGCGTTGGCCGCCGATGCCGCCGAGGACAGGCCACGGGCCTCGATGATGGCCGCGCCGCGCTTCTGCACGGTGGAGATGAAGGCCCCTTCCAACCAGGCCCGGTCTTTGATGGCGTCCGTCACCGGCTTGCCCTTGACCTTGGCATGGATGAAGTCGGGATACTGGGTGGCGCTGTGATTGCCCCAGATGGTCATGTTGGTCACATCGGCCATGCCCACGCCGGCCTTGCCTGCGATCTGGGCGATGGCGCGGTTGTGGTCCAGCCGCGTCATGGCGCCGAAGCGCTCGCGGGGAATCGAGCGGACATTGTTCATGGCGATCAGGCAGTTGGTGTTGGCCGGGTTGCCCACCACCAGCACCCGCACGTCGCTTGCCGCGCGCTCCAGCGCCTTGCCCTGGCCGACGAAGATGTTGCCGTTGTCCCGCAGCAGGTCGCCCCGCTCCATGCCCTTGCCCCGCGGCTTGCTGCCCACCAGCAGGCCCCAGTTGATGCCGTCGAAGGCCTGCTCGGCCTGATCGCTCATGCCGATGTCGATGAGCAGGGGATAGGCACAGTCCTCCAGCTCCATGGCCACACCCTTCAGCGCGCCCATGGCGGGCGGAATCTCCAGCAGCCGCAATTCGATCGGTTGATCGGCGCCGAACACTTCGCCCGATGCCACCCGGAAGATGAGGCTGTAGGCCAGCTGGCCTGCCGCCCCGGTAATTGCGACACGAATGGGTGCTTTCATTCCTGCTCCTTCCCTACGTCTTGCTGGGGTGTTGATGCCTCGTCGCGGGCGCATCACGCGGCGCCGTCTCGATTGCCTGAGGTTATCCTGCCATCATGGCCGAGAATTGTGGCCAGGGCAACGGCGTTTTGGCGGGCATGGGGCGGTGTCTGCGGTGAGTCCCGGGTGCTGCACCCAAGTCTGCCTCCGCCGGCTGATGTATCCGGCGCGTCCCCCGATTGCGCAGCCGCCGTGGTGTCCCGGCAGGGTGCCGCTTGGGCGTCGTGCGCTGCGTGCCAGCTCCGGCCGATGGGGGATGCCTAGATCACGCCATCGGCCCGCAAGGCGTCGATATCCGCGGCCGAGTAGCCGGCCCCGTGCAGCACCGCCTCGGTGTCCGCGCCCAGCGCCGGGGCCAGGCTACGCACGGAGACATCGCCCTCGGAGAGGCGCAGGGGCGTGCGCAGATGGGCCACCTCGCTGCCGTCCGCGTCGGTGAGCCGGGAGACCATCTCCCGGTGCAGCACCTGGGGATCGCCGAAGACCTGGGCATAGGTGTTCACCGGGCCGCAGGGCACGCCCGCCTCGTCCAGCAGGGCCACCCAATGGGCCGTGTCCCGGGTCAGCAGCACGGCCTCCAGCGCAGCCTCCAGTTCGGCACGGTGATGCACACGATCACGCGCGGTGGCGAATGCCGGCCGCGCATTCCATTCCGGGTGGCCCAGGGCCGTGCACAGCCGCTCCCAGATGGACTGGTTTCCCGCCCCGATCATCAGATAGCCGTCGGCGGACCGGAAGCGTTGGTATGGCGCCGACTGCCGATGCCGCGAGCCCAGCCGCTGGGGCTCCTTGCCGTCGGCCAGATAGCCTGCGCCGGTCCAGGAACTCAGCGCCACGGCCGTCTCCAGCAGGGAGCCTTCCACGCGCTGTCCACGACCGGTCTGCTGGCGCTGCACGACGGCGCCGAGAATGCCCACGGCGCCCCAGATGCCCGAGGTGAGGTCGCAGATGGGCAGCCCCACACTGGTGGGTGGGCCGTCCGGCTCGCCGGTGACGTGCATGATGCCCCCCATGGCCTGGGCAATCAGGTCGAAGCCGCCCTTCTCCCGGTAGGGCCCGTCGTAGCCATAGCCGGAGATGCTGCAATAGATCAGGCGCGGATTGGCCGCATGCAGCACGTCCCAGCCCAGCCCGGCCCGCTCCAGCACAGTGGGGCGGTAGTTTTCCACCAGGATGTCCGCCTCGCGCACCAGCCGCAGCAGCACCTCGCGCCCGGCGGGCAGGCGGTAGTTCAGCGTCATGCTGCGCTTGTTGCGGTTGATGTAGCGGAACCAGGGATTGCGCGGATTGCCGCCCCATTCGCGGATGGAATCGCCCTTGCCGGGGCGCTCGATCTTGATCACCTCGGCGCCCATGTCCGCCAGGGCGGCCGTGCAGTAGGGGCCGGCCATGTACTCGGTCAGGTCCAGCACACGCAGCCCGGCCAGGGGCGGGGCCGCGGGAGCGCCGGGCTCGGTGGTGGTCGGGTGGCTCATGCGAGCGGCTCCAGGAATTGGTGTGCGGGCGGCGCGGGGCGCCGATCAGCCTGCATGGCCGCCAGTCTGCCGGCGATGGTCCGCCACGGCCTGCATGGCCGAGGAATAGGTGGACACCGCGTAGGGGACGCAGAACGTCATCACGGTCTGCAACCAGAAGCGCACGGAAAGGTTCAGCGTGACGATCTCGTGGTAGTGGTTCATCAGGGTCAGGATGGGCGTGATCACGCAGGCCACCTTGAGCCCCCGCACGATGGTCGGGCGGCGCAGGGCAAAATAGGCAAACTGGCGCCACGTCCCGCCAGCTGGCGGTGTCACCGGCGGCTGCATGGCAGCGGAACGCGGATCGGTCATGGGGAGCAGTCCTCCGAACAGGCGCCGCTGCTGCCGGCGGAGCGGCACCCTGTGGCCGGCGCCGCGCATCATGCCTCCAGCGCAGTGCTATGCCTCCAGCGCAGTGCTGTGCCTGCGGCGCAGTGCTATGCCTCCAGCACGAAATCGAACGTCAGATAGGACGCAATCAGGAACACCATGTCAAACGCCAGCAGCAGTTGCAGCCATGCGCGATGCTCCCAGAGTGCCTCACCCTGCAACACCAGATCGGTGAGCTGCACCACCACCAGCAGCAGGGGCACCAGCAGCGGAAACAGCAGCAGGGGCAGCAGCACCTCCTTGCCCCGCAGGCTGGCCGTGACGCCGCCCAGCAGGGTGCCCAGCGCGGAAAAGCCCACGATGCCCCCCAGGGCGATCAGCAGCAGCGGCGCCCACACCCCGCGCAGTTCCACGCCATACAGCAGCGCCAGCAGCGGCAGCACGAGCAGGGAGATGACCAGCAGGAACACCGCATTGCTCGCCATCTTGCCCAGGTACAGTACGCCCCGCGGCACCGGGGTCAGCAGCAGCCCGTCCATGGCGCCATGCTCCCGCTCCTGACCGAAGGAGCGGTCCAGCCCCAATACCCCGGAGAGCAGGAAGGTGATCCAGAACAGCCCGCCGGCGATGATCTGCATGAAGCTCTGGCGGCTCGCCTGGAGCACCAGGATGCGCTGGGCGGGCGTCAGGGCGGTCTGCTGCCCATCCACCGCCCGCAGAAACGCCGCCTGGGTGGTGAATGTCACGCCCTTGAGCGGTGCCAGGGCAGCCAACGTGTCGGCGGGCAGGCCCTCCCCGGCGAGGCGCTGGGCCGTGCGTTCCGCATAGCGGAAGTGGGTGCCGCCCTGCTCGCCCACCGCGAAATTGAAGATGAGCAGGGTCAGCAGCGCGAAGAACAGCATGGCCAGCAGATGCTCCATCCGCCGCAGATCGATCAGCAGATCCTTCCACAGCAGCACCCACATCTGTCGCAAGGGCAGGGGCATGGGCTAGCCGAGCATGTCCAGGCCCTCGAGCAGGCTCTGTAGCGCGGGAGCCAGCGAGGGAATGTGGTAGCCGCCTTCCTGCACGATCAGCGTGGGGCAGCCCAGCTCGCCCACCAGCCGCCCCAGGGGCGCCATGTCTCCGGGCAACAGGGCGAAGGTGCCGATGGGGTCGTCGGCCAGGGTGTCGAAGCCGGCGCTGAGCACCAGCATGTCCGGCGCGAAGCGGCGGATGGCCGCCAGGCCCTGCTCCAGGGCCGGGCGATAGGCGGCCCAGTCCGTGCCGCCGGGCAGGGGCAGGTTGAGATTGCAGCCCGCGCCGCGGCCGTGGCCGGTCTCCTCCGCGCTGCCCGCGATGTAGGGATAGGCCTCCTCCGGGCGGCAATGCAGGGAGACATAGAGCACGTCGTCCCGGTCGAAAAAGATGTCCTGGGTGCCGTTGCCGTGATGGTAGTCCACGTCCAGGATCGCCACCTTGCCCTGCCCGGCCAGCAGGCCCGCCGCGACGGCGGCATTGTTGAACAGGCAGTAGCCGCCGAAGGTGTCCCGCCCGGCGTGATGCCCCGGCGGCCGCATGAGGCAGTAGGCGTGGCGCGCGCCATCCAGCAGCGCCTGGGCGCCCGCCTGGGCCGTGGCCGCCGCGCTGAGCGCCGTGGCATGGGATGCGGGCACCAGGGGCGTGGAACCGTCCAGCGCGTAGTAGCCCATGCGGATGCGGGGGTAGGGCGAGCGCAGCAGCAGGGGCGCATGCTGCATGTTGAAGGGGAAGAACGCCTCCTCCGGCTGCAGCTTGGCGCACAACTCGGCCATGGTGTCCACGTAGCCCGGGTCATGCACGGCGGTCAGCGCCTCCCGGGTCACCGGGGGCGGCGTCTCCAGCGTCAGCGTCGGCTGGGCCTGCACCCATGCCAGCAGCGCCTGGGTGCGGCCCGGCACTTCGGGATAGGGGGTGAAGCGGCCCGTGAAAAAGCTGCGCTCGGGCGCGTATGCCTGCTCGCCGGCATTGTAAAAAACCTGCATTGTCGCCTACTCGCTGAAAGGGAACGTCATCCGATCAATGCCACCAGCAACACCTTGGGGCCGTGAACGCCCACGGAAAGGATCAGTTCGATGTCCGCCGTGCGCGAGGCGCCGCTGATCAGCACCAGATTGCTCGGCGGCTCCCCGCGGTATTCGCCGTTTTCCAGCCACTGGGCCAGGGTCGGCACCAGCGCCCGGCGCTCCAGCAGGGCCACATGGATCGGCATGGCCAGGGACAGCAGGCGCGGCTGCTCCGCGGTGGGCACGAGCAGCAGCGAGCCCGTCTCGGCGATGCCCGCCTGGACCGTGGTGATGCCGCAGTCCACGGAGAACAGCGCCTCCTGCTGCGCCAGGGCGCCGTCCGTGTAGGTATGCAGCGTGACCCCGTGCTGCCCGGCCAGGTGTTGCCGCAGCGGGTCCAATGCGGGCACGGCCCCGGTCATCACGCTGTGCACCCCGTATTCCGCCATCCACGTGCCCACAGCCGCGGGCACGGCGGCCCAGTCGGGAATTTCCACATGGGGCGTACCCACCGCGTCCAGTTCCGCCAGGAAGCGCGCGGCCGGATCGGTCATGGCCGGCTGCCGCGCCCACCATTCCCGTTCCCGTTCCGCGCGGTGATTGGGGCGGTGCAGCGGGGTCGCGGACCCGTTGCGCAGGCGTTGCAGAATCTGTTCTCGCGTATCGGACATGGGTTTCTTTCCGCGGGCTCAGGCGTTTGGCCGGCCGCGCAGCAGCCGGTGCAGGGAACGCTCCGCCGGTCGCGGCAGCCAGCGCGTGCGGCGCCAGGCCCGCAGCGCCTTGAGGGGCACATGATCCCACAGCGAGCGCCGACCCTCGCGGGGACCGATGGCCGCGGCCAGCGCCACCAGCCGCGTCATGGCGCGATAGGCGGCGGGGCTGTTGTGCAGCACCTGCCAGCCCTTCCAGACCATGGCCTCCGTTCCGCTGCGCATGGCGCCGGCCTGGGCGCCGAACACGGCACGGCCCGCCGCGCTGGGGGCGTTGGCCTCCTGGCGCAGGCGCAGCAGCAGATCGGGAATGGGAATCTTTACCGGGCAGACCTCGAAGCAGGCGCCGCACAGCGTCGAGGCGCCGGCCAGGTGTCCCGCCGCGCCCAGCCCCGCCATCTGGGGCGTGAGAATCTTGCCGATGGGTCCCGAGTAGATGCTGCCATAAGCATGGCCGCCGATGCGGTTGTACACCGGGCAGATGTTCAGGCAGGCCGCGCAGCGCACACAGTTCAGGGTGTCGCGCAGCTCGCCGTCCCCATAGATGGCCGAGCGGCCGTTGTCCAGGATGATGACGTGCACCTCCTCCGGGCCGTCCTGCTCGCCCGGGCGGCGGGGCGAGGCGATCCAGTTCACGTAGGTGCTGATCACCTGGCCCGTGGCCGAGCGCGTGAGCAGACGCAGGAGGGTGGGCAGGTCGGAGAGATTGGCGATCACCTTCTCCAGCCCCATCATGGCCACATGCACAGGCGGCACGGTGGTGCTCATGCGCCCGTTGCCCTCGTTTTCCACCAGGCACAGGGTGCCTGTCTCCGCCACCGCGAAGTTGACGCCGGTGATGCCCATGTCCGCCTGCTGGAATTTCTCCCGCAGCACCCGCCGCGCCATGGCCGTCATGGCCTGCACGTCCACCGTGTGCGCCTCGCCCAGCTTGTCGTGGAACAGGTCGCCGATCTCCTGGCGGTTCATGTGAATGGCCGGGGCGATGATGTGCGAGGGCCGCTGCTCGGCGAGCTGCACGATGTATTCGCCCAGATCCGTCTCCACCACCTCGATGCCGTGGGCCTGCAGATGCTCGTTGAGCTCGGTCTCCTCCGAGACCATGGTCTTGCCCTTCACGGCCAGCTTCACGCCGCGCCGCTGGGCAATGGCCAGCACGGCCGCGTTTGCCTCCGCGGCGTTTTCCGCCCAATGCACCTGAATCCCCCGGCGGGTGAGATTCTCCTCCAGTTGCTCCAGCAGCTCGGGCAGGCGGGCCAGGCTTTCCTGCTTGATGGCGCTGCCGATCTGTTGCAGGTCCTCGCTGTCGGTCAGGGCGGCCATGGCGGCGTGGCGCTTTTCGCGAATCTGCCCCAGGGCATGGTTCAGGTTGCCGCGCAGCACCGTATCGTTCACGGCGCGGGCCGCATCGCGGGCGAATGTCGCGGCATCAGGCTTCATCGGTGCGCTCCTTGATCAGTTGCGCCAGGGGCAGCACGCGCAGGGGGCTCTCCTGGCGGGCCAGGGCGCCGCCGATGTTCATCAGGCAGCCGCAGTCCGCCGAAACCAGGGCCTCCGCGCCGCTCTCGGCGACGGCCCGGCATTTGTCGGCCACCACGGCCTCGGAGATGGGGGCCTGCTTCACGGAGAAGGTGCCCCCGAAGCCGCAACATTCCGTCGCGCCCTGCACGGGCCGCAGCTCCACCCCGCTGAGCTGGGACAGCAGCGCCGTCGGGGCATCGCCCACGCCCAGCTCGCGCAGCAGATGGCAGGAGGGATGGTAGGCCACGCGCAGGGGCGCGCCCCGGTCGGTCAGGGAGACGCGCAGCACGTGCACCATGAACTCGCTCCACTCGTACACGCGCCCGGCGAAGGCCAGGGCCTGATCCCGCTCGGCGCCCTCGAACAGGTCGGGATAGTGCACGCGCATCATGGCTCCGCAGGAGCCGGAGGGGATGACGACCGGGATCGGCTTGGGAAACAGGGCCATCTGCGCCCGGGCCACGGCGCGGGCCTCCTCCCGGTAGCCGGAGTTGAAGGGGGGCTGGCCGCAGCAGGTCTGGTCCTGCGGATAGATCACGGTCACCCCCTCCCGCTCGATCAGCTCCACGGCCGCCAGGCCCGCCTGGGGGTACAGCGTGTCCATCAGGCAGGTGCCGTAGAAATACACCGCCTCGGGTTTGGGCGGATAGTGCTCGCGCTGGGCCAAGGTCATGATGCCTTTGGGAGACGGTGCCTTTGGGAGACGGTGCCTTTGGGGGTCGGTGCCCATCGGGGCTTGCGGGGTGCATCGGCGGAGCCCGGCGTGGCGCCGGCTACCCGCCACCGTTCTACCCCAATCGCCGCCGATTGCCCAATATCGCCGGGCCGCCCTAGAGCCGGGCCAGGGCCTGGGCGAAGCGGCTGCCGTCGCCCCCGGCGCTGAGGATGTCGTAGAAGTCCTGGTACAGCAGCCGCGCCGCCTCCCGATAAGGCTCGGAGAGGGGCTCGGGCGCCTGGTGCAACTCGTCGCGCACGATGGCCTTCCATTCGGCCGTGCCCCGCTGCCTGGCCAGGGCCTTGCCCTGCTGCACGGCCAGTTCCCAGGGGGTGCCCAGGTAGAAGTCCCGCAGAAACTGCTTGCTGAACACGGCACCGCCCGGCCCGCTGACGCGCAACTCGTCCGGGCCGATGCTGTCCACCAGGGTCAACGCACCGTCGCAGAGGGCCCACTCCAGCTTGCCGTCCCACAGCTTGAGGCCCGCCTGGGCGAAGAGGCGTTGCAGAAACAGGGCGATGGCCCGCGTGCGGCGCCACAGTTCCTCCAGCAGGCCCGCCCGGCCCTTGAGCACCAGGGCGGCCTCCTGATAGCTGAGCACCCGGTCGCGGGACTCCAGCTTGGTGGAGAATTCCACCAGGGGCTGGTCGAATTCGGCGCCCTCGTAAATGTCCAAGGGATACCAGTCCTTGCGGCTGAGCAGGCTGCTGCCGGCCGGTACGCCGAAGCGGAAGATCACCTCCAGGGGCACGAGCTGCCGCAGGGCCACATCGTAGCTGTAGTCATAGACCAGGCTGCCGCCGATGGTGGTGGCCGGCAGTTCCGGCACGGCCACCCGCTGCACGAGAATGCTGTTGTCCCGGCGTTGGACGAAGTGGTGGCGGATGGGCAAATAGGGCCGCACGTCGGCCTGGCTGTCCAGGCCCAGTGCCGCCCAGCGCGCCGGGTCGGCCAGGGCCACAAAGAACCATTCGGCCAGCTTGGCCAGCGTCTCGCCCTTGCCCGGCAGCCGGTCGGGCATCTTGCCCCAGTCGAACACGGAATAGTCGTCGGTGTACTCGAACCACACCCGCTGCGGGTCGTCGTCCAGGTAGATGTTCTTGACGCTGCCCTCGTATATCAGCTCCATGCGGTTCATTCGGGGAGTCCTGCTGGTTGGGGTGCTCTGGCGATCAGGTCACGATACCGCGGTCAGGCCGTGGCGGGAATGCCGATCAGGCTGTAGTTGCGCGGGGCGCTGCTTTCGCCCTGCTGGTTGCTGCGGCGGAAGCTGGCAAACAGCGGCCGCCCCGTTTCATCCTGCGCACAGCGCGTACACAGGGGCAGCGTCTCGACCTGTGCCGCCGTGAGGCCTGCCGCGGCGAGCTGGTTGTGCAGCACGCGGTGCAAATCCAGATAGGTGCTGCCCGCCCGGACCTCCACGGCGCCGTGCAGATGCGGCGGCGCGAATGCACCGATGCAGTCTTCCCGCACCTCGAAGCAGCACGGCCCGATGCCCGGGCCGAAGGCCAGCCGCAATGCATGCAGGCTGCTGCCCAGCGCCCGCAACTGCCCCAGCAGTTCGGGCAGAATGCCCGCCGCCGTGCCGCGCCAGCCGGCATGCAGCGCCGCAAAGCGACCCGTTTCCGGATCCGCGGCCAGCACCGGCACACAGTCGGCGCTGCGAATGGCGATCAGCCCGCGAAAGTCTCCCCCGGCCAGGGCGCCGTCCGCGGCGCGCCGCGCCGGTTCGGCGATGGGTGCGCCATCGGCACTGACAATCCGCGCGGCGTGGGGCTGGCCCAGTTCCAGCAGGGGACCGGCGCTGGGCCCGAAGGCCTGCCGCGACAGGGCGGCGCCGTCGCCGACACCGTCGCCGACACCATCATCCAGCCCGAAAAAGCCATGCACCAGGCGGGGCAGGGCATCCCGCAGCAGGGCTGCTTGCTGCGGCGGGTGATGGCGCGGGGCCTCCATGATGCGTGCCTGCTCCTTGCGGCGAAGGTGGCGCCTGGGGGCGGGAATGCCGCCGGGGCGTGTGGAGAAGGATGCCACGGCGTGGCGGCCGGAACAATGCCGGCGGGCCGCCGACCATGGCATCGACGCTCCATGGAACGTGTTTTGAATAGCTGTGCGCTACATGCAAGTTCGTTGTCACGCCGTGCCTGCCGCGAGGCAGGGCATGACGTGATTTCCGCCGTCTGCTACAAGTGCATCCGGCGATGATTTCTCAGCAATAAGGGGCCCGTAACGGCATGGTGACAATTCTCTGGACCAGTTTGGTGCTGATCCTTGCGTTCTACGGATTGCATGCCGTCACGGACCGGCACTTCGTGCAGAGCCTGGATGCCATCGCCAAGCGCCTGCGCATGACCTCCGACGTGGCCGGGGCGACCCTGATGGCCATGGGCAGCAGCGCGCCGGAACTGTTCACCTCCCTGCTGGCGCTGCTCAAGGGCACCGAATTCGGCAACCTGGGGGCGGGCACGATCGTGGGCTCGGCCATCTTCAACATCCTGGTGATCATCGGCATCTCGGCCATGATCCGCCGCGCAGTGCTGACGTGGCAGCCGGTGATCCGCGACATGATCTTCTATATCGGCAGCATCCTGCTGCTGTATTGGGTCTTCCGCGACGGCCTGATCACGCTGATCGAATCGGTGTACTTCGTCATCTTCTACGCCGTCTATCTGATTGCACTGCCCCTGTGGCGGCGCATTCTGCCGTACATCGACGGCGCGGACGGCATCGAGGAGCAGCACGTCGCCAACAACGGGCCCAAGGTCTGGTACATGAAGTGGTCCACGCCGATCGACCGTGCGCTCGACAGCGTGATGCCGGACATGGAAAAGAATCCCCGCAGCGTGACGCTGGTGTTCTTTCTCTCCATCGTCGCCATTTGCGGACTGAGCTGGGTGCTGGTGGAGGCGGGGGTGATTCTGGCCCAGGAGATTGGCCTGTCCTATGCCGTGATCGGGCTGACCGTGCTGGCCGTGGGGACGTCCGTGCCAGACCTGCTGGCCTCGGTCATCGTGGCGCGGCAGGGCAAGGGCGACATG
>Ga0326597_10006691_pt1 | contig 15757 bp, 14 predicted proteins | sample RVTome_12_FD_203789 | JGI IMG/M metagenome (GOLD analysis project Ga0326597, IMG submission 203789) | Soil microbial communities from uranium-contaminated site in the Upper Colorado River Basin, Wyoming, United States - RVT100D185 | ecosystem: Environmental > Terrestrial > Soil > Contaminated >...
TTTTCCATGGACTCCGCCGTCTGGATGGAGGGCAGGTTGCCGAAGTCCACATTGACGAAGGCGCTGGGGCCGTCACCGGTGTTGAACCCCCCGTTGCCGCCGGCCGGGGCCTCGTAATACACGTACTGCCGCCCGCGGCGCTTGTTGAAGCCGCCGATGGCATTGGGAAAGCTGGTGCCGCACAGGTCGCCGGAGACCTTGTCCGGGATGATCTGCGCCAGGGCTCCCAGGGTCACCGACACTGCCCGTTTGCGCACCTCGCCGTGGGCGCCGGCGGGGGCATCGTTGCGCACGTCCACGATGGTCGCCTCCGGCGCGCGCAGCTCGATGGGGCGGAAGGCGCCATGGTTCACCGCCCCGCCGGGATCGAGGGTGGACTTGATGGCCACGAACACCCCGGCCCCGGTCACGGCCAGGGAGGAATTGACCACCCCCGGCACCTGGGGGTTGGAGCCGTCGAAGTCGGCGATGATGTGGTCGCCGGCCACGGTGAGCTTGAGGCGCATCAGCACCGGGTCCAGCCGCCCGTCGTTGTAGAATTCCAGGTAGTCCTCGTAGACGTACTCGCCGTCGGGCAGCAGGGCAATCTGCTCGCGCAGGCGGCGCTCCGTGCGGTCCAGGTTCACCGCCACCGAGCGCATCACCGTGTCCTTGCCGTACTTGTCGAACAGCTTGCGGATGCGCGACTCGGCGATGCGGCAGGCGCCCAGGGAGGCATTGAAGTCCCCCTCGCGCTCCTCGGGTACGCGCATGTTGGCCTTGAGCAGGGCCATGGCGGCCTGATTGACCTTGCCCGCCTCCAATATCTTGATGGGCGGGATGCGCACCCCCTCCTGGTAGATATTCGTCGAGAGGCCCGAGTAGCTGCCGGGCACCATGCCCCCCACGTCCACCCAGTGCGCCCGCACGGCAGGAAAGATGATCAGCTCGCCAGCCTCGTCGAACACGGGGGTGATCAGCGTCACGTCGTTCAGGTGCGTGCCGCCCCGGTAGGGGTCGTTGAGCAGAATGGCGTCGCCGGGCTGCAGGTCATCGACAAAATCCTCGAACATGCAGCGCACGCCCCAGGGCAGGGGCAGCACATGGCCCGGGTGGTCCCAACTCTGGGCCACCATCTGCCCCTGGGGATCGAACAGGGCACAGGAGAAATCGTCGAACTCGTAGATCACCGAGGAGTAGGAGGCGCGGATGATGTTGGCGCGCATCTCCTTGACGATGCCGATCAGGCCCTCGCAGACCACCTCCAGCGTGATCGGGTTGACCGGCGGCATGGCCGTGGCGGCCTGTTGGCCATGGATTGGCCCGCGCGATTGCTGGCTCATGTGTCCTCCCGTTGCAGCATCATGTCGCCCCGTTCCAGCACGTGAACCCGCCAGGTGGGCGGCACCACGGTGGTCGATCCACTTTCCTCGATGATCACCGGCCCGGGGAAGTCCGCCCCCTGGGGCAGCCGGGCCCGATCCAGCACCGGCACCTCGCGGGCCCGGCCGTGGAACAGCACCTCGCGCCGGTCCAGCGCCGCATCGGCATAGGTGCCCGTCACCTCCCAGGGCGGCAGGTCGGGCTTGGGCACCCGGCCGATGGCGGCCACCTTGAAGTTCACGATCTCCGTGGCCCCGCCGCTCTTGTGGCCGAAGCGGCGGTCATGCACCTCGGAGAAGGCGGCCTCCAGCTTGTCGATGGCATCGATCTCGGGGGGAATGTCCACCTCCAGCTCCCAGCTTTGCCCCAGGTAGCGCATGCCCAGGGTGCGCAGCATGTGAATCTGCCCCTCGTCCACGCCCTCGGCGATCAGGTTGGCGCGGCCCTCGGCCTCCAGCTCGGCAAACACCGTTTCGATCTCCGTGAAACGTGCCTGCTGGGGCAGCAGGGTCACGGTGCGGGAATAATCCTGGCGGATGTCGCTGATCAGGGAGCCGAAGGCGGCAAAGTTGCCCGGCCCCAGGGGCACCAGCACCTGCGGAATCTCCAGTTCCTCCGCGATGAAGGCCGCGTGCATGGGCCCGGCCCCGCCATAGGCCACCAGCACGAAGTCCCGCGGATCGTAGCCCTTGGCCACGGAGATCTGCTTGATGGCACTGACCATGCGCGCCACGGCGATCTGGATGATGCCCTCGGCCAGCTCCTGGGTGTTCAGCGCCGGGAAGCGCGAGCGCAGGGTGTCCACCGCCTGGGCGGCGAGGTCCACATTCAGCTGAATGCGCCCGCCCAGGGCATGGCCGGGGCTGAGCCGATGCAGCACCAGGTTGGCATCGGTCACGGTGGGCTCCTTGCCGCCCGCGCCATAGCAGGCCGGCCCGGGGTCCGCCCCGGCGCTCTGGGGCCCCACGGCCAGGATGTCGCCCGCGTCGATCCACGCGATGCTGCCCCCGCCGGCGCCCACCGCATTGATCTCGATCTGCGGGGTGCGGTTGGCGTAGTCGCCGATGGACTGCTCGTTGGTCACCGGCAGGCGCAGCCCCTCGATCAGGCACACGTCGGTGCTGGTGCCGCCCATGTCGCAGGTGATCAGGTTCTCCATGCCCAGCTGCGCCCCCAGGTGCACAGCCGCCGCCACGCCTCCGGCCGGCCCGGAGAGCACCGTGCTCACCGGCAGGCGCCGCGCCCGCTCGCCGGTGGAGACGCCGCCGTTGGAGGTCATGATGAAGATTTCCTTGTCGTACCCGATGCCGGCCAGCCCGCCGCCCAGGGTCTCCAGGTAGCGGTCGATCAGCGGGCCGATGTAGGCATTGAGCGCCGTGGTGTTGAAGCGCTCGTATTCGCGCATCTGGGCCAGCACCTCGTGGGAGGCGCAGACGAACCAGCCGGGCAGCTCCTCCCGCGCCACGCGCAGGGCCTGCTGCTCGTGGGCCGGGTTGGCATAGCTGTGCAGGAAACACACAGCCATCGCGCCGCCCCCACCATTCCGTGGGACGCTGCGCAGGGCCTCGCGCACCTGATTCTCGTCCAGGGGCTCCAGCACGCTGCCGTCGTAGAGCAACCGCTCGTCCACCTCGATGGAGCGCAGCCGGGGCACGATGGGCGGCGCCTTGAGCGACTTGATGTCGTAGAGCACGGGCCGGTTGGTGCGGGCGATTTCCAGCACGTCGCGAAAGCCCCGCGTGGTGAGCATCCACACGGGCGCGCCCTTGCGCTCCAGGATGGCATTGGTGCCGATGGTAATGCCGTGCACGAAGCGCTGGGCCTGGCCCATGTCCAGTTCCAGCCGCCCCAGCACGTCCAGCACGCCCTGGGTCGGATTGGCCGGCACCGAGGGTGCCTTGGCGTAGCGGAAGCCCTGGGCCACGTCATCGTAGACCACTGCATCGGTGAACGTGCCCCCAATGTCTACGCCAATCCACAGCATGTCCGTCTGCTCCTGCGTCGTTGGTGCTGCCGCCACCCGCCCGCGCGGCACTATTGCCACGGGCTACCGCCCGACGAACCGCGGCGGGCGCTTCTCCGCGAAGGCGCGGGTGCCTTCCCGGTAATCGTCACTGTCCATCACCGTGCGGAAGGCCTGCACGATCTCCTGCTGCCGCTCGGCCACCTGGCCATGGGCCACCGCATTGAGCATCAGCTTGTGCCCGGCGGCGGCCAGGGGGGCATTCTCGCGCATCTCCGCCGTAAAATCTGCCAGCGCCGGGGCCATGTCCCCATCCACCACCTGATCCACCAGGCCCATGCGCTCCGCTTCCTTAGCACCAAACGCCAGGGCGTTGAAGAGCATGCGCTTGGCCTGCACCATGCCCACCAGCGCCACCAGATTCTGGCAATCCAGCAGGTTGTAAATGGTGCCGATGCGCGCCGCCGGCACGGAGAACTGCACCCCGGCCTGGGCCAGGCGGAAATCGCAGCCCATGGCCAAGGCCAACCCACCCCCGAGGCAGAAGCCTTCCAGCACGGCCACCACGGGCTTGGGGCATGTCATGATGGACAGGGTGGCGCCGTCCACGTCCCGTTCGTAGGCCTCCCCGGCCGCGGCGGTGTCGCGCACCGTGTCGAATTCCTTGATGTCCGCCCCGGCGCTGAAGTGGCCCCCCGCGCCCCGCAAGGCGATCACGCGCACCGTCGCATCAGCCCCCAACTCGCCGAAGATGCCGCGCAGGCGCCGCCACATCTCCAGCGTGATGGCATTGCGCTTGTCCGGGCGGTTGAGCGTGACCGTGGCCAGCCCTGCGTCGCCCCGCTCGACGAGAATATGGGATGCTTCCATGACCTGCTTTCCGGCAATGACCGGCTGTGCCGGGGAACCCGTCGCCCCAACCAAGCCGCGATGACATGACGACACCGGCAGCATAGGCGCCACCCCCGCGGAAGGCAATCGCCTCCCTGAACCGCGCCGCGCGCCCCCCATCCATGGGAGAAAGCGGCAGCCCGCCCATGCGGGGCGGGCGGGTGAGCCGTCCCACACAGCTACGCAATTCGGCCCCCAGGCCGCATCTGGCCGCCCCTGCGGCGCGGCTTCGTGATATACTGAATGCCCTCCACGGAAGGCATGGCATGCCAGCGAACGGCATGACACGACACCGCTGCCGCTCTCGCACCCCGTCTGCCACGAAATTGCGAAGCGAACCCAATGCGGCGCCCGGCCTTGCAGGATGGGCCTTTGCGGCGGACTGAGGCGCTACCGGGCCGGTTCAACGCGGTCATTGGCGGACGGGCACCGGCGACCGATGACCGACATGGCGGAGGCGCCCGGTTCCCATCGTGACACGGTCGGGAGGGTGAGGTTTCCTGCTACAGCCCCTTGGACCGGCCCTCCTCCTGGGCGGAAGAGGGAGCAATCCGCGTCTGATCGCTTCGCCCTTTCCGCGCAATTGACGCTTTGGCTTCCCTCTCCGCACCGTGGAGTGGGAGAGAGCGCGGCGCAGCCGGGCCGGCGAGTGCGGCCCCGCCGGGAATGGCGCCCGTCCGCGTTGCCTTCCCGCCGGGGCTAATTCATGCTGGGGCCACGGACCAAGAAGGGATGACTCGCGGGGCCGCCGCCAGGAGGGCGGTCCCGCTCGGCCTGGGGACGCCATGCGTGACTATGTCCTGCGCCGCCTGTTGATGATGGTGCCCACGTTCCTCGGCATCACGCTGGTCACGTTCGTCGTGATCAACCTGGCGCCGGGCGGGCCCATCGAGCAGATGCTGCGCGACATCCGCTTCGGCGCGACCGTCTCGGGCACGGGGGGCATCTCCGGCGGCGTGGAACACCAGGGCGTGACCGAGGAAACCCTGGCGGAGCTGAAGCGGCAGTTCGGCTTCGACAAGCCCCTGCTGGTGCGCTACGGCATCTGGCTGGGCAACCTGCTGCGGCTGGATTTCGGCGAATCCTTCGTCTACGACGAGCCGGCCATCGGCGTGATCGTGAGCAAGTTCCCCGTGTCCCTGCAATTCGGGGTGGCCAGCTTCTTCCTGACCTATCTGATCTGCGTGCCCCTGGGCATCGCCAAGGCGGTGCGCGACCGCACGCCCTTCGATGCGGCCACCAGCGTGCTGGTCTTCTCGGGCTATGCCATCTCGCCGATCATGCTGGGCATCCTGCTCATCGTGCTCTTCGGCGGCGGGAGCTTTCTGGACTGGTTTCCCATCTCCGGGGCCGTTTCCGACCTGCACGACGAGCTGGGCCCGTGGGAGCGGATGTGGGATCGCATGCACCACGCCGTGCTGCCCCTGCTGTGCTACCTGATCGGCAATTTCGCCACGCTGACCCTGCTCATGAAGAACGCCGTGCTGGAGGAGATCGGCCGGGGCTATGTGGTCACGGCGCGGGCCAAGGGCCTGGGCGAGCGGGCGGTGCTCTTCGGCCATGTGCTGCGCAATGCGCTGATTCCCGTGGCCACGGGCCTGGGCAGCTTCCTGGGCGTGTTCTTCGTGGGCAACCTGTTCATCGAGCAGATCTTCGCCCTGGACGGCATGGGCCTGCTCTTCTACAACAGCCTGCTGGCCCGCGACTATCCGGTGCTGCTGGGCATCCTGTCCCTGGTCAGCCTGACCCTCATGCTGGGCAACCTGCTCAGCGACGTGCTCTACGTGCTGGTCGACCCGCGCATTGACTTCGGGGGTGGCGCATGAGCGGCGCGGCCCCACCCACCCCCCTGCGCCTTCGCTGGGAGGCGTTTCGGGCGCGGCGGCTTTCGTTCTGGTCGCTGGTGCTGCTGGGGGGCCTGTTCGTGCTGTCGTTGGGGGCGGAGCTGCTGGCCAATGACCAGCCGTTGCTGCTGCGCTACCGGGGGGACTGGTACGTGCCCGTGGCACGCACCTACACGCCGGCCGCCTTCGGCGTGCGGGACACGCTGGTGATGGACTACAAGGCCCTGGCCGCGCGGGGCGGGGACGAGCTGTGGCTGCTGTGGGCGCCCATCCCCTGGGGGCCGTACGAGGTGGATCACGCGCTGGCGACCTTTCCCGCCCCGCCGGATGGACGCCACTGGCTGGGGGCCGACGACAAGGGGCGCGACCTGCTCACGCGGCTGATCTACGGCTTCCGCCTGTCCATGGTCTATGCCCTGGCGGTGTGGGTGTTCAGCTTCGTCATCGGCATTTCGGCCGGGGCCGTGCAGGGCTATTTCGGGGGGCGCACGGATTTCTACGGCCAGCGCTTCAGCGAGGTGTGGAGCGCCGTGCCGGTATTCTTCCTGATCCTCACGCTGATCAGCATCTTCACGCCCTCCCTGGGGCTGCTGATCGTGCTGTCCTCCCTGTTCGGCTGGCCCATGATCGCCCAGTATGCGCGGGCGGAATTTCTGCGGCTGCGGCGGCAGGAATTCGTGGAATCCACGCGGGCGCTGGGTGCCAGCCACGGGCGCATCATCTTCCGGCACATCCTGCCCAATGCGCTCACGCCGGTGGTCACGTTCACGCCGTTCACCATTGCCGGCGGCATCACGGGCATCGCGGCGCTGGACTACCTGGGCTTCGGTGTGCCCCCGCCCACACCCAGCTGGGGCGAGTTGATGCGCCAGGCCCTGAACCATTTCACCACGGCCTGGTGGATCGCCACGTTCACCGTGGGCAGCATGTTCTTCGTGCTGCTGCTGCTCGTGCTGATCAACGAGGGGGTGCGGGCCGGATTCGACCCCCGCCGCGGCAGCGCCGGCGCCCCGCTGGGTCAGGCCCCCGCCGCGAAATGACTGTACAGCGCCAGCGCCGTTCTTATATCCTCGCCGCAGGGGGTGGGTGCAGGCCCAGCGCGGGCCGGTAACCCAAGGGGAGGATCTGCCAGGAGGAAGGCGCCATGGCCATCATCAGCGTAACCATGGGCTCCCACAGCGGGGCCGAATCCATGGTCGAACACATCGCGTCCCAATTGGGCATGCGCAGTGCCAGCCGGGAAGTGCTCATCGAAGCGGCCAAGACCTTCAATGTGCCCGAGGGCAAGGTGGCCCAGGTCTTCGAGAAGACACCGTCTTTCTGGGAGCGCATGACCGAGAGCCGGCGCACCTACCTGGCCTACATTCAGGCACAGCTGGCCGAATGGACGCGGGATGACAACCTGATCTATCACGGCAACGGCGGCCAGGAGCTGCTGCGGGAAATTCCTCACGTGCTCAAGGTGCGCATGATCGTGCCCTGGGAGAAGCGCATCGCGCTGACCATGGAGCACATGAAGTTCTCCCGCGAGCACGCCGAGCGCTACGTGGAGGAACTGGACGAGAGCCGCACGCGGCGCATGCGCTACCTGTTCAACGCGGACTGGCGCGACCCGAGCCGCTTCGACGTGGTGATCAACCTGGAGCGCGTGGCCCCGGAGCATGCGGAGCAGATGATCATCGAGCTCAGCCGGCACCCCGAGTTTCAGCTCCAGGAGCATCAGCGGGCCAGGTTCAACGATTTCCTCATCCGCTGCCGGGTCTACGCCATGCTGGCCGGCGCGTTGGTGGGGCGGCTGAGCCTGATCACGGTCACCGTGCAGGAGGGCGTGGTGACGTTGCAGGGAACGCTCACCTCCCACGAGTCGATGATCGAGCCGCTCGTGGAGGACATCCGCAACATGGAGGGCGTGTCGAGCGTGAACAACGAGATCGTGGTAGGGCTGGTCTACCACGAATGGAACGTCTGAGCGTCCACGCGCGCACCGCCATGCGCCACGGCCGCCCGGCGCCCTGACCCGGGGCGCCACACCGCCGCCATGGCGGTCGGCCGGGCGGCAAGGCATCGCGGGGAGAGGGGCCGATGGGCTGGTATCTGACCGTACTGCGCAAGTATGCCGTGTTTCATGGCCGCGCCCGGCGGCGGGAATACTGGTTCTTCGTCCTGTTCAACATCATCTTCTCCGTGGCCTTCTCCATCGTCGACCATAGCCTGGGGAATCCCCTGGCCGAGGGCACGGGCCCGCTCTCCGGATTGTATGCCCTGGCCGTGCTGCTGCCCTCCCTGGCAGTCTCCGTGCGCCGCCTGCATGACACGGGGCGCAGCGGCTGGTGGGTGCTGCTGGGGCTGGTGCCGCTGATCGGCTGGCTGGTGCTGCTGGTGTTCCAGGTGCAGGACAGCGAGCCGGGCACCAATGCCTACGGCCCCAACCCCAAGCTGGTCGCCGCACCGCAGCCGATGGCAGGCTGAAGCGCCCGCGCGCCGGGTGCGCCACCTATTGCGCCAGTCATTGCGCCACTCGGCCTCCGACGCCGTTCCCGCCGTTTACATGTGCGCTGCTTGGTCTATCATTTAAGGAATCGGTGCGATGTATGGCTGCACGCCACGTCGGCGTGAATCAGCCCGGCTGAAACCAACCAGGAGTGCCCCGCATGCTGAAATGGAAACGCTGGATCGTCACGACCGCATTACTTTCCCTTGGCGCAACGCCCACCCTGGCCAGCGTCTTCGGCAACCCGGCCACGCCGGTGGGCGAAGGCCGCTTTGGCATCGGCGTGGCGTTGTCCAGCACGGACCGGTCGTATGAGTACGATAACAGCGAAACCGATACGGCAGACGTGGACCGCATCACATTCCTCGGCGCATACGGACTGAGCAGCAGCGCCGCCGTGGAGTTCTACCTGGGTCGGCTGGAAATCGACAAGCTCACCGGCACGGAATTCGGCGCCGGTTACCGCATGAACACCGGGCGCATGGGCAAGCTGGAAAGCGGATTCATGGCCCGCGTACTTGCCGCGAACCTGTCGGACGATCCGGTTGACGCCACCGTGCTCCACATTGAAGGCGCCTTCGGCGTCGGCTACCCCATCGAGAATGTGGGTTCCGTCTACGGCGCCGGCGTGGTGAGCAAGGCGACGGGCACCCTGAGCGCGGACGGGTCGGACGACATCCCGATCGAGGAGGACAGCTTTCTCGGTGGCGTGATCGGCTTCGAATTCGCGCCCAAGAACATGGGCCTGCAGGCAGGCGTGGAACTGCACCTGCTCAACGAGAACGGCTTCGGCGTCTACTTCCTGAAATCCTTCTAGCGCGCGTCGCGGCCCCCATGGGCCTGCCAAGCGCGCTCCAGTTCCCGTAGCACCTCCTCGCGGAAGCGCGGCGCGGCAAAGCGCGCCGCATTGGCCACACAGGCCTGGGGCGAAAATTCCTCCCGGCGCCGCTCGAATTCCTCCACGGCGCCGCTCAGCGCTTCCACGGTGGGCTCCTTGAACAGGATTCCCGTCGCGGAAGTGACCGTCTCCAGCGCCCCGCCCACGGCCCGCGCGATGACCGGTGTGCCGCTGGCCTGGGCCTCCACGGGGGTGATGCCGAAGTCGTCCTCCCCGGGAAACACGAAGGCCCGGGCCTGGGCGTACAGGGCGGCAATCTCCGCATCGCTGCGCTCGCCGAGGAAGGTGATGCTGGGCCCGGCCATGCGGCGGCAGGCGGCCTCGGTCTGCCCACCGCCCACGATGCGCAGGGGCTTGTTCATCCGCGTGAAGGCCTGCACCGCCAGATCGACACGCTTGTTGGGGGCAAAGGCGCCCACCATCAGGTAGAAGTCCTCCCTCTGCTCCCCCGGCGCGAAGCGCTCCACCGCGACCGGGGGATAGACCACGGTTGCATCCCGGTGGTAGATTCGCTGCACCTGCGCCTGGATGTTGCGGCTGTTGACCAGCAGCCGGTCCACGCCGGCGGTGGTGGCGCGGTCCCAGCGCTGCAACCAGGGCCGCAGCAGATGCGCCGCTGCCCGCACCGGCCAGCGCGCCCGGCCCGGCCCGAAGTAGTCATCGAAGCTATCCCACATGTAACGTAACGGTGCATGCAGGTAGCACACGTGCAGCGTGCCCGGGGCGATGGACACCCCCTTGGCCGCGGCATGGCTGGAACTGAGCACCAGATCGTAACCGCGCAGGTGCAGCCCGCGGGCAGCCGCCGGAAACAGCGGCAGAAAGTAGCGGTAGCGGCGGGCGATGCCGGGGATGCGCTGCAGGAACGAGGTATGAATGGCGCGCTGCTCGATGAGCGGCGACACCCGGCCCGGGGCATGCACCAGCGTGTACAGCGGCGCCAGGGGAAAGAGCCGGCAGAATTCCTCCAGCACCCGCTCGCCGCCGCGCATGCCGGTGAGCCAGTCATGCACCAAGGCGACGTTAACCGAGGTGACACTGCGTCCGTCCAGGAGCCCCATGCCAGTCCCTTCTCTTCCGAATGACGCCGCCGGCGCCCGCCGCACGGTACGCCCGGCGTGGTGGCGCCTGCCCGGCGCGCTGCTGCTGTGCCTGCTGTCCGCTCTGCCCCTGCTGGTCGCCCGGCAGCTGCCCGCGGCAGACGCCTGTGACGAGGCCCTGCTGGAACGCGTGCAGAGCGCCTATCAGGCCCTGGACGGTTTTCAGGGCCGCTTCGAGCAGGAGGACCGCCGAGACGACGGCGGCGTGCTCACCGCCCAGGGCAGCATCGCCTACCGCAAGCCGGGCCAGATGCGCTGGGAATACGACCCGCCCAACGAGCAGCTCCTCGTCACCGACGGGGAGACCGTGTGGCTGTACGATCCGCTGCTGGAAAACGTGACGATCGAGTCCCTGGCGGACGTGGCCCCCGGCACCCCCCTCACCTTTCTGCTGGGGGCCGGCAAGCTGACGCGGGACTTCCGGTGCCGAGCGCTCACACGGCCCCCGCCCGACGACGGGCTGACCTACCTGGAGCTGGTGCCCCGCGAGCCCATTCCCACGCTGGAATCCATCCAGCTCGGTGTGCGCCCAAGTACCGCGGCGCTGGTCGTGCTGGTGATGATCGACCCCCAGGGCAACGCGCGCGTGGTGCGCATGAAGGACATCACCTACGGCGTGGCAGGGCTGCCGGAGACCTTCACCTTCGCGGTCAGCGACGAGATGGAAGTCATCCGGCCCTAGCCGCCCGGCGCGGCAGCGATCCCGCCGCCGACCCTACCAGGGCGTCTTGCGGAAGCGCTCGAAGTCCGGCTCCTTGCGCGCGCGCCAGGAATCGCGTCCCTCCTTGCCTTCCTCGGTGCCGTAGAACATGTGCGTGGCGCCATGGGCAATGGCCTGGATGCCGTACACGTGATCCGTGTCCGCGTTGAACGATGCCTTGAGAAAGCGCAGGGCCGTGGGGCTCTTGGTGAGCATCTTGTCGCACCACTTGCGCGTCTCCGCCTCCAGTTCCGCCACGGGCACCACCTTGTTCACCAGGCCCATCTCGCGGGCCTCCTCGGCGCTGTACAGCTCGCACAGGTACCAGATTTCCCGCGCCTTCTTTTCGCCCACGATGCGGGCCAGGTAGATGCTGCCGAAGCCCGCGTCAAAGCTGCCCACGCGGGGCCCCGTCTGGCCGTACTGGGCGCGGTCGCTGCTGATCGTCAGGTCGCAGAGCAGGTGCAGAATGTGCCCCCCGCCCACGGCATAGCCGTCCACCATGGCCACCACGGGCTTGGGCACGTCGCGGATGATGCGGTGGAAGTTGCGCACCTGCAGCCGCCCGGCACCGGACTGATGGTCCACATAGCCCGCGTCGCCGCGAATCTTCTGGTCGCCACCCGTGCAGAAGTTGCCCTCGGCACCGGTGAGCACGATCACGCCGATGGTCTCGTCGTACCAGGCGTCCTGAAACGCGGCCATCATCTCGTCGATGGTCAGCGGCCGAAAGGCGTTGTAGACCTGGGGGCGGTTGATCGTCACCGTGGCGACGCCGCGCTCCTTCTTGTAGAAAATGTCCGTGAACTGCGGTGTACTGCTCATAGTCATGACCTTTCGTCCGCTTTTGAAGTCGCGATTGTCCTCCGCGGCCACGGGGCCGAGCCCCGACCGACCGGCTGTGCCATCACTGGCGCAGCCCACCATTGCAGCGCACATTGCAGCGCCCCGCAAGCCTATGCCGTCCCCTCTTAGCATCGGCACCCACGGAACGCACCCGCCCCGCGCCGGGGCGCCGTTCCGCCGGATCTGGCTGTCGTCGGCCCTGCTGCTGCTTCTGCTGGGGGGCTGCGCGGACATGTCCTACTACTGGCAGGCGGCCCGGGGGCAGTGGGAGATCATCCGGGCGCGCCAGCCCATCGGCGAGGTGCTGACCGACCCGGCGGTGCCCGAGCCGGTCAAGGCGGGCCTGCGCACGGTGCAGGACGCCCAGCGTTTCGGTGCGGCCGCGCTGGCGCTGGCCCCCAAGGTGCACTACACGTCCTATGCCGATCTGGGCCGGCCCCAGGTGAGCTGGCTCGTCGTCAGCGCGGAGGCCTTTGCCCTCAAGGCGCGGCAGGAATGCTTCCTGTTCGTGGGCTGCTTCGGCTATCGAGGCTTCTTTGCCCGGGAGGACGCGGACGCCTATGCCGACCGGCGCGCGGCGGAAGGCTACGATGTGCTGGTGCGGTCCGTGACGGCCTATTCCACCCTGGGCTGGTTCGAGGACCCGCTGCTCAACACCATGCTGGATGAGGAGCCCGCCTGGCTGGTGACCACCGTGTACCACGAGCAGGCCCACCGCATGGTGTTCGTGAAAGGGGACACCACCTTCAACGAATCCCTGGCCACCTTCGTGGCCCAGGAGGGTGTGCGCCGCTATCTGCACAGCCAGGGAGCTGCCGGGGCGCAGGCCCTGCGGCGCTACGAGGCCCAGGAGGCCGACCGGAAACGCTTTCGCGCCATCCTGCTGGCCGGCCGCAAGCGGCTGGAGGCGGTCTATGCCGGCGCTGCGCCCCCGGCGGAAATGCGGCGTCGCAAGGCCGAGGCCTTCGCGGCCCTGCGCAGCGACTATGCATCGCAGCGCGCGTCCTTTAAAATACTTTCGTACGATGGCTGGTTCTCCCAGCCGCTGAACAATGCGCATCTGGTGGGCGTGGGCCAATACCACGACCGCGTGACCGCCTTTGCGGCCCTGTTTGCCCGGGAAGGGCAGGACTTTGCCCGCTTCTTCGCCGCGGCGGACAAGCTGGGCGAATTGCCCGCCGAGCAGCGCCAGGCCGCCCTGGACGCCCTGAGTGCAGATGCGCCGGAAGAATCGCTGACGAGCCGACCATGACCCTGCCGCAACCGGAAATCGATCCCCGTGGCCCGCGCCAGCCCAAGCCCGCCTGGCTCAAGGTCAAGGTGCCGCGCGGCGAGCGCTACCAGTGGATCCGCGACCGCGCCCACACCCTGCAGCTCGCCACGGTATGCGAGGAGGCGCGCTGCCCCAACATCGCCGAATGCTGGCAGAGCGGCACGGCCACCTTCATGCTGATGGGCGAGGTGTGCACGCGGGGCTGCCGCTTCTGCTCGGTGCGCACCGCCAAGGCGCCGCCGGCCCTGGACGCCGAGGAGCCCCTGAAGATCGCCGAAACCATCCGCGAGATGGCGCTGGACTATGTGGTGCTGACCATGGTCAACCGGGACGACCTGGCCGACCAGGGCGCGGGCCATGTGGCGGAGACCATCCGCCGGGCGCAGCTGGCCTCCCCCGACCTGCTGATCGAGGTGCTGATCGGGGACTTCCAGGGCGACATGGCGCTGGTGCAGCAGGTCATTGATGCCGCCCCGGCCGTGCTGGCCCACAACCTGGAGACGGTGGAGCGCCTGACGGAGATCGTGCGAGACCCCCGCGCCGGCTACCGCCAGTCCCTGGACGTGCTGGCCGGGGCCAAGCAGCGGGCACCACACCTGCCCACCAAGTCCTCACTCATGCTGGGCCTGGGCGAGCGCACCGACGAGGTGCTGACCACCATGGCGGACCTGCGCGCGGTGGGCGTGGAATTCCTCACCCTGGGCCAGTACCTGCAACCGGACCGGCGCAACCTGCGCGTCGTGGAATTCATCCCGCCCGAGCAGTTCGATGCCCTGGCACAGGCCGGGCGGGACATGGGCTTCCGCTACGTGGCGGCCGGCCCGCTGGTGCGCAGCTCCTACAAGGCCGCCGAGTTCTACATCTCCCAGACCCTGCGCGGGCAAAGCGCGCCGTGACGGCCCCGGGGCGCTTGGCGAACGGGCCCGACTGTAATACAGTGGGGGCGTTGAGGTGCAACCACCCGCGAGGGCGCCGATGACCGGGCTGTGGGCCCTGTTGCTGTTGGGCATTCCCATCGTGGAGGTGTGGCTGCTCCTGTCGCTGCCGCTGCCCCTGTGGTTCCTGGTGGGCTGGTGTCTGCTCACCGCGGCTGTGGGCTGGTGGTTCGCGCGCACCGAGGGCCTGTCTCTCTGGACGGAACTGGAATCCGATGTCCAGAACGGGATCGTGCCCACGGCCGAGGGAGTGGATGCCATGCTGGTGGTGCTGGCCGGATGGGGGTTGATTCTCCCGGGCTGGCTGACGGATCTCGCGGGCGCGCTGCTGCTCGTTCCCGCGTTGCGCCGGTCGCTGCTGGAGCCCATCCGCGGCACCGTGCGACGGCACTTCATCACGGGTCCCCGCTAGGGCAGGGGGTGCCTGGCCAGACCGGCAAGTGGGTTCAAGGAATGAACCGCGCGACACAGGCAAGGAGCTGATTGCCATGCACGATCAGGATGCTAAGAAGGTTGTCGAAGCCGTCCTCTTCTCCACCTCGGATGTGCTGACCACCCGCAATATCGCCACGATCCTGGGCGATGGCGACTCCCGTCGCGTGCGCACGCTGATCGACGAGCTGAACGCCGAATACGAATCCTCCAGCCGCACCTTCCGGATTCAGCAGATCGGCGACGGGTTCCAGCTGCGGACCCTGCCCATGTACAAGACCTGGATCACCAAGATCGAGCCCCTGCGCCCGATCCGGCTCAGCCGCCCGGCCCTGGAGACGCTGGCCATCGTGGCCTATCGCCAGCCGGTGACCCGCGCCCAGGTGGAACATCTGCGCGGCGTGGACAGCGCCTCCAACCTGCGCAACCTGCTGGATAAGCGCCTGGTGCGCATCGTGGGCAAGGACAATGCCCCCGGCCGCCCGCTGATCTACGGCACGACCAAGCACTTCCTGAGCCTGTTCAACCTGTCCAGCCTGCGGGACCTGCCGACCCTGGAGGACATGGATCTGGCCCCGGCCCTCGCTCCCCCCGGCGGCGATGCCCGGGAAGATGGCGCGGCGGCCCAGGACAACCAGATAGCCTTCCCCACCTCGGCCCTGAACCAGGACGCCAGCTAGGCCGGTCCAGGCGCCTCACCCTCCCGCTCCGCGATGTGGAGAGGGACGTCACCACTTCCGTTCCCGTCGAATCCGATCGATCCAACGGGAATGGTCGCTGCTGCATCAGCGTGTCGTGGGAAGAACGCCCCCGCTCCCTCCGGGAGAGGGACGGGCTGAGGGGCCGTGGGAAAAACCCTCACCCTCCCGCCCGGCCGAGCCGGGCTCCCTCCCTCTCCACGATGTGGAGAGGGACGTCAGGGCACGGCACGATCCGCATTTGCCCAGTCCGGCCCCCGCGGACTCGCGTTCCGTCACCAAAAAAGGGAAATTGCGCCCCGTCTCCCTCCGGGAGAGGGACGG
>Ga0326597_10006692_pt1 | contig 15756 bp, 16 predicted proteins | sample RVTome_12_FD_203789 | JGI IMG/M metagenome (GOLD analysis project Ga0326597, IMG submission 203789) | Soil microbial communities from uranium-contaminated site in the Upper Colorado River Basin, Wyoming, United States - RVT100D185 | ecosystem: Environmental > Terrestrial > Soil > Contaminated >...
GGCCATCATGGCCTAACCGGCGAATATCAGTAGGATCATCGTCGAAGCTAGCCTCGGGTCCTCACCAACAACTTGACAGCAGCCCTTTCATATCAGTTGGACGCAAGCGCGAGTCGGGTCCGGCCAAGATACACATCGCGGGCCTCTGCTCCTTACCTACAGAGAGATCCGAAGCTCTCCCACGGGACATATAGTACGGCCAGCGTGCACCATCTTGGCGGCCGCATCGTAGTTCACCGGGTCGAGATGCGACACCCTCGTTCTCATGCGCCACGGATGGCGCCTTCTGACAACAAGAGGCTTTTCACAGCACGGCGTAGATCAACTCAAGGCTGCCACGGACGGTGGTCCCTCCCCCTTCGTTGGGCAGGGGGAGGGGGTAAGGGGCGCCGCGGGCAAACCATAGCAGCAAGAGCCGACTCGCTGCATGCGGCGATCTCACCCACCTCACAGTGCGAGGCTTTGGCTACGTATGAGAAACGCTCCGCTCTTCGGTTTGTGAGGGTCCAGGACAGGCGAACTCAGCCAACCTGGACCCGCTTCTCGACGCGTCGCTCCCATCGTCCGGTTCGGTGTCGCCGCATGGCCGGTCCTACTGCGTGATCTCCCCGGCAAAAGCGAACTGATGGAGCAAAGGGAAATGCCCATGAACATGACGACTTTGTACGGCTAGCCCGACGGGTTGCGGCCTCTCGGTAGATCTGTAGATCTCCTCCCTTGGGCCTCGCCCCGGCGCCGTCTCGAACCGGATCACGGGCTCCTCGGGCGGCCGAGGCCGCACCGCCCGCACGTACTCCTTGAGTTGTGTGCAGCCGGCGGCGCGGATCTCGTCCAGGAGCCGCACGGAGGACAGCTTCGGATAGGCCTGCAACCTGGTCTCTACGATCGTCCGGTACGGGTCCAGCTTCCGCGCGGCTTGTTGCGGGGCGGCTCGTCCAGTTCGCGGTCCAGATCCCCGCTCCGGATCCATCGGGCCACGGTCTTGCGGCTGATGCCAAGCCGCTCAGCGATGGCGCTCTTCGTGAGGCCCTCGTTCACATAGCCCGTCCTCGCCTACGTCACCCCTCGGCGTGCTCGGGCCCAGTCATCTGGCGTGACCGAGTGGGACATTTGCATCCGCCACCGACAGTGCCCGCTAGGATCCGGGCGAGAGAGCGATCCCAGCCCACACCTGATCTACTATCAGGGGGCGTCGCCGCCGGCACATTCCGAAAGACGACATCACCGCATCGAAGGAGAACCCCGCGGGGTGAAGACTCCGTTTGCGGTCAGGGCGGGGTCGCGGCTATGAATGGGCAGGGCAACTCTCCGGACTGGTGACCGCGCAGCATCCTTCCGGCTTTGCGGCTTCGGTCGGGGACCGCCCGTGTAGGCACGACTACTAGACCACTAGTTGCTGTCAGGCGGTGTCTGAAGTACAGTACTCTCCTACGAGGCGATCCTTTCCGGAGACACGATGAAGACGTCAGTTCCCATATACCTCGTTCTGATAACCTTCATCCTAGCATGTGGCTCCGGCGAGCCATCCGGCGGTGTCGAGCGATCCGAGGCTGGCGATACTATGGTCATCTTCAGTCCTGCTCCCATTCATTCGGACACGATCCTCGGGCAGGAAGTAATGCGCTGGGGGCAGTTCTCAGGTGATCCGGACCTGTTGTTCAGTGAAATCTATGCGTTCTCGGTGAGTTCGGACGGTGGCATCATCGTTCATGATGACGGCGAGGGCATCAGAGAGTTTGACTCACAGGGCAGGTTCGTTGGACGTCTTGCTGGGACTGGAGCCGGACCAGGGGAGATCAGGTATCTGGGCGCCCTTGCCCAAAGTAAAGAAGGCCGAGTCGCCGCCTATGACATCGGCCACGACAGGATCTCGATCTACGGCCACGAAGGCGTCACGACCCTCGCTCGCCCTGAAGGAATGCCGCGATACGGAGGCGACGGCGTCCTTTTCACGGAAGACGGGTCGCTTTGGATAAGCGTGAGTCCGGCGTTCCCGGCAGAGGGAGGGGTCCCTCATCCGCGACCGATCTTCGCTCGCGTGGAAGACGACGGAACCCTCCGTGACACCGTCTTCACGCCCAGCCGGCTGACCACCGCCTGCCCCGTGCTCTCCAACCGAACATATCAACGGGGGTTCTGGGAAGATGTCCGGGCTCCGTTCGTACCGAAGATGAAGTGGACCATGGCTTCCGACGGCTCGCTCCTCTTCGGCTGCCCAGCAACGTATGAGTTCGAAGTAGTCCGGCCCGACGGGGCAGTCTATCGGATGACGCGCGCGTGGGAGCCACTCCGCATTTCTGACGATCACCGCGATCATCTGGCAGCAAGGGTGGGCATTGGAAACCTACCTGAAGAACGACCGGCCTATGCTCGTCTTGAAGCTTTCAATGACGGCCGCATCTGGGTCCGACCCACTCTCCCAAGCCAACAGGTCCCCTTGGCCGATGAGGTGGTTCAGCAGTTCGGCATCACCCACACCTGGGGCGAGTCAGCTCGCGCGGTGTTCGACGTCTTCACAGCAGAGGACGGCTGGCTCGGAACGGTCGCCTTGCCCCCGGAGGCCCGGTATTCGGGTTTCCCCACAGAACCCCACGTAGTCATCCGTGGTGACAGCATCTGGGCGATGGCGACGGATTCGCTCGACGTGCAGTATATCGTGAAGTATGTGGCCGAATGGCCAAAGTAGAGGGCTCCACCTGTGCCTCGTCGGGTCCGGCGGCATCCTCGACCCATCGATCACGGCGGCGGCCGGGTGGGCGCCCAGGACCCTTCCTGCTCGAGCTAACCGCGGTGAGGACGGTCGGGACCGCGGTGTACCGGACAAATGTGGATCGTGGCGCGACTGGCGTAGCGATCCACACTGTGTTTACGGATACGCCGTCGATCAACCGCCAGAGGTACCTCCCGCGACGGGCCCCCGGCGGAGAGCCTAGCCCACTGTCTCTTGTCCGCTACGGCCTGAAGGCGACCTTCTCAGCGGCCTGTTGAGAGTGGCGCCCTCATCCGGCAGTGACCCTCCACGGTCCCACGCCATTGCCCGGCTCTTTGTACAACCCCGCAAGCAGATGCACAGTGGCGAAGGTTGCCTGGCGAAAATCGCACGTATAGTCACCCATGAACTGGATGCCTATCGTCAATAGCCACAAGATGCCTTTAGGCCTAGGCGTGCTTTCGTTCGTCTTGCTTTTCGCCTGCACTAACACACCTCAGGAAACGCACGGCGACCTAGCGGAGGGACCGTCTGGCTGCGAACCTGACCTTGTGACATTCCCCCAAAGCCGGGAGCTTCTATCAGCTGTCCCGGTGATGTTAGATCTTCCGGCGGCGCGCAAGATGTTCAGCCGTGCATTCGCCGGGCAGGGTGACGTCCCTCCATCTCGAGCCTGGGTGTTGGTGGATACTGCAGGGTACGTGCGGGATTTCCTCTTCACTCGTGCCACCGGAGATCCGTCCGCCGACAGCCTCGTTCGTACCACCGGACGTCGCCTTCGCTTCGCGCCCGGCACGTACCGGAACGATCCAGTATGCGTATGGCTCAATATAGCTCTACCGAGTTCCGGGGCCGTCGAATGAGGCGCCCGGCATGCAAGGACCTCCACGGTCCTCCGACCCTGCCTACTTGGTTAGCGATCGTCATTGTGGTGCTTACCACCGTGAGTCTAAGCTGCTCCCCTGCGGCAGAGCTGCCGTTGAAGGTGAACGAGCCTTTCGCATACGGTCTAGAGGCCCACTCGCCTCCAACGGGCGCGGAGCCTGGTCTGTCCGACTCATGCACGCGTACCGTGATCGTAGACAACGACTGTAGCGTCTGCATCTACGTCGCCCAGCGGTGGGCGCGCGGGGAGCTTCGAGACTCATTGCCTACGCGTTGGATATCAGTTTCCTCCCCGAGGGATACCGAATCGTTCCGAGAAGTGCTCGGGCCGACGGCGGAGCTTTTGCGCATCACCAATTGGCGAAGCGCACCTTCAGCCATACGCGGAATGAGACTCTTCGGGACCCCTGTGACGCTAGTCGTTGATGAGAACGGGTTCGTCAGAGAGCAACGTGCCGGATTCGTGATGCTGGGGGAGGAAGGACGAGAGTGGTGCACCACTAATTTGGCTGGGCGCGGCACGGCATCCCAGTAAGCGGCATTCGGGGGATGAAGTGGGCCGCACGGGCTTGGACGACGCTATGCGTGCCGAATCATACAGAACACACAAATACACCCGTGCAGAATGCGGCGTGGTGATACTGGCAACGCCACACGATCACCTCGCCAATCTCGTCGGAGATGTACTTCACGATCATGAGCCAGTGCGGCACGACGTGAACGGTGAGCAAGCCTGGGACCACGCCGCCATACAACTCGTGATCGCCCCTCGCCTCGCCGAGATGCCTCTTGGCCTTCGGGCTCAATTACCTACCTGCGTGTTGATAACGGTCGGAGAAGTTTCAAATCTGCGACTCTTGGCCAAGCTCCCGCCAGTTGCAGAGGTGGTGCTAGCGAGTGAAATCAAGAGTTCGCTGCGGGATGTCGTTCGACGCCAGCACATGCGGCTCCCACGAGCGTGGCTCGCTCGCGAGATCGACGGGCTTCCTCGCCCTTCTCTCCTCCGCGCGCTCGCACGAGCCCTCCTTCAGAATCATGATCGGAAAGCGTCCGATGCGCGCACCGCTTCAGAGGCGGCCAAGCTCATAGGATGTTCGCGCACACATCTCTACTCAGTAGCGAAGGATGCCGATGTCAGCATTCCGAGACTCCTCGACGCCGTCCGACTCTTACGCGCAGTGGAACTGAGAGCTCTCACTGGCATCAGTTGGGAACGGGCAGCATGGAAGTTGGGCTATTCCGGTGGCGCAGGCATCACAGCGCTGACCCGGCGTCTTACTGGCCTACCGCCTCAAGATCTCACGACCTTGGACCCAGCTGCTGTCGCTGAGTTGATCCTTTGCCTGTTGGCAGGCACCCGGCCTTGGTCCTTTAAGCCGTGCCGCATCCCGAGCACGGGGGAGTTTGGCCCTTGATCTTGGGCAGGATTCGGCTGCCGCGGCAAGGGCGAGCGCGGAGAGGAGCACGGCAATGCAAATGGGCTGAAGCCACCTTGCGAGATCTGCGACGAAGGCTGCGACGCGGGCCTATGCCCGGGTGTCACGCCGGTGATCTCCGGCTCTAGCAGCATCCCAAGTCTCAAGGGAGCCCGAGCGCATATCCTATTCCCACGAGATGCAGGACGATGACAAAGAGTTAAGGAATAGACAAGAGAGAAAGGTGGGAGGAAGAGGAGACGCCTATCCTAGTTTCGGAGGGTGAAGGTCACTGGCCTGGCATCACTCCGGATTTTCACGATCCCCTTTGGATAGGAGTTAGTTATGCTGCGCAAGCTCATGAGGCTCGGACTGGGGGTAGCCATTGCCGCGAACCTAGCGGTGTTCGGTGCTTCGCACTTGGTTGCGGAAACCGGCGCCGCCCAAGCGAACAAGGACTGCATTATCACGGGAAGTTGTAGCGGCGAACACCAGTGGACGTGCAGCTCCGGGTTCAATAACGAGTGTACCTCGGATGAACAGTGTAAGTGCATCTGATCCTTGCATTTCACATTCAGGAAGGGGCCGTGCGATCGGGTTCGCTCGGCCCCTTGCCTTGCCCACCTGTAACCCGGTCCGGGAGCACTCCGAGAGTCCCATGCGACAAATCCATGACAAATCCGAAGGACGCTCCACAGCGGATCTAGCTACCGGTGTCGTCCTTTGCGGATTGGTGGCGTTGTTCCTACTCCAAATCGACGGCCGGCCGGATCGGCCGGATCATCCCGATGTTCCGAGCCTCATCCCGGAACGACAACCAGGCATTCAGATCCGCGGTGACCGCCGAGAGGGAAATGTAATTGTCGTGAATGGCATCGGACGGGATTGTCCAGCCTGCGACGAAATGTGGAAGCGACTCGCGGCGTATGAGCGAACAGGCTCGCCTGGCGGCCCAGCGCTTCATGTCCTTCCCGTGCCCTTGGACCACGGCGGTGCGGAAGAACTCATGGGGTGGGTGTGTGCGTCCATCGAACAGCGTTTTTGGGCCCTCGTGCGGCTTCAGACATCAGGCACCGGGTCCCCTGAACGCGCTGCTCGACTCGGTGGGGTCGCTAACGTGCCCGAATTCCTCGCCTGCCTCGAAGACGGGAGAATGCGTCCGGTTGTGGCCAGCTTTGACTCGGCTGCGGTGGCACTCGATATTCATGGGGGACTGGTGCTTCCGACTCTGTTCATTGGGGGGGAACCAACACCCTTCGCATCGCTTGATATAGCAGCGGCACTCGCCGGAGCCGCAGCAATGGCAGAAATCACTCCGACACCCTAAGAGTCGCGCTGGCGAGCCTTGCACTGAACCGCCCCGGGATTGTCGGAGACTCCAGTCCTTGAGAGGATGGGGTCATGAACAAGTCGAGGAAGAGGCGTGCTCGTAGCGACGGGCCATCAGCTGGAAGAACAGCATGGCGCCGTTGCGGGTGATCGGCAGGTAGCCGATCTCGTCGACCACGAGGAGCGCCGGGTGGGTGAGCGTCTTGAGCCGGTGACTCAGCTTGCCGGCCGCCTGGGCTTCCTCAAGTGAAATGATGAGGTCGGCGAGCGTACCGTAGTGACCCGGCGGCCGCTCTGCGCTGCGGCGAAGGCCAGGCTGATCGCCAGGTGCGCCTTCCTGAGACGGGGTGAAGATCATGTTCTCCCTGCGCTCCAGGCGGCGACGAGGGCCGAAGTCCACTGAGCGCGACGCGGATGAACGATCAGGCGGCGGCGGTGGCGAAAGGTCCGATCCCACCCCTTGGAGGACAAGCTCAAGAAGAGAGTGCCCGGCCGTCCACTGAACCCGGACAGCTCCAGGGTGATGCCGGTATCATTCACTCCTCAACGCGACAGCCGGGTCGACTCCAAGCGCCCGGAGCGCCGTCAATCCGGCTGCCGAAACCACAACCAGGAGTAGACCTCCGAGTGCTACCAGGAGCACGGTGGGGTTCAAGGGCCCGGACACTAAGTCCCAGCGAGTGACAACTAGCTCGAACAGGCGAATCCTTCCTAGGTTCTGGGACAGGAGGAACAAGATCAGAATACCGAAACCGATTCCAGCTGCTGCCGTGAGTACAGCCTCCCTCCCAAGCGCCGCAACTATCTGAGGCGCACGTGCTCCCAGGACCATGCGAAGGCCGATCTCCCGGGTTCTTCGGGCCACGCCATCTGATACGACACCGACAACCCCTAAGAGGCCGAGTAATATCCCGACGGCCGCGGCTGCGCTGACGACTCGGGTCATCAGCAGGATTTCCCCACCAATGATTCCGAGTTGTGCGTCCAGGAGCCTCTGCAGCTCGGCAATCTGTAAGGCCGGGGTTGCCCAAGCCATCTCCTCGGTTACTACCCGCATGGCGGCGCTGATCTCCTCTGCTGGTTGGATCAAGAGATGGACCTTCCCGCAGCCGCCCGTGATGTCGGGACAGGTTGGCCCATCCTCCCATCCGGAAGGCAGGACAGCTGACTGCTGGATTGCTCGGAACAATAAGGGTTCATCACTGAGCCCCTGAGCCCGAACGATTCTACCGATCGCCGTCGGCGCGTGTGTCACGTCCACTGTACCCACGACCGTGAGCCACACCCCGCTCTCTCCCAACTGTACTTGGCGGCCGATCGGGTCCTCGCCACTCCACCACGTCCTCACCGCGGCGTCGTTGACGATGGCCACGGCCGGCGCACCCGGACGGTCTTCCTCGGTGAATCCCCTGCCAGCAGTTAGGCGAACACCCGCCATCCCAAAAAACTCTGGATTGACCTCGTAAAACGTGCCCCGGGCCTGCAGCCTCTCCACACCGGCCCCCTCCTTTTCGATCCGCAACATCGCCTCGGGCCGCGGGGGAAAAGGCTGGAAGTTCACGCGAATCAGTCCAACACCACTGACTTCGGCCCGCCGGGACAGCCGTTCAGAGAGTTGCGATGCGAACTCCCACTGACCGTGGCGGTCCATGCCTGGTACGTCGTAGTCAGGCACCAGCAGGACAGCTCGCTCAAGCTCATATCCGAGATCCAACGAGCGGTAATGTTGATAGGCGAACCCGAGCATGGTTCCCGTCACGATTAGGACGAGAGACCCCGCCACCTGAATGGCGACCAACCAGTTTCGAACACGTCGGTCGCGCGCGGTCCCTGAAGCACCTCCAGAACGTCGTTGAAGCACGGAACTGAGTGTGTGGCGCGACAGTCCACGCAGTTGTAGCAGACACCCACATCTTGCTGCTCTGGGGACATCCAGTTTTACGCACTTGATGAGTTGACGAGGCCCGCGTGAGCGGGCCTCCTTCGGGTCGGATTCCCCGACCCGGAGCGAGTGCGTGAAGCTGACCAAGGAGCAGGTCATGGTGGCGAACGAGATGCGAGCGAGGGGCACGTCTGTGCGCCAGCTCGCGAAGCAGATGGACGTGCACGAGGGCACGCTCAGATATCGCTTCCGGAAGCAGGAAGAGGGCCCGTCCATGGACGGGCGTTGCCGGCAGCCGACGGCTCTGGACGGGCTCGAAGACGCGGTGCGCGCGATCCAGGAACGTTTGGGAGACGGCCGGCTGACGGGCGAGGGACGGCCCGCTCAAGCGCTGGAGATCTACCGGGCGCTGGTGCGCGACTACGACTACCGGGGCAGCACCAAGGCGGTGGCGCGGCACCTGAACCGGCGGTACGGGAAGCCGAAGGTCCGTGCGGTGCGGCGCGTCGAGACCCCGGCGGGTGTGCAGGCGCAGCACGACTGGTTTACGGTGAAGGTCCCGATCGGCGGGCGGCGGAGGGAGGTCCAGGCGCTGGTCGGGACCCTGTCCCACAGCCGTGCGCGGTTCTGCTGGGCGAGCGAGGATCAGAGCCAGCTCTCGTGGCACGCGGGGCACTTGGCCCTGTTCGAACGCTACGGCGGGGTCCCGCTCTGGGTCCGGATCGATAACCTGAAGACGGGGATGGCGTGGGGTGCGGGCTCGCACGGCGAGGTGAACCGGATGTACAAGCTGTTCGCCGACGCATGCGGGTTCCAGGTCGATCCATGTCGACCGGCCATGGGCTCGGACAAGGGCAAGGCGGAGCGTACGGTTCGGACGTTCCGGAGCTCGTTCGGTGAGGTGCTCCGGCGCGGCGCGGGCTCGATAGAGGAGTTGCAGGTGCTGCTGGACGCCGAGGCGAGTCTGCTGCTCGACCGGCTCGAGTGCCCGGTGACGGGCACGTCGGTGCGGGAGGCCTGGGAAGTGGAGCGGGCGCTGCTCCTTCCGCTTCCGACCATGGCCGAGCCGTTCGACCTGGTGGTGACGCGCAAGGTCAGCCGCGACTGCCTCGTCTCGTTCGAGGGCAGACGCTACAGCGTGCCGTTCGCCTGGACCGGCCGGATGGTGGACGTCTGGGGCACGCATGCCCACGTCGTCGTCCGGGGCGAGGGCCAGGAGATCGCGCGGCACGCCCGCGGGACGCGGGAGCGGTTGCTCATCGACCCGCGGCACTATGAGGGGCCGTCCACGGACCGGGTCGAGCGGCCGACGCCGCTCGGCGAGCGCGCCCGGCTCCAGTTGGCCGGCCTCGGCGGGGTGACCCCGAGGACATGGCTCGAGGAAGCCGTGCCCGTAGCCCAGGTGGCTCGGCCGCTCGACGCCTACGTCCAGCTCGTGGAGGCACTCCGATGAGTAAGCGCCGCACGATCGACCTCGAGGCGGTCGCCGAGCACTGCCGCTCGCTCAAGCTGGTGCACGCCGCGCTCTGCCTGCCGGAGCTCGTCGAGGAGGCGAGCCGGGAGGACCTGAGCCCCGTGTACTTCCTCGATCACGTGCTCCAGCAAGAGATCGAGCGTAAGGACGAGCGGCGTATCGGCACGTCGCTCAAGCTCTCCGGACTGCCGCCCGGCAAGACGCTCGAGGCGTTCGACTGGACGTTCCAGCCTCGGGTCGACCGGACCAAGTTCGATACGCTCGCGACCTGCGCGTTCATCCGCCAGAACGAGAACGTCCTGTTCATGGGACCGCCCGGTGTTGGGAAAAGCCACCTTGCGGTCGCCCTCGGCGTGAAGGCCATCAAGAACGGCTTCAGCGTTCAGCACTACGTGCTCGACGACCTCATGCACGTACTCAAGGGCGACGCCGCCGTGCCGCCCCAGCGGCTCAAGGCCAGGCGATATCTCAACGGCGCGCTGCTCGTCATCGACGAAGTTGGGTTCCGGCCTCTCGACCGGGCCGAGGCCAACCTTTTCTTCCGCCTGGTCAGTGCCCGATACGAGAAGGGCTCCATCATCCTGACCTCGAACAAGCACGTCAGGGACTGGCCCGAGATCTTCGCAGGCGACGAGATCCTCACCACCGCCATCCTCGACCGCCTGCTGCACCACGTGCATATCATCCACATCGACGGTCGCAGCTATCGGCTACGTGACCTCGACGGGCTCCTCCAGAGCCCGGCTACTCCAGCGACTGGAGGAGGTGACATCAAACAATCCGCCTGACATCAAGTGCGTAAAACTGGATGTCCCCCCAACTGCGCAAAACTGGGTGTCCCTGGACACGCAGTTCCAGAATGGCGACCACCGCTGCGATCAGGAGTGGAATCGCGATGGCGACAGCGATGCTCAAGAGGCCGAACGTCGGGGTGTTCAGAGACAGAGGCGCGGCTCCGGCGAACTGGAACGCGATACCCCTTCCCCACGACGCCAGCATCAGTCCGAACAATGCACCGCCCAGCCCGACCATGAGGCTGTCCTCGACCGTTCCCCGTACTAGATCTCGAGACGCGGCACCCAGGGAGCGACGTATGGCCGAATCCGATCTCCCGGCTTGCGCACGCACGAGGAACAAATTCGTGAGATTGAAGATGGCGATGAGTAGCGCCGCCCCGACCACGCCGACCAGAATCCAAAGCCTGGATTGATCGGCTCCCCCCACTGCTTCGAGGACGGGTATGGCAACGGCTCCACCCTGGCCCTCACGGGCCAACGAAACCGCGCGGGTGAGTTCTACAGAGGCGTCAGACGCCGAAGATCCGTCTCTCAGTCGCGCAACCGTCCGATACGCCGAGGGGCCCTGCCCTGCCACCCGCGAGACCCAGGCCATCGAGTGCGTAGTGAACGAAGGGGGTAGAGTGCCGACTACTACATACGTCATGCCCGATATCTGGAGCGATTGCCCGACTCCATCGGAGGTGGCCGACAGGTGATCCCTCCGAAACCGATCACTAGCCACTAGGACGGCCTGTGTTCCAGCTTCGAGATCAGTTGGCCCAAGAACTCGACCGCGTTGCGCACGAATGCCGAGCGTTCCGAACCAGTCACCAACGATTGGACGGATTTCTACACGCTGAGTCCCGTCTTCAAGCACCAGTTCACCGGTAGACGAGAGTCCTTCTCCGGCTAATCCCTCGATAGCCCGAAAGTCCGCCCCGGCCCAGTCCACGATGAGGTCGGATGGAATGCCGAAATCTGACGGCTGCTGGCTACCAACCCTGGCGGTCGGGAGGATTTCGACAAGCCGGTCTGCGTCGGTGTACGGCAGAGAGGGCGCCAACGCACCCTGGAGAACGGCCGCCACAGAACTGGCAAGGCCAATTCCGAGACCAAGGGAGACCATTGTGGTAAGGGTAAACACCGGGGTACGGCGCAGGCGTCGTATTCCCATCTTGAAGGATGACCGCAAACCAGCTTCTCCTTTTCTGACGCCCCGAATCATCGAACCTGGCTACGATGGCGGGACAGACGCTCGGTTCGACCACCGGCCAGGTGTATGTCTGGAATTGACCCGTAGTGCGGACATCCTGCCTTAGGCGGCCCGATTGTCCTCACGGGGACCGCGCGGTGGCCGCTGATGCAGCACGTTCCACCAGGGTGGACAGATTCCGACCTGACAACGTCCACTCGGCTCGCCACGCGCACAAAGTCATCAGGAACGAGCCTCATTCGTCACGAGCACTCGTTCCAATAGCGAACGAAGGCGTGTATGAACTGGTCGTAATCGGCAGTCGGCCAGGTTTCAGGCTCATTTCCGAATAGGACAAACCGCTCGTTCGCCGACACAAAGCCGCTTCGGTCCGACTCCATGATCCAGTTGATGCTGGACACGATCGTATCAACGTAGCTGCCGCCAAATTTGTCGTTCGGCACGTTGTAAAGCAGCCCTTCCAGGAAGTAAGACGGAGCGATTCCCTTCGCAATCAGCCCATCGCTAACCATGGCCCGACGCACGTTCTTCAGAATTCGGACCGTCGGCTTGAACCAACCGTTCGTCGCCTGATGCTTGGCGGTGCAATTGGCCGAGTGTTGGCGCGGGTAGTTGACAATCGTTCGTGAGCCGGTGAAGAAACAGATGCCCTCGTCATACTGGCAGTCGTACGGGGACGTGAAGCGGCGGTAGTGCCGGAACTGTGCTGCCGCGAGGACATCGGCGCTGCGCCGGCTGCCAGACGCTGCGATCTTGATGGCCTTTTTGCCGGGCGTCACCGCTCCAAGAAAGGCCGTGTTGAGCGCGCCAATGACATCCGCCTTGAACGCATCGAATCCATACGATGCGCCGCCGCCAAACACGTTATTGAAGGCCTGCTGCTCAACCAGGCTCAGATCGTCGATGTCGAAGTAGAAGGTGGCATCGAGCCGGGCAACGACATCAACATCGCTCTCGGCATAGATGTTCGTATCGTTACCGTATGAACCCTGCAAGAACGGCTCAAAATCGCGGCTCTGATAGCTCGCGCGATCGGATTCGAGCGCGCGCCTCAGGGACGAGTAGGTGTCTTTCGATTGCGTCACAGATCCCTGATGGGACCAGGTATCGAGCTGGGATTCTGATATGGACATGCCTACGTACCTCCCTCGGCCGCAGCGCTCGCGGGCGTGGCATCAAGCAGTGTGCGTAAGGCCCCCTCATGGGTCGCGAATGACTCGCCGCCGCGTTGATAGAGCATGTTGAGTTTCTGCAGATCGGACTCGAGCAGATCTGTGGCCATCTCGGGGCGCTCGAACGTGTCATTGATGCGTACGGTCGGCACATCCTTGAACAGAATTGATCGCAGCTGTTCCATCGACGTCGTATTGATGTTCAGAGTCTTTTGGAGAAGCTGGACCGTACGGAAGCGACGCTTCAGCCAGGACTCCCAGGACCTCGGTTCTGGATAGGCGCCCACGCCCACGCTTACCACTCGAAGATCGGATGGAGACCGACCCAACGCCTTCACCGCGTCCGCGATCGCGTACAGCGTCGGATTGTTCGCGCAGTAGCCCCCATCCATTAGCTCCACTTGGTCCCCATTGTGTGTATGGACAATAGTTCTCTCAAAAAATGGGTATGCAGAGCAGGAGCCCCGAACGGCATCGCCGATAGTGCAGCCGAAGCCCGGAACAAATGTGGCGTGTCGGCCGTGAGCTTGTGCCAGACTACCCTTGAAGATCATAGGACGCTCGAAGTCCCACCGCGTGGCCACAATCCCGACGCCGGTCTTAACATCGGTGAACTTCTTCTCAGCGAAGATCACGGATGCCAGCCGTGCAAGGGCGTCGCTTCGCGTCGCCGGCGTTCGGCAACGCATCACCGAGGGGACATGATCCCGGTACAGATCATGAATCTCATCCACCGAACGACCGAGAGCGAGAAGCGCAGCGATGATCGCCCCTGTACTCGTTCCGAAGATCAAATCGAAAGATTCGCAGAGGCGTCGATCCAACATCGCCTCGATCTCTCTCAATACACCTAGCGTGTAGAACCCCTTTGCCCCTCCGCCATCGAGCGAAAGGATTCGGTAAGGAGCTTCGAGGCTCCGCTCATGTGTTGAAGAGTGTGTCACGGTCCGGGCTCCACAGACTCTCAAGTACAGTGCGGGCTTCCCAGGATTGCACCAACGCGCGCACGATAATGTAAAGGCGCCGACTCGGGAGGTCGATTCCACCGTCCACCGCCCCGTCTCCTTCCGCTGTTTCCTTGAGATAGCCAGCGAGTCTGATCGGAAGCGCCCATCGTCGGACGGCCCGCCCGAATAGCAAGGAGATGAAGGGCCGGGTTGAGAAGGGCCCACAGCTCGTGGACCGTCCAGGGCCCACCCCGGCAGCCATCGCAGGGACGTCGGGGGCGCACTCGCCGAAGGTCCCGAGGTAATTCTTGGTGACAGAGAAACCGACTCCATGCCACGAAAAAATTTTGGGGTTCTCGGTTGTTATGAAAGCACGCGAACTGTTCGACACAGGGGAGGGTCAGGTTGGAGCCCTAGGCGCATGCGTCGTAAGGCATGGGGTCGAGTCCCTCAGGCCTTTTCCCCCGAGCGCCTAGCCTGGCGCACGCCTTCTGACAACTAGGTGCTTTTCACACGCCGGGCATAGATCAAGGCAGCTACGGACGGTGGTCCCTCCCCCCAATTTGGACAGGGGAGGGGGTGAGGCGGGCTCAGCCACGTCACAGTGCGGAGCCGAGGCTACGTATGAGGAACGCTCGCTCTTGGCCTGAAGGGCAAAACAGGTGGACTGAGCCAACCTGGCCCCCAAGACTGCTAGGCATGAGGAACGCTCCCCTGTTCTCAGAGGAGGGCTCCCACTACCTCTGAGTTACGAGAACAGAACTCCGCCATCTTCTTCAGCAGGTTGACTGAAAAACCTGCGATCGTCCCACAGGACCTACTCGACATCCAGATCGGGCGTCTTTTGAGCGGGGGGTGAGCGGTCGAAACGTGAATCTGAATCCGATTCCTCGACGAAGGCTCGACTGTCCAGTCATTCTAGACCTCTGTATCACAAAGTGATAGACAGGCCTGGGTAGGTCTATGCGAAATAGCCGTTCCGGTTGTTTTTCTCGTTCCTGTCAAGCGTGGTAGAGCTCGCAGGAAGGTCTTCAGCTCCGCCGCTTCTTCTTGCGGGCTTCTCGATTCCGCCTTGGAGGGCCAGTGGGAAGATTGTGGCCCCGAACCCGCATAAGACGCCTACAGTTGGAACTTCTGATTTAATTCGACATCTCTTGCGAAGCCTGCCCCAGCTTGTCTTCTCGGTCGCGTAGTCTATGCCTCTACGAACATTGTCCGCACCGTTATCGGCGATCAGCGTCTTGAGCAAGGCCAAATCCTTCTGGGTAATGTTTAGCTGATAGACCGACCCGAGGCCGCTCTTGATCCTGCTCCGCAAATACTCCCCCACGCCCGCAGGCGTGTCTGCTCTGGGAGTTGGGTTCTTGTTGCGTGTCTGTTTCATCCCGCTGTACATGGATGATGCGCGACGTATACCTGCGCGCGAGGTCCTATCACCTGCTTCCTCCCGCGCGTTCTGCAGGAGTTCCCGCGTCTTCTCCTTCCGCGACTCGATCCATTCTCGGGCATCGGTGGGCTCGTTCGATGTGTTACTCTCAGCCTCCGAAGCAGAGCTTGAGGTGCTATTCCTGCTAAGAGGGGTCGCTTCGCGAGGGATGCTCGAAAGATGGGCCATGACGCCTGGATTCCCCAGGACCCTCTTATACGCAACATGTGCCGGGTAGACAGCGACTTTCCAAGAGTGAGACGACGGGTCGAGGTTTGGAAAGTCGATTACGCCTACTTCCTGGAGCTTCTCGAGGTGCCGCGTTACCGCACGGTTCGACGCCCTACGCATGGTCGCGAACATCTTCTTGGACATCACAAGGACAATCCGTCCCTCGTCGTCGACCAAGGAGCTTTTGAGGTCCGAGGGAATCCGCCCGTAGAGTAACGTCAAGGTGGCATGCACAACGTCTGGCACGGAAGCGGCCAGCAGGGCCTTAGTGAGCTCAATCTGTTGTTCATTGC
>Ga0326597_10006693_pt1 | contig 15755 bp, 12 predicted proteins | sample RVTome_12_FD_203789 | JGI IMG/M metagenome (GOLD analysis project Ga0326597, IMG submission 203789) | Soil microbial communities from uranium-contaminated site in the Upper Colorado River Basin, Wyoming, United States - RVT100D185 | ecosystem: Environmental > Terrestrial > Soil > Contaminated >...
AGGGACGTCGATGCCGACCTCGACGACCGATGTGGCGACCAACACCTGCAGCTCACCCGCGTTGAATGCCTGCATGAGGGCTTCCTTTTCTTCGGTGGTCTGGCGGCCGTGTAGGATCCCGAGCCGAAAGGCTTCCAACTCGCCGTTGGCAAGGTTTTCGTAAGCCGACTCGACACTTTGCAGCTCGAGGTCGGGCGAGTCATCGACTAGCGGGGCAATGACATAGCCTTGCCGGCCTTCGCGGAGCTTCTTGCGAAAAAACTCCCACCACTTCGCCCGCTGGCCTTCTTCTCCCAAGTATGTATGAACCGGCTGGCGTCCAGGCGGTGTCTGCTTGAGCGTCGATACGTCGAGATCGCCGAACAGCGTCATGGAGATCGTTCGCGGGATCGGCGTGGCCGTCATCACCAGGTAATGGGGATCGAGACCGGCCTGTCGCAACGCAGCGCGCTGGTTCACGCCAAAACGATGTTGCTCGTCGATGATCACCAAGCCAAGTTGCTGGAATCGCACATCAGCCTGGACGATGGCGTGTGTTCCGATAATCAAGTCGATGTTTCCCGCGGCGATCTGCTCCAGGGTCGTTCGTCGCTCGGTCGCCGATAGCGAACCAGTCAGTAGCGCGATACGCACGCGACTCGCTTGCAAGTCCCTCGCCAATGTGCGGACATGTTGCCGAGCAAGCAACTCTGTCGGGGCCATCAAGGCGGCTTGATGTTGATGAGCGACGGCCAGCAACATTGCGTACTCGGCAACGACCGTTTTGCCACTGCCGACATCGCCTTGCAGCAAGCGGTTCATGGGGTGTTCTCGCTGCATGTCTCGCGAAATGTCCGCGATCGCCTGCTGCTGATCTTCTGTTAATTCAAAGGGGAACAGGCGGCGGATTCGCGCGTCGATCTTGACGTTGGCTGGCAGCGCGGGAGATCGTTGCTCATCCTGAAGCTTGCGGCGCCGAAGTCCGAGCGCCAACTGCATAAACAGCAGCTCTTGATAGATGAACCGATGGCGGGCTCGCTCCAGTCGTTGGTTGTCGCGGGGTGCATGAATTTCGCGTAGAGCCGCGGCGATTGGCAGCAGCCTTTTGTCGTGAAGGAATGCTCCCGGAAAGACTTCTTCGACCGCTTCGGCGCAGGAGTCAGCAATGCTCCCGACAATGCGTCGCATGGCGGGTTGTGTGAGTCCCTCGGTCAAAGAGTACATCGGCAAGATGCGACCGCTGGGCGGGGCTTCGCCCGCGGCGAGAACCTCGACGCGCGGATGGGTCATCTCCCATCGCAGGCCGTTCAGCCGCGGCTTGCCGGACAGCAGGACGCGTTGTCCAACCGCGAACTTCTGTCGCATGTGCGGTTGATTGAACCACAGCGCACGGAGGTATTGCGTCTCCTGGCGGATCAGCACTCCCAACATGGAACGGCCCGTGCCGGTGTTGCGTTCGTCGATCTCTTCGACCACGCCGCAAACGCTGACCGGAACATTCTCTTCGAGCTGCTGCACCGCCCGCAGCTCGCTCATGTCTTGATAGCTGCGAGGGAAGAAGAAAAGCAAGTCCACCGCGCGCCGCAGGCCCAGTCGTTCCAGTAGCTCCGCGCGTTGCGGCCCAACACCCTTGAGGTATTGTGCCGGAGTGAGCAGTTGCTCGGCAGGCGTTTTTTCAGAAGCCGCGTTCATGCCAGCATTCTAACCCGGTCGTCGCGGGGCGCGGAGGCAACGGGGTCGGGAGTCTTTTTCGGCTGAGGGCTTTTCCATTGGAAGAGTGTTTGGCCGAAAAAGACTCCCGACCCCTTCACCGCGACCCGTTCAAAGATACTTCTGATACGCGGCCACGGCAAGTTCATCGCAGCGATCGTTTTCCGGGTGGCCGCTGTGGCCCGCGACTCGCGTGTAGGCGAGTTCGTGCTTGGCCGCCAACTGATCGAGTTCGCGCCACAGGTCTTCGTTCTTGACTGGCTTCCACGAGATGCCTTCACGGCGTCGCCAGCCGTTCGCCTTCCATTTCGGCATCCACTCGGTGAGTCCCTTGCCGACGTAGACACTGTCGGTGAACAGATCGACGTGGCAGCGTGTCTTGAGAATCTCCAAGCCACGCACGACAGCCGTCAGTTCCATGGCGTTGTTCGTGGACGTCCGCTCGGCACCCGATTGCTCCATCTCTTTCCCGGAAGCGAGATGACGCAGGATGAACGCCCAGCCTCCTGGGCCTGGATTACCGCTGCAGCCACCGTCGGTGAAGAGCTGAACGCGCGGGAGTGGTTTCGTGGAGGCGGTCATGATGTCGGCCTGGTTCAGATGAGTATGCGCAAGGTTCGAGGCGGGGAGAATATCGAATATCGAACAAGGAATGTTCAATGATGGAGCGATGACGGAAGTCTTAAAATCGAAATTCGACGTTCCTTGTTCGAAATTCGACATTCTCTTAACCGACACCTTCGTTCCGCCATCTCATGCCACCGGGCGCGCACAGCTTAGTGCAATTCAGCTTTCGCCCGAAGCCCGGCCGCGTTTGGTTTGCCGATCTCGCCGAGTTTCTCGGAAAGTTGGGAGCTGAACGCTGGTTTATCGGTCAGATTCCAAGGAAGAATCGTTTTGAAGGTGCTGCCTTGGCCGAGTTCGCTCTCGAACGTGATGTCGCCGCCGAGGAGTTTACATAACTCGCGAACAATCGAAAGCCCCAATCCGGTTCCGGAGTGCTCACGGGTAAGACCGCCATTGTCCAGTACACCACCACTCTGACGGAACTTCTCAAAGATCACTTCGCGATCTTCGTCCGGAATGCCGATGCCGGTGTCAGCAACGGTCAACTCCAGCTTGTCGTCTGGCAAGCGACGAGCCGAGACCGTAATGCGACCTCCTTCGGGTGTGAACTTGATGGCGTTCGAGAGCAGATTCGTAAGGATCTGTTGGATCTTGCTTTGATCTTGGTAAACAGGCGGATCGTTCTCGTCGATCAGCAAGTCCAAGTCGATGTTCTTCTCTTCCGTCAGCGATCGAACCATGTCGCATTGAGCACCCAATACCATGTCCAACCGGAACTCGCTCGGTCGCACTTCCATTTTGCCGGCTTCGAGCTTGGCCAAGTCGAGGATGTCGTTGATCATCTCCAGCAAAACTCGGCCTGACTTTTGAATGTTCTGAGCATAACGACGTTGCTTGTCGTTCAGTGAGTCGATCCCGTGCAGCACGTCAGAGAAGCCGATGATGCTGTTCAGCGGCGTTCGCAACTCGTGACTCATGTTGGCCAAGAAGTCGCTCTTCAGCCGATTCATGTCGTACAACCGCATGTTCAGCTGAGCCAATTCGTCGACTTTGGCATCGAGGTTCGCGTTGACATCGCGCAGTTCGTCCTGCGCCTCGGTCATATGCCGCAACATGCGATTGAAAGCGTGGGCCAGCTCTTCGAACTCGTCATTTGTGTTGATATCCGCTCGGAGTGTCGTGTTTCCTTGACTGATTTCTTCGCTCACATCACGCAGATGTTTCAAGGGCTTAACGATGACGTAACGAACGATGACGTAGAGAAGGATCATTGCCAGGAAGACGGTTAGAATCCCAACACCGACTAGCCCAGTCCAAGCATTCAGAAGCGACTGCTTTGTTTCTTCATACGGAATCACCACCTTCACGACCGCGAATGGACGATCGACGACTTGACCACTCGCTGCTTCAGCCTGCGACATGACTCCGGTGCCACGAATGGCTTGGTGACAATTGATGCATCGATCCGTCCATAAAACGGGTTCATAGTAATGGTACTCATTCTGTTCCGGTAACTCGGCGGCCTTCCACACTCGTTTTGTGTCGTCTTCGTCAACCAGCCCGGGATAGCCGTCGACGCCTACTTCTGCCAAGGTTTGCGAGAACTTTCCTCGAAGTTCCTTCAGAATCTCCAACTCGGCGTCGTTAGTCGGTATCTCGGAATCCAAAAACGTGACCCCGATGTCGCTCAAGGCGAGTACTTCACGCTCGTATTTCCAGGACCCAGTAAAGTCAGCGATCAGTCGCTGAAGGAATGCCCGTTCCTCTTCGTTGGCACGCGTATCCCAATATTCCCAATGCGTACTCAGGAACTGGTTCGCAACCGCATTGCGCCCTTCCGTTCGGGTTGCCTGCAGCACGACACCCTTTGCTTGGGAATAAACCCAAATGAATGTTCCCGCGATTAGAGCCGCCAAACACAACCCAAACAGAATGCGACATTTCCGTTCGAGATTGGTCTCGCCGAGGGCGCGTTTGATACTGCGATAGCCCATAAGCTTGGCTTGTGGATACTACGAATGCGAAAACGACTTGCGTTGGCATTCTACGTAGTTTGAGAAGCTCGAACCAGGGCATTTCACCTGCAGATAAGTAGGCCGGAACAAGTCTGCGCAGTTCCGGCTTCTGTATGCAATGGTGCCGGAACTGCGCAGACTTGTTCCAGCCTACACATTGGTGACTCTACAGCATATCGAGCGAATCGACATCGATCACCCATTGCATGTCCTCGGGCGGCTTCGTGCTGGCGGTGGTTTCGCGAACGATCGTGCGCAGCGTTGCGAGGTTCTGACTGAACAGCAAGAAGTGAAAGCGGAACTTGCCGCGCAACTTGCCGATCGGGGCAGGGGAGGGGCCGAGCAGTCGGGCGTCGGGGCAATGTTCGTCGATGCCACGCTGAATCTCCTCGCACAGATGTTCGGCGAAGCTCTCTGTGGTCCGTTCGCTGGGGCCGCGGATGATGCCTCGCATCATCGATGAGAAAGGGGGATAACCGTACTCTTCGCGAACGGGCAGCTCCTGATCGGCGAACATTCGATAGTCGTGCTTCGTGGCCGCGATGATCGCCGGATGCTCGGGGCTGAAGGTTTGCACCAGCACGTGGCCGCCGCGCTCACTGCGCCCGGTCCGGCCGGCGACTTGCGTGACCAGCTGAAATGTTCGTTCCGAGGCGCGGAAGTCGGGGAAGTGCAGCGCGGTATCGGCGTTGATCACGCCAACCAGCGTGACGTTCGGGAAGTCGAGTCCCTTGGCGATCATCTGCGTGCCGACCAAGATATCGATCTCGCCGGCGCGGAAACTGGCGAAGGCTTGCTCGTGACTGCCTGGTTTCTGCATGGTGTCGCTGTCCATTCGCAACACGCGCGCCTCGCCGAACCGAGCGCGCACTTCGGCTTCGAGTCGCTGGGTGCCAAGCCCGGCGTAGCGGATTCCCTCGAATTGGCAGCTCGGGCAGACCGGCGGAGCGATGATCTGAAAATCGCAGTAATGACAGACGGCTTTTTCGCCCTCCCGATGATGGGTCAGCGCGATATCACAGTCAGGGCACTTCACCACTTCGCCGCACGAGGGGCATTGAATGCTTGTCGAAAAGCCTCGCCGATTCAGCAGCAAGATAACTTGCCCTTGATCCTTCAACGCGGCGGTGATGGACTGGTGCAGCGGGCGACTGATGGCACCACGCGATGCTCGGCTTTGGTACTCGGTTCGTAAGTCAATTGTGCCGACATGTGGCAAGGGGCGATCGAGGATGCGTTTTTCGAGTTCGACCAAATGGAACTCGCCGTGCTTTGCACGACTCCAACTCTCCAAGGACGGAGTCGCCGATCCAAGCACCACGGGCACACTCTCCATCTTGGCTCGTTGTAGTGCGACATCACGAGCGTGATAGCGAGGCAGGCTGTCTTGCTTGAACGACGAATCGTGTTCTTCATCGATGACGATCAAGCCGAGATGTGGCGTGGGAGCGAAGATCGCGCTGCGGGCTCCGACGACGACCTGAACGCGGCCGCTGGCGATCTCGCGCCATTGGGCGTTTCGCTCGACGTTGCTGAGGTGACTGTGCAGCACCGCGACTCGATCGAAACGTGAACGGAAGCGAGAGACGGTTTGTGGCGTGAGGCTGATCTCGGGAACCAACACGATGGCTTGCCGACCGAACGAGACAACTTCGTCGATGGCCTGCATATAGACTTCGGTCTTGCCGCTGCCGGTCACACCGAAAATCAAGATCGTCTCGGCGCGTTGAGAATTCAACGCGTCCAGTGTTTTCGTCAGGGCGATTTGTTGTTCGGCGTTCAGTTGCAGTTGTTGGTCACGCTCGACGACCGGCTTGTCGCCAAAGTCACGAAGCTCGCGGCAGGTTTCGATACGAACGAGTTTTTTGCGTTGCAGTTCCTTGATCGGAGCCGCGGTGCATTTGGCGGCCTTGGACAACTCAGCGACTGTCAACGGGCGGCTTGAACCAGCGAGCATCCGTAAGGCTTCGGCCTGCTTCCGCGGAAGTTTTAGCTGCGTGAGTCGCGCGGCGACGCTCGTCGGCACGCTGAGATAAGCCACTTCGCGCGTGCCTGCTTGATGTCGAACACCCGCCGGGACGACTGCTTCCAAGACTTGCCCCCACGGGCAAAGATAATACTCCGACATCCACTCGGTCAGCCGCAACATCGATGGCGACAAGAGCGGCGCGTGATCGACCAGCGATTGCACTTCCTTCAATCGACGCGACCGCAGCTCGCTGGGAATTTGATTGGACACCTGCACACAGTAGCCAACGACCACGCGATTTCCGCGTCCCAACGGCACGCGGACTCGCATCGCCGGCTCGAGACTCGAACGTAACGCTTCCGGCACGACATAGTCGAAAGGACCGAACGGCATCTCCGGCATGACGATCGTGGCGACCAGACGATCGTCGTTCTCGTCAAGCTCCCACGGAGCAGGCTGGCTGTCGAATAGTTCCTGTTGCTTGGCCATTGGTCACTTGTCATTGGTCATTTGTCACTGGTATCGTAACGGGCAACGCTGCTAATGCCTACCAATGACCAATGACCAATGACCAATGACAAACTAGGAATCTTCGGCGGTTCCTTTGATCCGATTCATTACGGCCATTTGCTGCTGGCGGAGACTTGCCGCGAGCAATGCCGCTTGGATCGAGTTTTGTTTGTTCCCGCGGCGGTTCCGCCTCATAAACGATCGCAAGCAATGACTGCCGGGCGTGATCGCATCGAAATGATTCGCTTGGCCATCGGCGGGCACGAGCAATTGGCGGTGTCGACGATCGAGATCGACCGCGACGGCGTCAGCTATTCGGTCGACACACTCAGCGCTTTGGCGGAGCAACAGCCGGGAAGCTCGCTCTTCTTCCTGATGGGAGCCGACTCGCTCAAAGACCTGCCAACGTGGCGCGAACCGCAAAAGTTATGTGAACTGGCCGTCCCCCTGGTCGTGCGCCGTGCGGGTTCGCCAGAGCCGGATTTTTCGTCGATCAGCCATCTCGTGACGACCGCGCGACTCGAGAAGATCCGCGAGTATCAGGTCGAGATGCCGATCATTGAATTGAGCAGTACGGAGATTCGCCAACGCGTTGCGAGTGGGCGCAGTATTCGCTACCGCACGACTCGAGCGGTCGAGAAGTTTATCGAAGCGAATGGGCTGTATCGGAGCCAACAACCATGATTCAGTTTCGCGATTTTGTTCCCAAGATGCTATCTGCGCCGGGGGTGTTCAAGGCGGGGGAGTACGAATCGATGGAGGCGGCGCTCGCTGCTGCCAACTCGTGGATCAAGGAGTACGACATCCAGATCATCAATGTCGAGACCGTCGTCTTGCCGAACATTTGGAGCCGGTACGAAGAAGGAACGACCGACGTCGCGCTCGGCACTAGCGGCGAAATGCCCAGCCACTGGCATCAGTTCGTGCGCGTTTGGTACTAGAGTGGGTGATGGTGACGAGGAGGTTACGCAGCTCGTCGCACATCCAATTGGCGCGATAATGCATCGCCCAGCTGGCAAAGATGAATTCCCGGATCCTGTTGCAAGGCCTGCGTGACTTGAACGAGTTGCTCGTCGGCGTTCAAGGCGAGGTCGATAAAGATCCATTTGCGGCCGCCAAATTCGCATGCCCCGCCACCGCTTCCACCGAGCCATTCGTGCCGGATGTGGTATCCGAGCTGTCGCGCGACCTCACAACACTGATCGAGAAGTTCAACTGTGTGCATCCCAGCTTGTCCATTTCGCCAAGTCCGTGGCTGATCAATACGAGCTGCGGATTATATCGCGATCAGTTACAGTTGCCCAGCTCGAATCGACGATACGTCAAAAGCACCTAAGTGACAACAGCATAATGATTTAAGGTATTCGTGTCGCGTAAGACAGGAAAAACACCGCGACCCGGTAAACGAGTGAAACTGTCCACGACCATGCATGCTACCGCTGACACCCCCCAAATCGCCCCCTGCCCACGCGTCCCGAGAAACATGAGCGAAACCACCCCGGACCACGACCAGCAGATCGCAATTCTCAAACAGCAGCTGGCGCAAGCGCAGAAGATGACTGCGCTTGGTGAACTCGTCAGTACAACGACGCATGAGTTTAACAACGTGCTGATGACGATCATCAACTATGCCAAGCTGGGACTTCGCTACAAAGACGATGCTTCTCGCATGAAGGCGTTTGAAAAGATTCTGGCGGCCGGCCAGCGAGCCTCCAAGATCACCAACTCGGTGCTCGGTGTCGCACGCAATCGATCCGACGCCTTCGAGCCAACCAATTTGTGTAGCCTGGTTGAAGAGTCGATGGTGCTGATGGAGCGTGAATTCAGTAAGTACAGGATTCAGGTCGACAAGCAATTCGACAAAGTCCCCGAAGTTGTTGCCAACGGGAACCAGATTCAGCAAGTGCTATTGAATCTGTTGATCAATGCACGCCAAGCGATCCGAGAACGCGGGCAAGTGCTGATCAAAGTCGAGCATGATGCGGCGAACAACACCGTCGATCTCGTCGTGCGCGACAGCGGGGCTGGGATTCCGCCAGAGAAGCTGCGCCGTATCTTCGATCCTTTCTTCAGCACAAAATCGGGACCTGACGAGACCGGTAAGGGTGGCACGGGGCTTGGGCTGTCATCTTGCCGCGACATCATCGAGGCTCATCGCGGAAAGATCCGCGTGGAAAGTACGGTCGGGAAGGGAACCTGCTTCACGATCAAGCTTCCTGTGGCGAGAAAGTCACCCCCGCCGGCACCAATTGGCAGCCCCAGCGAGACGACAACTGCGACGCCATTGCCAGGACGATAGTGCGGCGCGTCTATTGAATCTGAGGCAGCGTGATTTGTGTTGGCAAAGCACGGTGCGAACCCGCCGCGAACGGTGATTGAACCGCGAGACGACTTTGTACGTTGGCAAGGATTTCTTGCTCTAACGTGGCGTCGCGGCCCAACGCAATCCAGCCCAGCGTGACCGTCGTCTCTTCATGCTCCTTGCTACCTCGTACTAACGATCCATCGTGTCGAGGTGTCAATTCGCCAACGGTGGAGTGTTCGGGCCGATTGACGTCCTCCAGTTCCTTGAACACGGAGACTTCGATCGAGTAGCCCGAGGCGGCCGGCATCACACGAACCGAGGCACGACGGCGAATGGATTGAAGTGTCGCATGGAGCTTCTCGTAGCCCCTTGTCGAATCTCGCCTCCAAGGCTCGAAAACCGTTGCACCAGCACGAGGCACGGTCTCGATTCGGCCTTCGGTAATGACACCGCCGACGATTCGGACTCGCTCTTCTCGCTCGATCTGAAAGTAGTCGTCAATGGAATCGACAACTTGGTTCCACACGAACTCGTGGTCGCTGACCGGGACTAAGATTGGATTATCGAGCGCATATCCCGCGCCTGCTGGCAGCACCGACGACCCAGGGCCGTGAAGCGACGGAAGGAGCTGGTGTGAACAGCCTGCTGCTGCTGCGAACGCAATCAAAATGCAAGCGTATCGACGTGACATGCAGAGTTCCGGACGATCGGCGTAGACTCAGATCAGAGAGCGGGTGCAGTTGTAGGCCGGAACAAGCCCTGCGTAGTTCCGGCAACTCTCGAGGCGGACGCCGGAACTGCGCAGGGCTTGTTCCGGCCTACTCGGGAAAAAGCGGCACAGTCTCTTGAATTGCCGCTGGATCCGCAAGAGCAACTCGGCTGTTCACGCCGCTCGACGCGTGCTAGCAATGCCGGTGGCGAGCTTCGCGACTTGCTCTGAACTCAGCGAACGAAATCGCGGCTGGGACCCGGATACGTCCTCGACCAGCACGATCGATTTGTCGTGAAGCATTCGCGGGACGTAGAACCACGCGTTTGTCAGCGACTGTGTGTCTTGATCGGCCGCGATGACCAGCAGGTCAGTCCCTTGCAATCCGTTCGCGGATCGAGCCAGAGCCGACAAGGGATCGCCTGGGATCACGCGTATATTGGCACCGGTCGCCTTGAGTCGTTTGTGTGCTTCCTTTAACGGCAGTCCCGTGCCAAGCGTTGTGCGCGATTCGAACAGATCGATCCCGGTGTACCGAATCTTCTCGTCGGGGCGGTATCGCCCGGCCACGGCGATCATCCGACTCGCACGAACTCCCAACCCCACCCCGACTTCGACGATAGCGAGCGGTGTCGAGCGGCGGATCACTTGGTAAAGGTCCCGTTCGTGGGAAGGCTTTGACAGTAAAGTAAGATAAGCAAACTTGAGAAAGCTTGTGTGGTTCACGGTTGCACTTCCTTGCGATCGTTTCGACGTGGGATAGCACCAACTGTCCAGCCTCTCTCTTCAATGTCGGATCGGCCTTGCTGCTGAGTCGAGCCAAATTGGCGGATCTTTGAACGCCGTTCAGCACCGATCGATGCCGCACCATGATTCGTTATGTCAACGATCGTTGCGAATCACCAACGCCGCAGGTCAGTTGGTTAAGAATTCGCAGACGGATCTTGCATCTTGTCGCTCGTTTTTTTGGCTCGGACGCGCTCGATTTCGTATTGCCGTCCTATATTTCAACGTGGCTGACACCAGGACGCGTGGCGGCTCATTGATCTCCTCCCCACGAGCCCAAGTCTGGGCAACCGACTGGCGTCGCGCAATCGCTGCCGGTCGAGTCGAGACGTGTTTTATCACCTGGGGTCTACACCTCCTGACGAGATTTCGCCATGCGTCCAGTCGATCGGCCTCGTTCGCTTCAGCGGCGCTCGCGTTACGAAACTTTCGAGGAGCGTCTTGCGCTGACGGCTCAGCCGATCGGCGAGTTGTCGCTTGGCATGGAGCGGCAACTCCAGCATCACTACAGCGAATTGGCTCCCGCGGAAGTCGTGAACCCAATTGGTGATTTTCAGCTCGAAACGATCGCCGAAGAACGCGTCTCGCACCACGCCAACACAATCAGCGGGGCGGCGGGCGACGTCCACGATTTGACAGGAGTGAACTACGTCTTCAGCAATTACGGTTTCTCTGGTCAAGGTCAGACCGTCGCGATCATCGACAGCGGAATCGCGTGGGACCATGTCGCTCTCGGTGGTGGCTTGGGAAGTGATTATCGCGTGGTCGGCGGATACGACTTCGCCGAGGGGGATGCCGACCCTTATGACGACGGACCGTCCGGATATCACGGCACGCATGTCGCCGGGATCGTGGGCAGCTCCGTTGCGACGCATCGCGGCGTCGCTTCCGGCGTCGATCTGGTCGGACTGCGCGTCTTTGACGACGACGGCGCGGGATACTTCAGCTTGGTGGAAGACGCGTTGCAGTGGGTGCACGATCATCGCAGCGACTTCGAGAACCCGATCACGACCGTCAATCTATCGCTCGGGACGACCTGGAACGCTGACAGCGTGCCGACTTGGTCAACGCTCGAAGACGAATTCGCTCAGCTCGAAGCGGACGGCATCTTCATCGCCGTTTCCGCGGGGAATTCGTTCAGCGAATACAACGCGGCTGGATTGAGCTATCCAGCTGCCAGCCCCTATGTCGTGCCGGTGGCCAGCGTTGACAACGACGGATCGATCAGCGATTTCAGCCAACGCAGCGATCGTGTTCTCGCCGCCCCAGGACGGAATATCACAAGTACCGTTCCGGACCATGTGTTCGGAGCCGATGGCAATCCGAACGACTTTGGAACATCAAGCGGTACGAGCATGGCGTCGCCGTACGTCGCCGGAGCCAGTGTCCTCGTGCGGCAAGCGATGGAGTTTGTCGGTATCCAGAACATTACGCAAGACATGATCTATGACCACTTGCGCGGCACAGCGAGCATCGTCTACGACGCGGCGACCAGCGCCAGCTATCACCTGATCAATCTCGAAGCGGCGATTGAGGCGGTGATGCCGAGTGACGACTTCGGGTCCACGACCTCAACGGCATATTCGCTGGGAACTTTGAACGGCAGCTCCTCGTTCGCAGGTGTCATCGGAACCGTGACGGACGCGGACTACTTTGCGTTCACGGCGGGACAAACGGGCCGAGCGACTTTCTCTTTCGACACCACGCACGAGTTGACGCTCGATGCGAAGATTATCGGCGGTTCCGACTCGTTCACGGGCGATACGTTGACCCTCGACGTCATCGCCGGCAAGTCGTATACACTCGCCTTGAGCACGACGGATGGCGTTGGTCACTACTCGGCAAATGTCAGTGTTATTCACGTAAGTGGTGGCGGGTCTCAAGCCAGCGGTGGTGGATCGGGCGGCAAAGGCGAAGCCTCGGTGGATCCAATCGCCAAGGCGGCTTACGAACTCGATCAAGCGAAGGCATTGAAATTCGCAGGCAAAGACTACTTGAATTGGGGCGGAACCAACGAGAAGTGGCTGCAAGGAAGTGACGGATGGTACTTCATTCGCCCCAGCGGCGAGGTCTACAAGTGGGTCGGTTCCGGCAAAGCCAATGGAACTTTGGTCGCCACGCTCGATGCGAGCTATTACTCGGACTTGAGCAAACTGTACGATGCCAAGCCGCCGGCGACGTCCGGGAACGAGTCGACTTCCAGCGGCGGAAGCTCTAGCACCGGCGGTGAGACGAAAAGTGGCGCAGCCAATGGCGGCAGCGGGTCCGCAAAAGATACAAACAGCGGAGCGAACGATTCCAAGTCAAGAGCCGAGTCGAAGCTTGCGGCTCGCGCCCGCGAATTGGACTCGCAATACGGATTCAACACGGACGGCAAGTACTACGAGAACTGGGCCGGACAAGGCGAGAAGTGGTTCCGCAGCGACAAGCTTGGTTGGGTGTTCATCACGCCGGACGGATCCGTCTACGATTGGAACGGCAATCAGGCTGGGGCCATCACAAGTCCGAAGGTCGCTCAACTCGACGCTAGCTTCCACAAAGATCCGACTTTGTTGACCGATCCGCCTGCTGATACCGGGTCTAACTCAGGTGATCAGAGTGGTTCGAGCGGTGATTCGAGTGGCAATAGCGGCGACAAGTCGACGGATGCTGGCCAAGGGAAGAACGAATCGGGGGGCGGCACGTCGGCGGGCAACACGCTCGCGAAACGAGCTTACGAGCTCGATCAGCAACTCGGTTTACGCTCGACCGGCAACTACTATCAGAACTGGGCCAAGCTTGGTGAGAAGTGGATGACGTCCACGAGCGGCCAATGGTACTTCATCACCGCCGACGGCAGTCTTTACCGTTGGAACGGTAGCCATGCCAACGCCGCCGCCAGCACGCTCATCGCCAAACTCGACGCCAGCTTTCACGCCGACCCGAGTAAGCTGCACGACGCGCCGAGTGTGAACGGCAGCGGGGCTGTCACGGTCGCGAGTGCCCCGACGCTCAGCATCGACGACGCGGTCACGGTTGTCGATACCCGCAATTCCGTTGCGCTGTACGCTCAATACACCTCCGCTTCATACCGCACGCTGCTAGCCCGCGACCAGGTGTTGGCTTCGCTCCAGCCTTCTCATGAATCAGCCGAAGCCGGAGCTGTCACTACTAGTCGAGTTCAGTTCTTCGCCGAATTCCAGACGAGCGACGCCACTCGTCACTATCGCAGGCTCGGTGTCGCCAGAACTTTGCCCAAGAATGAAGACGATGCGGCTGTGGACTACGTTTATCATGCCTTGGAAAGCGACGAAGCGGCCGTCGAGGATTCCTTCGCCGTGCTCTGAGTCGAGCGGCGGATGGTAAGGACTGCCGCAGCAACAACTGTCGTGGCCGACGCTGCCAGCGTCGATTCGGATGCTGGCAGCATCCGCCACGATCCGGGCAGTGTTGTCCGGGAAAATGGACGTCGCGTCGGCCCTGGCTGCCTCCCAGTAAAACAAAATCCATCCCGATTTTTGCACTGTTTTCTCGGTCATGGCCCACTTTGCGAACTATATGAAGATTCCGCAAAAAACGCTCGCTCACCCTGTGGGGGGCATTTATACTAGCCGCGATGTTTGCGAAGCCGCTGAAGGCTGATTATGCTGGCCTTACCTGGAACCCCACGATTGCCTGGTTGGGGAACGTGTTACACAATCTCATTCAGCATTGACGGACAAAATACGGCGTTCTACTTCGAGGAGAAACAAAAGATGCGCACCCCAATTCGGCACCGAGTCAGTTGGAATTTTGTAGGTTTGTTGTTGACAGCCGTTGCTTTTGCGCTGCCGCGGACTGCCTCAGCCGACATCTGTCACGCCGACGACGTCGTCATCGATGGCAGTCTGGGCGTCGGTTTCGACGCGGTCTGTAATATGAACTTCGGTTTCGACACTATATGTTCTGAAAGAAAACAATCTGCGGATCTTCTTCGACGATACCAGCAACAGTGCGAGCTTCCCGAAAAATGACTGGCGGATCGTGATCAACGATACGTCCAATGGCGGTGGTGAGTACTTCGCCGTCGAGGATTCAACCGCCGCTCGCCAGCCGTTCCGAATTGAGGCCGGCGCTCGTGTGAACGCGTTGTACGTCGAAAACGATGGCGACGTGGGTCTCGGCACGAACAACCCCGTGGTGAATATGCACATCGTCGATGGCAACACGCCAACCGTGCGGCTGGATCAAGACGGCTCCCAGGGCTTCACCCCGCAGGTTTGGGACGTGGCCGGCAACGAAGCCAACTTCTTCATCCGCGACGTGACCAACGGCTCGAAACTGCCCTTCCGCATCACGCCGAACACACCCACCAGCGCCATTCGTATGTTCACCGACCACATTGCAATCAATGATGGCGCGGCTAACTACGACACGCAGATCAAAGGCGACAACATAGCGAACCTGTTCTATGTCGACGCTGGCAACGACAAGGTCGGCATCGGAACGGACACACCGTTGGAAAGAGTGCATATAAAGTTCGACGCCAACACCACTATTGGAATAGATGGTGGGGCCGGATTAGAGTCCGGCTTTTGGTTCTACGAGAATGGTGTTCGCAAGTGGGAAATCTACAAACAAGGTGCTTCCGACAATTTGAATTTTTTTAGCCAAGACTTGGTGAGCAGCGTGATGCTGATCCAATCGACAGATGGCTTTGTCGGCCTGCGAAACACGACTCCAGGGTTTCCGCTGACCGTCGGCACGAACAATACGAACGGAAATGGTGCTCACGTCACAGTCGGCGGTGTCTGGACCAATGGCTCGAGCCGCGAGTTTAAGGAGAACATTAAGGACGTTGCGGCTCTTGAGGCACGTGACGTGGTGATGAACCTCAAGCCGGTGACATACAATTACAAGCTGGAACCCGGCGAGGAGTACGTGGGCTTCATCGCCGAAGACGTTCCGGATTTGGTGGCGACCAGCAGCCGCAAGTATCTATCACCGATGGACATCGTCTCCGTCGTCACGAAAGTCGTTCAAGACCACCAGCAAACGATCGAGCGACAGCAGGAGACGATCTTGGCACTAAGCGAGCGGCTCGAGCGACTCGAGGGCCAAAGTCCCGCGCAAGACTAGGCCTTTTAACATCTTTGGAACGAAACTCTATCGGGTATAAAAGCCCCGGTGGAGGCGGCACATTGCGGAAACGCTCACTGTGTCGCCCCTACCGGGTTTTTTTGTTTT
>Ga0326597_10006695_pt1 | contig 15753 bp, 12 predicted proteins | sample RVTome_12_FD_203789 | JGI IMG/M metagenome (GOLD analysis project Ga0326597, IMG submission 203789) | Soil microbial communities from uranium-contaminated site in the Upper Colorado River Basin, Wyoming, United States - RVT100D185 | ecosystem: Environmental > Terrestrial > Soil > Contaminated >...
TTGCTCCCCCGCCTAATGTGCAGTGGCGCCCGATGCGGGCGCTGCCGGCGATCCCTACGCAGCCGGCCATCGCCGTGTGTGCTCCTACGCGCACGTTGTGGCCGATCTGGACTTGATTGTCGAGTTTGACTCCGTCCTCGATCAATGTGTCATCCAGAGCGCCCCTGTCTATCGTGGTATTTGCGCCGATTTCGACATCGTCGCCGATGATCACACGCCCGATCTGCGGAATCTTCAGCCATTTTCCGGCGTCCAGCGCCATGCCGAAGCCGTCGGCGCCGATTACAACGCCGGCATGGACGATAGCCCGCTGGCCGACGACGCACCGTGGATACACTACAACCGAAGCGTAGATCCGGCTGGCGTCGCCGATTCGGGCCAGGTCTCCGACGGTGCAACCGGCTCCGATAGAAACTCCCTCGCCAATTTCGGCAAGTCTGCCAATGTGGCAGCCTGGTCCAATTCGAGCTGACGTCGCGATTCGCGCCCCGGGCTCAATAACCGCAGTGGGGTGGATAGCTGGAACAACGTTCTCTGGCGGATTCAACAGCGTGGATACGCGCGCAAAATACAAATACGGGTCATCGCACAAGATATGCGGGATTTGCGTGGCGTCGCGCTCACTGTTCGGGAGAATCACGGCCGCGGCGCGCGTGGAACGTAGTTGACCCCGATATTTGCCTTGCGTAAGAAATCCGATATGGCCTGGCCCCGCGGACTCCAGCGTTGCCACCTGACTAATGCTGACGTCGGGATCTCCGACCAGTTCGCCCCCAAAGCGCATAGCGATTTCAGCGAGCATGAATGCTCGTGGGGCAGTCATTCCGCTATTTCGCCGGCTTGCTTTCGTCCAGCGCCTTGATAACTTTGTTGGTGATGTCGACGCGCGGACTCGCCCAGACCGCTTCCTGGATTATTACGTCGTACTTCTCCGTCTCAGCGATCCCTTTTACCGCCCGATTTGCGCGCTCTATAACCCCAGACAGTTCTTCGTTTCGGCGTTGATTGAAGTCCTCGCGCGCCTCGCGCTGCTTGCGCTGGAACTCCCGATTGAGATCAGCAAACTCCCGCTCGCGCTTGGTGCGCTCGGACTCGGACATGGTCACGGCGTTTTTCTCCAGGGAGCCCTGGAGGCGCTTAAGATTCTCGGCTAACTTGCCCAGGTCCTGATCGCGTTTGGCGAATTCCTGCTCGATCTTCTTCTGCGCACGAATCGCGGGCGCGGAATCCCGCAGTATGCGTTCAAGATTGACATAACCGATTCGTCCATCGGCATGGGCAACGCCGCCGGTGGCGCAAAAGGTCAGCAGGGAAAAAAGTGTCAGGCGCGCGTAACTCAAAACCGTCTCCTACCATGCTGCGGGGAGCCCGCAGGAACCGTTGCGCATTATACCCGTAACGTCAACCCGGCGACGCCGGAAGCGAGCAGCCAGAACCTGCATCGTCCGGCTTCGCCACTTCTCGCAGTTGCGGATTTCCAACCGCCCGGATACTCAAGACGAGACGCACACGAAACGAAATTCGTCCCAAGATTTGTCGATATTCCGCGCTAAGCGACTAAAAAACCTGCCCAAGTGTGAACTGCAGTCGCTGTATATTGTCGCCGTCTTTTGAGTTGAGAGGCCTGGCAACGCTGAATTTGAGAGGGCCGAGCGGCGAATTCCAGGCCAAACTCAGCCCCGCCGCATAGCGCAGGTCGGCGAGAGCAATCTTGTCCCCTTCGGCAAACACCTGTCCGCCGTCAATGAAGGCTCCCAGCCGCACTGATCGGTCCTTCCCCGCACCAGGCATCGGAAACAGCAACTCAGCATTGCCCACCAGGCGCCGGGTACCGCCGATGACGCTCTGGTCGTTCGTGTCGCGGGGGCCCAGCGAGGCGCCAGCATAGCCCCGAACAGAGCTTACACCTCCGGCGTAATAATTCTTGAAGAAAGGCAGCGGCTTGCCGCCAAATCCGGCGCCGACCCCTAGATCGCCCCGCAATGAGAGCGTAAACGTTTGGGTGAGCGGATAGAACCACTGGTGCTCATAGCCGAGCTTGTAGTACCGCAGGGTTCCCGCAGGCACGGTAGTCTCGGCGCTAAGACGCTGCACCTGGCCCTGAGTTGTCCAGATGACGCTGTCGCGCGTATCCCGTGTCCAACCGGCGGTTCCGATCAGGAACGAATATTGGCTCCCGAACCGATTCTCGAACGCCAGCAACCGGAGGGGACTGTCTGGAAACAAGGATAGCTTGGTAATTTCGGCAGACAACCCCAGCCCGATCGTATCGTGCTCGGTCATAGGAATGCCGAAGCGCACACCGGCACCGAGCGCATTCGTCCTGTAATTGCCCAAGGCGAGTACGCTGGCGTCGGTTTCGCGGTTATAGGCATCGAATCCGCGCGAGACGCCGTCCACAGTGTAATAAGGTTGAGTGAAGGACAGTGAAAGCACCTTGCTGATACTACCCGTACTCACCTGCGCCGCGAGCGTATTTCCACTGCCAAAAATGTTCGATTGGGAAATACTGCCTTGCAGGATTAGTTTATCGGTGCTGGAAAATCCTATGCCCAAAAGAAGCGCACCGGTTGCCTTTTCCTTGACACGAACCGTAACATCGACCTGATCGGTAGTGCCTGTCACCGGCGGCGTTTCCACCTCCACCTCGGAGAAGTACCCGGTGCGGTCTATGCGCCGCTTGGACAGCTGAAGTTTCGACGCATCGTAGAATGCCCCCTCCAGTTGACGCAGTTCGCGGCGGACGACTTCGTCGCGAGTGCGAGAATTTCCTGAAATGTTGATGCGCCTCACGTACACCCGCCTTCCCGGGTCGATCATGAAAGTAAATCCAACTGTGCGCAGATTCCGATCGACATCGGGTACGGCATTGGCATTCGCAAACGCGTAGCCCTCGTTCCCGAGTCTGTCGACGATACTCTTGGAGGTCGCGGTAAGTTTCTCGCGCGAAAACGCATCACCGGACTTCAGCAGGATCAGCTTGTTCAGTTCCTCCACCGCCACGATGGGTTCGCCGGCAATATTCACCTTCGAGACTGTGTATTTCTCGCCTTCAGAAACGTTGACGGTAATATAAATGTCTCGCTTGTCCGGCGTGATAGAGACTTGTGTCGAAGCAATATTGAAATCCAGAAATCCGCGGTCCAGGTAATACGACCGCAGGTTTTCGAGGTCGCCTTGCAACTTCTGGCGCGAATACTGGTCGTTCTTGGTGTACCAGGTGAACCAGCCAGGCGTGCGCAGAACAAACAAGGCGAACAGGTCCTTGTCTGCAAACACGCGATTGCCGACAATATTGATGCCACGGATTTTCGCAGCCTCGCCCTCGTCGATGCCGAAATTGATGCCCACACGATTGCGCTCCTGCGGCGTAACCGTGGTAGTCACCACTACGCCGTACATACCGCGCGTCAGGTATTGCCGCTTGATTTCCTGCTCTGCCTGCTCGAGTTGGGCACGATCGAAGGTGCGGCCTTCCCGAAATCCGACATCGCGCAGACCCTTCTTGACCTGCTCTATTTCGAACTCCTTCATGCCTACAAAATCGATCGAGGCAATTGCCGGCCGTTCCTCGACGATCACCACGAGCACGTTCTGGTCGACCTCCAGTCGAACATCGCGGAAAAACCCCGTTCCGAATAGCGCCCGGATTGCCCGCGACGCCTTCTCATCGGTCATCGTCTCCCCTACCTTAACGGGAAGATAGCTAAAAATGGTGCCGGCCTCGATGCGCTGGATTCCTTCTACGCGTATATCGCGCACCGTGAATGGGTCGAATGCCCAGGCGGCGCGCGCAACGAGCAAAAGAAGGATTACGCGGGGCAGTATTCTGTTCATCGCTCCGGACTACCCCGAGAGAAGGCGATTGATGTCATTGTAGAAGGCGAAGGCCATCAGAAAGAGGAGCAAAGACAGGCCGACGCGCTGACCCACTTCCATTATGCGTTCGGATACCGGACTGCCCTTGATGATTTCAACGACATAATACATCAAGTGTCCGCCGTCCAATAACGGAATCGGGAGCAGGTTCAGCACGCCGAGACTGATGCTGATCAGCGCGATAAACGCCACGTATGCGGCCATGCCGAGTTGGGCCGACTGGCCCGCATAATCCGCGATCGTTACCGGGCCCGAAAGATTTTTCCATGACACCTCGCCCACCAGCATCTTCCCGAGCATTCTAAGACTGAATGCCGCAGTGTCCCAGGTGCGCAAGATCGCCAGCTTCAGCGCGGTCACCGGGTCGTACTTTACGGTAGTGACGAATCCCTGCATCGCCTTCGGGTCGATGTTTGGGGAAGCGCCTATGCGCCCGAAGCGCTCGCCATTGCGCTCGATGACTTCGGGCGTGAGCGCGATACCGAGCGACTCTTCCCCGCGCCGGATCGCCAGATGCACGCGCACTCCAGGGTGCGCGCGCACCGATGTGACCAGATCGTCCCAGATCCCAATGGACCGGCCGTCAATTGCAGTTATCCGGTCTCCAGCGCGCAGCCCGAAACGTTCCGCTACGCCGCCTGGAAGGACTTTGCCTATGACTGGCTCGATGTCAGGTCTATAGATGCGCAGGCCCATGCGAGCGAGCGGGTCACCTTCGAATCCTTCAGGCGCAAAATTTGAAAGTTCAAGCGTTCGCCATTCAATATGCCCGGCACGGTCAAGCACTTCCAGCCGGGCCGCCTTCTTGTCCACCGCCAATTGAAGAACGCGCCAGCGCGCATCCTGCCAGCTCGTCACCTCCTCGCCGTTAATTTTCCGGATCGCGTCACCGCGCTTCAGGCCGGCCGCAGCGGCGACGCTGCCGGGCACGGGTGCACCGACTATAGGCTTCGCCTCCTGCACCCCGTTGAGAAAAAGCATCCAGTACAACACCACAGCGAGCAAAAAATTAGCCAGTGGACCTGCGACAACGATTGCGCAGCGCCGCCACACGCTCTGGCGATTGAACGCGCGGTGAAGCTCCCCGGGGGCGACCGGCCCCTCGCGCTCATCGAGCATCTTCACGTATCCGCCGAGCGGGACCACGCAAAGCACCCATTCGGTTGCGTCGGCACCTGCGCGGTGCAACCACAACGGACGTCCGAATCCTACGGAAAACCGCAGCACCTTTACGCCGGCCAGCCTCGCGACCAGATAGTGACCGTAATCGTGGATGACAATGAGCACAGCGAGCGCCGCCAGGAATGCTGCGATGGTGATGAGCGCGTTCACGTGACCCTGCTCTGATTGCGGCCGACGATTTGAACCGCGCGCGCGCGCGCGCGGCAATCGGCGTCGATTACGTCCTCGATCGAGCGGATCGCCATCGCGGGCATTGATTGCAGCGTTTCCTCGATAACCGCACTGATGTAAAGAAAAGGCAGCCGGCCCTCGAGAAACGCGGCAACGGCGATTTCGTTGGCCGCATTCAGGATTGAAGGTGCCGTGCCTCCCGCACGCAGTACTTCATAGGAGAGACGCAGACCGGGGAAGCGCTCGAAATCCGGCTCTTCAAAGGTGAGCGCACCAATCCCGAACAGATCAAGAAACGGGACTCCGGCGTCGATACGATCCGGGTACGCGAGCGCTTGAGCGATCGGCGTTCGCATATCCGGGTTTCCAAGCTGGGCGAGCACCGAGCCGTCGGCGTATTCGACCATGGAATGTATTACGCTTTGCGGATGTACGATGACCTGAATTTGTTCCGGACGCGCTCCGAAAAGCCAATGTGCCTCAATAACCTCCAGTCCCTTGTTCATCATCGTAGCCGAATCGACCGAGATCTTGCGTCCCATAACCCAGATAGGATGGGTACATGCCTCATCGGGGGACACCCCGCGCAATTCCGAGCGCGCCCGTGAACGGAAAGGCCCGCCCGATCCGGTCAGCAGAATGCGACGTATGCGGTCCATGTGCAGTTCCCCGGCGTGAAGCTCGGGCAGGCACTGAAAGATCGCATTGTGCTCGCTGTCGATCGGCAGAAGCACAGCACCGTTTCGCCGGACCGTTTCCATGAAGATAGGGCCGGCCATAACCAAAGCTTCCTTATTGGCAAGCAGCAGCTTCTTTCCGGCCCGCGCAGCCGCGAGAGTCGGTTCCAAACCCGCCGCGCCCACGATCGCGGCCATCACGCAATCCGCCTCGGCCAAGGTTGCAGCCTGCAGCAGGCCGTCCATGCCGGTCAGCACCCTGGCCCCAGCGCCGAGTTCGGTCAGGCGTCGCTTGAGTGCTGTAGCCAGGGAGGTGTCGGCAATGCAGGCGTAGGCGGCGCCGTGCCGCGCACAGAGTTCGGCTAATTGATCGACCTGGCGAGACGCGCTAAGCGCGGCGACGCGGAATCGGTCCGGGTGCCGCGCGATCACATCGAGCGTGCTGCGCCCGATCGAGCCGGTCGCGCCGAGAACGGAGATTGTCTGCAGGCGGTTCATTTCAGCAAGACGAGCGCAGCCATCGGCAGGACCGGGAGAAGCGCGTCGATGCGGTCGAGCATCCCGCCGTGTCCCGGCAACAAAGTGCCGCTATCCTTTACGCCGGCCTGACGTTTCATCTGCGACTCCAACAAATCCCCTGCTACGCCTGCCGCCGCCAGCGCAAGGAGCATCAATACGAACCACAAGTGTCCAAGATCCGCATGCTTAAGCGGCATCGGCCGCGGGCCCGCGACTGCAATCCAGCCGATAGCATATACGGTCACGGTCATCAGTGCGCCATAGACACCCTCCCATGTCTTGCCCGGGCTGATGGAGGGCGCGAGCTTGTTACGCCCGAATAGACGCCCCGCAAAATAGGCCGAAATGTCCGAGATCCAGACAACCGCCATGACCGCGAGCAGCAGCGCCGGATTTTCTGCGCGAAATTCCACCAGCGCGGCCGCATTGGGGACCAGAACCGCCACGCCTGCTGCCAGCGGCATGATCGGGTTCCCGAACGCCGGCCGCTCCCACAACCAGACGGGAGCCAAAATAACCCAGAATACGGTTGCAGCGGCGTACAGCCAGGAGGCATCGAATAGCGCGTCCGATCCCACATTCCAGCCTGCCCAGACTCCGGCGCCGGAAATGGCAAGCGCGTAGAGACTGCGACCGACCGGTCCGATGCGCGCAAGCGCGGCCCATTCCCAGGCCGCCACTGCGAGCAGCGCACCGACCAGGGCGATCCAATATGCGCGGGGCAGCAAGAATACTGAAGCGAGCAGCCCTGCGAGCAGGATCACCGCAGTCTGAATTCGCGCCCTCAGCATTGCGCGCAGACAATCAGGTGAATTTGTGGCTATCCTCTTCGAGCACGCCGCGGACACGTTCGGCGGCACTCAATTGTTCACTCGTGCGTCCGAAACGCCGCTCGCGTTCGAGGAACCACGCGATGGCGGCATCCAGGGCTGCGGCATCGAAGTCGGGCCAAAGCGTCCCGGTAAAATACAATTCCGTGTAGGCCAATTGCCACAGCAGGAAGTTGCTAATCCGCTGCTCGCCGCCCGTGCGTATGAACAGATCGGGCTCGGGCGCATAATTCGCGGCCAGAAACGCTCTGAGCTGCGCTTCCGTGAATTCCCCAACCTGCCCGGGGTAATGCCGCACCATTTTTCCAATGGCTTGCAGGAGATCCCAGCGACCTCCGAAGTTCGCCGCGATCGTCAGCGTAAGACGACTGTTTTCGGCTGTCAGGGCCTCGCCTCTGGCGACCAACTCCGAGATCCGGTCGTCAAACTCGCTTAGTTCGCCGATCACCTTCAGGCGGATGCCGTTGGCGTGAATTTTCCCGATTTCCTGCTCCAGCGCCGCTATAAACAACTGCTGCAGCAGCGATACCTCGTCGGCGGGCCGGCGCCAGTTCTCCGAACTAAACGCGAACAGAGTCAGATATTGGATGCCGCGCTCGATACAGGCTCGCGTGATCGCGCGCACCGCTTCGACACCGCGCCGATGTCCCGCCACGCGAGGAAGCAGTCGGCGTTTCGCCCAGCGCCCGTTCCCGTCCATGATTATGGCCAGATGCCGAGGCACTCTGAGCATCTCGGTAACCGCGTTCGTGGAACTATCGTTGCCCATCGCGCTCAAATTGCAACTCGTCGATCCAGCCCGATCACATCTAGATCGACAGCAAGTCGGTTTCTTTCGCCGCCAGCACCTTGTCCACGTCACCGATGAACTTGTCGGTCAGCTTCTGAACATCATCCTGGGCGCGGCGCTCCTCGTCTTCAGAAACTTCCTTTTCCTTAAGCAGTTCCTTTAACGCGTGAATTGCGTCGCGCCGCACGTTGCGGATCGCGACCTTCGCGTTCTCCCCCTCGTGCTTGACAACCTTGATCAGGTCGCGGCGCCGCTCTTCAGTGAGCGCCGGCATAGGCACACGCACCAGATCTCCCTGCGTGGACGGATTCAGTCCTAAATCAGAATCGCGAATCGCTTTTTCGACAATTCCCGCCATCTTCTTGTCCCATGGCGTCACCCCGATGGTTCGATTATCGATCAGCGTCACGCTGGCCACCTGTGGAATCGGGGTAGGCGTCCCATAATAGTCGACTATTACATGGTCCAGAACACCCGGGTGGGCGCGTCCTGTGCGCACCTTGGCAAGGTCGACTTTGAGCGCCTCGAGCGACTTGCCCATCTTGTGCTCGGCGTTTTTCTTTATGTCAACGATCTTCATGGCCCCCCCATATTAGGAGAATCGTATTCACGAAAATTAAGTCTTAGTAGTCTTAGTAATAGACCTGCGTTCCCTCGTCGCCACCTAGCACGATACGCTTCATCGCGCCGGCCTTGACGACCGAAAACACGGTAACCGGAAGCTTCTGGTCGCGGCAGAGCGCGAAGGCGGTGGCGTCCATTACGCGCAGATTCTTGTTGATGGCCTCGTCAAATGACAGCCTCTGGTAGCGCTGAGCACCAGGATTCGTCTTTGGGTCGGCCGTATAGACTCCATCCACCTTGGTCGCCTTGAGTACAACCTGCGCACCGATCTCGCTTCCGCGGAGCGCCGCGGCCGTATCGGTTGTGAAAAAGGGGTTGCCTGTCCCGGCGGCAAAAATAACCACCTTGCCCTCCTCCAGATAGCGAATCGCCTTTCCGCGAATATAAGGTTCAACCACCTGTTCGATATTGAGCGCAGACTGCACGCGCGCATTCAGGCCGGCGCGCCGCATCGCGTCCTGGAGCGCGAGCGCATTCATGATCGTGGCAAGCATTCCCATATAGTCAGCCGTCGCACGGTCCATCCCCGCCGCGCCCAGAGCAACGCCACGAAATATATTCCCGCCGCCGATTACGACGCCGACTTCGACACCAAGTTCCACGACCTGCCCAATTTCACCGACGATGCGATCAATCGTCTGACGGTTGATGCCATAGGCATCGTCGCCCATCAGGGACTCACCCGACAGCTTGACCAGAATGCGCTTGTATTTCGGCGCCGTCATCGCGTTCCCTCTATTCGATTCACCCTCGGGCGCAAGGACATCAAGCGTATTCTTTGCCCGATCCCGCAGGCGAGTGCTGCGTCATTCCCGTTGCCGCGCAAGGTCCGCGCTTACTTGGGCGCAAGGCCCGCCTGCGCCCTCACCTCCGCCGCAAAGTCGGTCGACTTGCGCTCAATACCCTCGCCGACGACATACAGCGCGAATTGCGACACCGATGCGCCTCTCGATTTTAACAGCGACTCGACGGTCTGCTTGTCGTCCTTGACGAACGCCTGCCCAAGAAGCGTCACGTCTTTGAGGAATTTCTGCACGCTACCTTCGACCATCTTTTCGACGATATTGACCGGTTTTCCGGATTCTGCGGCTTTGGCTGCCGCGATGTCGCGCTCCTTCTTTATCAACTCGGCGGGAACCTGGTCGCGGGACAGCGCTACGGGTTTCGAGGCGGCAATGTGCATGGCCAGATCCCGCCCCAGCATCTCGTCGCCGCCCGAGACGTCCACCATCGCCCCGATCCTGGCGCCGCCGTGCACATACAGGGCGAGGCGACCCTCGGCCTGTATACGCGCCAAGCGCCGGATCGACACGTTCTCTCCAATCTTGCCGACCAGCGCCCTGCGCACCTCTTCAACCGAATTACCGCCCTCAGTCGCGTCTACCACCATAGACGAAAGCGCCTCGACGTCAGCGGGATTCTTCTCGGCGGCAAGTTGCGCGAGCGTGGCGGCAAACTGCAGGAATTCCACGTTCTTCGCGACGAAATCGGTTTCACAGTTTACCTCGACCATTGCACCTAGCTTGGCGTCGGTTCCGATCCAGGTCCCGACTACCCCTTCGGCGGCAATCCGCGAGGAGGCCCGGGTCGCCTTGTTGCCAAGCTTGATGCGCAGGATTTCTTCGGCTTTTCCCTGCTCGCCACCCGCCTCAGTCAGGGCCTTCTTGCACTCCATCATCGGTGCATCGGTCTTGTCCCGAAGCTCCCGTACCATTGCCGCAGTAATTTCCGCCATAGCCTGCTCCACACTTCATTAGACAGATTCAAAAAAGAAGGGGCATGCCGCCCCTTTCTTATTCAAGAAACTGACGTCGCTACTCCGCCCGTTCCTCAACTTCAACAAATTCGTCGCCGGTACCGCCACCTACGATCTCCTGCACCGACTGACTGCGACCCTCGAGAATCGAGTCGGCCACGCCCCGCGCATAGAGCCGAATCGCGCGGCTCGAATCGTCATTGCCCGGAATCACGTAGGCGATGCCCACGGGCGAGTGGTTCGTGTCCACCACGCCTATAACCGGAATTCCCAGTTTGCGCGCCTCGGCAATCGCGCCTTTCTGGTAGCCAACGTCAATAACGAACAGCGCATCTGGCAGAGAATTGAGTTCCTTAATCCCCCCCAGGCTGCGTTGCAGTTTCGTGATTTCGCGCTGGTTGTGAAGCGCCTCTTTCTTCGGCAGGCGATCCATGGAACCATCCAGCACCATTTGCTCCATGTCTTTGAGGCGCTTGATGGACTGCTTCACCGTCTTGAAGTTGGTCAGCATTCCACCTAGCCATCGATAGTCCACGTACGGGGCGCCGCAACGCTCGGCTTCCTCCCGGACGATTTCACGCGCCTGGCGCTTGGTCCCAACGAAAAGAATGTTGCCCTTGTTGGACGACAGCTGGCGCACGAACTTCATTGCATCGAGATACATCACCATCGTCGTCTCGAGATTGATGATGTGGATCTTGTTGCGATGACCGAAGATGTAGGGCGCCATCTTCGGGTTCCAGTAGCGGGTTTGATGGCCAAAATGCACGCCCGCTTCGAGCATTTGACGCATAGTCGTGGACATTGAGATTGCTCCGGTCAGGGTTGAGTATGACCATTTCACCCACTTGACCCCATATTCCGGTCGATCTGGAACTGGGGCACCCTAACGGGGAAACGGCAAATATTTGATGGCATGGCCAAGCAGATCTGCTCCGTCGAAGGTGTCCGAGCAATGTATCCGCAAGGTCGTGTAAGATAGCACAACGGCCGCGCAGGTGCAAATTCTTCCTTGCGCAAACCCTTGTGCAATCAGGCAATTGTCCTTGCCGCCAAGCTATCCGGAGCGCCCCGCGCAGTCGCGGTTTGTACGCGCGGAATCGATGACTTATTCTTGCGCCTTTTCACGCAGGCTGAAAACCTTGATAGCCCGCGAGCGTACCGCAGGCGATTTCGGTGAAGGATTTGGTATTGTCCAGGCCCTGTTATTGTGGATCGCGAGAATGAGCAAGACAAGACCACCAGCGCTGACTTGCGCTTCGCCGACCTAGGATCCGAATGGCAATTCAGCTAAAAACAGCCGATGATATCCGGCAGATGCGCGTTGCCGGCAGGCTCGCCGGCGAATTGCTCGATTACATATCGTCCTACATACGGCCTGGTATCACCACCGGTGAGATAGACCGCCTGTGCCACGATTACCAGTTGAACCACCAGGCTGCCATCCCCGCTCCGCTCAATTACGCACCACCGGGCTACAAGCCGTTCCCGAAATCGATCTGCACGTCCGTCAACCACCAGGTCTGTCACGGAGTCCCGGGTGAACGGGTGCTCAAGGCCGGCGATATTCTCAACATAGACGTCACGCCGATAAAGGACGGCTACCACGGGGATAGCAGCCGCATGTTCTATGTCGGCAGCCCAAGCATTCAGGCGCGGCGCCTGTGTGAAGTAACCTACGAATGCATGTGGCGCGGCATCCACGCGGTACGCGCGGGTGCGTTTCTCGGGGACATCGGCGCCGCGATCCAGCGGCACGCTGAAGCGCACGGGTACAGCGTCGTGCGCGAATTCTGCGGTCATGGAATCGGCCGCAAATTCCATGAGGAACCCCAGGTATTGCATTACGGGGAACCGGGTACCGGATTGGTTATGCAGGCGGGTATGGTATTTACCATCGAACCGATGATTAACGCTGGGCGGGCCGGGGTCCGCGAACTCGCCGACGGTTGGACCATCGTGACCAAGGATCACAGCCTTTCCGCTCAATGGGAGCACACGGTGCTGGTCACCGAGCGGGGCTACGAAGTCCTGACGATATCTTCCGGCGCGCCGCCGCCCATAACTGCTCCGGACTTCGTCACCTGAACCGAATGTCCCGCGCCGCGCCCGACACAGAAAGCAGTCCGAACGGGATTTCGCGCATGCGCGCTTACCTGCAAATCGAGCGCGCCGCGCTGAGAGAACAATTCGCGCACGACGGCAATCCCTGGATGCTCCTGCGTCGGCATCGCCTGCTGGTCGACCGCGTGCTCAGGACCATGTGGAACGAAGCCCGCCTTCCGCGATCATTTGCTCTGGTTGCGGTGGGCGGCTACGGACGCGGCGCACTGTTCCCGCACTCCGATGTCGATCTACTGGTGCTGCTTGCGGATGACCCGGGACGTAATTACGCTTCAAAACTGGAGGGGCTGATCGGGAACCTTTGGGATGTAGGCATCGAGGTCGGCCACAGCGTGCGCACGCTTGCTCAGTGCGACGAAGAGGCGGCAAAGGACCTGACGGTACAGACGACCTTGCTTGAGGCTCGGTTGATCGCGGGCCAGCGCGCGCTGTATCGCCGGCTTATAGCCCATAACGACAGTCACTTCGATCCCCAGACGTTCTTCAGCGCCAAGCGCCTTGAACAGGAACAGCGTCACGCAAGATTTCAGGACACACCCTACAGCCTGGAACCGAACGTAAAGGAGGCGCCCGGCGGCATGCGCGATCTGCAGACGATACTGTGGATTGCGCGCGCCTGCCGACTGGGCGGCACCTGGACCGAGCTCGCAAAGGGCGGATTCGTGACGCGGACCGAGGCCCGTCAATTGGCGGGCTGCGAACGACTGCTGTGCGAACTGCGGATTCGCCTGCACTATGCAGCGGACCGGCGCGAGGACCGGCTGCTTTTCGATGTTCAGGACAGAATCGCCCGCGAATTCGGCCATTTTCCCACGGCGCATCGGCGCGCCAGCGAGTTGCTGATGCAGCGCTATTTCCGCAGCGCCAAGGCGGTGACGCAGCTCAATACGATCCTGCTGCAGAACATCGGTGCCGCGATTTCCCAGGAGCGGAGCGGCGAGGTCGAGATCATCAACGAACGATTCCAGGCGGCGCACGAACTGCTCGATGCTCGCGGTGCACAATTGTTCGAGAATCAGCCCGAAGCCATCCTGGAGAGCTTTCAGATCATGCAGCGGCGGCCCGACCTCAAGGGTATGGCTGCGCAGACACTGCGCGCGCTATGGCGCGCTCGCTCATGCATCGACGGGGCCTTCCGACGCGATCCTCGAAATCGAGCGGCCTTCCTTTCAATTCTGCAGCAGCCACGCGGAGTTGTCCACGAGTTACGACGGATGAACCAGTATGGGATTCTCGGGCGCTACCTGCCACCTTTCCGACGCATCGTCGGCCAGATGCAGCACGATTTGTTCCACGTCTACACGGTGGACCAGCACACGCTTGCCGTGGTTCGCAACCTGCGGCGCTTCACCATGGTGGAGTTCTCGCATGAGTATCCACTGTGCAGCCGGTTCATGGCCGGATTCGAGCGCCACTGGCTGCTCTACGTCGCGGCGATCTTTCACGACATCGCCAAGGGCAGAGGAGGCGACCACTCTGTGCTCGGCGCGGTGGATGCAGCGCGATTTTGCCGCGCGCACGGTCTGTCGCGCGAGGACACCTTACTCGTCGTGTTTCTCGTGCGACACCACCTCACCATGTCCACAGTGGCGCAGAAACAGGATCTATACGACCCGCAGGTCATCCAGCGCTTCGCAGCCACGGTCGGAACCGAGAGAAGACTTATCGCGCTCTACCTGCTGACCGTGGCCGACATACGCGGCACCAGCCCCAAGGTCTGGAACGCCTGGCGCGGCAAGCTACTGGAGGACCTCTTCGCACTGGCGCGCCGGCTGCTTCGCGGTCAGGAAGTCAGCTACGATCAGAATATCCAGGCCAAGCAGGCCGAAGCCAAGCGGCTGCTGCGACTTTATGCGCTTTCGGACACGGTTCAGGAAGCATTGTGGAAAGAACTCGACGTGGCCTATTTCCTGCGCCACGACGCGGGTGAAATCGCCTGGCAGGCACGTCTGCTGCACTACCGCGTCAACACCGAGATGCCCGTGGTCAAAGCGCGCCCGTCGCCCGCGGGCGACGGGCTGCAGGTGATGATCTACGCGCGCGACCAGCGTTACCTCTTTGCGCGGATCTGCGGCTTCTTGAGCAACATTGGATTCAACATCCTCGATGCCAAGATCCATACCGCTCGGCATGGTTTCGCACTGGATACATTCCAGGTGATGGGCTCGGGCAACATGCCGCACTATAGGGATATGATCAACCTGATTGAGCACGATCTGGCCGAACGCATCGAGCAGCAGGCCCAACTTCCGGCAGTGCCCCAGGCGCGCATGTCGCGCCAGCTCAGGCATTTTCCGATCACCCCGGAAGTGCACATCGTGCCCGATGAAAAGGGTCAGTACTACGCATTGTCGATCATCGCCGGCGATCGGCCCGGACTGCTTTACAGCATCTCGCGGCTGCTCGGCCAGTACGAAATCAGCGTACACACTGCGAAAATCGTAACCCTAGGCGAGCGCGTCGAGGATGTGTTCCGCATCTCCGGCGATGCGCTGGCCAATTCGAGGGCAGTGCTGCATTTGGAGCAGGACCTGCTCGAGTATCTGCAACCCTAGCGTCCGCGCGCATCAATTCGCTGACACAATGCTCGCCTGAACCAGCGCGCGCAGCTGCGCGGAACGTCGAACGCCGCGATTTCGGCAATTCGCGCGGGACTGCCTCAGGCACCGTTCAGCGAACGGACTGCTAAGGAAACTGACGCTTGGCAGGCGGTTGGCGCGACCCGCGCGGGTGCACCGCCCGCGCGGCCGGGCTACAATCGGTTTGCGCTCGCTATCGCCTAGATTTTCCTGCGCTGTCGGGCCAGTTTTTCCCCGGTCTTGTAATGCTCGCCCTTGAGGGCAAGCTCGGCCTCTTCTTCATCTTCTTTCGTCCACCATCCCAGCGAATACCCGTACCAAGGCACTTTGGGAGTAAGCGGTGGCAACCCCTCCTCTTCCCAGATCTTGCGCGCCTTATCCATGAATTCCTTACGTGGAAGGGAAATGGGGGGATAGTCCCATTTCCGGGTCGCATCGATGAGTATCGAACTGGTCGGCGCGTATCCCGGCAGCTTCACGTATTCCTCCGGCGGCACTGCCGACGGGTCTAGATGAGCGGATTTCCCCGGAGTGATTCGAATGTCCCTGTCCGGCTGCATATGCCAGCACAACGCCCATATATAGGAATCGGGATCGTGCGGATCGATGTCTTCATCGACCA
>Ga0326597_10006697_pt1 | contig 15751 bp, 9 predicted proteins | sample RVTome_12_FD_203789 | JGI IMG/M metagenome (GOLD analysis project Ga0326597, IMG submission 203789) | Soil microbial communities from uranium-contaminated site in the Upper Colorado River Basin, Wyoming, United States - RVT100D185 | ecosystem: Environmental > Terrestrial > Soil > Contaminated >...
GCGAGAAGCAGCGGGTGGCGATCGCCCGGGTGATTCTCAAGGACCCGCAGATCCTGGTCCTCGACGAGGCCACCTCCCACCTCGACGCCCGCTCCGAGGCCCTGATCAAGGAGGCCCTGGAGCGGGTGATGGTGGGCCGCACGTCGTTCGTGATCGCCCACCGTCTGTCGACGGTGCTCGCCGCCGACCGGATCCTGGTCCTCGACGAGGGCCGCGTGGTCGAGGAGGGCACGCACCGCGAACTGATGGCGGCGAATGGCCTCTACGCGCGGCTCTACGAGACGCAGTTCGCGGTGGAGGATGTGGGGTAGGTCGGGTCGCGAACCCGCCCCGCCACCTCCCCAGCAGAAGCAGCAACCGGGAGGACTCGAGTGCCGTCCTTGTGGTCCCGTGGGCGGCAAGGCGGCCCATGGACCTCTGGATGAAGCGCACCGAACCGGCACGAAATCGAGCGGACAGGTGGCAGGTCCCGATGGCTAGTGGAAGCGACGACGACGTTCCAGATCCGGACCCACGGGCGGCGACTCCGGGGTGACCCCGGGCGGGGCACGATGTGCCTCGGCAGCCGCCTCCACCAGATCGAGCACCAGGGCCATGTCGGCCGGCGATGAGAACCGCACCGTGATCCAATCCGAGCCCGGGTAGCGCAGGTCGATCCGAGGATCATCTTGCAGCACCTCCCGGCGCTCTCGAACAACCGACCGCGTCAGCCGAATCTCGATCACATCTTCGTCTTCGAAGTGGGCGATCTCCTTGCCGTGTACCCAATAGGCGAGGTCGTCCTTGAACATCGACGGGCTCTCGACCACCGAGTCGAGAGCGGGGATCGCGTCTCTGAGGCTGTCGATCATGGACACAGTTTCCCAGAGGACGGCGTCGGCGGGTCAAGGGACACCGATGGACAGGTCGTCGGGGATACGACGGACGATGGTGGCCTGATCATTCATGAACTCTTCGCCCGGCTCATTCCCGGGTGGGTAATCGGTCGGCCATCTCCAGGACCCAGTCGGGGAGGGTGATGGTGCCGTCGTGGACCATGGTGTGATGCCGTGCACAGAGCAGGCACAGGTTCTCCAGGCAGGTGGGCCCGCCGTGGAGCCAATGGATCACATGATGCGCATCGCAGTATCGGGGCCTTGACTGGCATCCCGGGATCACGCAGCCCTTGTCACGGAGGTTGAGGGCGATCCTGATCTGTGGGGGGATGGTTCGGCTGCTGCGCCCGATGTCGAGGGGCAGCGACTCTCCGCCGAGAACGACGGGGATCACCGAGGCGTCGCAGAGCATCCTGCACACCGTCTCGGGGCTGAGCAGCCCACAGTCCTCGGTCTCACACCCGGTGCCGTCGGCCAGACCGAGGAGGGTCTCGTAGGAGGCGGTGACCGTCACCTGGGGACGGAATCCACCCGAGATCGGGCTCTTCCCTGAGGCGAGATGATCCGCGCACATCTGGGTGAGCGCATCGGCTCGGCGCTGTCCCGGGGTGCGGGTGTCGGTGGGGTCGAGCTGCTGGGGGTCGGTGATCGACTGCAACGCGGTGAGGAGGGTCTGGCCCGCCTCGGGGTCGAGTTGCCCGTCGATGCGGACCAGGTTGCCCAAGGTGGGCGACACGTTGAGGTAGCGGCGGTCCCGGAGATGGGAAGCGTCCTGCTCGGCGGCGTCGAGGTCGGTGTGCTGGCGCCACAGATCCACCGCCGTGGCGAAATCCTTCCTCGACAGACCCGAGAACGAATCCACCAGCATCTGCTCCGCCTCCCTGAAGAGATCGGGGTTCGCCTCTCGGGCCGACGCCAGCAACCCGACCCGGGGCTCATCCAACACCCCGTCGTGGAAGGCGGCACGCACCAGCGGCATCTCGCCGAGGGCCCGGGCGAGGCCGATCAGGCGCCGCGCCGTCCCCACCGAGATGCCGAGCCGGTCGACGAGCAGGGCGATGGGGGACAGATACCCCACATTGGCGTAGGCCTCGGTGGCGATCATCTCCGCCACCCAGGCGAGACGCTCCGCCTCCGCCCGGATCACCCGGTCGTGGGCCTCCACCAGCCCATCGGCCAGGTCACCCGACCACAGAGGGAACGAGAGTTCCTGTTCCAGATCGACTTGCGGCCGATCCGCAATCGCTGTCATGGAGAACAAGGTATTAGGTGGGTGTGACACGAAACGTGGCACTCGGTGGCGGATCGCCCGGGTGATCCTCAAGGACCCGCAGATCCTTGTTCTCGATGAGGTCAGGTCTTTGCTGCTTCAGACAGCGCTGCGCTCGCGATTCACGTCCCTCAAGCCGCGGGAGGCGAGATGCCCGGAGTGGCCCCTGCATCCGCTGGCTTGGGGCGATCCGATGGGCGATCTGCCGCACAGGGCATCCAGCCGTCCCTCGCCCTTCCTTCTACCTGATCGGCGAATCGCTGTTCTGGGGGCTACGATCCCCGGGCGTGAGAATTCCAATCCTTGGAATTGAACGGAACACTCGCACTGTGATTGTGCTCGGCGCAGGTGCATCTCGGGGTGCGAGGTTCGTCGACGGCGTCGGGACGCTTCCACCAGTTGATGCTGACTTCTTCGAGCAGGCAAGGCGGCTCCCTGACGGGTCGCTGTCCGCGCGTGATCGCGGGCTCTTCCAGTTTGTTGTTGAGGAGTTCGGTCTCGGTGATCCACCGACCCTTGAGGCCGTGTTCACCCAACTCGAAGCTGTTGATCGGTTCCACCACGAGTTCAACATCAGGGGCAGGGTCAGTTCGAGATTCCGGCGACAACTTGACGCCCTTCGCCGTCTCATTCCCAAGGTATTCGAGGCATCAATGGCCTCCCGGGCGTGCGCCTGGCACGCCCGACTGGCTCACGCTCTCCGGGCCGAAGACGCAATCCTTTCATTCAACTATGACTGCCTCATCGATCGCGCCCTTGCGCGGGAGGCGCCTAGACGATGGAGGGCCGCCGATGGTTACGGGTTTCCAATCGAGCGGGGAACGGACCAGTGGGAGTCTCCGCCGGGCCCAGGAGCGGCCTACAAGAATCCAATCCTCCTCCTGAAGCCACACGGATCTCTCAACTGGGAGATTTCCGATGACCGTGATGAGGTTGAGCTGGTTGAACCTTATGGGCCCCAAACCGCTCACAGTGTGGTACCGCCAACCTGGGAGAAGAGCGATGTCGGCCAATGGCCGTGGAAACCAGTATGGCGAGCAGCCCGGCAGGTGCTGGCACAGGCCAGGATGCTGGTAGTCGTGGGCTACTCCGTGCCTCTAACCGACCAACTCTCGCAGTCACTCCTTCGGGCCGATGTCGCGAAACTCTCCTACCTCGTAGTCGTGAATCCTGACCGCGGAGCCCGCGATCGAGTCGTGAGCCTCTTCGCCTCTGCGCTGGGACCGCAGAGCACCATTCACCATCTGCAGGACATGCGGCTGTTCGCAATGCACCTGCCTGCCTCGAAAAGCGAACAGAAGCAGTCTGAGTTGGAGGCCCGGTTGGACGCCGCGGAGGCACGCTTGGATGAGCTCTCTTTGGAATCATCGACCGAACTAGACGAAGTCAGGGACACGCTCGACCGGCTCACCGAGGCCGCGGAGGACTTTGAGGATCGCTTCGCTTCGACGGATTCCGACGCCCGGGTCCTGCTCGACCGACTGGCGGACCTCGACGCACGTCTGGATAGCGTGGCCGCGAGTCTCGACCCCCGGTGACGCACTGAGCGCAGTGGTCAGTTGGTCGGTAAGTCCAGGCACGGCAGGTTCGTCGGTTGGTCACAGACTCGAGTGCCGATTGAGCACGCTCGGTCGCGTCGATGCGACACGCAAGTGAGGGAGACCCGAGCAATCTCTAGTCTCCTAGAACACCCATGACCGAGCTACCGACAAACACCAACGGCAACCTGATCTGGGCGATCGCCGAACTGCTGCGTGGGGATTTCAAGCAGTCGGAGTACCAGAAGGTGATACTCCCTCTGACCGTGCTCCGCCGGCTCGACGCCGTGCTCGCAGACGGGAAGACCGAGTTCCTGGAGAAGGCCGCCTCGGTCAAGGACCTCGATGGGGCCGAGAAGGCGCTGCGGGTCTACTCGAAGCACGGCTTCTACAACAGGAGCCCGCTCGACTTCGAGAAGCTCACCGGTGACCCGGATCACCTCGTCGGGAACCTCCGTGCCTACATCGCGGCCTTCTCCGAAGACGTGCGGGACGTCATCGGGCGGTTCAACTTCGACCCCGTCATCACCCGTCTCAACAAGGCAGGTCTGCTCTACAAGGTGGTCGCCCGGTTCGCCGAGGTGGACCTGCATCCGAAGACCGTCTCCAACCTCGAGATGGGCTACCTCTACGAGGAGCTGATTCGAAAGTTCTCCGAGCTCTCCAACGAGACCGCCGGCGAGCACTTCACCCCCCGTGAGGTGATCCGTCTCATGGTGAACCTGCTGTTCTCGTCGGACGATGCGGTGCTCACCCAGGCGGGGAAGATCGCAACGGTCTACGACCCGGCGTGCGGCACCGGCGGCATGCTCTCGGTCGCGGAGGACCACATCCGGTCGTTCAACCCCGACGCCGTCGTCGCCGTATATGGCCAGGAGCTCAACGACGAGACCTACGCCGTGTGCCGCTCCGACATGATGGTGAAGGGCCAGGACGCGATACGGATCGTCGCCGGAAACTCCTTCACCGAGGACGGACATCCGAACGAGAAGTTCGATTACATGCTCGCCAATCCGCCCTTTGGCGTGGACTGGAGCAAGTACGCCGACCCCATCGTTCAGGAGCACAAGAAGCAGGGATTCGACGGACGCTTCGGACCAGGACTGCCCCGCAAGTCGGACGGCTCGATGCTGTTCCTCTGCCACATGATCTCCAAGATGAAGGCACCCGAGGACGGCGGGTCGAGGATCGCGATCGTCTTCAACGCCTCTCCGCTGTTCACCGGTACACCCGGTGGAGGCGAGTCGGAGATCCGTCGTTGGATCATCGAGAACGACTGGCTCGAAGCCATCGTTGCCCTGCCCGAACAGCTCTTCTACAACACCGGGATCGCGACCTACGTGTGGATCGTCACCAACGTGAAGGCCGAGGAGCGCCGTGGGCTCGTCCAGTTGATCGACGCCCGCGAGATATGGGAACCGATGCGCAAGAGCCTGGGCGACAAGCGCCGCTACATCTCCGACGACCAGATCGAACAGATCACTCGCATCCACGACGACTTCACAGACGCCGACGACTCAGTGTCGAAGGTGTTCCCCAACCACCACTTCGGCTTCCAGCGGATCACTGTCGAGCAGCCGCTCCGGCTCACCTGGGTGATCGACGAAGAGACCATCGAGAACGTCAAGTCTCACAAGACATTCGAGAAGCTCGGCAAGGATGCGAAGGGGGAACTGAAGGGATCAGGCTCCGAGCGGGAGAAGGCGCTGGGCGAAGTACTCGAGCAGGTGTCCGCTGGCGTCGCCGACAACTTCGACTCGATCTGGAGGCCGCTCACGAAGCACCTCGAGGCAGCTGATGTCCCGTCCACCAATCAGATCAAGAAGCTCGTGTATGAAGCGAGCTCCAGGCAGACACCCGAAGCTGACCCGATCACCGACGGGAAGGGTGCCTCGGCACCCGATCCCGACCTTCGGGACACCGAAACCGTCCCCCTCCCGCCGGGGGAACATGATTGGAGCGCCGATCCGTCGGCTCGTCTCGAGTCCGGCCCCTACAGGGAGTCGATCGACGAATACATGAAGGCGGAGGTGATTCCGTGGGTCGCCGATGCCTGGGTGGACCACTCGAAGACGAAACTCGGCTACGAGATCCCGTTCACCCGTGAGTTCTACGTCTACCAGCCTCCCAGGCCACTCGAAGAGATCGACGCCGACATCGAGGAGTTGGAGACGATCATCCTTAGTCTCCTTGAAGAGGTGAGGCGGTGAGCGCTGCGCCCGATGGCAGCTTCGTGCAGCTAAAGCGGTTGGCGCGGTTGAGGTACGGAGATTCTTTGCCCGAACAGGATCGAATCGAAGGCACGACTCCAGTGTTTGGATCGAACGGGCCGATCGGCCTTCACACCAGCCCCAATACCGGGGCGTCGGTGATCGTGGTCGGGCGGAAGGGGTCGTTCGGCGCGGTGCACTACTCGGACAGACCGGTATTCGCCATCGACACGACGTTCTACATCGACCCGTCAACCTCGAGTGTCGATCTGCGCTGGCTGTACTACGTGCTCCTGAGCGCAAACCTCAATACCGTGTCGCAGGACACGGGAGTACCGGGGTTGAGCCGTGAGAAGACCCATAGTCACCGAGTTCGCCTCGTGTCTGAGCTGGCTCAACGTCAGATCGCCGACTATCTCGATGCCGAGACCGGCCGGATCGACGCGCTCATCTCAGCGAAGAGAGACCTCCAATCGGCGCTGAGCATGAAACTTCAAGCCCTGATCGACGCCCGTGTTTCCGGTGACCGAGAACCCGGCGAGCGCTCGATGCTGGGCAGCCGATTCTTTGAAACGCTACCGCAGTCATGGGTGCTCGCGCGTCTCCGGAACGTTGTTCGCTACCGCAACAGCAACGTGGACAAGAAGATGGTCGAAGGCGCGCAAAGGGTCCGGCTCTGCAACTACACGGACGTCTACTACGGCGGCTATTTGGACAGCTCCGAGACCTTCATGGAGGCGACGGCGTCCGACGAGGAGGTTCGTCGGTTCCGACTTCGAGACGGCTGCCGATATCGGCGTGCCCGCCTACGTCGCTGCAAACCTCGATGCAGTGTGCGGCTATCACCTGACCATCCTCACTCCCGGCCCTCTCTTGAATGGCGAGTATCTCTATTGGGCCATGAAGTCATCGATGCTGTCTGGCTACTTCGAGACGGCAGCCAACGGTGTCACTCGGTTCGGACTGACGCAGCAGGGCATTGGCGATGCGCCGATTCCAGTCCCTCCGTTGGCGACACAGCGCCAGATCGCGAAGGACCTCCGAAGAAGCTCGTTGGTGGTCTCGGAGATGTCGAAGGCGGTTGACCGCCAGATCCTCTTGCTCATGGAGTACCGGCAGACGCTGATCACCTCGACTGTCACCGGCGAGACCCCGCTTCCACCCGATTGGGCGGCTGCCGAGATGGAAGAGATCGCATCATGAGCGTCGTCGATGAGCTGCACTTCGAGGAGCACGTCGAATCGCACCTCGCCTCCATCGGTTGGGCCTCGCTACCCCCGGGGCAGGTCGATCTCTCGACGGGACTCTTCACTTCGGAGCTGGTCGGCTTCGTAGCAGCGGCGCAGCCGAAGGTCTGGTCCGATCTGGTCGAACGGTACGGTACCGCAGCAGCCGCCGCGGCGGGTTTGGCAAAGCGGGCCGCTCAGGAGCTCGACAATCCGAAGCGCGACGGGGTCGTCGATCTCCTCCGACATGGCATCACGGATCTCGGTGTTGATGTCGATCTCGCCTACTTCGTGCCTGCTCACTCCCTGACGCCCGAGCTGGCGGAGAAGTACGAGGCGAACCGCCTGCATGTCGTGCGGCAGTTGGATGTCGGGAAGTGGAAGAAGTCCGCCCATCAGTTCGTCGACCTCACCCTGGTTGTCAACGGGATCCCGGTCGCAACCGCCGAACTCAAGAATCACCAGACCGGCCAGAACGTCGGCCACGCGGTGAAGCAGTACCGGCTCGATCGGGATCCCGCCAACCACATCCTCAGGCGATGCGTCGTCCACTTCGCCGTCGATCCCGATCAGGTGAAGATGACCACCAAGCTGGCCGGGGAGGCGACCCGCTTCATCCCGTTCAACCGCGGCAACGCCGGCGGCGCCGGCAACCCGACGCCTGATGGCACCGACAGCGGCAAACATCGTTCCTTCTACCTGTGGGAGTGGGTGTGGCAACGGGATGCCTTCCTCGACATTCTCGGCAGGTTCGTGGTCAACACGACCGACCCGGCGACGAACAAGAAGGTGACGATCTTCCCGCGGTATCACCAATGGGATGCGGTCAGTGCTCTCGTCGCGACCGCCCAGGCGGAGGGTCCTGGGCGCACCTACCTGGTACAGCACTCGGCCGGATCAGGGAAGTCGAACACGATCGGTTGGACGGCACACCGGCTCGCCAACCTGCACCGGGCTGACAACACGAAGGTGTTCGACAAGGTGATCGTGATCACCGACCGCACCGTTCTCGACGACCAGCTCGCCGAGACGATCTTCCAGTTCGACCATCAGCACGGGGTGGTGAAGCGGGTCGATCCGGGCAAGGGCGTGAAATCCACCCAGCTGGTGGATGCCCTCACCGATCAGGCATCGAAGATCGTCATCACCACGCTGCAGACCTTCCCGTTCGTGCTCGACAAGCTCCGTGACGAGAACGCCGGGCTTGCCGACAAGGCCTTCGCCGTGCTTATCGACGAGGCGCACTCATCCCAAACCGGCAAGTCGGCTACGGCTGTTCGTGCCGCTCTCGCCAACGCATCCGTCGAGGAGCAGTTGACAGCCGCGGAAGCAGAGCAGGAGGATGAGGAGGCGGCCGCCGGGGACCCACAGGATCAGCTCAACCAGCTGGTCGCCGGCAAGGGACGGAAGGAGAACATCTCGTTCTTCGCCTTCACTGCGACTCCGAAACCCAGAACGCGCGAACTGTTCGGTCGGCTCGTCGAGGTTGACGGGGAGCAGCGGTACGCCGCGTTCCACCTGTACACGATGCGCCAGGCCATCGAAGAGGGGTTCATCCTCGACGTGCTTGAGAACTACACCACCTATAGGACCTTCTGGAAGGTGGAGAAGTCGGTCCGGGAGGATCCGAGTTTCGACGAGCGCAAGGCGAAGGCCGCGATCGCCCGGTTCACCGCGCTTCATCCGACCAACCTTGCCCAGAAGGCAGAGATCATCGTCGAGCACTTCCGCCAGAAGGTCGCCCACCGTATCGGCGGCCATGCCAAGGCGATGATCGTCACCTCCTCCCGACTACACGCGGTGAGGTACAAGCAGGCGCTCGACAAGTACATCGCGGCGAAGGGATACACGGACGTGAAGACCCTGGTCGCATTCTCGGGGAAGGTGCTCGACGACGGTCTCGAGTACAGCGAGTCGGGGATGAACCAGTTCCCGCAGAGCGAGACTGCCCGGCGCTTCGACACCGACGAGTACCAGGTACTGATTGTCGCCGAGAAGTTTCAGACCGGCTTCGACCAGCCTCTCCTGCACACGATGTACGTCGACAAGCCGTTGTCGGGGCTCCATGCCGTTCAGGCGCTTTCGCGCCTTAACCGGACCCATCCGTCGAAGACCGAGTGCTTCGTCCTCGACTTTCGCAACGAGGGTGAGGACATCACTGCAGCATTCGCTCCCTTCTACGAGCTAGCGACGACCGCACCGACCGATCCGAACCTCATGTATGACGCGCGCAGCGAGCTCGAGCAGTTCGATGTGATTCGACCGGAGGAAGTCGATGCGTACGCTCTGGCATTCGTATCGGGTGGCAAGACGGCGCACGAGAAGACCGAGGCAGCTCTGAACCCGGCGGTCGATCGGTTCGGCGAGCTTGACGAGGAAAAGCAGGACGCCTTCCGCGAGGTGCTCGACCGGTTCCTCCGCCTGCATTCGTTCCTATCGCAGGTGGTGACCTTTACTGACCTCGCTCTCGAGAAGCTAGGCGTCTACGCCAGGGCGCTTCAGCTCAAGCTGGTCCAGGAGGGCGGGGCGGGAATCGACATCTCCGACAAGATCGTGCTCTCCCACCTGAAGACCGAGCTCACGTGGGAGGGTGACGCCGGTGTCGAGGAGCCCGAGGGCAGGGCAGACACGTTCTGGGGTGGCCGGGGCCCACAGAGTGAGGCGGCGCAGGAGCACCTGTCCGTGATCGTCGAAGAGATGAACGAGCGGTTTGGCCAGGGCCTCACCGAGGAGCACCTCCTTGTGCTCGATCAATACGAGGGAGCCTTTCTTGCCAACAAGGAACTCGTGGAGGCAGCGCTCGCCAACAACGACATCGAGGCGTTCAAAAAGATCGTGTTCGAGCCGGCGTTCATGGACACGATCATCAACCAGATGGACGCCAATGAGGAGATCTTCAAACTCATCCTCGCCGACGACCGCATGCGAGCCCTCTTCACCGACTACCTCGCCCAGACCGTGTACGACCGGATTCGGAGGAACGCTGGGCAGCAAGGCGGGTAGGCGATGATTCCGACGCCCGATGCGATCACCAGGTATCTACAAGAGCAGATACGCGGTATCGCGCTGAGCACTCCCGACGGTGGCGATCGGATGTGGTACCAGAAGCCAGCCGACTGGATCCGACGGATATGGCGGTGGCTGGCCCGAGACTGGATCCGCTCGGCTCTCTACGGCGTGGCAGGTGTGACGTCGGGGTGGGCTGTCACTCTTCTCGCGCGGGCCTGGCCAATTGGGGGCGGGGAGTCAGTCAGCCAAGCATCGATCGCACTCGGTTCAAGCCTCATATTCGTCGTGATCGTCACTGGACTCCTCGCTGGGCCGCTCGAGGCGGGGCGACGATTGGGTGACGCCGCATGGATAGCCCGGGACAAGGGCCTTTGGGGCGGACTCGCAGTGGTATCGGCCGTGTCCCTCGTCATTGTCTGGATCGGTGGAGCAGAGCCGGAGCGATCCGAGGAGGTTGCCACCCTCCTTCTCGCGGGAAGTGGCATTGCCGCTACGGGGATAGTCGCGAGGCGCGTGATCATGCTCTCCGATCCCGCCGTTCTTCTCGGGCGCAAGCAGAGGGAGGCTCGACTGCTCGTTGGCGAGCTCGTTATGGCCGGGGCCGATGTCAACCGCCGAGCCCTCGAGAGGGTTGGGGTCGATGGGCCGGTTGCCGAGGAGATCGGTGCCATCCCGGATCCTTCAACGCAATCCAGGGTCGTTCAGCTTGTCCGATACCCCCTCTCGGTAGCTCGTGGAGCTTGGCAACGCGGAGAGCATGACATTGCTCTATGGGCCTATTACGAGGCCGGAGTTCTAGTCGTTGAGTACGCGCGGGCGGCGGGGGCGCTCGCATCCAACGACTCGGTGCTCCGGGTGTTTCAAGACGAGACACTTGACCTCCATGAGTTGGCCGCCGGCCCAGCAGGTCGTCGACTCTCGCAGGGCATCACATCGCTCTTCATCGACATCGGCACATCGGTGGTGGGCTCGGGCAAGGGGCTTAGCTCCCAGGGAGATGAACAGCTGGCACACAGCTTCACGATGAGCCTCGAGACGATCGTTACTGGGCGCATTGGTGACCGGCGTACGACTGATGTGTGGACTGGTATCGGCGGCATCGAGCGACTTGCGCATTCCGTCGCCGACGCCGGTGATGATTGGACCGCGGCTTACATCTCCAAGACGATGCTGAAATTCGCTCCTGCCTCCGTCGGGGCTCGACTTGGCGAGATCGGGTTTCCAGCTTGGCAGGGCATATTGCGGATGCTGGAGAGACTCGCCCTCTCTGGCGGCAACCATCCACACGCCTTCGGTGCTCTTGCGGACGACCTCGCAGATGCTGTCGATCAGGTGTCGGAGCTACCGTCAGTCATGTCGCACGACACGGGATTCGATGTGTTGCTTGGCACTTCTGGCGTGCGGGACCGCTTGATATCGCCCGGGCAGCGCATTTGGCTCGCAGCGCCGGATACGCGTCTCGATGATCTCGTACGCTTCTCGTGGCGTGTCATCGCAGCTCTCCGGGGACTGGTGGACCGCACCACCGACGAATACACGCGAGGTGTTCGTACGCCTCAACTTGCCGAGACCGCGTACCAGTTCCTCGCTGGGGCCGCTCAACGCCTCGACCGAGACACGTCGTCAGAGGTTTCCAGGGGGGCTTTCGCGGGGTTGGCCCCCCATACACTCTGGGTGACTCGGAACCTGATGCTTCCCGAAGAAGGCGTTGTCCCGCCGCGAGCGCTCGATCACCGGGAACTGTTGCGGATCTACTTGTCCGTCTGGCAGATGGTGATCTATTCGTGTCGGACGGACGATGCTCCCCCAGACTGGGTGAGTGGGGAAGTTGATGCTCTGGTTGCGGAGCTCGACGATCTCGATGAGGCGGTCGAGTCACCCCTCTTCGTTCGGGGCATGAAACTCCTTGCCGACTGGCTCGACTCGGTAGGTTGGTCCGGCGAGGGAGCCAAGGTGCGAACGGGCGCGCTTGCGCTTCCCGATCGCCGAGTGCGAGATCTGTTCAGCACGGAGGAGAACTGGGGCTACGCGCTCGGGCGAGAGTTCCAGATCTGCACAGGGAGCATGTTGAGCCCGTTCTATCAGCAGGTCGGAGCCTTCTTTGATGAGTCGGAGGATGAGGGGCGCGGGCTCTGCTCGTGACAACGGGCGCCCTGCCGGGCACGTGAGCGCGACCCCGACGGAGTTCGCAGCCGAGTTCGGCTAGCGCGAGCCGCTTCCCGTCTCGCTACCGGGCTGATGGGTCACCGTCGAGAAGGCGGCTCACCGGGAGCCCATGGCGGCGGGTGGGCTGTACGGATGTTGCATGAGACGGGGTTCTGCGGAAACTAGCCAGATCGGTTGTGGGCCGACGTGACCGGAGCGCCGTAGCCGACAGATCTGGGCCAACTCTCACCCCGACACTCTCTCCGAGGCATTTCAAGCGGGAAGGTGGTACTGCGACGAGACACCACACGCCTGTGATCCCCCGTTTATCCCAGGGACTACCATGCGCTTCTTGCGTGCTGCCACACAGGGGACCAACTCGCTCTTTCCGACAGTTGAGGTATCTGTCAAGTGCGCCTGTTGAGATTTGATCGCATCGAGTATCGGGTCTTCGCCGACTTCACCTGGGGTGACAACGAGCAGCTTCGGGACTTCGGTCTTTTCAACCTCATCTATAGCCCAAACGGCAGTGGAAAATCCACCCTCGCTGACATCTTGCGTCGCGTGAGAACCGGGACCCCAGTCGAGGCTGGGCGAGTGGTAATGACGTTTGACGATGGCACCGTCACCCTTACGCCGAGTTCGGCCCCCGGCAACCTGGAGTCCCTTGTTCGCGTCTTCGATCCAGAGTACCGGCAGACGAACCTTGACAACTTCGAGGGGATTCACTGGGCCATTGGCCAGGAAGCCGTCGACGCGGCGGCCGACACCGCCCGGCTAACCCAGCAGATTCAGAGGACAATCGAGTTGACACAGCAAGCCGAGACGCAATTGAATATCGACACGCGGGCGCTTGACTCGTTCTGTCAGCAAACCGCTACCGAACTTCGGACGTTGAAGCGCTTGATCCCTGGGCAGGAGCGAGCTAACTACAGCGAGGCCTATCTCCGATCGTCGCTGGATGCTGTGAACTCGTCCACTGCGTCAAAGACGAGTCTGCCCGCGGAGGAAGTCGCTACGAAACGCAGCTTTCTCCAGGAGAGGGTATTGCTGCCGACCATCGACTTGAGGGCAGAGTCCGGCCCGACTGACCTAGGACCACTCATCGTGAAGGTTGAGTCGCTGTCCAAAGAGGCCTCGACGGTCACGCCAGACAAACCGGCATGGATAGCAGGGCGGCAAAGTTGGCTCTCGGAGGGCCTCCGGTTCCTCGAAGACGACCAACATCAGGCGTGTCCCTTCTGCGGTCAAACGGTCTCTGCCGAACGGGAATCTGAGCTCTCCGAGAATCTGCGTGGAGAGCACGAGGCATTCATCGCGCGTGTCGGCTCGGCTTTGGGTGAAGTCGCGGCCGCCTCGGTTGACCTGAGATCACTCGCGATCCCCGAGCCTAGCGCGGTGCTCGCCCCAGTCCGCGAGAGCTTCAAGATGGCTGTTGAGGCACTTACGGAGTCTCTCGCCACCTACCGGGTGAGCCTCGCAGCGATGAAGAAGCGGCTCTCAAGGATTCGCGAGAGTTCGATCCCGATCAAGGAAGTGGTTGCGCTCGATCGAGGGACTGCGATCGATGCCTGGAAACGCGTGCTCCAGGCGGTGGAAGCCCACAATGCCCTCGTTAGGGGCCACACAGAGGAATGCGAGCGCGCATTCCAAGACCTCGAAGCCGACTTGCTGCATACGGTCTCGCCCAAGTATCGAGACCTCGTCGCAAAGGTGTCCTCGTCGCAGGCTGCGGTGAGCGATATTCGCGTGCAACTACGTACCGGGAAAGCGGAACTGAGGCAGGTCGAAGCCAGCATTCAACGAATTGATCATGCCGTCGATGCGCTCAATGCAGATCTCGCCGCGTACCTAGGGCACGCCGATCTCCAGCTGCAGGTCGTCGGCGACGGCTACCAGATATTGCGCGGAGGTGCCCCGACGCTCACCGTAAGCGAGGGGGAGCGCACCGCCATCACGCTACTCCACTTCCTCCGATCTCTCGACGACGAGCAGTTCGATCGGGAGAACGGCATCGTGATCATCGACGATCCGGTATCAAGCCTTGACAGCACGGCCCTTCATTCGGCTGCTGCCTTCGTCATCAACGCGATTGCGGACAGAGAGTCGCGCCTGCCACGAAGCCAAGTTATCGTCACCACTCACAACTTCGCCTTCTTCCGACTCTTGCGCGCCTGGTCTCGTCATCTGAAGAAGGATCCGGCGGGTGGCCCGGCGGACCGGTATTACTCGATCAGGACCGAGCGCTCCGCGGGCGGCCGTTCCTCGTCGATCGTGCCGATTGACAAGCTTCTACTTACCTTCAACTCGGAGTACCAGTACTTGTTCTACAAGGTCCGCAACTTCACACCAGGCGAAGAGTCTTTGTACATCCTCAATCTCGCTCGGCGCCTTCTCGAAGCGTTCCTGGCATTCCGAGTCCCGACAGAGGTGAGACTCGATCTCCAGCTGGAGGAAATCCTTGAGATCCTGCCGACGATCGGCTCAGAACAGAAGCATCGACTGAGATTGCTCTGCAACACGGGGTCGCACAGCGCGGCTGTACCAACCTCGGAAGGCCAGCTTGCCCAGATCGATGAGGCCGCTCTCGCCGTGGAGGCGCTGATGGACCTCATGGCTGCTGCTGACCCTACCCATCACGCGCGAATGATCGGTCTTGTGGACGCCATTTCCGGTCGTTAGCCATCGGGTCCAGGCCGCGCCGACTCATCGGCCGTCGGGAAAGCGAACAGCAACAGGCGCTCTATGCCTTCCTGGAAACGATGGCAGCGGGGCCCCCTACCCTCCCTCACACCATGCGTCTCTTCTGCGCCACCCTCCTCGGCCGCACCACCAGCGTCCTAACCCGCCTCATCGGCAGAGCCGGCTCGGCCCTCCCGGGCCTCGTCGGGGAGAAGATCGCCCCGAACCTGGTGGAGAAGATCCTCGGTGGCACTCCCGTCGTCCTTATCACCGGGACCAACGGGAAGACCACCACCACCAAGATGATCGTGTCGGCTCTGGAGAGCCGGGGACGGAGCGTCGTCACCAATCCCACCGGGTCGAACCTGGAGCGGGGGGTCGCCTCGGCGCTGCTCGACGCCTCGTCGCTGCGGGGGCGGCTCGATGCCGATGTCGCCGTGTTCGAGGTGGATGAGGCGGCGGTGCGGTCGCTGGCTCCCCGCCTGAAGCCCGCGGTCCTCGCTGTCACCAACCTGGCCCGGGACCAACTCGACCGGTACGGGGAACTCCAGACCACTGCATCCCACGTCGCCGCCGCCGCCACCCATGCCGGGCATCTGATCCTCAACGCCGACGATCCTCTGGTCGCCTCGGTCGCCAATGCGACACCGGTCTCCTGGTTCGGCGGCACTGCCGCGATCCGGGACCGGATGCCCGACGACCGCAGCCTCTACGGCGACACCACAGAGGCCGAGCACCAGAAAGCCGATGCCCTCGTCGTCGACTCGCAGACCGATGGCGACGGGCAGGTCGCCAC
>Ga0326597_10006698_pt1 | contig 15750 bp, 7 predicted proteins | sample RVTome_12_FD_203789 | JGI IMG/M metagenome (GOLD analysis project Ga0326597, IMG submission 203789) | Soil microbial communities from uranium-contaminated site in the Upper Colorado River Basin, Wyoming, United States - RVT100D185 | ecosystem: Environmental > Terrestrial > Soil > Contaminated >...
AGCCAACTCGGCTCCGCAGGCGGTCCTGGCCCTGCTGCGAGGATAGTCGGCCGCCGTCCGCCGCCAGGGCGCCGGCTCTCCGGAGCCGGCGCCCTGGCCGGCCGGCCTCTCCCCGTAGGCAGAGGCTGAGTATCCCGCGAGGGATAGACCCGCGTTACCCTTCGGCGGTGGTTTGGCGCGTTTCGCTCTGGAAATAAGGGGGCGAGTGCGAGGAATTATCGACAGGCTTCTCTAGTTTTGTTCCGCGTCTCCCGATAGTTGCGGTAGAAGCGTCCGTCGACACGCGTCGGAGCGCTACCATGGGCCGCCCTGTCTGGTGGGCCCCAAGGGAGAACGCATGGCTTTCAACATCAACACGAACATCCCCTCGCTACAGGCGCAACAGTACCTGCGCAACAGCAGCGACCTTCAGAGCAAGACGATCAACCGGGTCACTTCCGGCCTGCGTATCGTCGCCAGCGGAGATGACGCCGCCGGCTTGGCCATCGCCAACAGCTTTCGCTCCGATGAGGCCGTCCTCTCACAGGGCATCCGCAACGCCAACGACGGACTCAGCACCCTCCAAATCATCGACGGGGGCATCAATAATATCTCCAAGCTCCTCGACCGCGCCCGCACGCTGGCCACGCAGTCGGCTTCCGGCACGTTTACCGGTTCCCGCAGCGTCCTGAACAAAGAGTTCCAGAGCTTGATCAACGAGATCAACCGCCAAGCGCAGGCCATCGGCCTCGACAGCGGCGGGATCTTCGCCAAGAGCCTCTCGGTGTTCATCGGCGGCGGCAAGTCCAACGGGGGCGTCACCGCCATCGAGAACGGATCCGTCTCGGTCGACTTGACCAATTCCACCGTGGACGCGCAGAGCCTCGGCCTGTCCGGCGTCCGCGCGGCCAGCGCCGCCGGAACCGACCTGAGTTCCAGTTCTCCCACCACCAGCGTCCAGCAAATAGCCAGCGATACGACCAATCAGGGCTCCCTGGCCACGCCGGGTTACTCGGATTTCTACTTCCGCGGGCCGGGATTCTCCGACGCCAACGCCGTCAAGGTGAGCGTGAACCTGTCGGCGGTCAGCAATACCTCGACCCTGGCGGCGGCGTTGAACGACGCCATCGGCGCAGCCGGCAGCGGAACCAATCCGTCGGCGACCGCGTTCAAGAACGCCAGCATCAAGGCGGTCGTCATCACCGACGATCAGGGGGACGGATCCGTCAAGGAGCGCATCGGGTTCGTCAGTTCCAGTGCCGCCTTCCAGGTGCGGGCCGGCGACCGGATGGCGAACTCGCTGCTCGGCAACTTCTCCGCCGGCGCCACCGGCGATGCGCAGGAGACCGTCTTTCTCGGCCGCGCAGCGGTGAGCGGGACCTCCTCGAGCGCGGGCGCGGCCAATGTGGTGGTTCGCATCTCCGGCAGCGGTCTGGCCGCCCCGGTCGACCTAGTGCTGGGCATCACGCAAGGCACCACCACCGGTGCTCAACTGGCCGACATCCTCAAGACGGCCGCCGGCGCGAGCGCGCAACTCCAGAACGCCGGCATCACCCTCGACTCCCCGGCCGCCGGCCAGGCGCTGGTGTTTCGCAGCCGCTCGGGCGAGCGGTTCGAGGTTCAGACGGCCGGCGACAACGACAACCTGCTCGGCCTCGGCACCTACCGCCTGGCCACGGACACGGCGACTTCGTTCGACTACACCAGCGTCACCGGTGGAGCCGTCACCCTGTCGACCACGTCCGCGCAGACCTTCGAGTTCTCCATCGGCGGCGGCGCGGTCCAGCAGGTGGTGGTGAACGGCCTCACAGCCGGCACGGCCACGGCGGCCGTGAACGCCATCAACGCGGGCATCGCGGCCAACTCCGCGCTGGCGGCCGCCGGGTTGCAGGCCAGCGTCCAGGGTGGCGTCATCCAGATCGCCTCCACCAACGGCTCGGCGTTCCGCCTCAATGCGCTGGTTCCCGGCCAGGACGACTTCGGATTCGGCACCAACGCCGCCACCGGCACCGGCGCCGCGTTCAGCGCCAACTACGGCGACGCCATCCTCGGTTCCCTTAACGGTCCGTTCAACATCGGCGCCACCAATGAAACCGTGTCGTTCAGCGTCAACGGAGGCGCCGCCATCACCTTCGCCCTCACCAACGGCGCCGCTCAAACCGCCACCAACGTCGCCGCGGATCTCAACGGGAACGCCGCCTTCGCGGCCGCCGCCACCGCCACCGTGGTGAACGGCAAGCTGGTCATTACCAGCGACACCGCCAACACCCGCGTCGAACTGCTGGACGCCGCCAACGACGCCTGGGCGACGCTGGGGCTGTTCGAAACGCAAGCCAACTACACGTCGAAGTCCACGGTGAACTCCGGGGGCGCCTACGCCACGGCTCTCGGTTCCGACGGGGAGGTATTCAGCTTCTCCCAGATCCGGGACGGCGCTTCCGATCAGACCATCACGTTCACCGCGACCGACACCCAGGGAGCCCAGCAATCTCTCGCCGTCACGCTGCGCAACGACGACGCGGTGCGCAACGCGCGCTCGGCCGACGAGGCGGTGGCCGCCATCAATGCCGCGCTCCAGCAGTCCGGCAATCCGACCCTCAAGCAGATCGTCGCCGTAAAGGAGAAAAACGCTCAGAGCAACGAGGAAGGCATCCGGTTCCTGAGCACGCTCAAGGATTTTCGCGTCTCGCTCGGCGTGTCGTCGGGATCGACGGCGGCCAGCGAGGTCGGTATGTTCGATGGCACCTCGGGCTCGGGAACGCTGGGACAGGGGCTGATTTCGACCGCCCAGCAGTCCGCTGGCGGCGGAGAACTGGATATTTCCACCCAGTCGGGAGCCGCCAACGCCGTCGGGTCCCTGGCCTCGGCCGTCGAACAACTCGGCGCCGCGCAAGCCGTCGTCGGACGCGGCCAGAATCAGTTCAACTTCGCCGTGAACCTGGCCCAGTCGCAGTACACCAACACAGCCGCCGCCGAGTCGCGCATCCGCGACGCGGACATGGCCGAGGAGGCCGCCAACCTGACCAAGGCCCAGATCATCATCCAGGCCGGCGTCGCCGCCCTGGCCCAGGCCAATTCCGCGCCGCAGGCGATCCTGTCGCTGCTGCAACGGTAGGTAGGAGCCGCCCGCGCGTCGCGGCAAGCGCAACGCCGCCTCAACCGCCGCTCCACCCCCGCCTCGGAGCGGGCTTTCTTCACGGGTTCCGGCGCGCGCGGCCCGTTAACACGTAGGAGATCCGATGAAGATTCGCCACAAAGCCAAGAAGACCGCCACTGGGTTTCCCGACTGGGTGCCGCGGATCTTCACGACCGCGGTCCAACATCAACAGGCCGGCCGCCTCGCCGAAGCGCGCGACCTCCTGGTTCACCTGCTCGAGCGCGTCCCGCACCACACCGACTCGATGTACTTCCTCGCCTCCATCGCCGCGCAATCCGGCGATCTGTCCCTGGCCGCCGATCTGCTGCGCCAGGCGATCGCCCTGGAGCCGCGCAAGGCGCCATACTTCGTGCTGCTCGGCAACGTTCTGCAACGCGAGGAGCAGCTTGACGACTCGGCGGTCTGCTACCGCCAGGCGCTCTTGCTCGACCCGGACTCCTCCGACGCCCACTACAACCTCGGCAACACGCTCGAGCGCCAGAGCCGCTTCCTCGACGCCACCCGCCACTTCGAGAAGGCCGTGGCCCTGCGTCCGGATTTCGTGGAGGCGCAGAACAACCTCGGGAAGATCTACCATACGGCGGGCCGGCTCGCCGATGCCGCCCAGTGCCTCGAATTCGCCCGCGCGCTGGCTCCGACGGCCATGCCCGTGCACCTCAACCTGGGCAACGTCTACATGGCGCAGGCCCGTCTCGATGACGCACTGGGGTGTTTCGACCGCTGCGTCGAGCTGGCGCCGGAGTACGCGCAGATCCACAACAACCGCGGCAATGTCCTCCGCCAACTCGGCCGGATCGAGGAATCGCTCGACGCTTACGGCCAGGCCATCGGATTGGCGCCGCAGGTCCCCGAATTTTACGTGAATCTGGCGCATTCGTTCCAGGCGCAAGGCCGCATGGCGGAGGCTCTGGCGTCGTTCCGTCACGTGCTGACCCTCAGTCCGGACGAACCGAGCGTGCATGGCGCGGCGCTGTTCACCTTCCATTACGATCCGGCCACCACGCCCCAATCGCTGCTCGACGAGCACCGCTGCTGGGGGGACCGCTTCGGCACGCCCCTCGCCCGCCAGGCAAAGCCGTTTCCCAACCCGCGCGACCCGGAAAGGCGCCTCCGCGTCGGATACGTCTCGAGCGACTTCCGCCAGCACCCGGTCGCTATGTTCACAGGACCGGTCCTGGCAGCGCACGACCGCTCACGTTTCGATGTCTATTGCTACTCGGGTACCTCCCGGCCCGACTCCTGGACGCAAAAGATCCAGCGCGCGGCCGATCACTGGCAGCCTTCGGCCGGTTTGAGCGACCTCGAACTGGCTGAACATATCGAAGCCGATGGCATCGATATTCTGATCGACCTGAGCGGCCACACCGCCGGCAACCGTCTCCTCGCCTTCGCCCGCAAGCCTGCCCCGATCCAGGCAAGCTGGCTCGGCTACTTCAACACGACCGGCCTTGAGGCAGTCGACTATCTGGTGGTCGATTCCGTTGTCGCTCCTCCCGAAGAATCCGCTCCCTTCGTGGAACAGCCGCTGCGTCTGGAGGGCTGCTATCTCTGCTATCAGCTTCCCGAGTACGCGCCTCCGCGCGCGCCGGCTCCGGCGCTGAAGAAGGACGGCGTCACGTTCGGCTGCTTCAACGCGCTATCGAAGATCACCCCCGAAGTGGTCGCCTGCTGGTCGGACATCCTGCGCCGGGCGCCGTTGTCGCGGATCGTCCTGCGGAACCAGGTGCTGAGCGACCCCGCGTCGCGTGAACGCTGCTTGGCCGGGTTCGAGCGTCACGGCATCGAACGGTCCCGCGTCGATCTGCTCTCCGCCGCCCCGCATGCCGAACTGCTCGGCTTCTATTCGCAAATCGACCTGGCGCTCGACCCGTTCCCTTACAACGGCGGCACCACGACGTGCGAGGCTCTTGCCATGGGCGTGCCCGTCGTGACACTGCGCGGCGACCGCTTTGTGAGCCGCGTCGGCGCCACCATCCTCACCCATGCCGGATACCCGGAGCTGATTGCGGGAACACCCGATGCGTATGCCGCGACGGCCGTCACGCTAGCCGGCGATGTCCAGCGCCTAGCCGAGCTCCGCACCGAGCTTGCGGAACGAATCCCGCAATCCCGGTTGTGCGACGACGCCGGCTTCACACGCGGTCTGGAATCGGCTTACCGTGAGGCTTGGCGGAGGTGGTGTGATGCGGCCTAGCGCGGAAACGACCACCTGCCCCGCCTGCGGCTATCACGTCGCCGTCCTGCTCTTCGACGGAGGAGAACAGCCGCTCGCCACCCTGGGCTGGCCCGCCTCGGCCGAGGATGCCCGCTCGATGGACCGCCTTCCGCTGCGTTTTGTCCGCTGCGTCGATTGCGGCCACGTGTTCAACGCCGCGTTCGACTACACCCGCGTTCCCTATTCGGAGAAACCGAACCGGATGTTCAACCGCGGCGCCGAATGGTCGGTGTTCGTCAGCCAACTCCAGTCCGGCATGCTCGACCGGCTCCCGCCTCAGCCGACGGTGGTGGAGATCGGCCATGGAGAAGGCCACTTCCTCCGAGTTCTCCGCGACGCCCGTCCCGCCGGCCGCTACATCGGCTTTGACCCGAACGGAACCGCCGCCAGCTCGGAACTCTCGCTCGAGTTCCGCAATTCCCTGTTCGAGCCGGAACCGCACATCCTCGAATTCCAGCCGGACCTGATCCTCAGCCGCCATGTCCTCGAGCATCTCTCCGACCCGCTGGCTTTCATCCAGCGGATGACCTTCGCGGCGTCGATGACGGGGAACCACCCGATGCTGTACCTGGAAGTCCCCTGCATCGACCGCGCCCTCGGAACCGGACGCATCGAGGATTTCTACTACGAGCACAATTCCCACTTCACCACCGAAAGCTTCTCGCGCATGCTGCGCCGCAGCTTCACCGCCATCGACGCCCTCGGCCACGGCTACAACGGCGAGGTGGTTTACGCCTTCCTGCGGTTGAAGGGCAGCCTCGAGCACGTCGAGCGCGCGGAATCGGCGGCGATGTTCCGTGAGTTCAGCGATCTCGCCCGCGGCGCCATCGCCCTCGAGCTCGCCAACCTGTACCTTTCCGGCCAGCGCGTGGCGATCTGGGGTGGAACGGGCAAGTCGGCCGCCTTCATGCATGCCTTCGGCGTCGATGCCGGCCGCTTCCCGCTGGTTGTCGACTCCGATCCCGGCAAGGCGGGAACCTTCGTACCGGGCACGGGCCAGTGTATCCAGCACCGCGACATCCTGAAACAACACCCGGCCAGCATCATTCTGGTGCCCCCGCAATGGCGCGCCGCCGATATCGCCAGAGAGATTGAGCGTGAAGGGATCCGTTGCGAGACGATCCTGATCGAGCACGGCGGCCGTCTGGTGGATTTTCTCACCGGGGAACACCCGTATCGCAGGCAGGATCACGCCAGTGTGCATCTGGCGAGCGCCTTTTGAGCCGCCTCCCGTAAGGGGGCGGTTTGGGCATCCACCGGTCGACGCCTCACCCTACCGCGCGTCGCGGGCGCAGCGAAAACCGAGGTCCGGCAACTTCAGCCGCGACACCAGTAGCCCGCGATCCCAAAGCAATGCCGGCAGGTCTTTGGCGGCCATCACCCAATCGAATGCTCCGCCTCGCACCTGGTAGAAGGACTCGCTCTGGGATAGCGGCGGCTGCACGTTGCCGAGCAACTGCTTGTTCTCTTTGAAGAACTGTTCGCTCGGTATCTCCGAAGTATCCACCCACTCCAGAGCGTTACCCATCATATTCAGCACTCCGTATGGGCTTGCGCCGTCGCGGTATGAATCCACCGGAGCCAGCTTGTTGTGCGCGGTGTCATTGGCGGACTTCATCAGGTTCACGCGCGAGTAGTCTATTTCACTGCCCCAGGGGAACGCACGCCCATCGGAGCCGCGCGCCGACTTTTCCCACTCGGCAGCCGTTGGCAGGCGCTTGTTGGCCCAACGCGCGAAGGCTACCGCATCGTCGTAGGTCACATTCACCACCGGCAGATCCGGATCGGCTCGTTCGAAGCCGGGTGGCTTGGCCCGTCCGGTCTGGTCGCAGAACAACCCGTAGGCGCGGTTGGAGACTTCGGTTCGGTCGATATAGAACGGCGGGAGATTGATGGTCTGCCGGTTGCTGTCGGAGCCCAGCAAAGCCGGCCCTCCATCAACAAGCATCATGTCCCCGGATGGCAGGGGAAGCGTCTTCTCGAGTACCATAACCGGGGCTCCGCCGTTCTCTTTGGGCGGTTCGGGCGTCGGTTTGCCCCCCGGCCCGAACAGACGGATCGCCAGCAGCACCCCGACCGCGACCGCGCCGGCAATCACGCCCATCCGCAGTGTCTTCGGGGTCACTGCTTGTTTCTCGTGGGGCTTTTGCAGGCTTTGATGCGATACGGTTCGCGCGTCCATCGCCCAGGCAGGCAGGCTGGGCGCCAGCAGCGTCTGCAGCGTTTCGCAGATTGGCGCGAACGACGGGTAGCGATCGCCGGGTTCCTTGGCCAGACACTTCATCACCAGGTCGATGACCACCTGAGGCGCCTGCACCTCCTGCAATGGCTCCAGGTTCGGCGTCCCGTGAATGATTGCCGCCCACAGTTCCTGCTGCGTCTCCACGTTGTAGGGCATGCGCAACGTGAGCATCTCGTAGAGCATCACGCCGAAGGCGTAGATGTCGCTGGCGGATGTCACGCCCTTACCCATTACCTGCTCCGGCGCCATGTAGCGCGGCGTGCCGATGGTCTGGCCGGTCTGGGTCAGGTTCGATTCCTTCAGCCGCGCAATGCCAAAGTCGATCAGCTTGGCTACTTTGCTCGCATCGACGTGCAGGTTGGCGGGTTTGATGTCCCGGTGGACGATACCCAGCCGGTGCAGGTAGTTCAATGCGCGGCCCGCCTGCAGCGCGATCCACAGTGCGTCCACCTGCGTTTCCAGGCCGCCCCGCTCAATCATCTCCTTGAGCGACTCGCCTTGCAGGTACTCCATTGCAATGTACGGCAGGCCGTCTTCCTCGTCGGTCTCGTAGGTGGTGATGATGTTCGGGTGAGAGCAGCGGCAGGCTAGTTGCGCTTCCTGAATGAACCGCTTGCGGATCTCGGTATTCTTCGCGTCGCCCGCCCGGAGCAGTTTGACCACGACGGGCCGGTCGGCCTTGCGGTCAACTGCCAGATACACGTCCGCCATGTTGCCGCCGAGGTCCTTCTGGCACTCGTACTTGTCCTTGAGCACAAATGGCAGTGAACGGGACATCGCGAAGGACCAGTGTAGCAGCCACGGAGCGGTTTCAGTCTAATTGGATTAATGCACTTGGAAGCAACTCTCCACCAATGGCTGTTCGATCCCATGACCAGCCGCGTTGTTACGCTGGCGGCTGGCTTGATCCTCGCATACAGTTGGAAGGCATTCGCGGCGATGTGATCGACATCGGAATCCTGCGAACCACCCTGATGGAGTGCGGCGACTGGGTCAAAGGCGACAACTACAATGGCCGCATCGTCCGCATCGCCAATTCGTTCGTCTTTAAGGAACCCGTGTTCAACTACTCCGGCGACTTTCCCTTCCTCTGGGATAAGATCATGATCCCCATCAAGTACGGCAGCGACTATCGCGAGGCACGGTTCTGATCGCCCGGGTCGCCGAAGAGGTGGTTGGCGACTATTCCCGCTCCGCCGCCGAGGCCTGGAAAAAGGTCATGGCCAAGTATCTGATCGAGGACGCCACCGTAAAGACCGTCTATTCACGCGGATTCTGGAGGAGATCGACGCTACAGGAGACCGAGTCGGCATCGCCGCCGCCACTTTGAACATCGAGAAGATGGCTCCGGTGGAAGTCCGGCTCCGTCAACCGTAGGCCGGCGCTGGGGCAGTTCGGAGGGCACTACCGTAAGCGGCTGCGGTATTCCGGCGGTAAATGCCTTTCCAGGTCGCGGGCATCATGAAGAACGCGCAGAATCTCGATTGTGGCTTGGTCCCGACGGCGATAGATCACAAAATGGCGGGGGGTGTTCACAATACCGACGGCAGTCCGTGCCCTGTCGCGGCTCAAGCGCAGATGATGCGTGTGAACTCCTTCAGCTAACTCCGGCCGTTCCTGTACTCCCGGGCGCTGAGGATCAGCTTCGATGTCACGGAGGGCCTGTTTCAGAAGAGCGCGATAGCGAACGGCTGCTCGTTTGCCAAATTTCTCAACAGTCCACTTAAGCGCTTCACGGATGTCGCTGCTGGCCGCTGGCGATAGGACAGCCGTAGGATTACGCTTACTTTTCGTCACGCTTCCGCTCGGCTGCGAGCTCGGAAAAAGCCTCTTCGCCAAGCTGGTCGATATAGGCGTCTAGATTGTCCATGGAGTCGAACGTGATGCCTTTACCGCAGTCGATTTCCTTAATGCTTTGCCTCACTGCGGCACGCAACCACTCGAGCTTGGCTTTCTTTTCCTCTTCCCATTGCTCCAGAAGCCGCAGACCTTCGCGGATCATCTCACTTGCGTTCCCGTACCGGCCGGACGCTACACCGGCGTCAACAAAACGGTCAAGGCGCTCAGTTAGGTTAATGTTGCGTGTTGGCATGGATACCTCTACTTACCGTAGCAGGATTGACAATCCTTGCCAATACTGGGCGCTGACCTAGAACAGGCTTTCTTGCCGGGCTTCCGGCATCGGCTCCGGTCGACCCTGCCGAAAGTCTTCATAAGAAAGCAGGTCTAGTCTCTTCGCAAGATCCGACCGGACAGCGCCCTGGGCAATCTCGGCAACTGTCTGCGCGGGCATCAGCGCATAGGAGGGATTTTCCTTGCGGATCTGCTTCTTCCTCTCATCAACCATGCGGCGGAACTCGGCCGCTGTTATGCTCTTGATCTTCAGATCCACCTGGCGATTGCGGTACTCTTCGTAGGCTAGTTCTACCTCCAGTTCATCCACTGGTTGGTCCCGCCTGCGCTCGCGCGCTCTTCTTGCCTCCAGAAAATACTCCGGGGGTTGGATGTTCTCTCGAATGAGATGAACATAGAAACCGGGTGGATTGTGGAACTTGCCCCTGGGCGCCTGCGAGACAACGGCATCTCCCCACTCAAGTTGTTCCTCCACGGGTTGGTCCGGTTGAATCGAAGCTAGTAGCTGTCGCCCTGGCTCTTCGGCGATGCCTCGCCGGATTAACTGCTCGAGCAGCGGCGAATCGCCCTTCCTTGGTGTCACCTTGACGGGTGTCTGTGCCTTGAATGCGAGGCGGCTCCGCTGGTCGCGGTGAAACTTCTCGCCGTGCCAGAAGACAATCTTGAAGTCCTGCTTGTCGCTGGTCGCCTCGATCGCCCAGTTTGATAGATACCCGTGCCGCGTTAACTCATCCAGCGATGGAGAAAGAATCTGGCGAATTTTAGAGAGATAGCGCCACCGTTTTACGTTCAGAATTTCACATAATTCGGTGTAGCGTTTTTCGAACTGGCCCTCGGATCTTGAAGCGTACAACCAGATCTGTAGTAGAGGCACCAGCGCTTTGGCGATATGATTCCGGAGTTGCTTATAGGTCTCGAGATCAATCGGCAGTAGGTAGTTGCTGTTCAGGTTCTCCAGTTGCCATTCGGAAAGCCAGATGTAGTTCCGGTCGGCAACACCGCCATCGGGCATCTCCATTCCAAACAGCACCGCTTTCTCCAATACGTGGAAGATGTCAGTCGCCCACTTCTTTCGTCCCGCCAGGTACACCACACCCTGAGAACTGATGGTGGTCGCCACCATTCGCATGATCCAGTCATAGATGTCCTGGTAGTTGTTACCCGAGTCTACGTTACCGAGGACGCGCAGTAATTCACTAGAGGTGAAGGCCACAGGGTTCACGACTTGGCCATCCCGCAGCCGGATCTCGTTGATCAGTTTCTGTAGGGCGAGAAACTTATCCTGGTCAGCCGTGATCGGCAGACCATATTCCGCCGAGGGGAGGATCACCGCTCGCGCCTCGATGCGCCGTCCCTCGATCTCGCGGGTGAAGGTCACAACCTTCTTCGTGGTGCCACGCAGTCGAACGTTCGACGCGGTGAAGAAACCAAGCGAGCTTAGATTCTTCTCGACCTTGACGAATGGGAGCGGAAGTTCACCCGATGTGGGACCTGGTGTTCTTGCTGCTTCTGACTTCTGTTTTCTGGCTAGAGTTCTTGGATCCGCTGAGACGGCATCCTCCGTAGATGTACCTTTCACGTCAGATGAGATTGTGTCATGATTTTATCCCCGAAGCAACATCATCCCATGTTGATGATATAGAAAATGTTTGAGATTATTGAACTACTGTATAGGATATATTTAATCCTTTCTTTTCCGTAAGTTAACTCGGTAACTCTTACGTCACAGTGCGGACCTTCTTACGTCACGGTGCGGAATTGATTCCGCCACAGTGCGGCACCGGTTACGCCGTGGTACGGGAGTTCTTACGCTCCGGTACGGGGTCTTACGCTAGGGTGCGGGAAGCAATGGGCCTGGAAACTTACGCCGTGGTGCGGAGGACTGATGGTGCTACGTGAGGGTCCAACCACTTCCTGAACCTGGATTCTTACGCCACAGTGCGGCAGATCACCTGGATTCTTACGTCACAGTGCGGCCCGAGGGCGATTCTAGGGTCTTTTGGGCGTGCTAATTATTACTATGATATTAAAAGAGTTACAAAGCTCTCCTCACTGCTTACGCCGTGGTGCGGTGCCATACTTACGTCACGGTGCGGCGTTAGGGAACACTTGGCACCGGAGTCGAACTTCCAACCGGGTTGGTCAACGTCACAAGCACAGACCCCAAAGATCCAACTGGACCATCGTAGGTGAAGGGCACCTTCAACTCGAACAAACTGCCCGCCTGGAGGCCTGCAGCCGACGTATACCAGTCGGTTGCCCTCTGGCTGAGATCAACGTCGATTACAATCGGCGCAATTCCGGGTGGCCTGAATTCAAACCGTCCGCTGCGCACTTCGCGTGTGGTGGAGAACGCCAGCATCCTCACCTCAAAACCACTTGCCTGGATGTTCTGAATCACAACGCTACCCGGGATGATAGCGGGTGCAAGCCGGGCGACACGAATTGCCCACTCCGGCGGTGGCGACGGTAGCAGGTCTCTCCCATCGTATCCCTGGAGCGCCGTCATCCGGACATGGATTGTCCCGGCGACGGTACCCTGCTGGATCGCTCCGGCTGCGGGCAGATTGGCGGTCAAGGCGCCATCCGGGATGAGGAATGTTACCTTCAGACCTCCGGAGGCGAACTGAAGCGCGGGATCGATGTAGCCGGCTGGGACAGCCCCGGCATCAGGCGTAAACGACAGCTCCAGTGTTCCGGTCAGATTGGTCGGCACTGTTTCGGCGATCGACACCTGTACGAATGCCGGCTCGACGGGCGACGAGGTGGACGAAGTCCCGGTGATAGAAGGCCTCGGGTTGGGCCTGGGGATGTCGGTTACGGTCAACTGGCAGGAGGCGCGTGCCGACTGGCGCAAATTCCCTGAGGCCCCGTCCTGAACCAGGATGCCGAAACTAAATGTGCCGGCAGCCGTGGGAATCCCCAGAACGTTGCCGGAGAAAGGACTCAGTCGAAGTCCGTCCGGAAGGGCCCCGGTCTCCAGTTCCCAAGTCAATGGCGCCAACCCTCCGGCAGCCGTCGCGGCGCTGGAATAGGCCTTACCGAGCTGGGCCTCGGAGGTGGGACAGGAGACGGCCAGCGGATTGACCACATCGATGCGAGCGGCGATGCGAATCGACTGCCGCCGATCGCCGGCGCTGGAGTCCGTCACCAAGACGACGAAGGAGTAAGAGCCGGCGTCGGTGGCTACGCCCGTCAAGAGACCCGTCGCCGGATCGAGCTGCAATCCAGGGGGCAGAGTTCCCTCGGCCAGCGTCCAGTGGTAAGGTATGCCGCCGCCTTCCACGCCAACCAGGCCGGTGTACATTTCGCCAGCGCGCGCAACCGGCGGCGGCGGCGTTCCCTGGAGTCCGGTGAGATCGATCCGGACCTCACAAGGGACCAATGCTTTTTGTTGATCGCCGCCCGAGCCAGAGTCGGTAACTCCAGCGGTAAAGGCGAATGAACCGGCCTCCAGTGGAATCCCTCTGATGTAGCCATCCTGCCCGAAGATGAGTCCGGGTGGAACCTGGCCACTCTCGAGCGACCACTGGTAAGGCAGAATTCCTCCCTCCGCCCTGGGCGGGGCGAGAACCGGATACGGCCGCCCGACGAGCCCAGACGGCAGCGTACATCGTCCAGTGGCAAGCAGCGGCGCGGGAGCGATGTTCACGTTGCACTGAAGGCGCTTCCGTTGCCGCAGGCTGGGCGGCGCGGAATCCTGCACCGAGGCGCCGAGCACAAACGAACCGGATTCGGTCGGCGTCCCCACCACAACGCCCGCGGAGGTCAAAGCCAATCCCGGGGGAGGAACAAAACCGCCGTCGAGACTCCACTGGTAGCCCGGCACCCCTCCGGATGCGGAAAGAGTGCTGGCATAAAGGCGTCCCACCGTCCCCCCAGCGAGACTGTTCCCAGCGGGGCAGGCGGCCGTCAGAGGAGGAGGGTTCACTTGCAGCGAACATTGGACCGTCTGCGACGCGCCCGCCGTATCGGTTGCCGTCAGTGTGAAGCGGGAATCGCTGAACTCGACCGGTATGCCCGTAATCCGCCGGGCCTGCCCATCAAAAGCCAATCCGTTGGGCAGAGACCCGGTGAGACTCAGGGAAACCTGGCCCGTACCGCCGCTGATGGGAATCGGGCTGACAAACTCCTGGCCGAGAGAAGCGGTACCCAGCGGGCAGCCTAGCGTCAGTGGGCCAGTCGATTCGCGAGGCCGGATAAGGATGCCACAGTCGGCGGTTGCCGAGACTTGGCTTGAGTCGGTGGCGCGAACCAGAGTACGGAAAAGACCGTCGCCGGAAGGCGTGCCGGAGATGGTTCCTTGAGCGGTGTCGAGAGTCAGACCGGGAGGTACAACTCCTCCCGCGAGGCTGAACGTCACGGCGCCAGTGGCGCCGCTGACCGTCACGGACCCGGAATAAGGCGAGCCGACCTGACCTGGACCGGTGGCGCAGGCGACGGCGAGGGGAGGGGGTCCGATCGTCACGCCGCATTCGGCGATGGCCTTTTGTCCCGTGCTGTCCGTTGCGGTGACGGCAAACGAGCTGTCGCCCGCGGTCGCCGGCGTCCCGGCGATGCTCCCAGTAGCGGAATTGAGGTTCAAACCGGCCGGAAGCGAGCCGCCAGTCAGGGCAAAGGAATACCCGGGAACTCCTCCCTGCGCGACAATGCTGCCAGTATAAGACAAGCCGACCCGCCCGGGACCGGCGGCGCAGGCGGCTGTGAGGGGGGCAGGCCGCACCTGCCCCTGGCAGGACGCCGTCGCTGTGGCGTTTGCCGAGTCCGTGATGCGGGTCTGAAAAGCATACGGACCGGTCGCCTGGGGCGTGCCCGAGACAATCCCGGTCGCCGGATCCAGCGCGAGCCCGGCGGGAAGTTCACCGCTGGTGAGGGCAAAATGATACGGCGAGGAGCCTCCCGAAGCTGTAATGGCGCCGCTGAACGGGGTGCCGAGCGTAGGTTGGCCGACAGCACAGGCTGCTGTCAGCGGTTGGCCGCCGATCTGGATAGAGCACTGGGCCGTCGCCTGGTTCTGGCTTGAGTCGCTGACGGCAACCGCGAAACTAAGGCTGCCGGGTGATTGTGGAGTTCCCGTGATCGCGCCGGTTTGCGAATTCAATTGCAGTCCAGCGGGCAGTAGGCCTGAGGACAGTGTGTATTGGTATGGCGCGGTGCCGCCGCTAACCTGGATCGATCCCGAGTAAGGTGTTCCGATTTGCCCTGGTCCGGTCATGCAGGCCGCCGTCATCGGAGGCTGCTGAACCACGATTCCGCATTCCAAGCCTAGTTCGCTCTGGGACGAATCGTTGATCACGACAAAGAAGGGATAGTCGCCCGTCGTATTGGGGATGCCGGAGATTGCATTGGAGCTCAGCACGAGGCCCGGCGGCAGGTTCCCTGAGAGCTGGACCGTATATGGCGCTGTGCCTCCGGAGATCTGGAACGAACCCGAGTAAAAAGAGCCGACGAACGCCGTACTGACCGGGCAGGAGGCAGTGAAAGGTTGGGGAACGACGTTGATGCCGCATTCGGGCAGAGACACGTCGCTTGTCACCGGCGACGAGTCGCTAACCTGGAGCCCAAAGAAGGAAAAGCCCACCTGGGTTGGGGTTCCAAAGAAAGCGCCCCTGACCAAACTCAACCCTGGCGGCGGCGAACCCTGAGTCAGCGTGACCGTGTAGGGAGGCACACCTCCGCTTACGGGTACCGCCTGATTGTAGAGAACACCGGCCTGGGCGTCAGGCAGATTACAGGAGGCCTGCAAACTGGGGATCACGGCGAACGGCAGCGAATTGGACGCAACTCTCGGGCTGGAGGCCGAACGGCTCCCGTTCTTGGCGGGTAGGGAAGTGATTACAGCGAAATCAATATTCACGAACACCTGCTTGGTCCCCGCGGTCGCGAGCGCCGACGATGGCACAAGCACTGTAATCTGGTTGGGAGTTACGGTCTGTGGGAATAGCAGTGTGCCGCCGAAGGAGACAGAATAATCGAGGGACACTCCAACTGGTTGGAAGCCGGAGCCGTTGATCGTGAGAGTGA
>Ga0326597_10006699_pt1 | contig 15749 bp, 13 predicted proteins | sample RVTome_12_FD_203789 | JGI IMG/M metagenome (GOLD analysis project Ga0326597, IMG submission 203789) | Soil microbial communities from uranium-contaminated site in the Upper Colorado River Basin, Wyoming, United States - RVT100D185 | ecosystem: Environmental > Terrestrial > Soil > Contaminated >...
GTCCGGCAGGATCATCGTGTCGCCGTCACCGATCACGCAGTGGCCGGACTTGAGAAAGGCGTTGATCGGCGCCGGCTCCGGCATCGTGTGGTTTTCCAGGTAGTTCACCGCCATGCAGGCGATCGTGCTGGGCGCGGGCAGCGGCGAGCGGATGCGGACTTCGCTCAAGGGCACGCCCTGGGCGCTGCTGACGGCAGCCTCGATCTTGCCTTTATAGCTATCCCAGCGCTCGATCAGCCCCTTCATCAGCTCCTGCGGCTGCGTGTGGGGGATGTCCTTGACGACGGCCATGACGTCGACGACGTCCTCGCCTTTGGCCACGCCGAGCTGGAAGTCGTTGTAAAAGAGCAGTTTCATCAGCTTACCTCCATAGGTTCTGCAAGTGGTCGCGCCCGGGGAATCGCGGATCGTCTAACTGCTTGGTTGCGCGAGGAGCCTACGCCGTAGCCGGGACCGCGGTGTTGTGGCGCTTGTCCTGCGGCAGCGCCTTCAAAGTCGCCAGCAGCTCTGCCTCGCTTTGGTCGAGGTCGATCGGGTCGCCGTACGGCTGGGGATAGTCGATACCGGTATGCCAGTAAACCTCGACCTTGTTCTCCTCCGGGTCGCGGAAGTAGCAGCCGAAGGCGTTGCCGTGGCTCACGGTGCGATCGATCGGAAGGCCCGCGCCCTTGATCGCCTTGTGGAACTCCCTGAGGTCTTTCAGCGAGGCGACCGTGAACGATATCTGCTGCGCGTTGGTCCGCTCCCCTCCCGGGGCCTGGGCCAGCGCGAGCTCGTGGTGCTCTACGTCTGGCCTGGCCGACAGGAAGACGATGCGCGGCCAGCCCACGTCCGTGACCTTCAGGCCGAGGAAGCTCGAGTAGAAGTCGACCATCTTTGCCATGTCCTGGACGTAAAGACCGATGTGCCCGAGGCCCGTAACGCTTGCCATCTTCCCCTCCTCTGCGCTCGCCTGCGACGTCGCGTCGCCTGGACGAGTATAGTGCTTCCCGTCACGTCCCGCCCTCTCTTCGGCAGGCCTAGAGCAGGAGGAGCCATGTCACTCAACCTACGCCGAGTCGTTACCGGTCACGACCCGGAGGGGCGCGCCGTCGTCAAGATCGATGAGGTGTCGAAGGACGTCTCCTCCGGCCGCCCCGGGCACAGCGCAGCCCTGATCTGGTCCACCGAAGCCTTCCCGGTCGACAACGATGCGGCGGGCGACGGCGCCAAGCGGAGCCTGGCAACCACCCTGCCGAACGGCAGCGTCTTCCGCGTCATCGAGTTCGCGCCCGGCGTCGCCCCGCGCAAACACCGCACCGACTCCATCGACTACGCCGTCGTCATGGCGGGCGAGATCGACATGGAGCTGGACGACGCGACGGTCCATCTCAGGGCCGGCGACCTGCTGGTCCAGCGCGGCACGATCCACAACTGGGTCAACCGCGGCAGCGAGCCCTGCCGCATCGCCTTCGTCCTCATCGACGCTATGCCGGCCACTACGGCCGGCGGCGTCCTCAACGCCGAAGGCTAGCCCTCGCGCCAGCGGAGGCTACTGGCGGCGCCGCCGCAGCAGCCAGCGTCGACGCCCGGCTGCGCTCGTTCTATTGCGTGAGGCCGACGAGCTTCGACGCCGTGCCGCCGAGAATCGCTATGCGCTCGTCCTCGCTTAGCTCGGGCGTCGCGAGGATGTGGTCGACGGCGGTCGCTGTCCACGGAAAGGGGTAGTCGGTGCCCAGGACCACCTGGCTCGACCCGACCTCCGCGACGAGGTGCCTCAAGCCCTCGGGTGTGAAAACGATGGAATCGTAGTACAGCTGCTTGAGGTACTCTGTGGGCTTCTTCTCGATCGGCGTGCAGCGGTCGGGGAACGTAAGAGGGCCGGCGTCGGACCGCGCCGCGTAAGACGGCAGGTAGCCGCCGCCATGGGCTGCGAGGATCTTCAGTCTCGGGAACCGGTCGAGGGTGCCTTCGAAGATCAGGTGCGATAGCGCGATCGTCGTCTCGAGCGGGTTGCCGATCACGTTGCCGAGAACGCCGTTGCCACCTAGCCTGCCGGAGGCGGCGAGCTCCTCCGTTCCCTGGGGGTGGATGAACACGAGCGTGCCGAGCTCCTCGGCCTTGGCCCAGAAGGGGTGAAACTGAGGGTCGGCGAGCTCCTTGCCGTTGACGCTACCGCCGACGAGGGCGCCGCGGAGCCCGTACTTCTTGACGCCTTCCTCGAGCTGAGCAGCGGCGAGGTCCGGGTGCTGCAGCGCCACCGATGCGAGGGCGACGAAGCGCTCCGGCTCGGTAGCGCAGAACTCGGCCAGTTTCTCATTCTGCACGGCGATCAGCTGGCGCGAGATATCCCGGTCAGCCTCGTACCAGTAGGGGTTGATGCTCAGCGCCTCGACGTCGATCCCTTGCTGATTCATCGCCTCGAGGCGCGCACCGACGCCGGACAGGGGCAGCGCCGCCTGGCGGCTGCTGCTCTGCCCTAGCAGCGCCATCGCCTCCGGCACGCTGCAGTGGGCGTGCATGTCTACGACTCGCGCGCGGCGGCCGTTCACCACGACCTCCCGCCGCCGGGCCGCGCCCTCCTCCCTGCTCGCGCCCTCCGGACCGTCTCTACCGCTCGTCATTCGCCAGCCTCCGCTCTCCGATCAACTGGCGCGATTCTAGCTCCGCCCAAGGCGATAGGAGAAGCGACGATGTCGTGGGACGAGGGCCTGTCAAATCTCTGACGGCGCCCCGCGGGCTAGGAATTGGGCGTCACCCCACGCGACGCCGGGCGGGAGGCGGGCGGTGGCAGACGCGGAGACGCGGCGCTCCGGTCAGGCGACTCTGGCGTTGGCAGGGTCGCGAATGAGGCGGATCAGCTCATCTGGTGGCAGCGGCATGCTGAAGAGCGCGCCCTGGAGCTCGTCGCACAGCATCAGGCGGAGGAGGCCGGCCTGCGCCTCCGTCTCCACGCCCTCGGCGATTACACCGAGCTTGAGCGCGTGCGTCATCCGGATAATCGTCATCACCAGCTCCGGGTCCTTCGCGTTGCCGGCGAGGTCGTGGATGAACGATTGGTCGATCTTGACGACGTCGATCGGCAGCCGCCGGAGGTAGCTCAGGGCGGAGTGGCCGGTGCCGAAGTCGTCGATGGCGATGCGCACGCCCATCTCTTTCAGGTTGTGGAGGAGGGCGATCGTGTAGTCGACGTCGTGAATGACGATGCTCTCCGTGATCTCGAGCTGAAGGCTGGCGGCATCGAGGCCGGTCTGTAGCAGGATGTGCCTCACTCTCTCCGCCAGGTCGCGCTGCTGGAACTGGCGCGCCGAGAGGTTCACCGACACGGTCAGAGGGAGGTTTGTCGCTGCCTGCCAGACCCTGGTCTGAGCGCAGGCCGCTCGCAGGACCCAGTCGCCCAGCGGCAGGATCAGGCCGGTCTCCTCCGCAATTGTCAGGAACTCCTGGGGCATTAGCAGCCCCCTTTGCGGGTGCTGCCAGCGCACGAGCGCCTCCGTGCCGGTAATCCGGCCGGTGGCGGCATCGACCTGCGGCTGATAGTGGACGAGGAACTCGCCGCGGTCGATGCCGTGGCGCAGGTCGGTCTCGAGGGCGAGCCGCTGGATGATCGTCGCGCCGAGCTCCTGGGTGAAGGCCTTGCAGTTATCGCGCCCCTCCTGCTTGGCGTGGTACATGGCGATGTCGGCGTTGGTGAGAAGGGCCTCCGCACTGTCACCGGCGGCGGGGAAAGTCGCGACGCCGATGCTCACCGTGATATGGAACTCATGGCCGCCCATGAGCCGGGGCTCGCGGAAGCTCTCGAGGATGCGCTGCGCGATTTCCAAGGCGCTGCCGCTGCGCTCGACGGCCGGCAGGAGGAGAACGAACTCGTCGCCGCCGATGCGCGCGACCGTATCACCCTCGCGGACAAGCGCGGTAAGCTCCGCGCCGACCATGCGCAGCAACGCGTCCCCTTCCAGGTGGCCGGCCGTGTCGTTCACGACCTTGAAGCGGTCGAGGTCGAGGAACATTACTGCCACCATCTGCCGCTGCCGTTTCGCCTGCGCCAGCGCCACCTCAAGGCGGTCCATCAGCAGCGACCGGTTGGGCAGGCCCGTGAGGGCGTCGTGATAGGCGAGGTGACGGATCTCCTCCTCCGCCCGCTTCTGCTTGCTGACGTCCAGCACGGTGCCGATCATCCGCTGCGGCTCGCCATTCTCGGCGAAGAAGACGCTCGCCTTGGAGGTGAGCCAATGGAGGCTGCCGTCCGGCCAGAGCGTGCGGAACTCCGTATCGTAGGGAGCCCCGTCCCGCAGAGAGCCGGCGACCTCCTCCTGAACCCGCTTGCGATCCTCGGGATGGATGCGTGCGAAGCACTCTTCCACGGTGCCGGCAGTTGCACGCGGCTCCAGGCCGAAGAGGCGGTAGTACTGGTCGGAGCACCTCATGGCGTTGCCGGGGACGTCGAGATCGAAGATACCGATACCGACGCCGGCGACCTGGGCGAGCTGGAGCCACTCCTCGCTCTCGCGCAGCTGGTCGTTGACCTGCTCCTGTCGCCGCAGGCTGCCGATCAAGGAGTCGGCCATGCGGTTGAAGGACCCACCGAGGCTCGCCAGCTCATCAAGGCCGACCGTCTCGGCACGGCTCTCGAGGTCTCCTTCAGCGACGCGGATCGCGTTCTTCTCCAGCGCTGCGAGCGGCTTCAGGATCGAGCGAGCGACGAGGTCGGAAGCGAGCAGGGCGAGAAAAGCGGCGCCCACGCCGGAGCCGACGAGCAGCCAGAAGGCGACTTCCCCCGTCCGCTCCGCCCGCGCTTCGAGCAAGACGGCCTCTTCCTCCTCGCCTTCGACGGCGATATTCAAGCGCTGACCGAACTGGCTGATCTGGCGCGACGCTGCTTCGAGAGCGGCACGCGCGCCAGCAACGTCGCCCGACTCACGCAGGCCGACCACGACGCCGGCGGTGACCGCGAGGGCTTCGAGATCAACGGCCGTCTCCGTGAGGCCGGCGATCTTCACCAGGCCATCCTCATCCTCCTGAGTGCGCTCAAGGGCCCGCGCGTGCTCGACGGAGTCTTGCGCCATCGCGATGCTGGCGCCGATAACGGAAATCAAGGGTGGGACGCCTGAATTGACGTAACGCTCGAGGAGCAGGGTCGCGAGCGTGGCGTCGAAGCGGGCCTCCGCCATGAGATGGGCGGTGGTGTCATGGCGCTCAGCATCGGCCAGCAGGGAGCGGTTCTCTCGATGGAGCACGACCGCACCGCCGGCGACGACGCCGAAAACCAGGACCAGCAGGCCGAAGCCGCTAACGAGCCGTCTCTTCACGGAGTTTGGAAAGAGCCTGCGAACGGCGTGGTTGATCTTGATACCTCGAGATCTTTCGCTAGCAGGCGCTAGCTGGGCCTTAGCAGCCCGGTTGGCCGGCTGGCGGCCGCCTGACGTCTAGTTATCATCGACTCCTGGAGAGCCGAATCGTACCCCAGGCGCTCTGACCGCTCGTGCTCCGGCCAGCCTTGCAGCGCGCTGGCTCTTCAGCGGCGCAAGCTCCGCGGGGACGGAGAGGCGCCGGATAGCAGGAACGCAGTAATGCTGCACCTTCGCCATCGACGCGCTCCGCAAGCACAAGATCTCCAGAACGCTGAGCGTCTGCTCATGGGCGAGAACTGGGAGAACAACGACTTCGTGTTCGCGAATGAAGTCGGCCGGCCAATCGAGGCCACCAACCTACTTCGCCGTTCCTTCAAGCCCCTGCTCAAGAGCACCTGCACCTGTGGCCACCGAGAGGGCAAGCACGAGAGCGGAATCTGCTCCCAGTGCAACTGCGTGTCGTTCACAAGCCTGCCGGACTTTCGCTTCCACGATCTACAACATGGCGCCGCAACCCTTCTCCTGGAGAAGGGCATTCATCCAAAGATCGTCAGTGACATGCTCGGGCATAGTCAGGTCGGTATCACTCTGAACCTCTACAGCCACGTAACGCCTACGTTGCAACAGCAAGCGGCTGACGCGATGGACTCCCTTTTGCAGACGCGCCCGATCTGAGTCTTGTTGCCCTGCTTCAGCTTCGACCATTCCTCCGTGCTGCTAATCCATTCTCGACTTCGGTGATCCAGCTTTGCATCCCGTCGTCGAATGCCCAGGCGATTGACTCAATCTGACTTATATCGTCGAGATCCTGCTGGTCCGTGCGATCTGCGAGGAGGATGGCTGCAACGTTACATGCCAGCTCCTCGGCAAGGCAACGGCGGTGGAAGTAAAACGCGAACATCAATGGGTCGAGGCCCGCACTACCGCCGGCGGACTCGTAAGCGTCGAGCGCGACATCGTAGCGGCCAGGCGACAGAAGCCAACGTAGGTCGAACTCAGGCGGTGCAATCTGCAGCTGATCCCAATCGACAATATGGATCTGGCCCTCGGTGTCTAGGGTCAAGTTGTTCGGCGTCAGGTCCATATGGCAGAGCGCCAACTGCCGTCTTCGGTCGATGCGCCTTTGAGCCTTTGCATAGCTATCGATCAGCATCGTTAGGTCGCGCTCCATACGCGCCACTATCTCCTGGGCTCGGCGCTGCCCTGGCCGAATCTTCTTTGAGTCGAGCGCCTTGAGCGCAGCAAGTCCTCGCGGCAGAGATTCATGCGGCCACAGTGCGAAATCCTCGACGTGGGGAACAGGACTGGTCGGCTTGTACGAATGGATCGCAGCCATCGCCCGGGCCACCGCCTTCAATAGATCATCAGACCAGGTTGTTCGATGCCCGATGGATCGCAGATCAAGATAGGGATAGACCGAGATCAGGTACTCGTCATAGGCGACCGTTGGTTCGCCGCCCTCAGAAAGCAGCGGGATGACAACTCTGGCATGGCGCACGTGGGCGCGCAGCTCAATGGTCACTCGCAGAGCGGCGTCGATCTCCTCCTTGCACATCGGCCAGCCGGGGATAGGCGGTCGCACTTTGAGCCACCACCGTTGGCCGGCGGCGTCAGAGGCGGTGTAGGCAGCCGCCATCATGCCGGAGTCCGCCTGCTCGATGGTACTGACTTCCAACGAGTAGCTTTGTGCCAAGACCGCACAGAGCACAGGAGCCATTAACTCGGCCAAAGAACATCTCCCAATAGCCGGCGCACGCCCTTGAGCGGCCGCCCGCGCTCGATCTAGCTGATCAGAAGGGAGGTGTTAGTCCAACATTGGCTTTTCTATTCCTCAACCCAAAAGCTAAATGTACGCCTTGAAAAGTGCAAGCGACTTCACTTCAATCTCGCTAACCAGGAGATAGGTCGTGAGGGCTTTTGCTGTCAGTTTTGCTGTCAAACGGAGGGGTCGCCGCGGTCGGCGGCCTCTAGTGTGAGACATTTGAATCTAAAAAGTGGTGGGCGATACAGGGCTCGAACCTGTGACCTTCTGTGTGTAAAACAGACGCTCTAACCAGCTGAGCTAATCGCCCAATGTTCAGATTCGATCGTCCAAGCTTCCAGCTTCGATTGATTCTAACATTCCCGCATGAAACTGAGCGCACAGCGCTCTCGCAGCGGATAACTGTGAATCAAGCCGTTCCCAAAGAGAATGGCTAACGGGTGTCTACTCCCTAACCAGAAACGTGTGCCATTCTGGTTTTCTCTCGCTCGGTCTGGGGCGCTGGCCTCGGCAGACGGAGCCCCATCCTGGTGGCCTCACCACTCGTAGAGCTTCCAGATCTCCGGCTCAACAGTGTCCGGAGAGAGTCCCACTTCAGCGAAGATCGTCACAGCCTGCTTTAGCTGCGCCATCGCTTCCTCCGTCTGGCCTGCCCGGTGGTGTATGTCGGCGAGGTTATTGCGAATGGCCGCCTCGCAGTGGCGGTCGCCGAGCACAATGCACAGCTCAAGCGCCGCCTGCGCCATCGTCAGTGCCTCGGCATCGTCGCGGTCGAGCAGCACCAGCGCAAGGTTGTTGAGCGCCGCCAGGCGGCCCGCGCCGTCGCCGCGCTGCTCGGCGAGCCGCAGGCTGTGACGGAAATGGTCTTCTGATTCCTCATCGTCGCCATTGCCGCGCGCCAGGATGCCGAGGCTGTTGTGCGCCTGGGCAATGGCTTCACCATCGCCGCCTCGCTCCGCCAGCTCCAGCGCGCGGTCGGACAACTCCCGCGCCCGCCGCGGATCACCGCGCCGATACCCGATCAGGCTAAGGTCGGCCAACACGCGCGCCTCATCCCCCGGCGCAGAAGCTTCCTCGAAGCCGGCGAGCGCGCTCTCGAGATGACGCTCTGCCATCTCCCATTCGCCGCCGCGCTGGTACACGTTGCCCAGCTTACGCTCCAGTGCCGGCAGGTTAGCAGCGTCGGCGAGCGCGGCGGCCGTCTCGTAGCGGACCACCGCCGCCCCGTAGTCGCCAGCGAGCGTGCGCAGGTCGCCCAACGCCTCGTTTAGCGCGGCTTGCTCCGGATGCACCAGCGCCAGCGCAGTCTCGTAATGCGCCTGAGCCTCCGCGTTGGCATGCAGCGACCGCGCGTGGTCGCCAGCGAAGCGGTAGTACCTCGCGGCCTCGCTCTCGTCTCCAGCCAGCCGCAGGTGGTTCGCGATAACCCCGGCCATAGCGCCGCCGTCGCGACGCAGGCGCTGCGCGCGGACCAGGGCCTGGGCCGCACGACGGTGCAGCAGGCGCCGCCTCGCCAGGCCAGCGTCTTCGTAGACGAGGGCGCGCAGCCTCTCGTGGCAAAAGTCGTAGGTTGCGAAAGCGCTGCCGGGCTCACCGCTCAACTCCTCCACGAGGCACTGCGACCGCAGATCGTCCAGGCCCGCCAAAGCTTCCTCCTCGCTGCGGCCGCTTACTTCCTGCAGGAGGTCGAAGCCGAAGTCCCGTCCCAGCGTGGCCGCAGCGGTCAGGAGCTGGCGCGAGGTGGCGGACAGCCGTGAGACGCGGTCGCGCAGCAGCTCCTGGATGCCTGCTGGCACGCTCCAATCAGCTTCGGTCGAGCCTGCCTCCTGCAGCGCGACGAGGTACTCGGCGATGAAGAGTGGCAGGCCTTCCGTCTCGCCGTAGAGGCGGGCTGACAAGCTCGTGTCGAGGTTATCGGGCACGGCCGCTTGGAGCAGTGAATCGACGTCTGAGGCGCTAAGGCGCGGCAGGCCTAACGACGTCGCGTCTCCGTCTTTTTGCACGCCGGCCAGAACGCCCCGCAGCCGGTGCCCCGGCGGCACAGCCTCCGGCCGCCAGGTGACGATGATCAAGAGCGGCCAGGCGTCGAGGCGGCGGCAGAGAAATCCCAGCAGTTCCTGCGAGGCCTCGTCGGCCCAGCCCGCGTCATCGACGGCCACGACGCCCGGGACTTCACCCCGCGCGCAGGCCGCGATGACGTCGATGACGCCCTGGAAGAAGCGCACGCGAGCGCCCGGCGTCTCCAGGCTACCCGGACGTGATGCCCGACCAGGCGAGCGAGATGCCAGATCCGGCAGCAAACGCGAAGCTTCCGCAACCGTCGCGACCGGCAGTTCAGCAAGGCGCCCCTCCGCTTCCGGCAGCGCGACGGCGTCGTGCAGCAGCTCCACGAATGCTTCGTAGGCCAGGGAGGCCTCTCCCTCGAAGCAACGGGCGAGGACGGCACGGCTGCCGCGGGCCCGTGCCGCCGTCAGCAGTTCCGCCAGCAGCCGCGTTTTGCCAATGCCGGCCTCCCCCTCCAGGATGAGCAGGTGGCCTCGCGTAGCGGCACCCTGCAGCAGCCGGGGCAGGACGTCGAGCTCGGCGCTCCGGCCGACGAAGGGAAGCGTCTGGTGGGCAACGGAGGATGTGCCGACGCCCAGCGCCACAGGTTCAGGCTCAGGTGCCGTCAGCGTGCCCTCGCTGATCCTGCGATAGAGGTCTGTCGTCGACTCCAGGGGCTGCACGCCCAGCTCCTGGTCCAGGACGCGGACGCACTCGCGGTACTGACGCAGCGCGCCGGAGCGGTCGCCGGCGAGGGCCAGGAGACGCATGACATCGCAGTGGGCTGCCTCGTTCAGCGCGTCCAGCGCGATGCGGCGCAGGCCCGCGGCTACCGCCGGCTTCAGGTCGCCCCGCGCCTCGTGAGGCCTCACGAGCTGCGCCAGCGCGCCATCGAACTCGCGCCGGAACTGCTCGGCCTGCTGCGCCTGCCAGTCGTCGAACTCAGGGCTGTCGCGCAGCGTGAAACCAGCCATGAAGTCACCCCGGTACAGATCCGCGGCCTCGCTGAGGCGGTCCAGGCATTCGCCGCAAGCGACGGAGTGCTCCCGCTCATGGGCGCGCGATTCGGCAAGCAGCCGCCGAAAGCGCGCGATGTCGCACTCGACGCCCTCAGCTTCGAGCAGCACTATGTTGCGGTCGGCGCCGATCCAGCGACCGCGGAGCGCGCTCCGCAGCGTCGACAACGTACGGCGCAGCGCCGCACGGCCGTCCTCGCCGTCCGATTCCGGCCACAGGAGGGCGGCCAGCACCTCCCGGCTCACCGGCCCCGGAACTACCGCCAGGTAAGCCAGCAGGGCGATGGCCTTGCGGGTGTCTACCGCGATCGGCGTCCCGTCGACCGCAATCCGCGGCGCACCCAGGAGCCTGATGTCCAGGCCAGGCATGAGCGCCTCCTTGTCGCACAGCTATAACCCAGCTCAGAGCTTTTCGCAACGGTAGGGCGCGATTCCTCGCACCGTAACGATCTGGTAACGCCACTGGAGAAAGATGCTCGACCAGGGGCAACACGTTCGCTCTCTCTAACGGAGGCATCGAAGGGAGGGAATGATGACAACTCGCGCTCTATTTCGTGGCCGTGTTGGTCATCACGGGGAGCATTCTCATCGCGGCCCCGGAGGACATCGGCGAAATCCTGCTCATCTTCGGCGTGCCGGGGGCGATCGTCGGCGCTGCGCTGGTCGGCATCCGCCGCTGGGAGCTCATCGTGGGCATCCTGGGCGGCGCACTCGGTACGCTGTTCGTGCTCGAGGACATCGGCCTCTAGACAGCACGCCGCAGTCTTTCTTCACGTTCAGCTCCACCTGGTTCGCCCTCATCGGCGTCCTGACGGTGTTGATCGCGTCGCTGGCCGGGACGGTCCAGTACTTCCGCAAGCGAGTCGGCATGGATGCGTCCCGCCTGCACCCGGCTTTCTACGGGCTAGGTGGCGTCTTGCTGGTGCTGGGAGGCGTCTCGGGGGCGATTACCGCGCTCAGCATCGACAAGGTCTCGAGCGCCGAGGCCCAAGGGGCAGTCGTGGTGAGGGCAGAGAAGGCAGTCTGGGACGTCAAGCTCATAGAAGCGACGCCCGGCCAGCCGTTGCGCATCCTCGTCAAGAACGGCGACCCGGTGCTCCATACATTCACAATGTACGACCTCGGAATCGACGAGATCATCGGGCCGTGGAGTGAGAAGCTGATCGTGATCAATCCCCGGAGGCGCGCATCTACGGCTTCATCTGCCGCATCGAGGGCCTAAAGCGGACATGACGGGTGCGATCGATGCTCGGTGACGCGGTGGGGTGGCCTCTTGGGAATGGAGCTAGCGCAGCAAGAACCGAGACGAGTCATGATTCTGAAGCGCCCAACCATCACAGTTGAACGCAGTCCCCAGTCACGGAGCTTCGTCGCGATTGCTACCTACGTGCCAATCGCTCGGTGGCGCGACGTACCGAAGGCAGCGAGGCTAAGTGGTCGCGTCGAGGCACAGATCAAAAAGGCTCCGGGTGCAATCTCTTACTCTCTAGCGGTGAACCCATTGCGGCGGCAATTCTGGACTTGCTCGGTCTGGGCCGACCGCGCCTTCGCCGAGGCGTTCACAAGCGCCGAACCGCACGCCACAGCGGTGGCGCGCTTCGCCGAGTGGGCCGGCGAGGGAGCTGCCTTTGTAGAGTGGCAAGCGACCTCGCCGCGGCTGGAATGGAGCGAAGCATTCGAGCGCCTCGAGACGCCCACGCGCTATTACGCCGGCCCGTCTGATCAACCTTAGGGCTTCGCGTGCCGTAACGATCTCGTGACGCTCAGGCATATGCTCTGCATGTAGTTGCCGGCGCCCGAGGGCCCAGCGGAGGTTAGACAATGCGACCCAGTCTCTCCAGCCGCCTCGCCTGGGCGATATTCGTGGTCTGCGTATTGCTCACCGTCCTGACGGTCTTGTTCACGGCGTTCTATCGCTTCCCGTTCTGGGACCTCGCGCTTGTGTTTGCCTTCCTTGTCACGCCGGCTGTAGGCGCTCTCGTCGCGTCGCGACATCCCCAGAACCCCATCGGCTGGCTCCTCCTGGCTACGGGCCTCGTATTCGGCGTGGCCGCGACGACCAATGAGTACGCGGCGCTCAGTGAGGAGAAGTCGTTGCCTCTCGGTCCTGAACTTGGCGCGCTTGGGGGGCCTGCCTTCATGGTCACGCTTGTCAGCGGCGCTGTCCTCCTACCACTCCTGTTTCCGAACGGCAGGCTGCTATCCCCGCGGTGGCGCTGGGCTGTCTACCTCGCCGGCGTCGCGCTGTTGGTTGGCGCCATGGGTTACCTGATTCTGCCGGGGCGCCTGGAAGCCCCCAGGGTCGAGTCCGAGAACCCATTCGGCGTCGAGGGCGCAACCTGGGTGCGCGACTTTGGCTTTCTCTTGCTGCTGGCGCTCATGGCAACCGCCGCGATATCGCTCCTACTCCGATTTCTGCGTGCTGGCGGCGAAGAGCGCCAACAGATGAAGTGGATTGTCTTTGCCGCCCTGTTGATGGCCCTGGCGGCCGCACTGGGGATCAGCCTGGAGAACAAGTATGGCGAGGCCACCTGGATGCCGTTCTACGTCCTTCTCTTCTTCGGACTGCCGGCTTCGATCGGCGCGGCCATCCTGCGCTACCGCCTCTACGACATCGACCGCATCATCAACCGCACTCTGACGTACGGTCTTCTCACGGCGACGCTCGGCGCCGGCTACCTTGGCCTCGTCGTGGGCTTGCAGGCACTGCTGCGTCCGGTCAGCGGCGGCTCAGACCTCGCCCTGGTCATGACCACGCTTGCGGTGGCGGCGCTGTTCCTGCCGGCACGTCGTACCGTGCAGCGCGCCGTGGATCGCCGCTTCAACCGCCGTACCTACGACGCCGCGCGGACGATCGACGCATTCGGCGCGCGGCTGCGCGACCAGATAGACCTCGACACCCTGCGTTACGAGCTGCTGTCCGTGGTGGACGAGACGATGCAGCCGTCGGGGGTGTCGTTGTGGCTGAGGGTAGGGGGATGAACCCAACTACCGTCGCACGGCTGGCCTGGGGGATGTTCGCCGCCTGCCTCATGCTCAACGTTCTGGCGTTGGCGATGGGTCCCGTCCGAGGTGCGCCGACGTGGGGTTACCCATTGGTGCTGTCGTTTCTGGTCACGCCCGCCGTAGGCGCCGTGGTCGCTTTGCGACAACCGAACAACGCGATAGGCTGGCTGCTTCTGGCCAGCGGTCTCGGATTCGGAGTTGCGGGCGCCGGCTCCGAATACGCAGCCCTGAGCGAAATCGAGTCGCTGCCCGTTGGCGCGGCCGCCGGCTGGTTGGCCAACGTTGTCTTCTTCGGCATTGTCGTCATCGGTGCCGTCCTCGTGCCACTTCTCTTCCCAAACGGGAGGCTGCTTACGGCGCGCTGGCGACCCGCGCTCCTCATGGCTGCCCTCGCGCTGCTGTTCGGTACGACGGGCTCTGCTGTCTTGCCGGGAGACCTGGACCTCGAGGGGGTGCAGGCCGATAACCCGTTCGGCATCGAGGGTGCGGAGTGGGTACTGGACGTGGGTTACGCTCTCATCCTGTTCTCCATCCTCGTAGCCGGTCTCTCGTTAGCGCTACGCTTTCGCCGTTCACGCGGCGATGAGCGCCAGCAGATCAAGTGGGCTGTCTTTGCCGCCGCGCTGATGCCGCTGGTGCTCAGTGTCGGAGCAGTAGTTGAGGCCTTTGGACAGCCAATCACGGCTTTTGAGATTGTGTTCTACTTCCTCCTCCTCTTCGGTCTGCCGGCTTCGATCGGCGCGGCCATCCTGCGCTACCGCCTCTACGACATCGACCGCATCATCAACCGCACGCTCACCTACGGTGTGCTCACAGCGCTGCTCGCGGGGGTCTACTTTGGGCTCGTCGTGGCCTTACAAGCGCTGCTGCGGCCACTCAACGGCGGCTCCGACCTCGCCCTCGTCGCCACCACGCTTGCGGTAGCAGCGTTGTTCCTGCCGGCGCGGCGACGCGTGCAAGCCGCGGTCGACCGGCGCTTCAACCGCCGCGTCTACGACGCGACGCAGACGATCGACGCCTTCAGCGCTCGCCTTCGCGAGCAGATCGACCTCGACACGCTGCGCTACGAGCTGCTGGCCGTGATCGACGAAACGATGCAGCCGGCCGGTGCGTCGCTGTGGCTACGGGACCGAGCGGAGGCCGTGCGATGAACTGGTACTCGCCTCGGGTGGGCGCCGGACTCTGCCTGCTCGTCCTGCCGCTCCTTGCCATGAGTGCTGTGCTTGTGACTATCAACTGGGACACGCCAACCCGCGAGTCTCTAAGCGCGCGAGTCGGTGGACCGATCGTTGCCCTGGCTTTTGCCATCTGTGCAGGCCTGGTTACGACGCGCCAACCGCGCAATCCGTTCGGCTGGTTGCTGCTCGCCGCCGCCTTCGCCCTAGCCACCTACGGCGTCGCCTACGAATATGCAGTCCGGGCCGTCATCTTCAAACCGGGCTCCCTCCCCGGCGGCGAGCTTGTTGCCTGGTTGTATGGTTGGGTTTGGGTCCCGCTGCTGACGATGATCGCACCCGGCCTTGCTCTGTTCCCGGACGGGAAGCTGCCGTCCAGGCGCTGGCGCCCCCTGGTATGGCTCTCCATCGCTGTGCTCGCCATTTTCCTGGTCAGGGCTGCGACGCATCCTGGGCCCTTGCTGGACGAAGCCTACGTCCAGAACCCGTTCGCCCTGGGGTCGGAGAGCGGAGTCCTGGACACTGCCGCTTTCATGGCCCTCTTTGTCCTGATCTTTGCCAACGCCGCCGCGCCCATCGCTAGATTCCGGCACGCTGGCGGCGTCGAGAGGCAGCAGCTCAAATGGCTGGTTCTTTCGGGGATGGCCTTCGCGGTGGCCTTTCCGGCCCTCGTCTTCGGGGACTCGGCAGGCCAGGCAGTACGCTATTCCACGGATGCCGCCTTCTTCCTCGCCCTGTTAAGCCTCCCCCTCTCGATCACCCTCGCCATCCTGCGCTACGGGCTGTACGACATCGACCGAATCATCAACCGGACGCTGAGCTACGGACTGTTGACAGCCGGCCTCGGCGGCACCTACTTTGCGCTGGTCGTCGCCCTGCAGACCCTGCTGCGGCCAGTGAGTGGCGGCTCAGACCTTGCCATCATCGTAACGACGCTGGTCATTGCGGCGCTTATCCTCCCGGCGCGCCGCCGCCTGCAGAGCGCTGTCGACCGCCGCTTCAGCCGCCGCACCTACGATGCGGCGCGGACCATCGACGCGTTCAACGCCCGCCTGCGGCAGCAGATCGACCTCGACACGCTGCACCGCGAGCTGCTCGCGGTGGTGGACGAGACCATGCAGCCGGCGGGCGCCTCGCTGTGGTTGCGAAACCGTAACGATTTCGGATCGCCGTAGGCGCTAGAAAGGAGCTGTGATGACGGCCTTCACCTCTTCGATAGGACGCATCCTGCGCAAGACGGAGGTGCAGCGGGCGGCGGCGGCTCCGCCGGCGGCTCCGCGCACGGCGGTCTTGCCGCCCGTCGAGATCGCAAACAACGACCCGTTGCTCGCGTATTTGCAGAGCGCCGGTGGGGCCGTCGACGTGGACGCGCTGACGCTGGAATCGGCGGGGCTGCGCGCCCTGCGCGAGAACGGCA
>Ga0326597_10006700_pt1 | contig 15746 bp, 13 predicted proteins | sample RVTome_12_FD_203789 | JGI IMG/M metagenome (GOLD analysis project Ga0326597, IMG submission 203789) | Soil microbial communities from uranium-contaminated site in the Upper Colorado River Basin, Wyoming, United States - RVT100D185 | ecosystem: Environmental > Terrestrial > Soil > Contaminated >...
AAGCCAGCCCCCCGGCACGTCCACCAAGCAATTAGTTCGTTACGCGGAAGAATGACTCGGACTGTGCCTCAGCGAGCCCCGAGTTTTAAATTGACAATTGCTGGCAAGATTCCCCTTGCGCGCAATCAGCAACCGGTGGTAGTAAAGGTGGGCGGACATTGCCGGCAAGATGGCGCCTGCAATGACGTTATTGGTAACTGCATTGAAGCGAACAGTACTTGATCCGATACCGGGGACACCCGCCAAGGAAAGCGTTTCGAGAACGCCCCGAACCAGCGATCCGTCCAGCCGCTATGGACACAGCGACCGTACTGCCAGCCGGTGAACCCGGGTGCGGCGAATTTGCCGTCCCGGGCGTTCGCGTGCGCACGGAGCCCATGCTGCGCATACACGGCTATTCCGAACCCGCCCGGGCAACACCCGGGGTGAGAGCAGCCGCAGCGCGGATGGCGGCACGCGCTGAACAGCTGTTTCGGATGAGCTTGTGTTATCGGATGCTAAAGATCAGCCGCTGCGATGAACGGGCATTGACCCTTGAGACGGGAACCATTTTGCATTGCGGTAAATCCGGAATCAAATTGATGGGCTGCAACAGGGTCGTGGCGTTCTTTCTCACGGCGGGCGAAGAATTCGACAAGGAGGCCGCAAGGCTTCATGCCGCCGGTCGCATACTCGAGGTCCTGTTCCTGGAAAGCGCAGGCTGGCTCGGCATCGAAGCTGCCACCAAGTCCTTCGCGAACTGTCTTCGCGGCTGGGCGCACGCGCGGGGATATGCGCTTGGAGCACGGCTCGCGCCCGGCTACGGGAGCTGGCCTCTCACCGATCAGAAACCGCTGCATTCGCTGTTCGACGGGTTTTCGCTTTCCGTGCGCCTGCTGGAGAGCTGCGCGATGGTCCCCAAGATGTCTCGTTCGGGACTTTATGGCCTGCGCTTAGGACCACCAGCGAAGGCGGAATCCCGGTCTGGCTGATTTGGATCCCCCCGCTTCGCTGTCCGCTGAAATCGTTATCGCAGCAGCACCCGAATTCGAAACGCTTCGCGCTGCGCCACAGGAGAACCGCATGAGCATTCCCGCCGGCAGATTGATCGTCATTAGCGAAAACCTCAACGCCACCAGAAAGGTAAGAGCCACGAGCGCGCGCGTCGTACGGGAAAACGGCAAGTTCGGCATCAGCTACAAGGACCCTGACGGTACGGCACGGGTATTGGACTGCACGGATATCGTGCCCGAGGACCCCCGCCAGCAGGAGGCCTTCATGATTCCGCACATTGCGCAGGCGCTGCGCAAGAAGGACTTCAACTACATCGCCGCGGCGATACGGGCGCAGGAACTTGCCGGCGCGCACGTGATCGACCTTTGCGTGGACGAAATGTCGCCGGACCCGAAGGAGCGCAAGCAGTGGCTGCAGTGGCTGGTACAAAGTGCGCAGGCAGTTACCCCCAACGCACTAGCGATCGACTCCTCCGACCCGGCCACCATCGAGGCCGGGATGCAGGTCTACGATAGCTCGAGGAGCCGGCCGGCCATTAACTGCCTCAGCCTGGAATCGGGGCGCGAAAGCCTGGTTGAATTGGCGCAGAAAAGAAGCACTCTTCTCTTTGCCAATGCGAGCGGGCGCTCGGGATTGCCGCAAGACGCGGCAGAACGGGTACGTAACCTGAAGGAATGCATGGTAATGATGGACAGGCATAATATTCCAATCAACGACCGGTTCTTGGATCCGCTGGTCTTTCCCGCCGCGGCCGCCCAGGAAAGCGGCAATCATTACCTGGATGCCGTCAAGGAACTGCGGCGCGAGTACCCGCAGGTCCATATCTTCGGCGGAAACAGCAATGTGTCCTTCGGGATGCCGCAACGCAGCGTCCTCAACCACGCGTTCACCCTGCTCTCGATCCTGGCCGGGTGTGATACCGTGATGATCGATCCCGTGATGAATTCGCCCAGGCCATACGAGGAATTTCGCTTTGCGACCGACGTTCTGACCGCGAAGGACGAGTACAGCATGCGCTACCTTGATTACTGCCGCGGCCGGCAGCCGGTGGCAACCCGTTCCACGGTGAAGGCGCCATGACGGAGACGTTGCGGGTCACGTTTGTCGACCCCGGGGCTACATCGAACGGCCGTGCGGTGCTGGCAACATCGGGGCAGACGCTGCTGCAGGCCGCGCACTCCGCCGGACTTGCCATTGAGGCGACCTGCGGCGGGCGGGGCCGTTGCCGCAGCTGCCGGGTGAAAATCCTCACCGGAAACGTGCCGCCGGCCACGGTACAGGATACGGTTCAGCTCGGGCACGAGGCAGTGCGTGAACGCTTCCGCCTGTGCTGCCAGCTCAAGCTCGCTGCCGACTGCACGGTGCTGGTGGCTCCCCCGCGCGCGGAAGTCGGCCACCAGATTCTGGGCGCGCTCCCGCAATCCCCGCCGCAGCCTGGCGCGCTGGATTCCGGCGTCGAGAAGCACACCGCCGTCGCAGAAGCGCCCGCGGACGAACGCCGCCCAACCTCCGGCCTCGAACAAGTCTTCGCGGCGCTCGGAAACGATCTGTCACGGAGCGTTCCGCTGGCGGTGATGCGCAGCCTGCCTTCGGTTTTGCGCGAGCAGAAGGGACTGATCACCATTACCACGTTCAACAACGCGATCATTGCCGTTGAGGCGGGGGACACGCGCGGACAAAAGTACGGGATGGCGTTTGACATCGGGACCACGAGCATAGTCGGCACGTTGCTGGATCTTCACTCCGGCGAGCAGCTTGCGGCGGTAAGCGGTGTGAACCCGCAGGCCACCTACGGCGGCGATTTGATGTCGAGAATCGCCTTTGCGCAGTTCAACGAGAAGAACCTCGCCACGCTTCGAGCCTGCATCGTAAACGCGATAAACAGGTTCATTCTGGAGGCGTGTCACCAGGCGAACGTGGCGCACCAGCAAGTCTACAAGATCGTCATGGTAGGCAACACCTGCATGCACCATCTGTTCCTCGGCATTGACGTGAGTACCCTGGGGCTTGCACCCTATGCACCGGTAGTGCGCCATCCCCTGGTGTTGGCGGCCAGGGAGCTGCTGCTGAAAGCAGCCCCCACCGCCTGCGTCTGTTTTCTGCCCATCGTCGCGGGCTTTGTCGGCGCCGACACGATCGGCGCCGTGCTCGCGACCCGCATCGACGAGAGCGCGAAAATACGCCTGGTGGTCGATATCGGCACCAATACCGAGGTGGTCATGGGCTCGCGCGACAGACTGATGGCCTGTTCGGCGCCGGCCGGGCCCGCCTTTGAGGGGGGGCAGATCAAACATGGCATGCGTGCTGCGATAGGTGCAGTCGAGGCAATTGCAATCGACGATGATGTCAGATGCAGCACGATTGCAGACGCGCCGGCCATCGGCATCTGCGGCTCAGGCCTTATCGATGCGGTCGCAAGAATGCTCGATGCCAAGATATTGGATTGCAACGGCGTGCTGCGCCGCGAGCTTCGTGAAAACCTGTCCCCTGCGCTGCAGGCTCGTCTTCGTGATACCGAGCACGGCACCGAACTGGTCCTCGTTCGCGCCGGGCACGCGGGCAATGGCGAAGACATTACGATCACGCAGATGGACATACGCCAGCTGCAACTGGCTAAAGGGGCAATCTGCTCGGCGATCCTCATGCTGCAGAAAGTGATGGGTGTCGAAGACGACCAGGTCGAGGAATTGCTGTTGTGTGGGGCGTTCGGGAACTTCGTCAACGTCAACAGCGCGCTGCGGATTCGACTGCTCCCTCCTCTAGCGCTGGAGAAGATCAGCTACGCTGGCAACGCGGCGCATGTAGGCGCGGAGATGGCGCTGCTTTCTGAGAGCACGCGCGCCCGCGCGTACGCGATTGCACAACGAATTGAGCATGTGAGCCTGGCGGCGCACCCCGATTTTCAGAAGCTGTTCGTGGAATCCCTGAGTCTGTAAGGCCGCCCGTCGATCCACGTCCCGCCGATCTCACCTGCATTCCCGTGAGCAGAATGCGGCTCGGGGAGTGCGCGGCACAAATCACATCGAAGATCGCAGTGCTGGCGAAGATTACTCAATAAACCGGTGCGCTCGCCGACTGCGTCCTCTTCGCGGTTCAGGACACCCTGCGCTTCAGCCGTTCGAGCGTCTCAGCGTAATCGATCACGGCGCGGCGGAAGTCGAAACGCGGACTAAATCCGAGTTCGGCTTCGGCCTTTTGGATCGCCATTCTGAAATAGTAGCCGGGCCCCAAACCACGGTAGTCAAGGCCGGGTCCTGCCTCGCCCTTCCAGGAGGGATAGAGACTCTCAAGGACAGCGATTATCCCGGCTAACGAAATCAACTCGCTGGAGGCGATGTTGTAGGCACAGAATTTCCCGGGCTGCGGCGCGCTATCGAGCGCGGCAATCAGGCCGTTGGCGGACTCGCCTGAGTAACATAAATCATCCGACTGCTCCGCGCCGCGCGCAACACGAAACGGGCGATTCGCAATGGCTGCCTCGATCAGCCCCTGCACCGGGGACACCTGCCCGCTGGAATCGCGCGGTTTGGCATCAAGGCCGATCCCCCCGGGTCCGAATGCCGAGCCGAACCTCAACGCGACGATGTGCAGACCGTAGAGCCGCGCGTAATGATCCGCGACGTCCTCGCACATGCGTTTGAGTTTGCCGTAGAGGATCAGCGGTTCGCGCGGATGCTCCTCCGGGACCGGTTCGTAGGCCGGGTGGCGGTGTCTCTGCGCGATTGGGCCGTAAACCTGTCTGGAGCTTGGGAATACGATGCGCTGGATACCTGAAAGACGCGCCGCCTCAAAAACCGTGGTGGTGCCTATCAAATTCGCATCGATCGAAGACCAGGGGTGCCGCTCGGTCGCCGGGCCGACCAAGCCGGCAAGATGAACGATTGCCGCCGGCTTGTGTTGCAAAACGACCCCCATCAGCCGCGGCAAATCGCAGACGTTACCGCGCTCGATCACGCAGTCGGCTGCAATGTCACGCATGAGTGTGGTATCAACACCGAGGTCGTAGATCACTGGCTGCCGGGATGTGGCCAATAGCGAGCGGCAAAGGGCGGTGCCGATGATGCCGAGCCCGCCTGTCACGAGCACCTTATTCACGGGTTTCCTCCCATCTCCAAGTATTTCTTGAACCAGGCGACGGTTTCCGCATAGACGATCTTGTAGGAGGGCGTGTCGCGGAATTCGTAGCTGTCGTAATGGCCCGCCTTGGGCAACATGACGAGCTTTTTCGGCTCGCCGCATTTGGCGAAGCACGACAACTGCTCCTCTGGCGGCACCAGATTGTCGAACTGCGCGTAAATCATCAGCACCGGCCGCGGGCTGATCTTGTCAACGACCCATTCCGGGCGATAGCGCAGGACCGCCTCGTAGCTCTCGAGATCGCGCTCCACGCTCTGAAAAGTATGCCCGTGCGCCCGCTGCATTTCGCGATAACGCTGCGAATCCGGGTCACGAATCGCGACTTCATCGTGGCGAACCAGCGTGCTCTTTCCTGTCCGCACGCGCTGCTGGGCTTCCTTGAGCAGCTGTTCCTTGAATGCGAGCCATTCCCAGGGTCTGCGTATGATTCGCATCCAGCGCTCGCCATGCGTCACCGCGACACTCGTGACCAGACATTTGACGCGCTCGTCGTGCGCGGCGACCCAGACGCCGTTCGCGCCACCGAAACTGGTCCCGTAAACTCCCAGGCGCTCGGGGTCAACGCCGGGTACCGTCTGCACGTAACTCAATGCGTCGTAGGCGTTTTGCGCCTGCTCGAACGGCCGGTGGCGGTTGCGCCTGCCCTCGCTGTTGCCAAAACCGACGTAGTCGAAGCTGAACACGGACCAGCCCTCGGCGCATAGCCGCTTCATCATATGCGCGCAATCCGCCTGGGTGTGTCCGCTGTAACCCGCGAGGACCACGATGGCCGGCCGCGGGGCATCTCCGGGCTTCCAGTCGTCAGGAGTGTTAAGATAGCCGGCGATGCGCACGCCGTCGCTGTAGAAGAACTCTTCGGAAGTAATCATCGTTCATCCGGGGGGAAATCAAAACGATTCACAGGGATCGTTCAGTCGGCGATGCTCGAGCGTGAATGCAGGTTAGCAGCGACCGCACGCTCGCGCAATATCTGTTGGCCTTCGCATCTTCGCCCTTCGCCTGTCCCGCGAAGTACATGCTCGTCGCGTCGTGACGCAGCAAATCGTAGTCCAGCGGAAACAACTCCCGCATCCGTGTAATGGCACTGCGGAATAGCTGATGGGCCGCTATCGGTGTAGCGGCCAACCTAAGCTCGCCGCTATCGCCTACTGTTCGATCAGCCGGCTCACCGGCTCGCAAACGCCGTAGGAGTAAGTGCTGCGAGCCCCGCCCAGGCCCCCTGCGACCACCAGTTCAAAGCAGTCCGCCGTTTCCAACACCGGCATCAGCGTATCCGGCGAACCCCAAAGCCACCGCAGATGCGGGTGCGACGCATTGAAGCACTCCGCCTCCTTGTTCGCCATCAGGTGCGCGAACGGGACGCGGGCGTGCTTGTACAGGTAGTCGCGGACGTCCTGCTTGCTCCAGCCGTATTTCCTGAAGACTTCGGCATGCACCGGACACACGATCAGGAACTGCTTTTCCAGCGCCGAGGCGTCGGCTTCGGGGTCCGCAGTCCGGCCCATAAGCCACCACCCGACGCTGTAGACACCCAAGTTGCTGGCGGTGGAACACGCGACGTTCAGTACGGCCTCGGGCGTGGTGCCCGTGCCGTCTTCCACCTCGGTGATCGCATAGGTGTGGCACATCGTGACCACGTTTGCGTTCCGCTCGAACCCCTTCTCCACGTGGTAAGGCTCCCAGGGACTCGCCTCCTCGTTTTCCGCGAGACACATGCTGTACTTGTTTGGACTGCCCAAGGTATCCATGTCCATGGTCCCTGGATAGGTGTGTCCCACGTTCATCATGATCAAGCGGATTGCGCGGCCGAGCACAGTGTTCACCGCGGACGGGGCGCCCGGTCCCAACGCGCAGCGGCCCGAGTTGATCCCCAGCCGCTTGGCAATCGGGCCGTTCACGATCATCATCGGCGCGTGCGCGCCCGTCGACATCGCGCACATCCGCATCATAAACTGCGGGTCGCTCATCGCCTCAACTGCCGCGAGCAGCAAGGGCAGGTGTTCCGGCTGGCACCCCGCCATCACCGCGTTGATCGCGATCTTCTCCACCGTGGCTTGGCCCTTTCCCGGCGCCAGCACCGTCACCACCTCGTCGCGCGCCCGCCGTGTTCCGCTGAGCATTTCGTCGACCTGCTCAGGGGTAGGGGCCCACAGCGGGAAGCCATCGCCCCAGCCCTGGTCCAGGAACATACGGTTCATGCGCCTCAGGGCCGCGTACTCGCCGTCCGCTTCGATAGCGATCACCCCGGCTTGTACCGTTTCGTCGTCCGCCACTTCCTGCGTCACGGCGGATTCAGTGAGCATCGTCACCAGCTCTTCAAAAGCTGCGTCGGCGAGCGGGTAAACGTCATCCGCATGCATACCGACAAGGGGACGCGGCATGACCACCCGCGCGAGTCCCTTGACACCAAATACCGGGGCGCTGTGCTGCCAATCTTTGACAAAGTCCCGGGCTACCAAAGAAACCGTCGGTATCCCGACTTTCTCCAGTTCCGCCATGTCATGGGCAAGCCATGACGTGCAACTGCCTCAGTCGGCGGTGGCCCCGATCACTGCCGAGACCTCGCGCGATATGCGCTGCACGTCCTCGCGGGTCGCAAACCGATTGGATGATCCGACAGACCCCATGTAGATCTTGGTCTCCACACCCGCATACCGCGCGGCAAGCAGCTCGCCGGTCCGCCTCAACGCGGCATCGCCGCCCGGCTTGAGATTCCAGTACAGGCCGATGCGTTTTCCTTCGAGTGTCGGCAACCGAGGTGCTGACCGCGCTCCTTTCTTTTTTTCCGCCTTCTGAGCAACCGGGTTCAATACTTGCAACCTCATGAGGTGTCACCTCCGCAAAGCGCGAATCCTATATTTCCACCCCTACCCTGTCAAATTGCAGCCCGGGGAGCGCGGCTTTGCGCGAAACCAACACTGCGCTTACCGGTGCGCTGGCTGCGCAGCCATCATCGCCAGATGCTTCTCGACCGCCGCGCGATTGATCTCAGCGTATGTGGCTGTCGCCTTGCGATGAAACGCAACGGCCGACGGCTCGAGCTCGTACTGCGGACTCGGTTCGAGATCAAAGTGCCCGTAACGGTCGATACCGCGCACCAGCATCACGCTGTCACGCGGCAGGCCGTCGAGGGGTTTGACGCGCGTTGGCATGTAACGCACGGCGAATCCGACGCGGCGTTGCCGCGAACGGTTGTCCTCGGAGCCGTGGAACATAAGGCCGTGATGTAACGACATCTCGCCGCAGTCCAGTTCCATGTATACCGCCTTCGCTTCATCGACTTCGACCGCGACCTCCTGTCCGCGCAGGAGCATGTTGCTTGCCGCACCTTCGCGCTGCGGGCATCGTTATCATGAGCACCGGCTGCATTCTGAAGTCGGACGGACATTGCATATACTCCTCTGATTGATACCGCCATTCATTGAACACGCACTTTGGCAACGCCAACCGCGCTGCCGGTCCGCGCCCGTGGTTTCTACTATACGCGCGGGCGCGACAAACCGCCGCTCGAACGTCAGATGCGCACGCTACGGCAATCAGCGATTATGAGGCCGCGCGGGCTTTCTTGGATTGGAACCTGCTGTTGACATCGCACAACCGGGCGAATAAGGTGTGCCGGGTATCCAGAACGAGCGCGCGCGGCGCGAACCCCGCGCACCCCGATTCTCGCCAACACAGGAGGATTCATGAAACGCTTATTGCTTGCTGCCAGTGTGGGTCTTGCCGCGATCAGCGGCTACGCCCAGGATTACCCCTCGCGCGCGATCACCATCACGGTGCCGAACCCGCCCGGCGGGATGAATCAAATTCACGCCCAACCGCTCTCCGCAATTCTTGAGAAGCTCACCGGTCAGCCCGCACCTATCGTCAACCGGTCCGGGGGAACGGGCGGAGTCGGCACCGCCTATGTCGCCAACCAGCCGCCCGATGGCTACAACGTGCTCGTCAACGCGAACAATTCGTACCTGGTGATCGAAAAGGACAAGCTCTACGGGATCAAGTCGCCGTACTCGCTCGACCAGATCGCGCTCCTCGCATTGATGAGCGCCGACCCCCTGATCCTGGTCGTCCATCCATCGTTGCCCGTGAAGACCGTGAAAGAACTGACCTCGCTCGCAAAATCGAAACCGAACGAACTCGTTTACGCGTCCTCGGGTCCGTACGGCATTGTGCATGTGCCGCTGGCGATGTATGCGGACGCCGCCGGGATCAAAATGCGCCACCTCCCGACCACCGGCGGCGGCCCCGCAATCATCCAGACGCTGGGCGGGCACGCGCAGGTGACCGCCGGAGGCCCGGCTTCCCTTTTCCCGCACGTCAACTCGGGCAAGTTGCGTGCGTTGGCAAGCTGGGGCACCAAGCCTCATCCGGCGTATCCGGACGTGAAGACGTTCAAGTCGATGGGCTACGACATCGAAGCCTATCTGTGGGTCGGGCTCTTCACCGCGGCCGGAGTTCCGGAGGCGATTTTCACCAAGATGCGCGCGTTGATCGGCAAGGCGTTGAACGACCCCAGTTTCAAGAAGGCGCTGGAGACCGTTCACGTCGTACCTGACTACAAGGATGCGCCGGAGTTCCAGAAATTTTTCGACGCGGATTACAAGCGCATGGCCGCGGTGATCAAGAAAATCGGCAAGCTGTAAACACCGAACACGGCTCGCCTCAGGCGAGCCGCTCCGCCAGTTCCTCGAAATTGGCGACGATCAGGTCGGGTTGATACGGCCATTGTCCGAATGGCCGTTTGCGGCGGTCGACGAAGCAAGCACGCATGCCGTAGGCCTTGGCGCCAACGCAGTCGAACGCGTGATTGGCAACGAACAGGATCGTATCGGGCGCGCGGCCGAGTACCTCGGCCGCTTTGCGATAGGTCGCGACGTGCGGCTTGAACGAGCCGGCCTCGGCCACCGATATGACGCGGTCAAATTCGACGCCCAGATGCGGACGCGCGTTTTCCAGCATATCGGGATCGCCATTGGAAAGTATCGCCAGCTGATAGCGCTGCTTGAGCCTGGTAAGCGCCGCGACCACGTCGGGGAACGGCCGCAGCGTCTCAATCTTGGCGACCAACTCGCTCACTTCGTCCTGGGTATGCGCGATACCGCAGCGCTCGAGCGTGTAGGTCAGCGCGCGGCGCCCGATCTCGCGATACGGCGTGTGCTCACGGTGCAGCAGCGCGTCGATCATCGAGTTCTCGAAATGCGTGCGGCGCCACCAGGTAACGAGCGCGTCCGGGCGGCCGGTCCAGCCCTTGGTCCTCAGATACGGTGCGACGGCCTCGGTCAGCCCACCCTGCATGTCGACCACGGTGCCGTAGAGGTCGAACATGAGCACCTTGGTGCTCGCTTTCAGCGTTTTGGTGTTTGCCATCCCGGCCGATTTACGTTCTCAGCGCCTGTTCCAGCACGCGCGCGACATGCAGCGCGCTGCGCTGCGCACCGTCCGCGATCTGATGCCGGCAACTAGTGCCGTCGGCGACGATCAGGGTGTCAGCGTCCGCGGCACGCACTGCCGGCAGCAGGCTTGCTTCCGCCATTTTCATCGACACTTCGTAATGATCGGCTTCATAGCCGAAACTGCCGGCCATGCCGCAGCAGCTCGCCTCGATCGTTTCAACCTCGAGCTGCGGCACGAGCCTGAGCACCCGCTCAACCGCCGGCATCACGGCAAACGCTTTCTGGTGGCAATGGCCGTGCAGCAGCGCCTTCTTTTGCGGCAGCGCTTTGAGTTTGAGCTTGAGCGTCCCGGCGTCCGCTTCGCGCGCCAGAAATTCCTCCAGCAACATCGCATTCAACGCGAGTTCGGCGGCATCCCCCCCCGGCAGCATCGAGATGAATTCATCGCGCAACGCGAGCAGGCACGACGGCTCGAGCCCGATCACCGGCACGCCGCGATCGACGAATGGCTTGAGCGTTGCTATCATGCGCCGCGCCTCGGCTTCCGCTTCAGCGACCAGCCCCGCGGCGAGGAAAGTGCGCCCGCAGCAAAGCGGACGCGCGCTGTCCTGCGCGCGCGGCAGATGCACCTGATAACCGGCAGCGCGCAATACCGCCAGCGCGGCGCGCGCATTTTCGGGCTCGAAATAATTGTTGAAGGTATCGACCAGCAGCACCACTTCGCGGCTGAGAACTCCCTCCCCCTCCGCCCTCTCTCCTAACCTCTCTCCCGCGCGCGGGAGAGAGGAACTATCTGCTCCCCTCTCCGCCCGGCGGAGAGGGGTCGGGGGAGAGGTGGGGGAAGGTATCAAGTGAAAAGTATCGCCCCGCCATTTCGGCAAACGGCGCTTGCCGCTGAATCCGAGCAGCGTTTCACTCAAGGCCGCAAGCCCCGGCACCCGGTCGCGCAAATTCATCACCCATCCCAATCTCGCCGCCCACGGCGCATATCTCGGCAGATAGGCAATCAACCTCTGGCGCATCGGCATTGCGTGGCGTTGCCGGTAATGGTGCAAGAACTCGATTTTCATTTTTGCCATGTCGACACCGGTCGGGCATTCGCGCTTGCAGCCCTTGCACGACACGCACAAATCCATCGTTGCGTAGAGTTCATCGGAGGTGAATGCGTCCGGCCCGAGTTGACCGGTGATCGCGAGCCGCAGGGTGTTGGCGCGGCCGCGCGTCAGATGCTGCTCTTCGCCGGTGGCGCGGAATGACGGGCACATGGTGCCGGCGTCGAACTTGCGGCAATGCCCGTTGTTGTTGCACATCTCGAGCGCCTTGGCGAAGCCGTCCCCGCGATGCTCCGCGTTGCCCTCGTGTTCGGACCAGTCGAGCACGGTGTCGATTTTCTGCGCCGCGTAGTCCGGCTTGTAGCGGAACAGCGTGCGGTCGTCCATTTTCGACGGGCGCACGATTTTGCCAGGATTCAGCAGGTCCCGCGGGTCGAAGATGCCCTTGATTTCCTCGAACGCGCGCGCGATGCGCGCCCCGAACATCGGCGCGATCCATTCCGAGCGCACCAGCCCGTCGCCGTGCTCGCCCGAATAAGCGCCTTTATACTCGCGCACCATTGCGGCAGCTTCCTCGGCGATCGCGCGCATTTTCTGCGCGCCGTCCGCGCGCATGTTGAGGATAGGCCGCACGTGCAGGCAGCCGACCGACGCGTGCGCGTACCAAGTGCCCTTGGTGCCGTGCTTCTCGAACACTTGGGTCAGGCGGCCGGTATATTCGGCGAGGTGCTCGAGCGGCACCGCGCAGTCTTCGATGAACGACACCGGCTTGCCGTCGCCTTTCATCGACATCATGATGTTGAGTCCCGCCTTGCGCACTTCCCAGATGTCGCGCTGCAGCGCGCCCTCGGTGACTTCGACCACGCCGCCCGGCAACCCGAGTTCACCCATCAGCTCCACCAGTTGCTTCAGTTTGGCGAGCTGCTCATCCCGGTCGTCGCCGGCAAACTCGACCAGCAGGATTGCATCGGGATCGCCCTTGAGGAAGCGATTGACCGTGGTCTTGAATTCCGGGTTACCGCGCGCGAGTCCGATCATGGTGCGGTCGACCAGCTCGACCGCCACCGGCTTTAACTTGATGATGTGCTGCGGCGCTTCCATCGCGCGGAAAAAGCTCGGGAAGTGGCACACGCCGAGCGCCTTGTGCCTCGGCAGCGGCGAGCAATTGAGATGGATGCGCTTCGAATACGCGAGCGTGCCTTCCGAGCCGACCAGCAAATGCGCCATGTTGTGGCCGGCACCGCTCAGCATGTCGAGGTTATAGCCGCCGACCCGCCGCAACACCTTGGGAAAGCGGTGCTCGATCTCCCCGGCTTCGCGCGCGGCGATCGCACGGATTTTTCTGACCAGTTCGAGATAGCCCCTGGGCGCATCGAGCTTGCCGAGATCGGCGGGCACCGCGCCGAATTCGAACTCGGCTCCGTCGGCCAGCACGGCATCGATCGCGCGCACGTTGTGCACCATGTTGCCGTAGTGAATCGAGCGCGAGCCGCAGCTGTTGTTGCCGGCCATGCCGCCGAGTGTGGCCTGCGCGCTGGTCGACACGTCGACCGGGTACCACAGCCCGTGCGGCTTGAGCCAGACATTGAGACGATCGAGCACCATGCCGGGCTGCACGCATACCGTGCGCGCGTCCCGGTCGAAGGCGACCACCTGATTCAGATGCTTGCTGTGGTCGATCACCAGCGCGTGGCCGACGGTCTGGCCGCATTGCGAGGTGCCGGCCCCGCGCGGCAGTACCGCGACACCTTCGTCCAGCGCAATCTGCAGCGCGATTTGCGCGTCGCGCTCGGTTTTGGGGATCACCACACCAACTGGCTCGAGCTGGTAGATCGACGCATCGGTCGAATAGCGGCCGCGCGAGTAGGCGTCGAACAGCACCTCGCCCTCGATTTCGCGCTTGAGCCGCGCCGCGAGCCGGCCATCCCCGGTGCGCGGATGCAGTTTGATCACCCCGGTCGTCGTGCTGGACATCGCGGCCTCCTGCCGCAAGATATTGAATTGCCATTATTTCGCGAGTTGACGCTCAAGCGCAACTTAACTATTCTGCCTGACTATCCAACTCCATCCGACGAGGCTGCCATGTCGGCAATCAGCGGCCGCCATTTCCTGCAGATCCCCGGCCCGACCAACGCTCCCGACCGCGTGTTGCGCGCGATCGCGAGCGCCACCATCGATCACCGCGGCCCCGATTTCCAGAAGCTCGGCCAGGAAGTGCTGTCCGGGCTCAAGCACGTATTCAAGACCAAGGCGCCGGTGGTAATTTTCCCCGCCTCCGGCACCGGCGCGTGGGAGGCCGCACTCGTCAACACGCTGTCGCCGGGGGAGCGCGTGTTGATGGTCGAAACCGGCCACTTCGCGACGCTGTGGCACAGCATGGCGAATAAACTCGGGCTCGCGCCCGAGTTTATAAAAGGGGATTGGAGGCATGGTGCAGATCCTGCCGCAATTGAAGCGCGACTCGCGAAGGACACGCAGCATGAAATCAAGGCGGTGTGCGTAGTGCACAACGAAACTTCGACCGGCGTCACCTCGCGCATCGGGGAGGTGCGCAAGGCGATCGACCGCGTTCACCATCCGGCGCTTTATATGGTCGATACCATTTCCTCGCTCGCTTCGATCGATTACCGCCACGATGAATGGGGTGTGGACGTTACCGTCGCCGGCTCGCAAAAAGGCCTGATGCTGCCCCCGGGGCTTTCGTTCAACGCGGTCAGCGACAAGGCGCTCGCTGCCGCAAAAACATCGAAGCTGCCGAAATCGTACTGGAGCTGGGAAGAAATGCTCGGGCCCAACAAGAACGGCTTTTTCCCGTACACGCCCGCGACCAATCTGCTCTATGGCTTGCGCGAGTCGCTCAACATGCTGCTTGAGGAAGGCCTCGACTATGTGTTCAAGCGCCACGACCGCCACGCCGAAGCAGCGCGGCGCGCGGTGCGCGCATGGGGGCTCGAAATTCTGTGCCTGAATCCCGCCGAATATTCGAGTTCGCTCACCGCGGTACTGATGCCGGAGGGCCGCAACGAAGCGGAATTCCGCAAAGTCGTACTCGACCATTTCAACATGTCGCTCGGCAGCGGGCTCGGCAAGGTGGCAGGCAAAGTATTCCGCATCGGCCACCTCGGCGACTTCAACGACCTCATGCTCATCGGCACGCTCGCCGGCGTTGAAATGGGGCTCGCGCTCGCCAGCGTGCCGCACCGCAAAGGCGGCGTTGCCGCGGCGATGGAATATCTGGCCGGCACGCGCGCGCAAACCGCCGCCCCCCGCACCGCGGCATAGCGCGCATATTGATTGACCCGGCACGGGATTCCAGACCGGGCGATGCGCATCTTCCTGATTGTCGTCGCGCTGCTGGTTTCCGCGGCGTGTTTCGCGCAGCCCGATTACGCGCGCGAGAAACGCTGGGCCGGCGAGATCACGCCGGGGCTGGTGGTCGGGGATGCGGTCTATCTGGCGCAGAAATCGGGACACAAATTTCTTGCGATTTACACTGCAGCCACGCAATCGCGCGCCGCGGTGATCACGGTTCACGGCATGGGCGTTCATCCCGACTGGGCCCTGATCGGCACGCTGCGCAGCGGACTTTCCGACCACGGCTACGCCACGCTGTCGGTGCAAATGCCGGTGCTCGACATTTACGGCGAGCGCGATTTCCCGCAGGTGCTGCAACAAGCTAATGCGCGCGCCGCGGTGCTCAAGACTCTCAAGGGCTCGGCGCAGATCGAGGTTGCCGGTGCCGACCATTTTTTCGCCGGCCATGAGGGCGAGCTGGTACGGCAGGTAAAACAGTTTCTCGATCTCAGGTTGAGGTAGGCGAGGACCCCGCCGCCGCACGCCCAAGCCGGTCGTTGACGGCATCCCATTCCGGCTGCTGCGGCAGTTTTTCCACCAGTATCGCATCACACTCCGCTGCATCGAGCGCGCGCAGATTGGCGTAGAGGTCGCGTGCATACGCCAGCGCGTCGGGCGGCGCAACGATCCAGGTCAGCCCGGGGAGCAGCGGCTGCCGCGCACCGCGCGCAAGCACCGCAACGCGCTTGCCCTGGCGGATGAGGCTCGCCGCGAGTTCCAGCAACAGGTCGCCCTCCATCACCAGCAACGGGGTTTGCGGCGCGTAATGCGCGGCCAGCGTACCCGGCGCGCGCGGCGAACCGGAATCCGGCGCACC
>Ga0326597_10006701_pt1 | contig 15744 bp, 12 predicted proteins | sample RVTome_12_FD_203789 | JGI IMG/M metagenome (GOLD analysis project Ga0326597, IMG submission 203789) | Soil microbial communities from uranium-contaminated site in the Upper Colorado River Basin, Wyoming, United States - RVT100D185 | ecosystem: Environmental > Terrestrial > Soil > Contaminated >...
CGGGAACGGATCCGTCGGGTCGACCACGTACGAGGCGAAGCCGGTGATCCAGGCGGAGCCGGTGATCGTCGGCACGACCGCGGCGCGTTCGCCGACGGTTGTCTCCTCGACGAGCCGGCCGGTGAACACGGTCCCGAGGATCCCCTCGTGACGAAATTCCTCGTCGAGCCCCAGGAGCCCCTTCGCGTGGAGGACCGCCATTCGAGCGGAGGTTCCGGTCCCGCACGGCGAGCGGTCGATCGCGCCGGTCCACGTCGACGGCCGCTCCCAGTCGAGGGTCCCGGTCGAGACGGTGACGACGTTGCGCATCGAGTTCGCCGGGTCGTGGGCGGGGCCGGACAGCTGGGCGATCGTGATCCCGGCGAAGCCCGGCTGTTCGGGGTGGGCGACCGGAAGCTGCTTGGTCGCTGCGGCCTTGATCATCTCGCTGATCCGGACGATGTCGCGCCCCTCGTCCGGCGTCAGGCGGAGGCCGAACGCCTCCGCAGCGGCGATGACGTAGAACATCCCGCCGTACCCGACGTCGACCGTCACCGTCCCGAGCGTGGGCACCTCGACGGGCGCGTCGAGGTGAGTGGCGAACGCCGGTACGTTGCGGAACGTGACCGCGGTCACCTTTCCGCCCGCGCATGTGGCAGTGACCCGGATGAGGCCGGCCGGCGACTCGAGGACGAGCTCCGTGACCGGCTCGCGCATCTGCAGCATGCCGGTCTCGAGCAGGACGGTCACGACGCACATCGTGTTCGTGCCGGACATGCCCGGGTACTCGACCTGCTCCATGATCACGTAGCCGGCGTCGGCGGCCGGGTCGGTCGACGGCAGGATGAGGTTGCAGTTCGCGGCCGGGTAGCCGCGCGGCTCCCGGAGCATCCGCAGGCGCAGGTCGTCGGCGTGGTCGCGCAGCCACGTCATCTTGTCGAACATGGTCGCGCCCGGCACGTCGAGCACGCCGCCGACGATCACCCGCCCGGGCTCGCCGGCGGCGTGGGCGTCGACCGCGTGGATCATCCGCTCGAGCCGCACCGGCCGCCCTCTGCCCGTCCAGTCCCCGCCGCGACGTGCCGCTACCGGCCGCGCGCCGAGTCGGCCAGCGCGCGGGCGATCTCGCGCCGGGCGTCACGCTCGGCGATGTCGCGCCGCCGGTCGTGGAGCTGCTTACCGCGGCCGAGGCCCAGCTCGACCTTCGCCCGGCCCTTCGCCGTCAGGTACAGCCGGAGCGGCACGATCGTCTGGCCCTTCGCCTTCGCCCGGCCCATCAGCTCGTCGATCTCGGAGCGGTGGAGGAGCAGCTTGCGCATCCGCTTCGGTTCGTGATTGTTCCGGTTGCCCTGCGCCCACGGCGCGATGTGGGCGCCGATGAGCCACGCCTCGTCGCGCTCCACGCGCGCGTACGCGTCGGCGAGGTTGACCTTGCCGGCGCGGATGGACTTGATCTCGGTGCCCGTCAGGACGATCCCCGCCTCGAACGTCTCGCCGATCGTGTACTCGTGGCGGGCCCGGCGATTGAGGGCGATCGTCTTTTCAGGCATCGGGAGCCGAGGACTGTCCTGCGGGTAGCCCTCCGAGGGCTGAGGCGACGCTCTGCGATCCATCAGCCCGAGGATTCGCACGAACGCCGGCCCGAAACGGACCGGCGTTCGGTTGCTTACCCACCCACAGGGTGTCCGCTTAGACGGCCATCTCCTGCGAGGTGGTGCAGCGCGTACTGTCTATCACTGCACATCACCTCCTTTCGTTCGCGGGCAACCGTACCCGATGGCCGGCGCGCGCGCAAGGGCGAGACCCGGCTCACGCCGCCGGGGCGAGGCGCGCGGCGCTCGCGTCGGTCGCCTCGAGCGCGTCGAGTGCCGCGTCGAGGATCGGGTCGTCGCCGTTGGCGGTGGCGAGGTCGACCATGACGTCCGGCTCGATCCCGACGCGATGGATCCAGCGCTTGTCCGGGGTGAGCCACTTCGCGATGGTCAGGCTGAAGCCGCCGTTGTCGTTGTCGAGCGGCGTCCACTGCTGGACGGTGCCCTTGCCGAACGACGTCTCGCCGACGATGATCCCGCGCCCGGTGTCCTGGATCGCCCCCGCGATGATCTCGCTGGCCGACGCGCTGCCGCGGTCGATGAGCACGGCCAGCTCGATCGACGGGTCCGTGGCGACACCGCCCGGGTCCGCGTTCGTCGGGATCTGGTTTCCCTTCGCGTCCTCCTGCCAGAAGAGCGGCCCCGATGCGATGAACGCGCTCGCCACCATCCGGGCCGAGGTGACGAAGCCACCCGGATTTCCGCGCAGGTCGAGGATGAGCTTCGACGTGCCGGCGTCGACGGCGGTCTTGACGGCGGCCGTCAGTTCCCTCGCCCCCGACTCCGAGAAGCGCGACAGGCGAATATAGGTGACCGTTCCGTCGGCGAGGTCGCGGGTGGCGACCTCGCGCTGGCTGATGACGTCGCGGACGATCGACAGGTCGAACGGCGCCTCACCGTCCCGGACGATCGTGAGGACCACGGTCGTCCCCTTCTTGCCGCGGATCCGGTCGCGCGCCTCGTCGATCGTCAGGCCGTCGATCGACGAGCCGTCGACCGCGTCGATGATGTCGCCCGACTCGATCCCGGACTCCTGCGCCGGCGACCCGTCGAGCGGGGCGATGATGACGAGCCGGCAGTCCCGCCCGAGCGTCGCGCAGGCGCTGGTCGTCCCGTCGGCGGACACCGTCCCGATCTCGGCGCCGATCCCCTCGAACTGGCCGGAGATCCCCTGGAGCGACTGGCGGTACTCCTCCGGGGTCAGGTACGACGAGTACGGGTCCTCGAGTGCCTCGATCATCCCGCGGATGGCGCCCTCGATGAGCGCCTTGCGGTCGATCTCGCCGCCGGCGTAGGTTTCGAGGATCGTGTGGTACGCGTCCCAGAACGGCTGGAACGCCTCTTCCTCGGTGACCGGCGTGCCGGGCCGGGTCGCCTCCTGGCGACCGAGCGAGTAGCCCGACATGAACAGGGCGCCGCCGGCGAGGACGGCGACCAGCGCGATGGCGATCGTCAGGACGGGAATGCGTGGCCGGGGCGGCCGGGGGACGGCGACGGGCTGGAAGACGACCGACCCGCCGGGTTCGGGCGCGCCCTGCTCGGCTGCACGGGGTTCGGCCGACGCCGCCGGGCCGGGCTCGGGTGCAGCGGGTTCGGGCGGCGGGGCCTCCGCGCCGGCCGGCGAGTCGTCGGTCCGGGGGCCTGGGTCGGACGGGAGCATGCGGATCGGGTCCTGTTCGGTGGCGACTGGGTGGTGGGCGGCAAGACTACACCGCCTCACCCGATCCTACGTTCGAGGGCCATGGATCGGTCGCACCGTTGAACGGAACTTCACGCCCCCTTTACCGGCGCCCTCGCCCACGGTCGGCCCACGGAGGTCGGAGGCGGATCTCCGCGACGCCATTCCCCGGGATGTTCAGCGGATCAGGTACGTCCGGACCGACAGCCACGAGCCGAGCACGCCGAGCCCCACGCCGGCGCCGAGGACGAGGGCCGCCAGGTCGCGGGCGAGGTCTCCGAAGCGGAGCGGGAGGACGCGGAAGAAGTCGACCATGAACCGGCCGATCGGATCCGACGCGGCGAGCAGGACGCCGAGCGCGATGACTGCCCCGAGCAGGCCGACGAACGCGCCCTCGAACACGAACGGCCAGCGGATGAACGCGTCCGACGCGCCGACCAGCCGCATGATCTCGATCTCCTCGGCGCGGGCCACGACGGCGAGGCGGATCGTGTTGACGATGATGAACAGGACGATGATCGCGACGACGACCAGGATGACCGTGCCGGCCGTGCGGAGGATGTTCGTGACGGTCAGCACCCGGTCGACGAGGTCGTCGATGTTGATGACGTTGCGCACGATCGACGACTCGCGCATGACGTCGCCGACGGCCCGAACCTGCGACGGGTCGATCAGCTTCACCTCGAGGCTGGCGTACAGCGGGTTCGAGTCGAGGAACGGCGTGAGATCCTCCCGACCCTGCGACACCATCCGATCGCGGAACCGCTCGAGCGCCTCGTCGCGACTGACGAAGGCGACCGACTCGACGACCGGCATCGTCTCGACCTCCGCCCGGAGGGCGGCGATGTCGTCCGTGTGCGCCGTCGACTCGAGATAGGCGACCACCTGGACCTTCTGCTCGGTGAACTCCAGCCCGGCGAGCAGCCCGCTCTGGATGATCCAGAAGCCGGCCAGGAGCAGGAGCATGAGGACCATCGTCGCCGTGGCCGCGAGGCTCATCAGCGCATTCCGCCAGAACCCCTGCCACGCGCGGCGGAGGCTGAACACGACGAACGAGATCACGGCGTTGCCACGGTCAATCCGCGCGGTGATACGCGCCACCCACCTCATCGCGGATGACGCGGCCCTCCTCGAGGGCGACGACCCGCTTGCGCAGCGCGGTCACGACGTCGGCGTTGTGGGTCGCCATGAGGACCGTGACGCCGAGCTCGTTGATCCGGAGGAGGAGCTGGATGATCTCCCAGCTGATGAGCGGATCGAGGTTGCCCGTCGGCTCGTCGGCGATGATCAGGCGCGGGTCGTGGACGAGGGCCCGGGCGATCGCCGTTCGCTGCTGCTCGCCGCCGGACAGCTGGGAGGGGACCTGGCGGGCCTCGGCGGTCAGCCCCACCAGGGCGAGGACGCGGTCGACGGCCGGGCGGATCCGGCGGCCCGGCGTACCGGTCACCTCGAGCGCGAACGCGACGTTCTCCCAGACGGTCTTGCGCGGCAGGAGCTTGAAGTCCTGGAACACGATCCCGATCTTGCGCCGGACCTTCGCCACCTGGCGGCGCGGGAGCCGGGCGAGATCGTCGCCGTCGAGGACCACCTCGCCGCGCGTGGCCAGCTCGTCCCGGATGAGCAGCTTCAGGACCGTCGACTTGCCCGCCCCGGACGGACCCACGAGGAAGACGAAATCGCCCTCCGGGATGACGAGGTCGACGTCGCGCAGGGCAACCTTCCCGTTCGGGTATGTCTTCGTCACGTCGTGGAGGACGAGGACCGCCTGCTCGCCGCGTTCGATCGCCTTCTCGCGCGACGACACGGCGCGCGTCAGGCGCTCCCGCAACGTCGGGGCCGTGGGGGCGAGGGTCACGGGCGACTCCGCGGGTCGGAGCGGCGATCGGGGTCGCCGCATCCGTCTGGTTCGACTCCGTCCGCGGGCAGTGTCGGTGGAGCCACGTCGCGAAGAGGCTACCACCGGCCCGCTGAGGCCGGCAAACGCCAGGGCACGGGCCCGCCGGCTTCAGAGGAGGCCCGACGAGATCGGCAGGTAGCGCCGGAAGTCGGCGAACGGCTCCGACCAGCAGACGAGGACCGGGAAGTCGTCGAACCGGAGCCCGGCCCGCAGCAGGGCCACGACTGCGCGGTCGGCGTGCCCCGGGACCCACACGGCCGACGCCCCGCGCGGCTGGACGACCGTCAGCAGGTGCCCGAGGACCGGCCCGAGCAGCGCCTCGTCGCTGACGGCCACCGGCCCGACCCGGCCGACCTCCGACGCATACCCGTAGCCGAGAATCGATCCGTCCCCGGCCCGGTAGAGGAACCCGCGCCTGCCCTCGGCCCGGAGGAAGCGGTGGTCCTGCGGGTGGGTGAAGCCGGCCAGCTCGGCATCGAGCGCATCGACCGCGGCCACGAGCTCGCGGTGGCCCGGCCCGTCCGGCGGCCCCGCAGCGACCCGGTCGAACGGCACGGCCGCGACGCCGGCCGGCAGGGGCTCGATCGCCCCGGGCCCGTGCGGCCTGCCGGTCAGGCCGATCAGCGGCATGCGCGGGACGATCCCGTACCTGCTGTACAGCGCATTCGAGACGGGCTGGGCGCTGTCGGTGCACGTCGCGAGGACCATTTCATCGTGGGCCGCGGAGTGGTCCGCGGAGTGGTCCGCGGGCAGGACGCGGGCGAGCAGCGCCCGGCCGACGCCGCGTCGCTGTTCCCCGGGAACCACGAACAGCATCGACAGGAACCATACGCGGCCCCGGACGGTCGCCGCCGCGAAGCCGACGATCCGCTCGTCGCGGGTCGCGACCCAGAAGCGGTCGGGATCGGTCGCCTGGATATGGGCGTGGAGGCGGCCGATGGGCCCGGCGTCGCCGGGGATCTCCGGCACGCCGAGCCGGACGATGTAATCGTTGATGGCCTCGCGCCAGACCGAGGCGCAGGCCGCCAGGTCGTCCGGGACGGCGGTGCGGTACTCGACCCCCGCCGCGGACCGGACGGGCGCGGTCACGCCACCTCGCCGCCGGCGGCGACGGGTGTGTCCGTCGCGACCCGCTCGAGCTCCGCCTGCATGAAGGCGTCGAGATCGCCGTCCAGGACGGCACCGGTGTTCGACGTCTCGTGGCCGGTCCGCAGGTCCTTGACCATCTGGTAGGGGTGGAGGACGTAGCTCCGGATCTGGTTGCCCCAGCCCGCCTCGACGTGCTCGCCCTTCAGCCGGCGCAGCTCGGCCTCCTTCTCCTCGAGCGCCAGCTCGAGCAGACGGGCCTTGAGCACCTTGATCGCCGTCTCGCGGTTCTGCGTCTGCGAGCGTTCGTTCTGGCTCTGGGCGACGATGCCGGTCGGCAAATGGGTGAGCCGGACCGCCGAGTCCGTCTTGTTGACGTGCTGGCCGCCGGCGCCCTGCGAGCGGAACGTGTCGACCCTGATCTCATCCCAGTTGAGCTCGATCTCGGCGACCTCGTCGTCGACCTCCGGCAGGACCTCGACGAGGGCGAACGTCGTCTGGCGCCGCTTCTGGGCATCGAACGGGCTGATCCGGACGAGGCGGTGCACGCCGCGCTCCGCGCGCAGCCAGCCGTACGCGCCGCGTCCGTTGATCTCCACGGTGACGCTCTTGAGGCCGGCCTGCTCGCCCTCCTGCTGGTCGACGATCTCGGTGTGGAACCGGTGGCGCTCCGCCCAGCGGAGGTACATCCGGAGGAGCATCTCGGCCCAGTCGGTCGCCTCGGTCCCGCCGGCGCCGGCGCTGATCGAGAGGAGCGCCCCGCGCTCGTCGTACTCGCCCGAGAAGAGGAGCTGCGTCCGCTCGCGCCCGAAGGCGGCCTCGACCCCCGCGCTGTCGCGTGCGAGCTCCGCCGCGAGCTCCTCGTCGCCGGATTCCTCGAGCAGCTCGACCGCCGCGAGGAGGTCGTCGGCCCGCGTGAGGAGATCCTGCCAGGTGGCGATCCCGGTACGCAGCCCGTCGGCTTCGCGGAGGATCCCCTGGGCGGCGCGCTGGTCGTCCCAAAAGTCGGGCGCGAGCGTCAGCGCGTCGAGCTCGTCGACGCGGCGTTGCTTCGCGGGAAGGTCAAAGACGCCCCGAGGTCGACCGGATCCGCTCCGCCAGGTCGCGGACAGCAGCGGCGTCCACTAGTTCCGGACCTGGAGGTCCTGGAGGAGGATCGGGCGAAGCTCGATCAGCCGGAGGGCGGTCTTGCTTCGGGCGACGACGGGGTTCACGCAGGGACAGTATCCGTTATGTGGGCAGATGCCGCAGTTGCCGTCACAGTCGAGGGCCGCCGCATAGCTGCACGTTCGGCAGTCCCTCTCGCAGGCGATGAGATCGACGAACGACGCTTCCTCGGCCTGCTTCACTAGACCCTCACTTAACGTGCGCGGCAGGATGACTCGGGGCGCTGGGTCGGGGCGGCGCGGTCGCGTGGGCTCGTGCCCGGGGACGTTTCGGCGAGTATAGGCGAGGAAATCCCCACCGCCAAGAGGGAGAACCCGGCGAATCGCGATCGTCGCGCGTGCCGGTCGTGCGTCGCCGGCTCCACCCCCGGTCCGCCCGGGTCAGGGCGCGGTCGCGTCCCCGGCGGGCTCGACCGCCTCCGGCGGGATGTCGCCGGTCAGGAAGTAGACGGCGAGCGCGCCGAGCTCGTGGATCGTGGCGTCGACCCGCGCGGCGAGACGCCGGTCGGTCGGGCTGGTCTCGGTGGGCGACCCCCAACCTGCGATCCCCTGGTCGCGGGCGATCCGGAGGACCCGCAGCATGTGGGTTCGGTCCGACACGAACAGCGCGGTCTGCAGGCCGCGCTCACGAAAGATCCCGCGGACCGCTCGCAGCGACTCGATCGTCGTTCGCCCCCGGTCCTCCACGACGATCGAGGCCGCCGGGACGCCGGCGTCGATCGCGAACGCGCGGCCCGCATCCGCCTCCGTCGTCCGATCGCCGTCGGCCTTCCCGCCGGTGACGACGAGGAGCGGGGCGACGCCGTCGCGGAAGAGCCCGACAGCGTGCTCGAGACGGGCCCGAAAGACGGGCGACGGTCGCCCGTCGTACTGCGCCGCGCCGAGGACGACGATCGCGTCGACGGGGCGCTGCTCGTCGCGCTCGCCCTGCTGCCAGATCCGGAACGTCGCGAAGCCGGCGGTGACCACGGCGGCGGCGACGCCGAGGGCGGCCAGCCGGGTCAGGTCGCGGAGCATCAGCGGGCCGAAACCGCGCCGCTCAGCGGCCGTGGCACTTCTTGTACTTGAGGCCGGATCCGCAGTAGCACGGTTCGTTGCGCCCGATCCGCGCGCCGCCTGGCGTGAACCCCGGGCGCACGCCGGCCGGACCGCCGGCCCCTCCGCCGACCGACCGATCGCCGAGCGACTCGCGCACCGGCCGGGCACCGGATCCGGGAACGCCGCGCAGGATGGCGCCGCCGGCGCCGCTCGTGGCGGCGGCGGACCCGACCGAGCTCGATGCCGCTGCGCCGCGGGCACCGCCGGCGGCGGCCGCGCTGAGTGCGGCGGCTCCGCGGGCGAGCGCGGCGTCGACCCCGGCATCGCCGCCGGCCGGCGCCGCCTGCTGGCGGGTGACCTGGACACGGAAGATCGTCGAAGCGACCTGGTGGCGGATGAGGCCGCGCAGCTCTTCGTAGAGGTTGTACGCCTCGCGCCGGAACTCGTTGAGCGGGTCCTGCTGGGCATAGCCGCGCAGGCCGATCCCGCGCCGCATGTCGTCGAGCTCGGTCAGGTGGACCACCCACAGCCGGTCGATCGCCTGGAGGAGGACGAACCGCTCGGCCAGCGACCAGTGCTCGCCGACCTCGTGCTCGCGCTCCTCGAGCCGCGAATCGGCCAGCTCGCGGAGGTGCTCCGCGATCTGCTCGCGGCCGCCGACTTCCCACAGCTCGTCCTCGGTCGTCCCTGCGCCTTCGATGCCCATCTGCTTGAGGGCCATCACGAGGCCCTCCATGTTCCAATCGTCGGGCGTCGGCGAGCCGAGGAACTGGTCGACGAGGGCGTCGATCTCGTCGTCGAGGAAACGCCGGATCGTCTCCGTCAGGTCCTCGTTGCGGAGGACCTTGTCGCGCTCGGCGTAGATCGTCTCGCGCTGCTTGTTGATCACGTCGTCGTACTCGACGACGCGCTTGCGGATGTCGAAGTTGAAGCCCTCGACCCGGCTCTGGGCGCTCTCGATCGTCTTCGACACGAGACGCGATTCGATCGCCACGTCGTCCTCGAGGCCCATCCGCTCCATCAGCCCGGCGACCCGCTCCGACGCGAACCGCTTCATGAGGTCGTCCTCGAGGGACAGGTAGAAGCGCGACGATCCCGGATCGCCCTGGCGGCCGGCGCGGCCGCGCAGCTGGTTGTCGATCCGCCGAGAGTCGTGGCGCTCGGTGCCGATGATGTGGAGGCCGCCGGCCGCGACGACCCGCTCGTGGCCCTCGTCGCAGATCGCCTTGGCCTCGGCGAACGCGGCGTCGTAGGTGGCCTTGTCGACCTCGGCGGGGTTGAGGCCGCGCTTGTGGAGGACCTCCGAGGCGAGGCCGGCCGGGTTGCCGCCGAGCAGGATGTCCGTCCCGCGGCCGGCCATGTTCGTGGCAATGGTCACCGCACCGGACCGCCCGGCCTGGGCGACGATCGGCGCTTCCTTCTCGTGGAACTTCGCGTTGAGCACTTCGTGCTTGATGCCCCGCCGCTTGAGCATCGACGCGAGGATCTCGGACTTTTCGACCGAGACGGTGCCGACGAGGACCGGCCGCCCCGCTTCGGACAGCTCGACGATCTCGTCGATCAGGGCGTTGAACTTGCCCTGCTCCTGGCGGTACACGAGGTCCGCGTCGTCCTCGCGGATCATCGGCCGGTGGGTCGGGATCGCGACGACCTCGAGGTTGTAGATCTTGGCGAACTCCTCCGCCTCGGTCATCGCGGTGCCGGTCATGCCGGCCAGCTTGTCGTACAGCCGGAAGTAGTTCTGGAACGTGATCGTGGCGAGGGTCACGCTCTCGCGCTGGACGCGCAGGCCCTCCTTCGCCTCGATCGCCTGGTGGAGGCCCTCGCTCCAGCGCCGGCCCGGCATCTGGCGCCCGGTGAACTCGTCGACGATGACGATCTCGCCGTCCTTGGCGATGTAGTCGCGGTCGCGCTTGTACAGCGCGTGGGCGCGAAGCGCCTGCTCGAAGTGACGGGCCAGCTTGGGGTCCGCGTCGTACAGGTTCGGCACGCCGAGGAGCTGCTCCATCCGGTCGATCCCGTCCTCGGTCGGGGAGACGGCGCGATCCTTGAGGTCGACGAAGAAGTCGCCGCCCTCCTCGGCGCCCTCGGGCCGGGGCTTGAGCTTCGGAACGAGCCGGGCAAACGTGTAGTACAGGTCGGCCGACTCCTCCGCCTGGCCGCTGATGATGAGCGGCGTGCGGGCCTCGTCGATGAGGATGTTGTCGACCTCGTCGACGATCGCGAAGCTGCGTTCCCGCTGGACCCGCTGGTCGAGCTCGACGACCATGTTGTCGCGCAGGTAGTCGAACCCGAACTCGTTGTTCGTGCCGTACGTGACGTCGGCCGCGTACGCCTCGCGCCGGGTGACGGGGCGCAGGTTGATGAGGCGCTCGTCGGTCGTCGGGTAGCCGGGCTCGAAGACGTACGAGGCGTCGTGGGTGATCATCCCGACGCTCACGCCGAGGAAGTGGTAGATCGGACCCATCCACTGCGGGTCGCGCCGGGCGAGGTAGTCGTTGACCGTGACGATGTGGACGCCGCGTCGGGTCGTCGCGTTGAGGATCGCCGCCAGCGGGGCGACGAGCGTCTTCCCTTCGCCGGTCCGCATCTCCGCGATCCGGCCCTGGTGGAGGACGGCGCCGCCGATCAGCTGGACATCGAAGTGGCGCATCCCGAGCGTCCGCCTCATCGCCTCGCGGGCCATCGCGAAGACTTCCGGCATGACGTCGTCGAGGACGGACTGGACTCGGGCGTTCTCCCGCCGTCGGCGCTCCTTCGTCAGCTCGCGCCGGCGCTCGAGGTCCGGGTGGTGGAGCTCGTCCTCGGACGGCTCGTCGGGCACGGCGAGCTCGCGGACCTCGTCGCGGATCTCCGAGAAGCGTGTGCGGATCTCCTCCTCGGACAGGGTCTCGAGCTCGGGCTCCAGGGCGTTGGCCTCGTCGACGAACGGCTGGATGCGTCGGAGCTCGCGGTCGTTCGAGTCGACGAAACGGGACAGGAAGCGCATGGCCGGGACAGTATAGGGACGTTCGGTCGGAGGGCCCGCCGGCCTGCCGGCGCAGGCTACGGAGCGACGTACCCGGCGAGCGCGGCCGCGACGGGGTCCGACACGGCCGCCGATCCGCCGAGCACGACGATGCGCCCCGGGTCGAGCCGATCGAGCTCGGTCGCGACGGGGGCCGGGATCGAGTCGCGCCGGACGAGGAGGACCGGGCCGCCCTCCCGCGCCGCGGCGGGTCCGCCGGCCAGCGCGTCCGGGTAGTTCTGGCCGGTCGCGACGTAGGCGACCGGGACGGGCGACGGGAACGCGGCTGCCGAGATCGCCGCCGCCGTCCCGTAGCGGTCCGCGCCGGCAAGGCGAGTGACGCCCCCGGTCGCGTAGGCGCCGAGGACCGCGACGACGCCGTCCGACACGACGGCGGATCCGCCGAGCACGACGATCCGCACCGGGTTGAGCCGGTCGAGCTCCGCGCCGACCGACGACGGAATGAACGTGCCCGGGACGAGCAGGATGGGTCCGCCCCCGGCGGCCGCCGCCGGCACGCCGGCGAGCGCATCCGGGTAGTTGCGCCCGGTCGCGACGTAGGCCACGGGAACGTTCGGCCGGAAGGTGGCGCCGGAAACGGCTGCTGCCGTCGCGTAGCGGTCGGCGCCGGCGAGTCGCGTCACCGCGCCGGTCGTGTACCCATCGAGGGCGGTCGCGACGGCGTCCGATACGACGGCCGTTCCGCCGAGCACGACGATGCGCCCCGGGTCGAGCCGATCGAGCTCGGTCGCGACGGGGGGCGGGATCGAGTCGCGCCGGACGAGGAGGACCGGGCCGCCCTCCCGCGCCGCGGCGGGTCCGCCGGCCAGCGCGTCCGGGTAGTTGTCTCCCGTCGCCACGAATACGACGGGGACGCCCGGCTCGAAGCTCGCCGCGGACGTCGCGGCCGCCGTTGCATAGCGGTCCACGCCGGCGCTCCTCGTGATCCCGCCGGCCGCCGCCAGCCGGTGGATCGCACCGCCATGGTCCACGACGTACAGCTCGCCTGCCGCGTCCTCCCCGAACGACGAGATGTGCGCTGCCGTGGCGAGGAGGAGGGTCGGCTGCTGGCTCGCCGATCCGCCCGCGACGACGCTCCGGATCCGCCCGCTGCAGAAGTCGCCGAACAGGTACAGGCCGGCCAGCGCCGGCGAGGCGCTGCCGCGGTAGACGTGGCCTCCGGTGACCGAGCAGTCCCCCGAGCCGTGGGCGTACTCGGCCAGCGGCAGCGTCAGCCCGGCCTGGTCGCACGAGGCGGCGTTGTAGCAGTGCGAGCCCTCCGCGACGTTCCAGCCGAAGTTCACCCCGCGTCCGCGCCCGGCCGCCGCGGTGGCCCGGTCGATCTCCTCCCAGGAGCCCTGGCCGACATCGCCGATCCACAGGTCGCCGGTCGTCCGGTCGAAGCTGAAGCGCCACGGGTTACGGAGCCCGAGCGACCAGACGAGGTCGTCGCCGGCCGCCCCCACGAACGGGTTGTCCGGCGGGACGTCGTACGGATCGGACGGGTTCGCCGGATCGACGTCGATCCGGAGGATCTTGCCGAGCCTGCTGCTGGCATCCTGGCCGGAGCCGAGCGGGTCGCCGGCACCCCCGCCGTCGCCGGTCGCGACGTAGAGCATCCCGTCGGGCCCGAACGCGAGCATCCCGCCGTTGTGATTCGTGTTGGCGGTGTGCTCGATGCGCAGGATCCCGCGCTCGGAGCCGGGATCGGCGAGGTTCGCGTCGCCGGCGCTGCGCCGGAACTCGGAGATCTGGAGGTCGCCGTCGTCACGCGTGTAGAAGACGAACAACCGCCCGTTCGCTGCGTACTGCGGATGGAACGCCAGGCCCAGCAGTCCACGCTCGCCGCCGTCGAGGACCGGGCCGCTGATGTCGAGGAAGGGCGTTGCGAGGAGCGCGCCGCCCTGCACGATCCGGATCCGGCCGGCCTGCTCGACGACGAACAGGCGGGCGTCGCCGGCATGCGTCACGAGGACCGGCGACGACAGGCCGGACGTGACGACCGGGAGGAGCTCGAGGACCGGCGTGGCGGCGGCGGCCGGCGAAGGGGACGGCGCGCCGACCAGCGCGACGGTCGATGCGACGGCCAGCAGCAGTCGAGCGGCAGACGCGCGGCCCCCGATCATGGTCCCAGCCCGGCCGGTTCGCCCCTCAGCCCCAGAAGCCGGTGCCGTAGCCGGCGAGGAGGAGGATGAACGTCAGCACGCCGAGGCCGACCCAGAAGGCGGCCGACATCGCGGACGGGGTGGGGTTCATCTCCGTGTTCCGGAGCGCCGGCAGCCGCCCGCCGCGCAGCGTCGCGCCCCAGCGGCTCGAGCGGAGCTGGTTGCGCCAGTTCCTGTCGGAGACCGGGCGCGGCTCGATCCCGCCCTTGCCGTCCGGACGGTGAAGCTGGAGGGTCATCGCTCGCCCGGCCTGGTCGCGGAGGCGAGCGCCGCGGCCGGCGAGGGTTCGTCGTCGGTGTCGTCTCCGTCGCCCGCCTGGTGGTCGGGCTCGATGCGGGTGTCGAACCGGCGCTGCTGGCCGTCCTCCCAGAGGAGCATCTCCTGGGTGAACGACACCTCGCTGCTGAACAGGGCGCCGACGGATTCGCCGCGGTGGATCCGCTTGATCGCCTCCCCGATCAGCGGGGCGACCGAGAGTGTCGTGATCTTCGGGATCCGCTTCGCCGCCGGAAGCGGGATCGAGTCGGTCAGCACCACCTCGAGAAGGTTCGAGTCGCGGATCCGCTCCACGGCCGGGTCGGACAGGACGCCGTGCGTCGCGCAGGCATAGATTTCGTTGACCCCCTCACGCTCGAGCGCCCGGACGATCTCGATCAGCGTCCCGGCCGTGTCGATCTCGTCGTCGACGATGATCGCGCGACGACCTCGGACCTCGCCGATGACGTTCATCAGCTCCGCCCGATCGAGGTTGCCGATCCGCCGCTTCTCGATGATCGCGAGCGGGGCGTCGATGAGCTCGGCGAACGTCCGCGCCCGTTTCGCGAAGCCGAGGTCCGTGACGATCACGAGGTCCTCGAGGTGCTTGTGCTTGAAGTAGTTCGAGATGATGTGGACGGCGGTCAGCTCATCGACCGGGATGTTGAAGAAGCCCTGGATCTGGCCCTGGTGGAGGTCCATCGTCAGGACCCGGTCGGCGCCGGCGACGGTGATCATGTCGGCGACGAGCCGAGCGGTGATCGGGACGCGCGGCTGGTCCTTCTTGTCCGAGCGGCCGTAGGCGTAGAACGGGACGACCGCCGTGATCCGGCCGGCGCTGGCGCGCTTGAACGCGTCGATCATGATCAGGAGCTCCATGATCGACTGGTTGACCGGGTGGCAGGTGGGCTGGACGAGGAAGACGTCCTTCTCGCGGACGTTGTCGAGGATCTTGACGAAGATGTTCTCGTTGGCGAACTGGAAGACCTCGAGCTTGCCCGGCTCCGAGGCGAGGTAGCGGCAGATCTTCCGGGCGAGGTCCGGGTTCGAGTTGCCGTGGTAGATCTCGAAGTGGTCCGCGTACACCGGCGTCTCCCGCTGCCCGAGGGCCCTCACGACGCGCCCGGGTCGTGCCCGGGTCCCGTCTCCGATCCGCCGGCGTCACCGCCGGGGTCGTCATTGTCGCCCATGCCCGGTTGGTCCGCCAGTCCGGCCCGGAAGGCGGCGATCGCCACCACCCGGTCGCCCTCGGCGAGCCGCATGACGATCACCCCGCGCGCACCGGACGAGTACCGGTTGATCGAGTTCGTCTCGGTCCGGATGACCTGACCGCCGGCGGAGATGAGGAGAAGCTCCTCGTCGGCCTCGGTCACCTGCTGAACGGCCGCGACGTCGCCGGTCTTGCGCCCCTCGAGCGAGATGAGGCCGACGCCCTGGCCACCCCGGTGCTTGCGACGGAACTCGGTCAGCGCGACGCGCTTGCCGTAGCCGGTCTCGGTCAGCACGAGCAGATCCGCGTCCGGCTGGACGACGCTCATCCCGACCACGCGATCGCCCTTGCGGGCGAGCCGGATCCCGATGACGCCGGCCGCGTCGCGGCCCATCGGCCGGACCTCCGTCTCGCTGAACCGGGCGAGCTTGCCGAGCGCGGTGGCGATGATGACGTCGTCGTGGCCCGTCGACACGTCGACCCAGGCGAGCTCGTCGTCGCCGTGCAGGTTGATCGCCCGGATGCCGGTCGAGCGGACGCGCTCGAACTGCTCGAGCGGCGTCTTCTTGACGATCCCCTTGGTCGTCGCGAGCACGAGGTAGCTGCCCTCGGTGAAGTCGGGCAGCGTGATCGTCGCCATCGGAACCTCGCCTGCCTCGACCTGGACGCCC
>Ga0326597_10006702_pt1 | contig 15742 bp, 12 predicted proteins | sample RVTome_12_FD_203789 | JGI IMG/M metagenome (GOLD analysis project Ga0326597, IMG submission 203789) | Soil microbial communities from uranium-contaminated site in the Upper Colorado River Basin, Wyoming, United States - RVT100D185 | ecosystem: Environmental > Terrestrial > Soil > Contaminated >...
CGGGAGCTTCGCATGCAGCCTGAGAACGTCGTCGGTAAGCCGTGTGCGGGAAAACCGCACGCACGGTTTGAACGGGGGCCCCTGACGCGGCGACCCCACGGTCGCCTACTCTGAGGTCTACCAATGGGCGCTGACGACGCCGACTGGCCGGGGGACGAGCCCGGTGCGCCGGCGCGCGCGGGACGGCGGTCGGGCGAGCACTGGATCGTGCTCGGCTGCGCGCTGCTGTCGGCGATCGTGATCGCGTTGCTGGCCACCGTGGCGCACCCCGACGCGCGAGGCTTCGGGACGCACGAGCAGCTCGGCCTGCCGCCCTGCCGCGCGATGGACTGGTTCGGCGTGCCCTGCCCGGGCTGCGGCGTGACGACCTCGGTCGCGCTCGCGCTCGAGGGCGAGCTGTCCGCCTCGTTCACGAACCAGCCCTTCGGCTTGCTGGTGGCCTTCGCCCTGCCGCTCTTCGTCCTGTGGGCCGCCCTCGGCCACCTGCTCGGCCGCGACCTCTATCGCGACGCCTTCTCGCCGCGCGCCCGGCCGCTCCTCTGGCTGGGCCTGGCGCTCGTGCTGGCGGGCTGGTGGTGGAAGATCTGGCGCGTGTGGAGCGCGAGCTGATCCCGGGCCGCCCGAGAGAGCGTGAACCGCGGCCCGCGAGCGGCGTTCCTGCCGGACCCTCGCGCACCCCACGCTTTGAACCGTCCCGCAGCCACCGCATGCCCCGCGTCCGATTCCTCGACGGAACGCGCCCTCGTCCTGGACACGGCGCTCTCCCGCTCGCCCTGGCCGTCCTTTCGCTCGCCCCCACAGCCGCCGGCGCGCGCCCCCGCCAGGACCGCGCGCTGGACGTCGGACCCGCGCCAACGATCCGCGAGGATCGGGAGCAGGACGAGAACGAGCGCGCGGCGGTCGAGCTGGGCGAATCGATCGTCACGCCCACGCTGTCCGAGCGCTCGCTGCTCGACACGCCCTGCGCGGCGGAAGTCGTCTCCTCGCGGCGGATCGAGGAGCGCGCCTGTCGCACGACGCCGCAGATCCTGAGCGAGCTGCCCGGGGTGATGGTCCAGGAGACGTCCACCGGGCACGGCTCGCCCTACATCCGCGGGTTCACGAGCTTCCGCACCCTGCTCCTGGTCGATGGGATCCGGCTGAACAACTCGGTCTTCCGCGAGGGGCCGAACCAGTACTGGAACACCGTCGATCCCCTGATGATCGCGCGGCTGGAGGTCGTCAAGGGGCCGAGCTCCGTGCTGTACGGCTCCGATGCCGTCGGCGGCACGGTCAACGCGTTCACGAAGGGGCCTTCCACGTCGCCCGCGGATCCGTTCGCCGGCTCGCTGTACTACCGCGCCTCCAGCGCCGAGAGCTCGCACGTGGGCCGGCTCGAGTCGAGCGCACGCCTGGACGAGTCGACCAACCTGTGGCTCGGGCTGAGCACGAAGCAGTTCGGCGACCTTGAGGCCGGCCGAGGCACGGGCGTCCAGCCGAACACGGGCTACGACGATTGGTCGGGCGACTTGAAGCTCGAGCACATGCTCGGGCCGAACCTGCGCCTGGACCTCGCCCACCAGACGTCGAGCCAGGACGGCGTCCCGCGCACGCACAAGACCGTGCACGCCGTCCCCTTCGAGGGCACCACGGTCGGCTCGGACCTGCGGCACGACTTCGACCAGGAGCGCCGGCTGACGTACGTGCAGCTTCACGCCGCCGACCTCGACGGCCCCGTGCGGTCCTTCGACACGAGCGTCTCCTGGCACGAGCAGGGGGAGGTGCGCGACCGGATCAAGGGCAGCGGCAGCCGCGACCTGCAGGGCTTCGACGTCGGCACGCTGGGATTCTTCGCCCACCTGCGCTCGAGCACCGCGGCCGGGGAGCTCACCTACGGCGTCGAGTACTACCGCGACGACGTCGACTCGTTCACGAACAAGCTCGCTGACCAGACCGCGGCCGACGACATCCAGGGGCCGGTGGCCGATGACGCGACCTACGACCTGCTCGGCCTGTTCGTGCAGGACGAGATCGAGGTCTCGCGGCGCCTCGACCTGGTCCTCGGCGCGCGCTTCAACTACGCCGCGGTCGACGCGGACAGCGTGCGCGACCCCGTCACCGACGCGCGCGTCTCGATCCGGGACGACTGGAACGACCTGGTCGGCAGCGCGCGCTTCCTGTACGAGCTGTCCGAGGACGGGGGCGGGCCGAACCTGTTCGGCGGCGTCTCGCAGGGCTTCCGCGCGCCGAACCTGTCCGACCTGACGCGCTTCGACTCGGCGCGCTCGAACGAGTTCGAGATCCCGGCCACGGACCTCGAGGCCGAGCGCTACCTGACCTTCGAGCTCGGCCTGAAGGGCGGGAGCGAGCGCCTCAGCGCGCAGGTGGCGGCCTTCTACACCGACGTGCGCGACCTCATCCAGCGCTTCCCGACCGGCGCGGTCAACGCCGACGGGGAGGCCGAGGTGACCAAGGACAACGTCGGCGACGGCTACGTCCAGGGCATCGAGGTGGGGGCGGCGTGGGGCTTCAGGTCGGACTGGACGTTGTTCGGCAACGCCACCTGGATCGAGGGCAGGGTCGAGACCTTCGCCACCTCCGCGCCGGTCCTCAGCGAGGAGTACCTCGACCTCCTGATGCCCCTGACGGCCCAGGTCGGCCTGCGCTGGGACGACCCGCGGGGGAAGCTGTGGGCCGAGGGCGTCGTCCTCGCCGCCGCGGACGCGGACCGGCTCTCGCCGCGCGACGTGGCCGACACCAGCCGCATCCCGCCGGGCGGGACGCCGGGCTACGAGGTCCTGAGCCTGCGCGGCGGCTACGAGCTCTCCGACGCGGTCTCCCTGCACGCCGCGCTCGAGAACGTCTTCGACGAGGACTACCGCGTGCACGGCTCGGGCCAGAACCGCCCGGGGCGCAACCTCGTCGTGGGCGCGCGCTGGAGCTTCTGAGCGCGCTTCGTCAGTCCTGAACCTCGTCCTCGCCCGACAGCGGGTCGGGGATCGCCTCGAGCAGGAGCTCGAGGTAGCTCGCGTAGCGCGAGTGGGCCAGGTCGCCGCGCTCGAGCGCCGCCAGGACGGCGCACCCGGGCTCGTGGTCGTGCGAGCAGTTCGGGAAGCGGCAGTCGCCCGCGCAGCGGGCGAGCTCCGGGAACAGGCCCTTGAGCTCGCTGTGGTGCACGCGGTGCAGGCGGAAGACGCGCATGCCGGGGGTGTCGACCACCCAGCCGCCCAAGTCGAGCTGGAGGAGCTGCGAGTGGGTCGTCGTGTGGCGGCCCGCGTCCCAGTACTTGCTGATGTTGCCGACCTTGAGCCCCAGGCCGGGCTGCAGCGCGTTGAGCAGCGTCGACTTGCCCGCCCCCGAGGCGCCGTACAGGACCGACAGGCGGCCTCGCAGGTGCGCGCGCAGGCCGTCCAGGCCGCGGCCGTCCAGGGCGCAGGTCTCGATCACGTCGATCGGGACGGCTTCGTAGGTCGCGCGCACGCGCGCGAGCTCGTCTGCGCGCGCGAGGTCGATCTTGTTCAGCACGAGCGCGGCCGGGATCTGGTGCCACTCGCACGCGGCCAGGATGCGGTCGGTGCGCGTGCTCGAGAACTTCGGCTTGCCCAGCGAGGCGATCACGAAGAGCTGGTCGACGTTCGCCACCAGGACCTGCTCGCGCGGATCGTGAGACGAAGCCGTGCGGCCCAGGTAGTTCGCGCGCTCGAGCACCTCGACCAGGCTCACCGGGTCACCCCCCAGATCGACGCGCACGCGGTCGCCGACCGCGACGGGGTTCTTCAGCTCGGGGTGCAGCCGATCGAACAGGGCGCCCCGCGGCGCGGCCTGCACGACCTCTCCGCCCAGGTCGACGTGGCAGACCTTGGCGTCCATGCGGACGACCCGACCTTCGCGCAGCTCGCTCATGGAATGCGGCGCGATGCTATAACACGGCGCGATGGGCGCGAACACCACCATCCGCTCGCGGTCGAATCCGCTCTTGAAGCGCGTGGGCGCGGTGCTGGCGGGGAAGGACGAGCGCGCGCTGGTGCTCGAGGGCGAGCGCCTGATCGACGACGCGCTGGCGGCGGGGCTCGCGCTGGAGGTCGTGCTGGTGGACGAGGATCGGTCCGAGCGCGCCGACGCGCTGCGCGCGCGAACGAGCGAAGTGCGACTGGTCGCGGCCGGCTTGCTGGCGCGCGCCAGCGCGCTCGAGACCTCGCCCGGCGTGCTGGCGCTCTGCCCGCGCCCCGCCGCGCACGAGCTGGAGGAGCTCGACGCCGGCGGCCAGGCGCTGGTGCTGGTCGCCGCCGGCGTCTCCGATCCCGGCAACCTCGGCGCCCTGGCGCGCTCGGCCGAGGCGGCCGGCGCGCGCGCCCTGGTCGTCCTGCGCGGCGGCGCGAGCCCATGGGGCCCGAAGGCCCTGCGCGGCTCGATGGGCAGCGTCCTGCGGCTCCCGTGCTACGCGGGCGTCGAGGCCGCGCGCGCCGCGCGCGTGCTGGCCGACAAGGGCCTGCGCCAGGTGCGCGCGGCGACGCGCGGCGGGCGGCCGCCCGGCGAGCTCGACTGGTCCGGACCGCTGGCGCTGTGGATCGGCGCCGAGACCGGCGCGCTGCCGGCCGCGGCGCGCGGCTTCGAGCCGGTCACGATCCCGACCGCGCGCGGGGTCGAGTCGCTCAACGTGACCGTCGCGGCGGCGCTGCTCCTGTTCGCGGCCGGCCGCGTCGCGGGCGGGGCAGCAAGAGGAGAGCGCCCGTGAGCGGCGAGGGCCTGTTCGGCCCGCTCGAGGGCGCCGCGCCGCCGCCGATCGCGGAGGCGCCGCGCGACGCGCCGCTGGCGGATCGCATGCGGCCGCGCGTGCTGGAGGAGTTCGTCGGCCAGGAGCGGCTCGTCGGCGAGGGGCGCGTGCTGCGCCGCGTGCTCGAAGGCGAGCACGCGCAGAGCCTGATCCTGTGGGGCCCGCCGGGCAGCGGCAAGACCACGCTGGCGCGGCTGATCGCGGCCAAGAGCGGCCTGCGCTTCGTGCCCTTCTCGGCCGTGCTCTCGGGCGTGAAGGAGGTGCGCCAGGTGATGGCGCGCGCGCAGGCCGAGCGGCGCGCGACGGGCGCGCGCACGCTGCTCTTCGTGGACGAGATCCACCGCTTCAACAAGGCCCAGCAGGACGCCTTCCTGCCCTACGTCGAGCGCGGCGACATCCTGCTGATCGGCGCGACGACCGAGAACCCCTCCTTCGAGGTGATCGGCGCGCTGCTCTCGCGCGTGCGCACGCTGGTGCTCGAGCCGCTCGCGGTGGAGGACGTCGTCGCGCTGCTGCGCCGCGCGCTGCTCGACCAGGAGCGCGGGCTCGGGGCGCGTTGGAGCGCCGGCGACGAGGTGCTGCGCTCGATCGCCAACGCCTGCGACGGCGACGCGCGTCGGGCGCTGACGGCCCTGGAGACCGCCGCGGCGCTCGCGCCCGGGGGCGGCGCCATCGACGCGGCGCTCGCCGCGGAGGCCCTGCAACGCAAGACCCTGCTCTACGACAAGTCGGGCGAGGAGCACTACAACGTCATCTCCGCGCTGCACAAGAGCGTGCGCAACTCGGACGCGGACGCGACGCTCTACTGGCTGGCGCGCATGATGGAGGCCGGCGAGGACGGCAGCTACATCGCGCGCCGGCTGATCCGCATGGCCAGCGAGGACGTCGGCCTGGCCGACCCGTTCGCCCTGCGGATCGCGCTCGACGCGGCCGAGGCCTTCCATCGCCTCGGGTACCCCGAGGGCAAGCTCGCGCTGGCCCAGGCGGCCGTGTACCTGGCGCGCGCGAAGAAGTCGAACGCGGTGTACGTGGCCCTTGGGAAGGCCGAGGCGGACGTGCGCGAGACCGCCGCCGAGCCCGTACCCCTGCATCTGCGCAACGCCGTCACCGACCTCATGCGCCGCGCCGGGTACGGCGCAGGCTACCACTACGCGCACGACGAGCCGGACGCCGCGCGCGAGATGACCTGCCTGCCGCCCTCGCTGGAGGGGCGCAGGTACCTGCCATGACGGGATCGGGGGCCGGAATGCGCAAGACCGCGCTCGCCCCAAAAGTGCGGGATTCCGCTGATAGGGGCTTGTTCCGGCCGTTTCGGCGCCGGATGATCGCGGGCGTCCGCCAGGCGCATCAGCGCGTTGGCAACCCGGAGCGCTGCCCTGCATCCGCAGCGGGAGCTCCCGGGGCAGGATAGATCCGTAACGCAAGATCCCGGGGCCTGCTCGCCACGGCGCGCGGGTCCCGGGTCCTTTCGGCTCGCGGGTGGCGCAGTCAGGCTTCCAGGAGCGCGCGCAGCCGCTCCGCCAGGGCGCTCTCGCGGCGACTCTGCTCGGTGTTGTCGATCGCCGCGCGCAGGGCACGCTTCGATCCGATCAGCACGACCAGCCGGCGCGCGCGAGTGATCGCCGTGTAGAGCAGATTGCGCTGCAGCATGATGTAGTGCTGCATGACGAGCGGCACGACCACGGCCGGGAACTCTCCACCCTGCGAGCGGTGCACCGTGATCGCGTAGGCCGGCCGCAGGTCGGAGAGCTCGCCCGCGGTGTAGACCACGTCGCGTTCGGGGTAGCGCACCGTCAGGACGCCCTCCTCGTCGATCGCCAGGATGCGCCCCATGTCGCCGTTGAAGACGTCCTTATCGTAGTCGTTGCGCGTGTGGATGACGCGGTCGCCGACGCGCCAGATCTGCGCGCCGCGCTGGACCTCGCGTCCGCCCGCGCCGTGCGCTTCGCGCAGGCGCTCGTTCAACGCGTCCACGCCGCACTCGCCGCGGTACATCGGCGCGATCACCTGCACTTCCGACATCCAGTCGAGGCCGAAGCTGTCCGGGATGCGCCGTGTGACGACCTCGACCAGGCGCTGCGCGGCCGCGCCCGGATCCTCGGCCGGGAAGAGGTAGAAGTCCGAGTCGTGCTCGCCGCGCCGCGGGAGCTCCGGCATCTCACCGGCCAGGATGCGGTGCGCGTTGGCGACGATGCGGCTGCCCGCGGCCTGGCGGAAGATGCGCGTCAGGCGCCGCACCGTCAGGGAATCGGAGGCGATCAGGTCGGCCAGCACGTTGCCCGGCCCGACCGACGGGAGCTGGTCGGGGTCGCCGACCAGGAGCAGCCGCGTCGGCGCCGCGAGGGCCTTCGCCAGGTGGTGCGCCAGCACCACGTCGAGCATCGAGATCTCGTCGACGATCACCAGGTCGGCCTTCAACGGCTTGCGCTCGTCGTGCTCGAAGCCCCCGCCGGCGGGGGAGTAGCGCAGCAGGCGGTGGATCGTGCAGGCCTCGCGCCCGGTGGCCTCGGAAAGGCGCTTGGCGGCGCGGCCGGTGGGCGAGGCGAGCAGCACGCGCGCGCCGGCCGCTTCGGCCAGGGCCACGATCAGCCGCACGATGGTCGTCTTGCCGACCCCAGGCCCGCCGGTCAGGAGCCCGACCGGAGTCGCCAGCAGGCCGAGCACGGCCTGGCGCTGGTCGGAGTGCAGCTCGAGCCCCGCGCGCCGTTCGGCTTCGAGGAGCTGCGCGCGGTCCGCCAGCGGCGGCGACGGGGAGCCGCCGGCCAGGGCGGCCAGGTTCTGCGCCAGCGTGCTCTCGCAGTGGAAGAGCTGCGGCAGGTACACGCGGCCGTCGCCGTCGGGCACCACCCGCACTTCACCCGCGCTGCCCGCGGCCTCGAGCGCTCGCTCGAGCACGTCGGCGCGCGCGCCCTCGCCCAGCAGCTCGGCCGCCGCCGCCAGCAGGGCCGCGCGCGGGAGCAGCGTGTGTCCGTCGTCGGCCGCGCCGCGCAGAGCGAACAACAGCCCCGCGCGCGCCCGGCGCGGGTCGTCGGCCGAGATGCCGAGCTCGGGCGCGATGCGATCGGCGGTGGCGAAGCCGATGCCGGCGACCTCCTCGGCCAGGCGGTAGGGGTCGGCGCGCACGGCCGCCTCGCAGTCCGCGCCGAAGGCCGCGACGACCGCCGCCGCCTGCCACGCGCCGAGCCCGAGGCCGCGCAGGAAGGCGTGCGCCTTGTGAGCGCCGAGCTCGATCGCGACCCTCTCGCGCAGCTTCGCGGCCACCGCCGCCCGCAGGCCGCGCACGCCCTCGAGGGCCGCCGGATCGTCGCGGATGCGCTCGAGCGTCTCTTCGCCGAGCTTGCGCACGATGCGCGCCGCGAGCGTCTCGCCGATGCCCTCGAAGGCGCTCGAGGCGAGGTACTTCGCCAGCCCCTGCAGATCGGAGGGACGCAGCACCTCGAGCACGTCGAAGGCGAACTGCCGTCCGTGGGTGGGGTGGTGCTCCCAGGCCCCGGTCAGCCGCACGCGCAGGCCGGCCGAGACCGCCGGGGTGCGCCCGACCGCCGTCAGGAGCGCCGGGCGGAACAGATCGCCGCCGGTCGGACCCTCGTAATCATTTTCCGGGGCGATCCTTAGGACCGTGTAGAGGGTGCGCTCGTCGGCGTAGGTGACGCGCTCGACGATGCCCAGGAGCACCTCCGCCCCGCGTGCACCGGCCTCGCGATCCACCCCGCGAGCATCGCAGGGAGGCCGCTCCGATTCCAGCCGGGCCTTTGCGGCGGCCGAGAGGGGCGCTATTCTCTTTCGCCCTTTCGCGCGCGGCCCGCGCGCGCGGGTCCCCGCCTCCACCTCCCGGCTTCGTCCACGCATGATCAAGGTCCAGGTCCGTCCGAACGAGTCCCTCGAGAGCGCCCTGCGGCGCTTCAAGCGCCAGTGCAACTACAGCGGCGTGTTCCGCCTCGCCAAGTCGAACACGTGGCACGAGAAACGCTCGGACAAGCGCCGCCGCGAGCGCCGAGAGCGGATCCGCACGATCCTCAAGGCCGCCCGCCGCAACGACCCGAACTTCCGCGGCCGCAACCGCCGCCGCCGCGCGCGCTGAGCCCGGAGCATCGGCCAGGGTCACGAACGACGGGCCTCCGGCGCCGGGCGCGCGGGGGCCCGTTCTCTCTGATGTCCGTGCCTTCGTCGATGGGACTCTTCCCCAAGGAGCGCGACCTGACGCGCCCGCCCGAGCGGGTCGAGCTCTTCGTCGACGCCAGCGCGATGGGAGCGCGCGCGGTCGAGGTCGAGGTGCGGCTCGACGCCTTCCTCGCGCAGCACCTGAAGTGGCGCTCGCGCACGTCGATCCAGCGTCTGATCAAGGGCGGCTGGCTGCTGGTCGACGCGAGCACGCCGGACCATCCGCACGGGACCGGCGAGTTGCAGCGCGAGACACGGCCCGGCCGGCGGCTCAAGCACGGCTCGCGCGTGGTGGTCGTCATCCCGCCCGACTTGCGGCTGCCCGCTTTCGACGAGACGGCCGGCGCGCTCTCGATCCTGTACGAGGACGCGGCCTGCGTCGCGGTCGAGAAGCCGGCCGGGCTGCCGGTGCACCCGAGCGGCCGGCACGCGCGCGACACGCTGATCCAGCGCGTGCACGCGCACTATCGGGCGCTGATCGAGGAGCGCCGCGAGGCGCCGCGGCTGTGCCACCGCCTCGACCGCGAAACGAGCGGGATCGTGCTGGTGGCCAAGGAGCCGCGCGCGCACCGCGCCCTCGCGCGCCAGTTCGAGGAGCGCGCGGTCGAGAAGGAGTACCTCGCGATCGTGTGGGGCCTGCCGGCCGAATCCGAGGGCACGATCGAGCTGGCGCTCGGCCCCGCGCGCGCGAGCAGCGTCGGCCTGAAGGTGGCGGTCGCCGCGGACGGCTCACCGTCGCGCACCGGCTGGCGCGTCGTCGAGCGGCGCGCGGACTGCGCGCTGCTCGCCTGCCGGCCCTTCACCGGCCGCCAGCACCAGATCCGCGTGCACCTCGCCGCGATCGGGCACCCGCTGGTCGGCGACAAGCTCTACGGGGCGGACGAGGATCTGTTCCGGCGCGGCGTCGCCGGCGAGCTCTCGCCGCGCGACCTGCGCGACCTGGGGATGGCGCGCCACGCGCTGCACGACCACCGGCTCGCGTTCGTGTCCCCTGCGACCGGCACGCGCGTCGAGGTGGTCAGCCCGCTGCCCGAAGACATGCGCGCCTTCCTGGAGCGCGAATCGGTGGAGGAATCTAGCGGGTAGGCTCTGCAACCGATTCGCGGCGGTCGAGCAGCAGCTCGAGGCCGAGGAGCAGCGCCGTGAGGCCGAGGGCCCGCGGCCACGTGTCGACGAAGACCTGCGCGAACAGCGCCAACCCGACCAGCGCGAACACCAGGGTCAAGAGCAACCCGACCCAGTCGTGGCGCACCTCGAGCTCGTCGGTCGCGGTCGAGAGCGGCGCGTCGAGCACCACGCGCGGGTAGAGGATGCGCATCACCGCCAGCGAGACGAGCGCCCCCGGCAGGGCCAGGCGCAGCGCCAGCGCGCCCTCGCCGAGCGTCGCGGAGAGCGCGCCGAGGCACAGGTAGAGCGGGATCAGGAAGCGCACCGCCAGCGCCTTGATCGCGCCGCCGCGCACGGCCGCCGCGCGCACGGGCGCCGCATCGAGGATCCAGCGCGCGCCGGGGCTGGCCGTGGCGGGCACGTGGGCCAGGAGCACCGGCAGGTACACCGCCGGCGTGAACAGGAGCAGCGCCAGCAGGCCCTCGCGCTGCGGGCCTGCTTCTGCGCGCGCGCCGATCAGGAGGAAGGCCAGCGGGATGCCGACCATCGGGTACGTGCGCAGCACGAACTCGCGCTCCATGGGCAACGCGGCGTAGACGAGCTCGAACGGGCCGCGCTCCTCGCGCCGCACCCACGCGCGCGCCGCCAGCGCGCGCGCCGGGGCCAGGAGCCGGCCCAGGACCGTCGTCGAGCGCCTCCCGGCGGGCGGGCTCGCGGGCGTGACGGCGAGCAGCAGCGCGACCGCGGCGAGCGCCAGCGCGGGGCCGGCCCAGACCGGCGGCAGCGCCGCGCCCTCCGGCGCCGGGCCGAGCGAGCGCGCCAGCCAGGCCGGCGGCAGCCAGCCCAGGCCGGCCGGCCAGGGCGCCCGGCCGGCGGCGACCGCTCCCAGCCACGGCGCGATGCGCAGGCAGGCCAGCACGCCGCCGATGGCGCAGGCGACCAGCGCCGTCTGCACGAGCACGAGCAGTCCCTCCGCGCGCTCGCCCAGGAGCGCCTGCAGCGCGAGCAGCGCGGCGGCGATCAGGAAGGCCTGCCCGACGCCCGCGGCGACGAGCAGCGCGCGCGCCCCGGCGCCGGCTTCCGGCGGCGCCAAGAGCGCGGCCGGTACGAGCACCGCCAGCGACAGGCCGCCGATAGCGAGCAGGATCGCCGCGGCCTGCGCCGCGCGCCGCTCGAGCGCGCGCGCCGGCAGCGTCTCGGACCACTCCGCCACGGGGTCGCGCCGCAGCAGCCCGCCGAGATCGCCCAGGAGGGACAGCGCCACGAGGCCGGCGCTGGCGGAGAGCGCGAAGAGGGCGTAGCCGAAGGGTCCCAGCACGTCGCGCACGAGCAGGCACAGGACCGCGGCCAGCGTCCCGTGGGACATCAGCGCGGGCGCGTGCAGGAGCTCGCCGTGGAACTGCGCCGCGAGCCGGGCACGCAGGAGCGCGAGGACGCGTTGGATCGTGGCCGCCACCGGCCGCAGCCTAGCCGACGCGCGCCGGCCCCGCCCGCGCGTTGATCGGGCCCGACGCGCGCAGTAGAACCCGGGGGCGAGCGAGCCCCTGGCCGCGTCGCTTCCGGTCCGCGCCTGCACCCATGAGTCGGAAGACCTCCCCCGGAGTCGGCGCGTGAGCTCGCCCGCCCCCTCCGCCCGGTTCGCGCTGCTCGCCGGCGCGGCGACCTTCTCCGGCGCGGCGGCCCTCGGCTACGAGGTGCTGTGGGTGCGCCGGCTGGGGGAGGTGCTCGGCAGCACGGCCACCGCGATCAACGTCGTCCTGGCGGTCTTCTTCGCCGGGCTGGGGTTGGGGAGCTGGATGATCGGCAGGCTCGTGGACGAGCCCGCCGGAGTGCGCGGGCGATCAGCGGCGGCGTCGGCCGTCCGCTGCATCGGCCGCCGATCGCCCGCGGCCCCCGGCCGCCGGGCGATCGTGATCTTCTGCGCGCTGGAGCTCACGATCGCCGTCTGGGGCCTCGTGTTCTGGCCCGCCAGCGACGCGTTCGACGCGCTCTACGTCTCGCTGGCCCCATCGGAGTGGGCGCTCTCCGGCGCGCTCCTCTTCAAGGGCGCCGGCGCGGCGCTGCTGCTCGCCGTCCCGACCTTCGCGATGGGCGGCACGCTGCCGGCGCTCGCGCGCCACGCCGTGCAGCGCTCGGCGCAGCTCGCCCCGCGCCTGGGCTGGCTCTACGGCTGCAACACGATCGGCGCCGCGTTCGGCGTCGTCCTGGTCGTGTTCGCGCTCGTGCCGCGGCTCGGGCTGGTCGGGTCGGCCGTCTCCCTCGCGGGCCTCAACCTGCTGGCGGTCGCGCTGGCCGCGGCGGGCCGGGAGCGCAGCGCGCCGGGCCTGCGCGCGTCCGTCGCCGTCGAGGCGGACCCGGAGCCGAATCGCGCGCTGCGCTCCGGAAGCAGGGCGCGCGCACCGCTCGCGCTGGCCGCCTGGTCGGGCTTCGCGTCGGTGGCGCTCGAGGTGCTGTGGACGCGCGCGCTCGCGGCGCGCTTCCTGAGCACGGTCTACAGCTTCGCCACCATCCTGTTCGTCTTCCTCCTGTGTCTGGGGCTCGGCTCCCTGCTGGTCGGTCAGCTCGACCGCCGCGGCCTCGTGCGCCGGGAAGCGGCGGCCGTCGTCATGATCGGCGCCGGCCTGTCGGGCGCCCTCTCGGTCTGCTGCCTGTCGCGGCTCGGCGCGGTCTCCACCGCCGGGGCGGGAGCGGCGAGCGGTCTGGCGGGCCTGCAGCTCGGCGAGCTGCTGCGGGCCCTGCTGGTGATGGCGCTGCCGACCCTGCTGTTCGGCCTGAACTTCCCGCTCCTGTGCCGGTTGGCGCACTCCAGGGTGCAGGCCGTCGGAGCGGAGATCGGCTCGGTGTACCTGGCGAACACGCTCGGCTCGGTCGCGGCGCCGCTCCTGATCGGGTTCTGGATCCTGCCGCGGCTGGGCCTGCGCACGACGCTCTTGGGGGTGGCATGGGCGGCGCTGGCCGCCGGCCTCGCTCTCCTGTGGCTGTGGGCGCGTCCGGTCGGGCGGCGTGCCGTCGCCCTGAGCGCCGCGGCCCTGGCGCTCGCGGCGCTGTTCGGCCTCGGCGCGCGCGGCGAGGTGCGCTTGTGGCGCGAGTCCGCGACCGACCGGCTCGTGCGCTACGAGGAGGGCGTCGCGGCGGCCATGGCCGTGGTCGAGGCGCCCGACGAGAGCCGCGTGCTCAAGATCGACAACAGCTACCACCTGGGTGGGACCCGCAACGGGTTCGCCCAGGGGCGCCAGGGGCTCGTGCCGCTGCTCTTGTGCGAGGATCCGCGCTCGGCGCTCTTCATCGGGCTCGGGACGGGCTGCTCGGCCGGCGCGGCGGCGGCCTGGGGCGGGCTGGCGATCGACGTGCTCGAGGTCGTGCCCGGCCTGGAGCGCATGCTGCCGCTGTTCGAAGCGGTCAACTTCGACCTCGCCGGGCGCCTCGCCGCCGATCCGCGCCTGCGCCTGCTGGAGGTCGACGGGCGCCACTTCGTGCGCACGACCGCGAGGCGCTACGACGTCGTCGTGGGGGACCTGTTCGTCCCGTGGCGGGCCGGAGAGGGGGCGATGTACACGCGCGAGCACCTGGAAGCGGTGCGCGGCGTGCTCGCGCCCGGCGGTCTGTTCGTGCAGTGGCTGCCGATATACCAATTGCGCCGGCCGGAGCTGGAGACGATCCTGGCGACCTTCTGCGCAGTCTTCCCGCAGGTCGAGGCCTTCTGGCTGTACTTCAACGTCGAGTACCCGGCGATCGGCGTGGCGGCGTCGACGCGCGCCCTGGGCATCGACGTGCCGTCCCTGCGGCGCCGCCTGGAGGCGACCGGACGGCGGGAGCTCATCGGGCGGCTGGGACTGTCGGACCAGCGCGCGCTCCTCGGCTCGTGGATCGCGGGCCGGGACGACCTGCTCGAGTGGTCGCGCGGCGCGCCGCTCGAGACGCAACGCCGGCCGCGGGTCGAGTTCCGCTCGCCGTACCACCGCTTCAAGGACGCGCGCAGCCCGGCCTCGGAGAACGTGCCGCTGATGCTCGCGCTGACGCGGCCGGTCGAGGAGGCCGGCTTCCTGCGCGGCGCGGCGCGGGAGGAGGTCCTGGACGTCGCGCGCCACCAGCGCTCCATCGGCCACTCCCTGCGCGCGCTGCACGAGCTCGCCTACGAGCGACGCGCGCCGCTCGCGGTCGAGCAGCTCGCCGCGGCCCTGCAGGAGACGCCGGAGTGGGAGTGGATCGCGTGGAACCTCGAGCAGGTCGTGCGCGACAGGCTGTCCGCGGGACGGCTCGACACGGCGCGCCGCGCGGCGCAGGTGCTCCAGGGGAGCGCCCGCTTCGAGCCCTTCGGCTGCTACTACGCCGCCGTCGTCGAGGCGCAGGCCGGGGACGTCGCCCTGGCCCGGCGCCTGGCGGAGCGCGCCCTGGAGCTCGACCCGCAGCACGAGGGCGCGCGGCGGCTCCTGGAGGGAATCGGACATTGACGGGATGGGTACCGCCACCCTCTCCCGCGAGCTCGAGCCGCAGGGTGGACGGCGCGCCGGCCCGGTCGAGTCCGGGGGAGATGGTCGCGGTACCGTATCCCGCGTGCAGGCCTTCATCCCGGGCCCGAGCGGCAGGCTCGAGGCGATCTTGTGGGACCCCGCCGCGGGCGCGCCGGCGCGGGCGGCGTGCGTCGTGTGCCACCCGCATCCCCAGGGCGGCGGGACGATGCGCTCGACCGTGGTGTACCGCGCGGCGCAGGCGCTGCGGGACGCCGGAGCGGTCGTGCTGCGCTTCAACTTCCGTGGCGTCGGCCTGAGCGCCGGCGAGCACAGCGGCGGCGGCGGCGAGGCGGAGGACGCGCTGGCGGCGCTGGACTGGCTGGCGCGGCGCCACCCGGCGGCCGAGCTCTGGGCCGCGGGCTACTCGTTCGGCGCGCGCGCGGCGGCGGCCGTGGCCTCGCGCGACCGGCGCGTGGCGCGCGTCGTGCTGATCGCGCTGCCGGTGGCGGCCATCGATTGCGCCGCGGTCGAGGGCGTGCGCGCGCCCGGGCTGGTCATCCAGGCCGAGCGCGACGATTTCGGGGGCCTGGCGAGATTGCGGGCGCTCTACCCGAGGCTCTACCCTGGCCTGGAGCTGGCCGAGGTCGCGGGCGCGGACCACTTCTTCGCGGGCCGCATGGCCGAGCTCCAGGAGCTCGTCGGGAGCGCGGCGCGACGCTGGCTGGAGACCCCGGCATGAACGCAGAACCGACCTACCCCGCCGAGCAGATGCCCGCCATCCGGGCCGTGATGATGCCGCGCGACACGAACGCGCTGGGCACGATCTTCGGCGGCGTGATCCTGTCGCAGATCGACCTCGCGGCCGCGATCGAGGCCCACAAGCACTGGCCGCACAAGGTCGTGACGGTCGCGATGGACCGGATCGAGTTCAAGCAGCCGGTCTTCGTCGGCGACCTGGTGTCCTTCTTCACCGAGACCGAGCAGGTCGGGCGCAGCTCGATCAAGGTGCGGGTGCGCGTGTGGGCCCACCGGCGCTTCGGCGGCGGCGAGCCCTCGGCCGTGACCGAGGCCACGGTGACGATGGTCGCGGTCGACGACGAGATGCGGCCGGTCCCGATCCCGCGCTGATCTACTACTGCGGGATTTGCGCGCGCAGCGCGCAGATTCCGAAGTAGTAGATCCGGCGCCAATGGCGCCGCGCCGCCCATCAGGCGGCGAGGAGGGGGAGGCCGCGCGTCGCGGCCGATGCGGGGGAGGGTCCGCCTCCCCC